>Ga0126373_10000003_pt1 | contig 317482 bp, 286 predicted proteins | sample PanSoiMetPlot_11_FD_92545 | JGI IMG/M metagenome (GOLD analysis project Ga0126373, IMG submission 92545) | Tropical forest soil microbial communities from Panama - MetaG Plot_11 | ecosystem: Environmental > Terrestrial > Soil > Tropical forest > Bulk soil | place: Panama | collected 2016-02-17
AGGCAGATGGCCAGCAGCCAGGGCCCCACTTCCCAGCGCCCCCAGCGGTAACGCAATAACTGTACGGCGGCGCCGATGGTGACGATACGGTAGGCCACTTCCAGCGGGACACGCGCTACGACCAGGTCCGGCCACAAAATCGCACGCGCCGCGGCAAAGCCTACCAACACCACCGCAACCACCGAGAGCGGCACTAACACCTTCTTGGCGTGAGAATAGACGCAGATCGATGCCGCGAACAGGCACACCGCGAGGACGAAACTGGCTTGCGAAGCGGCCAGCGCCTGCTCCGACGATAAAGACAAGGCAGAACTTTGCAGGCCCCATTGCGAGCCAAAGTAGGCCAGCCAACCCACGATCCAAATCAGGAGATAACGCTCACGGAAGGTTCGGAAGACGAGGATACTGGCCGCGACCATGGCCAGAGCCGCGGTTTCCTGCGCAGTCAGCCTGGGCAGGCTCAGAACCCCATCCGCATACCAGATGCACGAGAGAAAAAAGTTCATTGCAGAGCGCAGCTGCGCTGGCCTTGTAATACCATGCCTCCCCCCGTTACTAATGGGTTTTCCACGCCCCTTTGGTTACTTTCGGAACGTCAGAACTGCATGTATGATGCGATACAGTTCTGTCCATTCATGCCAGCCGAGCGCATCCTGGTGGTCGACGATGAGGACACAATCCGCGAGATTGTTTCCTCCATGCTTTCCTTCGCTAACTACCAATGCCGTCAAGCAGCTTCCGGCCGCGAGGCTTTGGCGCTGCTGGACTCGGGCGAGACCTTCGAACTCATGCTTTCCGACCTGATGATGGCCGAACTGGACGGGATTGGACTGCTCGAGCGAACGAAGGAAAAGTATCCCGATATGCCCGTGGTCATGGTTACCGCGGTGCACGATATCTCGGTGGCGCTGAAGGCGATTCGCAACGGCGCCTACGATTACCTGCTCAAGCCGTTCGAACGGGAACAATTGCTCAATACCGTCCGGCGCGCGCTGGAGAATCGCCGGCTGAAGCTGGAGAACCGCGCCTACCAGACCAACCTTGAGGCGCTGGTGGCTGCCCGCACCGAACAGCTGCGCTCCGCGGTGCTGGACCTGGAACGCTCCTACGACATCACTCTCGAAGTGTTAGGCGATGCCCTTGATCTGAAAGACGCCGAGACCGAAGGCCACTCCAAGCGGGTGACGGCGTTCACCATTGCCATCGCGCGCGCCATGGGTCTTCCGAAAGAACAAATCGCCGTCATTGCCCGCGGCGCGTTCCTGCACGACATTGGCAAGATGGCGGTGCCGGACAGCATTCTGCGCAAGCCGGCGAAGCTGGATGAGCATGAAGTGGCTCAGATGCAGGAGCACTGCTACAACGGCTACAAGCTGGTGCAGAAGATTCCCTTCCTGCGGGAGGCGGCCGAAATCGTATATTCGCACCAGGAACGCTTTGACGGCACGGGCTATCCGCGCGGACTCAAGGGCGAGGATATTCCGCTGGGCTCGCGGATATTTGCGGTGGCGGACACGCTGGACGCAATCACGTCCGATCGCCCCTACCGCGCCGCCAAGCCGCTCGCCGCGGCCAAGCAGGAAATCCAGGAATGGTCGGGCCGGCAGTTCGATCCGCAGGTGGTGGCGAAATTTATCGAAATGCCCGAACACATCTGGGAGGATCTCCGCCGCGAGATCAATTCCCGAATCAATGCCCTTCCACAATCTTCGAGCGCGAAGGCGAGTTCCTAGCCTCTCGCCCGCATTGGGCTATCAGCGCATGGAAAGCCCAGATTTCTGAATAGCATCCGGCCCGCTTGGCCAACAGGCAGCCCTTTGCGGGATGGAGACATCCAACTCGCAGCAAGCCAAACCATTTCTGGAGTGTGGCCTCGAATGACCTCGCTGCGCACTGTTTTTTTGTCGTTCGCAGTTTCCCTGGTTCTTACTCTGCCCTTGTTGGCGCAGGATCCGGCGGTCGCACCCCAAGCCCCTCCCAATGCCATTCCGGAAGGCACCCAATTCCTGGTTCGAATGAACGACAGGCTCGATACCCGGGACCTCAAGCCTGGAAAGCATTTCAAGGCGAAGCTTGCGGAAGACCTGGTAGCCGGCAACGGAGCGGTGATCCAGCGCGGCAAGACGCTGAAGGGGCACGTCAGCGCGGTCGAACCCGGTCTTCATTCGCGCCTGCTGCTGGCCTTTGACGAGATCGATACCGGTCACGGCTCCATGCCGCTGATCGCCACGGTGGTGGGCGCCCCCGGGGATCACGCCATCAAGACCGCCGATGACGAAGGCGACCTGGAACGCCGAGGCATGAACAAGGAACGCACGATCGAGGCCGTGGCGGTGGGCGCGGGAGTCGGCGCGGTGGTGGGCGGGGCGGCGGGCGGAGGGAAGGGCGCGGGCATTGGAGCGGGCAGCGGCGCCGCCCTCGGAGCAACGGCCGCGCTGCTGAGCGATCACGATCTGCGGCTCGAAAAAGGCAGCGTGCTCGAGTTGCGGCTGGACCGCGCTTTGCAAGTTCCCTCGCGCTGAGGCGATCCGCATTGCGAAATCAACTTGCAGCGCAAAGCCTGTAGAGACGCGGCTTGCCGCGTCTGAGACGGGGCAAGCCCCGTCTCTACCGCGGTTGCGTCTTGTCGGACCGCAGAAGTCGCGCCCCTCCACCGCGCAACTTGATTCTCCCCAACGCCCCCATCCCTTTTGCCTGCGTCCCCCCTTGCGCGACACACCGGACCATTTACACTTTCTCCGACTTTCGAATCGGAGATCTCCCCTATGCATGGCTATGTTTTGCGTCGCACCCTGACTCTCGTTGCAGTTCTCGCCTTCCTCCCAGCTGTCGGCTTCGCACAAGCGCCGGCCGCCAGCGTGCAACCGAATACGGTCTATACCGGGGCCGATGGTAAGTATGAAACCGCACCCGATACCGCTCTGATCCAGTTCAACATCAACGCACAGGCCGACAACGCGAAAGATGCCTACGCGCAGGCGCAAAAGCAGGCGGAACAGGTCCGCCAGATCATGCGTTCCAATGGGATCGATCCGAAAACGGCCGAAGTCGGGTTCTACTCCATTCAGCCGATGTACGACTGGAAAAACCCCAAGACGAAGGTGATTGCGTACCGGGTCAGCACCAGCGTAACGCTGAAGCTCAAGGACTTCACGAAAATCGGCCCCATCACGCAACAGCTGGCTGACGCGGCGGTCAGCGACAGCCAATCGGTGAGCTACACACTCGACAACATTGACGAAGCGAAGGTCAAGGCGGTCGAGGATGCGTATCGTCATGCCCGCGCCAATGCCGAAGGCCTCGCCCGCATCGCCGGACGAACTTTGGGTGAACTGACCTACGCCTCAGTCGATACGTTTGAAAATATTCGCCCGGTACCGTTCCCCACTCAGCGCATGGCGGCGATGAAGGCGGAAGCTGCCCCGGCTCCCACCGAACAGTTTTCACCGCAAAACGTCACCGTGACGGCACACGTGAATGCGCTCTTCAATTTGAAGTGAGACCAGGGTTTACGCCTGTCACAAATGACGGCTTGCCGGAAATTGACACGACGGTGGTTTCTGTAAACGGCTGGAGTGATTTGGCGCGAGGCTAGAAGGTGGCCGCATCCCTCCCGGTCGGTGCCCGGCCCTGTCGGCGCTACTTCGTGGTTCCCAGCACCCGGCTTGCATCGAGCGGCACCTCGCGCTGAATGATCATTTCCAGCGAAGTCCCAGGTTCCAGGCGCACGTCGTTCCCGCGTGAGAGCAGCGCGATGGCGGCGCCCACGCCGCCTCCAATGCCGGCGCCGATTCCGGCGCCCTTCCAGCTGTCGCTCGCGATACCGCCAATGGCCGCACCCGCGCCCGCGGTTTTCGCAGCGGTGCCCACCTTTTCTCCCGTCTGGCTGTCCTGTTGAATCGTGCCTTCGGAGTCCTTGACCGTGCTCTTCTCCGCCCCGGGAACGTTTTCGAGCGAGCCCGGCAGCAGGACCGTGTAGCCACTGGGATAGATCATGGAAGTGAAATGCATCAGGAGTTCGGCGCGGCCCTTGACGTGGCCGCCGCGCTGCACCCGGCTAATCTTGCCCTGCACGTAGGTTCCCGGGGGGATGATGATGCGATTGTCCAAGGCCACCGGGAACGAGGTCACGGCATAGACCGAGTCGCCTTCCTTCGCCGTTTTGGTGGAAATCGCCTGTTTCAGGGAGAGTGCCACCCTGGTGCCGGCAGGAATCATTAACTGAGCGGCTTCCGCCTTGTGGGTGTCCGCGACCGGCGCGGATGCAGGAGAAGCTTCCCGGTTGGCTTGCGAGGACGTATCCTGGGCTACCGCGAGCGTGCCCAGCCCCATGCTTCCGATCAGTAAGACCGCAGTTCCGAAGCGCATCGCCGCACCTCTCAGGCAGGTTTGCTTCCACCCATCGCGTACCGGGAACGAGTCGTAAGATGCACAGCATTTCGTTGGAGTTGACTTACATTACGGGAAATCCGCAAGCTAACCCTCACCCCGCCGGAGCATGTTCTCCCGCACGTTGCCCATGAACTGCGACTGCAACTTCTGCGCGCACAATTCCCCGCAGACGTGCAGGGTGCCTTCGCGTTGCGCAATCGTCTCGTCCCAGGGGCATAGGTACAAAACGGGTACCTCCATGTCGGCAAACGAGGTCCACATGAGCCACCAGCGGTCGCTGTTCCCCTTGAGCGTTCCGCAATTGGGCCCGGCACAGCGATAGAAGGGGTTCAACGTCGCGTCGTTCGTCCCGTTGGTCATACCGATCTCCTGACAGCTATCGGACCCGAGCGCTAATCCTACCCTGAAATGGCGAAGATATCCGCCGCGCCGACGAGGCAACCGATGGATGCTACTTGTACAACAAGTACTTCTCCCGCATCACCTGGAACGTTTCGAGGCTCTCCTGCCAGTCTTGCGCGATTCGCCGCGGATCCCGACCCAGATTCAAGGCTTCATACACGGCCTGATTTGCCAGCAACGGTACCATCTTATCCATCTTGAACTCAGCCGGATACAGCTTGTGCAGCGCCGCGGCCAACTCCATTCCCATCTCAGGCGCGTCGAGCACGTTGCGGCCGGTCAGGAGGATATTTACGCCCTCGCAACGTTCCCCCGCAAAGTTTGACGAGGTAGGCGTAAACGCCACTGGAACAAAGCGTACCCCGGCAATCTCGCGGGCATTCAAGTAAGCTGCCAATTCCTTCGATTTGATCCAGGGCGCGCCGAGCAGCTCGAATGGGGTATCGGTGCCGCGGCCTACAGAAACATTGGTGCCCTCGATGAGGGCAACTCCCGGGTAGAGGGCGGCTTCCGCCAGGCTGCGAAGGTTTGGCGAGGGATTGATCCAGGCAAGACCGGTCGAGTCATACCAGTCGCCACGCATCCAGCCTTCCAGGGGGACCACTTTCAACCTGGCGTGAATGCCGCGCTCCTCATTGAACATCTGGGCGAGCTCGCCGATGGTCATTCCGTGGCGCACAGGCAGCGGAAAGGAGTTGGTGAAGATCTGCACGTTGGCGTCGGAGATGGGACCCTGCACAAAGGACCCGTTGATCGGGTTGGGGCGGTCCAGAACCACGATGTCGATGCCGGCCTTGGCGGCCGCCTCGAGGAAATAATTCAAGGTAGTTTCGTAAGTGTAAAAGCGCACGCCGACGTCCTGGAGATCGACCACAACCGCATCCAGTCCCTGCAGAACGGCGAGCGGGGGCCTGCGCTCCGAGTCGGTGGCGCCATATACGCTGTAAACCGGTACTCCAGAGGCGGCATCCCGGGTATTGCTGATATCGGTCGTGTCGAGCGAACCGGTGACGCCATGCTCCGGGCTGAAGATCGCCGTCAGTTGAATTCCGCTCGCGCCCGCCAGCACGTCGATCGTGCGCCGGCCCTGGGAATCCACACCGGTCTGATTGGTAAGCAAACCGATCTTTCGTTTGGGCAGCGCGCCTCCGGTGCCTGCGCTTGAGGCTTGCGCGGCTGAAGCGTCGGCCGGGTTCGCCGGAGTTGCCGGCTCAGCAGCGGTTGCTGAACTGCCGCGCAGCACATCGAACCCGTGCTGCTCCAGCACATCGATGCCCGTTTTCACATCGCCATTGCGGGCGGTAATTTTGCGGGCCGCGCTTTGGGCCTCGTTGTAACCGGTGATGCTTTCCCAGCGCAGCTTCTCTTTTTCGTCGACCGTAAGGTGGAGGGCCGCTGCGACGGCGGTGGCAACTTTGGTGCGCAAGCTAACTGCGTTGGCCTTCTCTCCGACGTGCACGGCGTTGGTCAGGAGGATGATGTAAGTTCTGGTGGTTGGGTCAATCCAGAGCGAGGTGCCGGTAAAGCCGGTGTGACCGAAGGAACCGACCGGCAGCAGGTCGCCGCGATTGGAGGAAAAGGGCGTGTCAATATCCCATCCGAAGCCGCGCACGGCTGTGGCATTCGGCGGCTGCTGCGGAGTTGTCATTTTTTCGACCATGAGCGGGGCGAGCACGCCGCGGCCGCCATCGAGCAGCGCCTGGGCGAATTTCGCCAGGTCGTCGGCGGTCGAAAACAAGCCAGCGTGGCCTGCGACTCCGCCCATCCGCCGGGCGGTGGGATCGTGGACCACGCCGCGCAACATTTTCTTGTTCTCGTCGAAATAGGTAGGCGCGATCTTCGAGCGCCAGGCTGCAGGGGGCAAGAATCGAGTTTGCTCCATCTTCAGCGGCGCAAAGACATGCTGCTCGGTGTAGAGGTTCAGGGGTTGGCCGGTGACCCGCTCCACCAGCGCGCCCAGAACGATGAAATTGATGTCGCTGTAGACAAAAGTCGAACCGGGCGGGAGCTCGGGCTTTTGCTCGAAGGCCATGCGATACGCGGTATCTTTCCCTTCCCAGGGCTGGGTCAGATCCAGGTCCGGGGCCAGGCCGGAGTAGTGCACCAGCAACTGGCGGACGGTGATGTCGTCTTTGCCATTTTGCGCGAACTCCGGCAGATAGCGCGCGACAGGTTCGTTGGGCTTGACCTTGCCTTCTTCGATCAGCTGCATGACGGCGGTGTTGGTTGCGATCACCTTGGTGAGCGAAGCGAGATCGAAGATGGTGTCGAGGGTCATGGTCTCGCGGCGCGGCTCGAGGGCACGCCACCCGTAGGCCTTCCGGTACGCGACTTTCCCGTCATGCCCGATGATGATGACTGCGCCGGGAATCTGCCCCTCGCGCACGGCCTGTTGCACGATCGGGTCAATCACCTGCAAACGGGCCTGCGTCTCCGAGGAAGCTCTTTCGGTTTTGGGCGGTTCTGCGAGCGTCTCGGGCGACGCGGCACTTGCGGCGCACGCAACCAGGAACGCTACGGCAAGGAACCGGAATGCCGCTCGCGCATAGCGCGAAGGCGGGGCAGCAACCCTCAGGGCCGATCGGACGTTCATAGGTGGATACTGTGACTGTACACAACCGGACGGCGCTTGCTCAACGAAAGTTCGGCACGCGAGGTGCCTGAAGTACAACGACTTTCCCGTCCGTGGCTTTCCTGTTCGCCCGCGGTTTGCTATAAACCAAGCGAGTCGCGCCCGGAAGGACCCGTCTGATTAAGTCGCCGCAACTCGTTGCCGACCATGCGGACCAGGAGGTTCGTTTTGGCGTAGCCTTCGCTCTTTTGCGCCAGGCGATCGGCAGCCATGCCTTCCCGGGAGCCGCAATCGCGATCACTCTGGGTAACCAGTTGATTGCCTTGCAAGGGTTCGGGCAATACACGTACGACACATCGTCGCCGCAGGTCACGGCGGAGACCATCTTTGACCTGGCGTCGGTGTCGAAGGTACTTCCTACGACTGCGGTAACAGCGCTGCTGTACGAGCGCGGCCTGCTTGATCTGGAAATGCCCTTGATCTCCATGGTTCCGGAATTTGCCGGGGACGACCGGCGGCGGGAGGAGGTGACGCTGCGCATGCTGCTGGCGCACTGTTCCGGGTTGCCGGCATACGAAAAGCTCTACCTGCGCGCCGAGTCGCGCGAGCGTTTGCTTGCGGCCGCCCTGGCCGTGCCCCTGGCACATGAACCCGGAACGCATGCGGAGTACAGCGACATTGGATTTATCCTGCTGGGCGTTTGTCTGGAGCGGCTGGCCGACGAAGCGCTGGACCAGTTTGCCCAGCGCGAGGTATTCGGCCCCCTGGGTCTGACTCGCACGACGTATACGCCACCGCACTCGTGGCGCAGCCGGATCGCGCCCACCGCCGACGACCGCATCTTCCGGCACCGCCTGATTCAGGGCGAGGTGCAGGACGAAAACGCCAGCGTGATGGGAGGGGTCGCGGGTCATGCGGGGGTCTTCTCCACGGCGGGCGATGTCGCGATATTTGCTCGAGCGATGCTGATCGCGCGAGCGCGCCAGCCTGGGTCGAAGGATGAGCCGAGCGGCGGGGAGCTGTTTCCGTCACTGCTTCGGCCGGAAACGTTGGCGCGGTTCACCGAGCGCCAGTCCGAGCCGGAAGGAAGCAGCCGTGCGCTGGGTTGGGATACGCCCTCGCGGCCTTCCCAATCGGGCAGCCATTTGTCCGCGAGGTCGTATGGGCATCTTGGCTACACGGGCACTTCGCTCTGGATTGATCCGGAGCGTCAACTGACGATCACGTTGCTCACCAATCGAACCTGGCCGGACTGTGCGAATCAAGCGATCAAACAGGTTCGGCCGGCATTTCATGACGCCATCGTCGAAGCGCTGTAGCCCGGTGCGTCGGCAGGGTGCGGCGGTTCGTCAGGCTACAATACCTCCTTCATGAAATCTCAAGCGCTGCAGCATCTCACCACCGAAGGCAGCAACCCGGCTTCACGCGATCTTGATAAGAAATCTGCGCTACAGATTGCGCGCATTATCAATCGGCAGGACGCCACCGTGGCGGGGACGATTCGGCGGGCGCTTCCGCAGATTGCGCGCGCGATCGACGACATCGCTCGTGCGCTCCAGCAAGGCGGCCGCCTGATCTACGTGGGGACGGGGACCAGCGGGCGACTTGGGGCGCTGGACGCGTCGGAGTGTCCGCCGACCTTCGGGACGCGGCCGGAGCAGGTGCAATTCATCATTGCCGGAGGACTGAAAGCGTTGCACTCGGCGACCGAGGCGAGCGAGGATTCGGCGGAGTTGGGCAGGTCGGAGATGGCGCGCCGCCGGCCGACAAAGAAGGATGTAGTGGTCGGCATCGCTGCCAGCGGGCGCACTCCGTTTACGATCGCAGCGGTCGAATATGCTCGCGCCCACGGGGCACGCACGGTGGCTTTGACCTGCAATCGAAGATCGCCGCTGGAGCGTGCTGCCCATTATGCGGTGGTTACGGATGTCGGGCCCGAGGTGGTGGCCGGCTCCAGCCGTATGAAAGCGGGATCGGCGCACAAGATGGTTCTGAATATGCTCTCGACCGGGGCGATGACTCGGCTCGGATACGTTTACGGAAACCTGATGGTGCACGTGCATCTGAAAAACGAGAAGCTGGCGGAGCGCGGGGTCACGATTCTTGCGCAGGCTACGGGCCTCGACCGGGACGGGGCGCGCACAGTACTGGAGGCAGCGGGCAACGATGTTTCGACGGCATTGATCATGCAGAAGGCCGGGGTCTCGCGTGCCGAGGCAGTACGGGCACTGAAGCAGACGGGCGGGCACGTGCGCAAAGCGATGGCCCTGGCTCGCGGCCGCAACCGGCGTCGGGCTTGAAGTGACTTCCGTTATCCCCGAATTCGGTCTGCATCCCGTGGCCCAGGAATCCCGTCTACAATAAGAGTTTGCCTAGCGGCGGAATCCCGGGTTCCACGCGAATCGTGGCTCGCCTTGGGGATTCCAGCGCGAGTGTTGCAACAGGAAATCGTCATTATGGATAAATTTGTAATTCGCGGCGGCAATCCCCTGCTGGGTACGATTCGCGTCAGCGGCGCCAAGAATGCGGCGCTTCCGTGCATGGCGGCGGCGCTGCTGACCGAAGACACGGTCACACTCGAGAATATTCCACAGGTCCGCGACATCGAGACGACCCGCAAGCTGCTGGCTGCCATGGGTGCCGAGGTCGAGCTGGGATATGGACGGGCTCACCACCGGACGACCATCTCGTGCCGGAAGCTGGCCAGTCCCGAGGCGTCTTACGAACTGGTGAAGACGATGCGGGCCTCGACGCTCGTGCTGGGCCCGCTGGTCGCGCGCTGCGGCCGGGCGCGGGTTTCTTTGCCGGGAGGATGCGCGATCGGCGCACGCCCGATCGATCTTCATATCAAGGGCCTGGAACGGCTGGGCGCGCAGATCACGCAGGATCACGGCTATGTGGAAGCCGCCGCCGAACGCCTGCGTGGAGCGGAGATTGTGTTCGACAAGATCACCGTGACTGGCACCGAGGATCTGCTGATGGCGGCGGTGCTGGCCGACGGCGAGACCGTGATGCAGAATTGCGCGCGCGAGCCGGAGGTTTCGGATCTGGCTGATTTGCTGAACAAGATGGGGGCGCACATCGAAGGCGCCGGCACCAGCACCATCCGGGTGAAGGGTGTGGCCAAGCTGCACGGCGCGAAACACCGCATTATTCCGGACCGGATTGAGGCCGGCACATTCATCCTGGCGGGTGCAATTACGGGCGGTGACCTCAACGTTGCCGGGTGCGATCCCGAACACTTGACCGCGCTTCTGCAAAAACTCGCCGAGACGGGGGTGAGAACCGCGGTGACCGGCGACTCGGTACGGGTGATGGGAGACAACAGTCCGCGGGCGGCCGATGTCAATACCGAGGAGTACCCCGGCTTCCCCACCGATATGCAGGCGCAGTACATGGCGCTGGCCACGCAGGCCGATGGGACCTCGGTGGTGACCGAGAACATCTTCGAGAACCGATTCATGCACGCGCAGGAACTGGTGCGGATGGGGGCCAACATCAAGATCGAAGGACGCCGGGCGGTGGTTCGCGGCAAAAGCCCGCTGAGCGCCGCCGCGGTGCTGGCTTCGGATTTGCGCGCCTCGGCGTCGCTGGTACTGGCTGCGCTGGTCGCGGACGGGGAGACCATAATCGACCGCGTGTACCACATCGATCGCGGGTATGAGCACATTGAGGAGAAGCTGCGGGCGGTGGGCGGCGAAATCCGCCGGATTGGGGAAATCTTCCCGAAACGGCGTGGGGCGACCGGCTAAAGCTGAGCTTGCTGGCGAAACTCGGCAGGCCAGCGATCACTACGGATCATGAGGACGCTCCCTGCGGGGAGGAGAGACTTCCCAAATGGCCTGCTGGCGAGCCTTTCGATGGATGCCCGCGCTTCGATTGCAAGGGCATGGAAACGCTTGACGGTGACGCGGCAAATGCGACCACATATCGGCAACTTTCTGAAGTTACTCATCGAATATAAGTGTTGCGGTTGAGGGAGTTTCATTTCGAAACTTGTGGTCAACTATCACATGTCAAGCCCCCCTCGATCACAAACTCTGGCTAAGTGACTTAGATCATTCCAAATATAAAGTCGAGCAAGTTGTCACATTTCCCCCCTGGCATTTGATATTCTAAAAATAAAGGGAAGAAATAGCCGAGCCACGCGGCTAAGAGACGCACTTCCGTCCAGCGGGATGCACGAACTCGATCGCAGACTTTCGTGCCTAAAGCCTACAAATTAAAGCGTCGATAGGAACTTTGTGGAGGAATGGTATCGCCAATACACCGCGATCCATTTCTCCGCTGCGGCGTCTTGGGAAGAATCGGATTACGCGGTAGTACACCGGGCGGCTCGACGGTGGACGATCTGCTGCGGTAAATCCGAAGTCATCCGCAATTCTCGTAGAAAGGACAAAATCGATCTCTCCCGTGCATGAGTGCGGGAGAGATTGCAGAGGCCCAAATCTAATGTTACGTCGGCACCTTCCCTCCCCCGTGCTGGCTATCTGCCTAAGCACGCTCTTTCTCGGGTCCTTATCCGGCCAGACCTGGATCGGACCCTTAAACATCACAACCAGCGATACGACAGCAACCCTAAGTTGGACGACCGCAGTCCCGGCCGACACCCAAGTCAAGTATGGAACGACGGGGAACTACGGTACCCGGAACGTACTGAACCCTGCGCTGGCGAGCGCACATTCCGTCACCCTCACCAAACTCGGCACCAACACCCAATATCACGTCCGAGTGCTGGCGCACGATTCAGCGGGCGTGCTGGTGACCGGCCTGGATTACGTGTTCACGACAACGGCCGGCCCGATTAAAGTGACGGTGTCTCCCGGTTCAGCGACCGTAACTTCGGGGGGCACGCAGCAGTTCTCCGCCCAAGTCGCGAACACATCGAATACGGCGGTGACGTGGTCCGCCACTGCCGGGAGCATTAATAGCACCGGGTTGTTTACAGCGCCGACGGTCACGACCGATACCACGGTTACGGTCAAAGCGGTAAGCACCGCAGACTCGAGCAAGTCGGCAACGGCGACGGCGACGGTGAAGGCCCCGGCTCCGGTGCTCGCGGTAAATCCCAGAACCCTTACGTTCTCCGGCCAGCAAGGAGGATCGAATCCCGCGCCCAATAGCGTCAGTATTGGCAACACGGGAGGCGGAACACTCAACTTCAGTGTTGCCAGCGACGCGGCGTGGCTGTCGGCCGGACCGGCCAGTGGGACCGCGCCGGCTAGCCTGCAGGTAGCCGCCTCGATTGGGAGCCTGAGTGCAGGAACGTACACAGGTCACATTACGGTTTCGGCTGCCGGAGCAACCGGGTCTCCGGCCACCATCACGGTAACGCTCACGGTGACGGCGGCGGTGTTGAGCCATTCTGTGGCGCTCAACTGGAACGCGAGCACGAGTTCCGATGTTGTGAGCTACAGCGCGTATCGCGGAAGCACGCCGGGCGGTCCGTATGCGCTGGTGGCGAGCGCGATCAGCGGGCTGAGTTATGCGGATATGAGCGTGCAGGCGGGAGTCACGTACTACTACGTGGTGACGGCTACGAGCAGCAACGGCCAGGAGAGCGTCGACTCGAATGAAGCGAAGGCCAGCGTGCCATGACCTAGGACTGACCCGAACCGGCCGAAGCCGCTCCGGAAGATGATTCATGGGCCGCAATCGGCTGAACTGGTCGATTGTGGCGACGCGAAAACGGGGGCAACTGGCGGAGTGCGAAGCAAGCGTGCGCTCCGCCAGTGGCGTCGAAGTGCGGGAATCGGGGCGCTGCCCAATGTCACTGCGGGCGTTTCGCGGCGAATTGTTCCGGATCAAACAGAGCAGGGTCGAGCTTTGGGTTCGCCTGGATGTCGGAGTATTCCTCGGTGAACACTTTCTTGCCATTCGAAACTACTTCGACATAGGCGGCGAGCCATCCTCCGGCCAAGGGCCGGTAGTCGCCGAAGCGAATGTCCTGGAGGTTCTTCTCGTCTTGGACTGCGGGCTGGATCACGCGTAGAAAGAGCAGGCGATCTTTCTCGATCCAAAACTGCCGGGAGGTGAGATCGCCCTTGGCGGCGCCCACCACGTAAGCGGGCTTACCCTCCCAGGTATCTTCGCGGAGTTTGGTCAGATCGAAGCCTTCCTTGGTCACGATTCCGATGGTGCGCTCGGGCGGTTGCCCGTAAACGTCGAAGCCCAACACGAGCAGCATGTTGACATCGGGCCGGCTGACCGAGAGTTTGCCCTTGCGGAAGATGGACACGTTCTCATCGACGAGCAGGGCGCCGTTGCCGTCGGGGGGCGGGCCGAAGTCGATGCGGAGTTTGGCGGGGAGCATCAGGGATTCGTACCAGGTTTCCACTTTGCTGGTGCCATCCGGGTTGTAGGTGGTGCTCTTTTGGGTGAAGGTGAGCGTGCGATACCAGGTCTGCGAGTACCGATCGTGCATCGCGCGCAGAAGATCCTCGCCGTTCCGGATTTTCTGGGCGGGCGATATGCCGGCGAGAATCGAAACCGTCACCACCAACAGCAAGCAGCGCCTCATGAGCAACGCCTCCCCTGGGATGCGGACAAAGTAAAGGCCGCGGTTGCCGCGGCCTTCCAGCGCGCCCTAGCCTACCCGGCAATGAGCGCATTTGCAAAACAAAATTGTCAGATGCGGTTGGAGGTCGGCCCTAACAAAACAACCGGCCGCGGTTGAGCGCGGCCGGTGGTTGACCCTTGGGAATGTTGGAGCGAGCGGACTAGCGGCGCGGTCCGCCGTGACCGCCATGGCCTCCGTGGCCACCGCCCCGGCCGTTGTGGCCGCCGCGTCCACGACGACGCCGGCCGCCAGCGCCGCCGCCGCTTCCGCCACGGGGCCCGCGATCGCCGCCGCGGTCTGCGCGCTCTCCGAGTTGGGGAGCGCTGTGGGGCGTATCTTCGCGATTGAAGTTGGGTTCGTCGCCGGGTTCGTCGTCGAAGTCGCCGCCGCCTTCAATCGTGATCGAGGTGGTCTGGGGCTCGGCGACCGCCGCTTCCCCGCCGCCCATCTTGGCGCGCTGTTCTTTGAGGATGGCCTTGCGGGATAGCCGGATGCGGTTGCCTTCGACGGCCAGAACCTTTACCAGGACCTGGTCGCCTTCTTTGAGTTCGTCGCGGATGTCCTTGATGCGGTGTTCGGCGACTTCGCTGATGTGGAGGAGGCCGTCGGTGCCGGGCAGGATCTCGACGAAAGCTCCGAAATCCGCGAGGCGCGAAACCTTGCCCAGGTAGGTTTTTCCGACTTCAGCAGTGGCGGTGAGGTCACCGATGATCTGCAGGGCCTTGGCGGCCGAGGCTTCGTCGTTGGAAGCCACGTTCACCTTGCCGGAATCCTCGACGTCGATCTTGACGCCGGTCTGGTCGATGATGCTGCGGATCATCTTGCCGCCCGGCCCGATCAGGTCGCGGATCTTGTCGACTGGAATCTGCAGGGTGTAGAAACGCGGAGCAAAGGCCGAGACTTTCTCGCGCTGCGCCGGCAATGCCTCGTGCATCTTGTCGAGGATGAACAACCGGCCGCGCTGTGCCTGGGCTAACGCCTCGCGCATGATTTGCGGAGTGATGCCGGCGACCTTGATATCCATCTGCAGAGCGGTGATCCCCTCGCGGGTGCCGGCGACTTTGAAGTCCATATCGCCGTAGTGATCTTCGGCTCCGGCGATGTCGGTGAGGATGGCGTACTTGTCGCCTTCCTTGACCAGCCCCATGGCGACTCCGGCGACCGGAGCCTTCAAGGGAACGCCCGCATCCATGAGCGAGAGCGATGCGCCGCATACCGTGGCCATCGACGACGAACCGTTGGACTCGAGGATGTCGGAGACCACGCGCATGGCGTAGGGCCATTGCTCTTCGCTGGGCAGAACGGCACTGACGGAGCGCTCGGCAAGAGCTCCGTGGCCGATCTCGCGGCGACCGGCGCCGCGCAGGAAGGCGACTTCGCCCACCGAGAAGGGCGGGAAGTTGTAGTGCAGCATGAAGCGCTTCTTGGCTTCGCCCTCGAAGACCTCGAGGCGCTGCATGTCATCGCTGGTGCCCAGGGTGGTGGTGACCAGGGCCTGGGTCTCGCCGCGGGTGAAGACGGCGCTGCCGTGGGTGCGGGGCAGGACGCCGACTTCGATCCAGATGTCGCGGATCTGATCGAAGGCGCGGGCATCGGGACGGCGCCGCTGATCGATCACCTGGTCGCGGAAGATGCGCTCGCGCAGGGTCTCGAAATAGTGCTCGAGCTTCTTCTCGGCGTCTTCGTCGTCTTCGGGAAGCGCATCCGACAGCTCCTTCAGGATGCCATCAACTAACGAATAGCTTTCCAACTTGGGATGCTTGTGGGTATCGAGGGCATCGGTGAGGCGCGCGCCGATCTTTTTCTTAAGATCGTCGTAATAGGCCTGATCGAAGTCGGGCTTGGGAGCTTCGCGCTTGGGCTTGCCCACCTTGGCGCGAAGGTCGTTGATGGACTGGCAGATCTTCTTGATCTCGGTGTGGGCGAATTCGATGGCGTCGACGACCGTCTCTTCCTTCACTTCCTTGGCGCCGGACTCGATCATCACGATGCCTTCGGCAGTACCGACGACCATGATGTTGAGCAGGCCTTCGCGGATCTCGGTGTAGGTGGGATTGGCGACGAACTTACCATCGACCAGGCCCACGCGCACGGCGCCGATCGGACCAAGGAATGGAATGTTGGAGAGCGTAAGGGCGGTAGAAGCGGCGTTGATGGCCGCGACGTCGGGATCGTTCTCGGTATCGGCCGAGAGGACGAAGGCGATGACCTGGGTTTCGCACTTGAAGCCTTCGGCAAAGAGGGGGCGGATCGGCCGGTCGATCATGCGGCTGACCAGGATCTCGCGCTCGCTGGGGCGGCCTTCGCGCTTGATGAAGCCGCCGGGAATGCGTCCGCCGGCGTAGGTGTACTCGCGGTAGTCGACGGTGAGCGGGAAAAAGTCGATGCCTTCGCGCGGGTCCGGGTTGGAGACGGCGGTGGCGAGCACGACGTTGTCGCCGATGCGCACGATGGCGGAGCCATGGGCCTGCTTGGCGAGCTTGCCGGTTTCAATTTTGAGGTTCTTACCGCCGTGAATGTCGATGGAAATTTCTGTAGGTTCGGGTTTCATGATTCATCCTTCTTGTGAGGCAGGAGGGCAACCGCGGGGTGGGAACCAGACCCTGAGGAACTGATTCTCAGTCGCGAGGGAGCAATGTTTGGGGAGCAACAATTTCGGGAAATCCTTCAATCAGGCCTGGCCACCGCGAGGGGCGAGGCGAAGGTAGGGACCCGGGGCGCATACACGTCGCCCCTGCTGTTCGATTCCATTCGCACGACGCAGACGAAGCCTGCGGCATACGCTGGGCATCCGCTTACTTGCGGATGCCGAGTTTCGCGATGACTCCCTTGTACCGTTCGGAATCGTATTGCTTCAGGTAGTCGAGCAAGCGACGCCGCTTGCTGACAAGCATGAGCAGACCGCGGCGCGAGCCGTGATCTTTCTTGTGCGCTTTGAAATGCTCCGTCAGTTGACCAATCCGCTCGCTCAGCAAAGCGATCTGAACTTCCGGGCTGCCGGTGTCGGTAGCATGGGTGGCAAACTGGTCAATGAGGGATTTCTTTTGCTCTCTGGCTAGCACTAACCTGGTGCACTCCTGTCTTCTAAGTTTCGATTGTCTCGATAACGCTAATGAGATTAACACGTTAGGGGCGAGCGTGGCAAGACGCGGGGCACGCGACATACGTATGTAGACAGTCCAGACTGGGCCGACACCTCTGGTTTCACTCCGGAAGCACCGGAAGGGCGACTCGATTGACGACGCCGGGCGCATCCCGCAATTTCAGATAAAGCAGAGTGCCATTGGGGCGCGGAACCTCCAAGCTCGGCCCGGTAAAGTCGGCCGGCACCGCATGTGACCGCGTGAACTGAGGGTCGGAGGCGAGCGAATCGATAAAGAACAGGTTGGTTCCTCTCAGCTGGCAGGACTTGTCCGGCGAGTCCGGGCAGACGATGTCTTTCAGCGTCGGGATGCGGACGAGATTGGTCAGCGGTTCCCAGTCCCCTTTCACACCGTCGCTATCCACGGCACGGAAGCGCAGCGGGCCAAAGGCAGAGGGGCCAAAACTCTTCGACGGATCGAGGGTGGCGAGAACCGACTGGGCGTCGCGAAGGATGAGGCTGCCGTCGGTGAGGCTCAACATGGTTGTGAAGGACGAATCCGAGGTGGCCACTTCGATTTTTTCGTTGTGTGGAAAGGTGTCGGGAATCTCGGATTTCAGGAAGAAGGTGAGGCGGGCATCCTGCGGAAGGACATCCTCGGTACCAAAACGAATGGCCGTGGGGGTTGGGCCGAGTTGAACACTCTTGCTGAGCAACGCAACCTTGGGGCGAGGCGCCTGAACCGTAGTCGCCAAGTCGAGGGTACGGCCATCTTTCAGGAGAACATGAGCCGTCAGGTTTTCTTCTGGCTTGAGCGCCGCATCGGCTGCGGGGTCGGCCGAAACCAGCTGCAACTGATCTTGCTGTCCAGCGCGAGTGAGGCCAGACGGAGCAAAGTGAATCTTGCCCAGGTCGACCCCAGCGACTTCGTCTAACCGGTTGCCCTTCAGGATTCCGTTACGATCACCCGCATGGAAAACGAAGCCCTCGAGGTGCCCGGCTTCTGCGTAAGTGCGGACGGCGACTTCGTTGGGCTTGATCTCTCCATGCTGCTTGATCAGCATGGTGATGGTTCCCGGAGTCGCATCCTTGAGCGGAACCTGCACTTCGAGATCATCGGGTTTGGGCAGCTTCCAGTCCGCCTGCACCAACTTAGCCTGAGAATTTTTGAGGCTGACTTCTTCGGTGCAGGCGGCGCTGTTGGAGTGGAGATGGAGGGTATCCTCGCGGCCGACGATGAGAGCGCTCGCATCGGTCGAGGCCACCAGCCATTCTGCGCCATAAGGGCTGCGGAGGGAGAAGGTGGGACCATCGAAGCGATCGAAGCCCCAGTAGCCGCGGAGGGTTCCACTCAGCTCGGTATCCACGGACTTTTCGTGAAGCCCCTTAGTGTCGATGAGAAAGCCGCCGCGGGCGGAATCGGCTTTCGCGGGCAGATCGATGTCGTGCCCGGACTTGTCGTGAACGTGCAATTCGAAATCGTGCGCCAAGGCGGTGGCGAAGACCAGGGGAGCCCCCTCGGTGGGCAATACCAGCGACGGAGAGGTCAGGCAGAACACCTGGTTGGCATCGACGGCGCGCATCGGCGGCAGTTGCGCCGCCTCCACCGGGGGCAGGCCGACCACCAGCACCGACTTGGGCTTATGGAAAGAAGGCGGATTGTTTAAACGCAGGCTCAGGGTTCCGTCCTTAGCGAGCGCGAGAGCTGGGATGTATTGGTAATCGGCGTTGTGCAGGCCCTCGAGCACGCGCGCCATATCGACAATCGAACCGATATAGGGGCTGTAGGTTCCGCCGCCGGCGATGCGGGTCGTGCTCAATGTGCCGATCAAGTCAGCGCTGGCGCCGGAGGTCAACGCAGCGACCATGGTCTGGCTGTGCCCGTCTTCCAGCACGAGCTGATCGGTGTTGCGCACGAGGCAGGGCGCCTGCTGCTCACTAGGCTTGTCGAAGCACTGCTCGTCGAGCTTGATGCCGAGGCTACGTGCGAGTAGTTGGGAGCGGGCATGCAGCGACTGAGGGTCGGCGTTGGAGGCAGATTTGACCTCATCCAGATATTTGTCGAGGCGCGTACGGTCGAGGCTGGCCTGCTGCAGATCCTGCGAGGCGCGCACAAAGGTTCCGGGCTTGCCCTCGATGGCCGAGCGTAGCGTGCTGAAGTCGCCACCGGTTTGGGGAGCCAGGAACAGAACCACCTGCTGCGCGTCCTCGGGAACGGTGACCACAATACCTTCGTCGCGGACCTTCTTGCTCCAGGTCTCGGCCTTGATGAACCAGCCGGAGGGGGGCGGGTTGGTCGAGCCGCGCAGGAAGGTGACGATCAGGAGATAGTGAGCGGACTGGCTTTCAGGGAAGTCAGGATGGATCCAGATCCGGTCGCCAGCCTGGAGATTCGGCACCTGCGATATGGGGAGCGTCTTGCCTGCCCGGGTGACCTTCAACTCCAGACGAGGCCCGGTAAGGTCGAAGGCGGCCGCGTCCGCGTGGGCAATCGAAACAATGCCGCCGCCCGCCAGTAAGGTAAAGACCAGAAGTCGGAAGAATGTCAGGATAGAAGCAACCTTAAGCATGTCTAGATTCAGCACGTCCACCCGTTCGCGAGATTTGAAGTTCGTTTGTTGTTGGGAGCTCGGAGCAGCTCGCCAGGGCTCGCGACCATTGCCGCGAGCCCGACACAGCAGGGAGAGGGCATTCCGTACCAGTACGTTCACAAAATAAGATGCGCAGAGCAGGAATCGCGATTACCAAGGCGATGACGCCGGCAACAGACTCGAACCCCACACGAACCTGCACATGGCAGGAAGTTGAAAGATCCGGGCACGCATGCCAACACGCGGCATGTGTTCCTCTTTGTGGTTTTTGAGATCGCTGCTACTAGTGTGCGGTTCGGAGCAGGCAGGGTCAAGTCCCGAAGACGGTGCCGAAAGTACATCCCGGCGTCCAGCGGGCCGCCGCGGGGTAAGGGCATCTGACTACTCGGCCAGGATGCGATCACCATGGCTGGGAGGCGCCGAGGTCACGACAAACCGTACGCCGGCCTTCGAGTTGTTGAATACCCGATGGCGAAGTCCCGGGGCAATCTCGAGGCCTTCATGGGCGCGGAGCTCCTCGACATGGCCCTCCATCTCGATCGTCAAAGATCCCGTCAAAACGAAAAAGAATTGGCGGGAGTTAGCATGGGAATGGCGGGCCTCGGAGGCGCCCGGAGGCATAGCCTCTTCAATCACGGAGAGAGTTTCCGACTTCACCAGATGCCATCCGTCGCACCCGGAACCCCAGATGTAATGCTCCGCCGTCCGGCCGCTGATCAAGATGCACCTCGCTGGTGAGACACGGTTGAGTTTACGGAAAGGCGGTCTCCGATGGCCAGTCGTCGGGGCGCGAGACAGGCGGCAACCCGGTGGTATCAGGACCTGCGAAACCGGAGTGAAGCGGCGGTTTTTTGCTAAAGTGGTAACAGGGGAACAAGTGCTGGAATTGTGCCAAGCGCGCTTTGTTTCGAGCCCGGCTTAATTCCACAAGGCTTTCCATGGCTGAGAACACATTGCGGTGCGCGGCGTGCGGCGCCGAGAACTCCTTCGATAACAAATTCTGCGGGAATTGCGGGCGGTCTTTGCTGGCAGTACCGGCGCCGCCCGATGCGGGGCGAGCGATGCCGCAACCGCCGAGGGCGGATCGTCCAGGGTTCACGCGGGGAGAAGCTCCCGTCCGGTCGGCACCGGAAGGAGCCGGTGCGGCACCCACGCGATACACGGCGCCGGAATCGACGTCCGACCAAGCCACTTTTCCGGCCGATGAGCCGTCTGTTCCCGCTCCAGCGTACACCGGGGGACTGTTCCGCATACGCGAGGTGGAGAATGATCAGCCTTCGCGAAACCTGGACTACCTGCTCGAGGATGACGAGCCGAAGTCGTACCGCGGTTGGTTCGTTGGATTGACGATAATAGCGTTGTTGCTGGCTGGGGGCTTGGGTTATCTACGCTTCCGCAATGACGGGTTGACCGGCATTCTTGGGAGCATTAAGCCTGCATCACGACCTGCAAACACGGAGGCCAGCTCGTCCACGGAGTCGACCGCTGCGCCGAGCGCACCTACGAGTGGAGACTCAGGCACGACTTCCGGAGCGCCTCCGGCTGGACAGGCACCGGCGGCAAGCCCAGCGACCGCGACCGTGACCGCTGCGCCTGTGACGCAAAGCAAAGCGCTGACCGAGGTGCGACCGAAGAATCCCGCTGGATCCGACTCCGAAGCGGCCCTTGCGCCTCCGGCGGCCCCTAAAACGGAGCCAGCGCCGGCAGCACCTCGCGCCGAGACGCAGCCGGCGCCCACACCGAAGCCTGCGCCTCCGCCGAAGCCAGCTCCGAAGCCGGTTGATCCGGTCGCGTCGGGCGAGAAATACATCTACGGGCGGGGCGTTCCACAGGATTGCGCACGCGGATTGAAAGCGGTCCGGCCTGCAGCCGACCAAGGCAACGTAAGTGCGATGATCACGATGGGAGCGCTGTACGCCACCGGGCACTGCATTTCCATGGATCTGCCCACCGCGTATCGCTTCTTTGCACTGGCATTGCGCAAAGACCCGGACAACGCGGCCCTGAAGCAGAATGTTGAGATGGTCTGGTCAAAAATGACGCAGTCGGAGCGACAGCAAGCGATCCGCCTGACACAGTGAAGCGCTCAGTGCGCTCGGATTCACTTCCCTTACTTAGGCTTCGACTCTGGCGGACAGCCGGGGAGCCACTGCATAATTCAACTGAACGAGCCCGATGAAGCCGATACTCGCGTAGGTGCTGAAGAGGCTCAGCAGCGCACCCACGGCGTAAAGCGATAGCGCGACCAGAATGCGCCGGCAGATTGCGGTTGAAACGGCTTCGGCCAGATCTGCCTGCACAAGCCCGCTTCCCCGAGCGCAAACCCAGCGAGGCCGACGTTCGGCAGGTTATGTGCTCACAAGCTGACGTCAGCGCCTGTTCGATCCGGGCCGCTTGTCGTCTGTCTGCCGTGCTGTTATCGTGAGCGACGGTTTCGGCGGATCTGGGCCCTTCTATTTCGAACCTGATACAGGCCGGTGTGATTGAAAGCACGCTTCGAGCGCGGCTTCAATCCACAGCGGCGGTCAGTATCGTACTGAGAAAGGAAGCAGAACCGGTTGCTCAGTGTCGAGGCACAAGGAGCCGTGACGGACGATGCCGCTCTGGTATCGGCGATCCGGGCGGGCGATCAGAGCGCGATGGCCGCGCTCTACGACCGCTACTCCTCCGTCGTTTACGCGATCGCGTTGCGAGTGCTGGGAGATACCGGGGCTGCGGAGGATGTTCTGCAGGACGTCTTCATGCAACTCTGGCGCAGCCCGTCCGCATTCGATGCAAGCCGCGGAAATCTGGGGGCGTGGCTGGCCGTGATCACCCGCAATCGGTCGATCGATACCTTGCGTAAGCGACGTCCCCAGTATGACCTCGAGGAGGTCGTGCTGTCGGTCGAGCCGGACTTTGCATCGGATGCGGACCGCTCACGAATCGGCCAGAAGGTTCGCTCCACGCTGGCCGCCATGCCGGACGGGCAACGCAAAGCGCTGGAACTCGCCTATTTCGAAGGCCTCTCCCATTCGGAAATTGCAGCCAAGACCGGAGAACCATTGGGTACGATCAAGACCAGGATTCGCACCGGGCTGTTGACCCTGCGCAAGGCTTTCAGTCAATGAGCGTGCACGAACAATTCGCCGAGGACCTGTCGCTCTACGCCCTGGGTACACTGGAGGGCGAGGAGCGCAGCACGCTCGAGAAGCACCTGGAGACGTGTCCAGCGTGCCGACTGGAACTCGATCAACTGCGCGGCGATATGGCGCTGATGGCAACCTCGGTCGCCGGACCGAAACCTCCGCAGCGCTCGCGCGAGCGATTGCTCACGGCGATTGCCAAGGAACCAAGGGGTAGCCGCGCGGCGGGGGCCTCCGCAAGATCGACTCGCAGTTGGTGGAGTGTTCTTGGATGGGTGGCGGCGGTCGCGCTGTTACTGGTTATCGTCAGGACACGGCGCGAGAACTCAGCCTTGCGGCAGTCGGTGTCGAATCTGGGAGCGTTGGTCGGACAACAGGTCAGCGAACTAGCGAAGGCGCAACGCGTAGTCGATACGATTACTGCTCCCGAGACCCAGAAATGGGTCCTGGTTGCGGCTAAGGCGCCACCGCAGCCGCAAGGCAAGGCATTCTATCTCCGCGATAAGACGGGCCTGGTGTTCGTCGCGAACAACCTGCCGCCGCTCGCTCCGGAAAAGATATATGAACTTTGGTTGATTCCTAAGTCAGGCGCTCCCGTGCCTGCCGGATTGTTCAAGCCCGATGCCCACGGCAGCGCCACGGTAGTGAATCCTCCGCTGCCGCCGGGCGTCGAGGCGAAGACCTTTGCAGTGACCCTTGAATCCGAGAGCGGACCGCACGACGCTCCGCATGGGCCTGCCGTGATGGCCGGAGCGGGCGAGTAGACTTCTGCGATCGGTATCTCGGATGGCTTTCGAGCGGCGGTGGCCGACCCGCCTCGCGAGATCTCTTCTATACACGAAAAGGGGCGCCGGCCCATTGTGACCGACGCCCCTTTTTGTTTTGCCGTCCCATTTTGCCGGTCTCTACTTGCCGCTGAAGCTAAACAGATCCATCAAGTCGCCGATGGCAGGGCGGTTGGCGGGCACGTACGGATTGCCCGGCGTGAACTTTGGATTGGGGAGATTGTCGCGGCTGCGGGCGGTGAGCGGCGACAGGCCCCAGTTCGCCTCGATGAACTTGAGGATCGAGACGTGATCGGTATACGAATGCGAGATGTGACCCGCCTTGGTGAAGGGCGAAACCACAATCATCGGAATGCGCGTGCCGTCGCCGAAGAAGTCGAGCGCCTGCACGTAACCCGAATCGTAATATCCGCCGCCTTCGTCGAAGGTCACGAAAATGGCGGTTGACGCCCAGAGCGTGGGATTCGCCTGCACTTCATCGACAATCTTCTTTACGAAGCCTTCAAACAGGTCGAGCTTCGAGGAAGCCGGATGCCCGTCGAGCCAGCCGCTGGGCTTCACGTAGGAAACCGCGGGCAGCGAGCCCTTCTTGATGTCCTGGTAGAGATTGATGGTGTCCTGCAAGTGTGCCTTGCGCACCGCCGGATTGCTCATGATCGATGTGACGTACTGGAACGGATTGCAGATGTTGCAGTACTCGTTGTTAGGCTGCACGTAGAGCCCGTCGGGGTTCGCCACATAATTGTTCCACTGGTCGCCGTAATACTTCCAGGAGATGTTGCGCTCGTTCAGTTCGTCGCCGATGGTTCGCAGATTCGAAGGCGGAATAGTGAAGACAGTTTCATTGGGATTCCCGATATCGGCATAGGCGTTGCGGCCATCCCCGTAGTAGCCGGGGTTGTAGTTGTTGAGCAGATAGTAGCGTCCGGGATCGCACTTGGGATCGACCCGGTAGGGCAGAGAGCTCAAGTAGTTCAGCACCGGGCCCACACCGGGGGCATCCGAGTCTGAGCAGTTGCTGTAGGTGCCGCCGCCAAACGACTGGGATCCGAAAGAACCGCCGCCGTAGCCGTCCTGGGTGTAGTAGTTGTTGGTCTTGGGCTGCGGGTCCGGATTTTCGATTTCATCCACGATGCCGGCATTCGGCGTACCGGAGGCCACCAGTTGCTTGTGGGGTGGGGTGGCGGGATTTCCGTTGCCGTCGCTGAAGAACATCGCGTCGCCGGTACCCAGCATGATGTGATTGGCGCCGGTTCCGCCCATCACCGACTGATGGAAGTTGTCGCTCATGGAATAGTTGTCAGCCAGGAATTTGAGATAGGGAGCATCTCCTTCGGCGACGTTGTAGAAGCCCATCGAGGTGCCGCCCTCATGAGTGCTGGCGAGGTTGAAGTTGGCGGGCTGCGGGTTGCCGTTGGATCCAGCGCCGATGGTCACTTCCACCCATGGAAACAGGTCGGAGAGACAGCCGTTGGGGTTCGAGGCAGTGGCGTAGCTGACATTGCAGTCCAGTTGCTGCCACATCTGGTAGAAGCGGTGAACCGGGCTGGCGGTGTAAGCGTCGTAGGGCAGGGTCGACGACGTGAGCTGGAAGGGACCCGCCGGCAGATTGTTGACGTTGGGAATGCGGGCGTCGGGCACGCGGCTCGCTTGCCCGGTCCCGCCAGTCGTCATGAACTTGTAATAGTTGCTGGGCAGACCGTTCTCCACCGCCCGCGCATCTTTCTGGGTGCTGAAGAAGGGCGTGCTCGGTCCACCGGTCAGGGGCGGGGGCAGAGTTCCATAGAGCGACTTGCCCTGGGGGCTGATCGAGAACTTCTCCGGCTTTTTGTTCACCGCCGACCACTGCGTCGCCACAAAGTAATTCGGGCCCGGAGTGCCATCTGCGTTGATGATTCCCTTGGACAGCAGATTGTCGACTTTCTGTCCGGGAACGGGCTGGTAGGTCGCGAAGACGTGATCGAAGGTGCGGTTCTCACCGATGATGACGATCACATGCTGGATGGGGGTTTTGGTTTGCGCCGGACTCTGTTGAGCCGCAGCGGCAATGGGAGAGACCAGGGGCGTCATCAAGCCAATCAGGCTGGCCACCACCGACGCCCGCCGCCATAGCGGGACATACATCGAAGAGTTCATGCGTGAGCCCTCCTCCTGGGGCGACACGCAGCATAAATGGATCGCAATACGAGCCTATTACGCGGAGGTTAAATGTTTTGCACAGATTCCCGGCAAGGCACGGCTGCGTGGACTGGATTTTTCCACAGTGCTTTTGCTCGAGCCGGAGGACTTTCACTTGGCTGTTACATTCGTTACGCCAAGCGCGAAAATCAGTCGTCGTCTGGATCAGTCGGCGGCGTCTTGTCGTTCAGGAAGAAAGCGGCTCCCAGGGGAGACGCAATGTGCTGAAAGGCACGCGGTCGCTGGCGCAAGTCGAAGAACGAGGCCAAGTCCGTGGTCGCACGCGCATCAGCAAAATTCAAGGCACCCTCGGGAATGCCGAAGTTGTGCTCGATAAAACGCAGGATGCTCCCGAAGTCATGGCGCTCGTTGTTGACCAACCCTTTCGCGGTATAGGCCGAGACGAAGATCATCGGTACTCGGAAGCCATACTCATAGTCGCCGCGCGGCAAGGAGAGAATGGTTGGCGGTTCATGGTCATACCAGCCGCCCCAATCGTCCCAACTGATCACAATTGCGGTTGAGTTCCAATAGCTGGATCCGTCGGCACTCCGGCAGGGGCTCTCGCCGATGGAATCAACGATCGAAGCCACCCAGGATGGTCCGCCGCCGTTGTTCAACCGTGGATGATCCGAATTCTGCCCGGTAGGAACCACCCAGCTGACATCGGCGAGCTTGCACTTGTCGATGTCCGAGAGCACGTCACTTGGCTTTAAAACCACGTTGTGGATCCAATCCGATCCAGTGCACTCACCGCCGGCCGGCGCATCCGGCAAGCAGAGATGATTAATCGCGTTGGGGGCTGCCCAGATTGAAGTTGCGTTGGGAGCGTAGTACCTCCAACTCACCGCTGCGCTGTTCAGAAGATCGGCAAGAGTCTGATGTTCGAAGCAAGGATAAATGGGCGTGCCTGGGCCGGCCGGCGTAATGACCGCCACCGTGGTCCCGGCCTTGGCGATGCAACCAGCCTGGCCTCCCGACGGATTCTCCGCAGCAAAAATGCCCGCGGCATCGTCGGCCGTGGTCGGGGCCGAGGTCCCGCCGAAGATGAATTGATGCGCCGGAAAGCTCGGACCCTGGTTCGTCTGAAACATCAGATTTGCCCAGCCGTATTGGGTTGCCAACGCCAGATATGGAGTAAGAACTCCGGCGGTGTTTTGGACGTAGCGGAGACCTGGGTTCGGAGGGCAGGTGCCGGCGCACGAGTTCGCGCCGTCGCCGTCCATTTTGCAGATGCCTGTCCTGGGGTTCACGTCGCACATCCTCAAGAATGAGCCGTGGCCGTGACCCAAATCATAGGTTCCGACCAGGTCGACCGGCATGGGTGTCGTCGTCCCGCCAGGCGCGCGATTGTCCAGCCAATTGCCGGTCTGAATATCGTATTGCGATCCATTGGGTTCGCTGCTGCAAGACCTGGCGTTTCCGAACGGGGGCGCACACAATCCTTGAAACAAGTTATCGGGTGTGCGGTTCTCCTGGAAGACAATGACCACGTGCTGAAAATGGCTGATCTGCGCCTGCGCGGTCGTGGCAGCGACAACAGCCAGAAGGAGAGCGATGATGGGGGAGCGATTCATGGCAACCTCAAATAAAGGACACTCCGAGAAGAGAAGTCACTGTTCGAATCGGGCTAGCGAGCGGAGAATTCGCGCTAATTCTGGCCGGGGGATGGTGGGCGACCAGACCTGCGTTGGTTGGTCATTATGGGGTCGATCAGCATGGAACTTCAAGAGAGAATCTGAGTCAGAAGTGCATGAGATTGCACAAGGATTTGAACAAATTGTTCGCGATCGTGATGCAAGGTGCCGGCGATGAATGGCTGCAATAGCACCGCCGCATTCAGCAGTTCATGAACGCTTCGTTTTTCCCGGCAAGCCGGCCGGGTTCTCATGGGTGCGTTCGCGAAATCCGCCCTTCATGCCCGCCGCCAATCCCACACTTGCATCCCCAAACTTGTCGCGCAGTTTGTCGGCGGCGGCCAGGGCCTGCTTCCAGCGCTGCTGGCGATCACCGTCAAGCAAATCAATTTGAGCAGGCGGAGCAAAAGACGAGACATGCACGCCCAGCAATCGGACCTGGTTGCCCGGTTTCCAGTTCTTGCGAAACAGGGCTCGAATCTGTTCGAAGATTTCCGTGTCCAACTGAGTAGGCGCAGGCAAGGAGTGAGCGCGGGTAATAGTGGTGAAGTCCTTGTACCTGAGTTTGAGTTGGATAGTTCGCGCATGCAGCCCGTTTTCGCGGAGGCGGCGCCCGACCATCTCGCATAAGCGTGTCAAGGTCGCTTCGAGTTGCGACGGGTCTGCGGTGTCCAGATTAAAGGTATGCTCGTGGCTGATCGATTTGGGATTCGTATCTTCCCCGACTTCGCTATCGAACCAGCCGCCGGCATCTTCGCCGCGGGCCTTGCCCGACATCGCCAGCCCCCACTTGCCGAAGCGTTGTTCCAGTTCATGGTCCTCGAGCCTGGCGAGATCGCTCACGGTCTTCACGCCCAGCGCGTGAAGATTCTGTTCGGTCACCTTGCCGACGCCGGGAATGTCACGCACATCGAGCGGCGCGAGAAACTTGGCCTCCTGGCCGGGCACTACCCAAAGCACACCGTTGGGCTTGGCTTTCGCGGAAGATACTTTGGCAATCAAGCGCGAGGTGCCGATGCCAATCGAACAGTTCAACCGCGTCTCGGCTCGCATGCGCTCATGAAGAGCGTGCGCCGCGTGCAGCGGCGGACCATGCAACCGGTTTGTGCCGGTCATGTCGAGATACGCCTCGTCAATCGAAGCCATCTCGATCAACGGTGAGAACGAACTCAGTACTTCGTAGACTTTTTCCGAACATTCCCGATAGCGAGTGGGATGGCCATCCACAAAGATGGCTTGGGGACACAGCTTCGCCGCCGTGCGCAACGGCATGGCGGAGTGCACTCCAAATTTTCGGGCTTCGTACGAGGCTGCCGAAACTACTCCTCGCTCATGTCGTTGCCCGCCAACGACGACCGCTTTGCCTTTGAGGCTCGGGTCGTACAACTCCTCGACCGACACGAAGAACGCATCCATGTCGACGTGGAAGATGGTTTTACCCGCCGTAACCATAACGAGACTCGTCTCCGACGACTTTGAAGCCGACCCTTCGGGGCTCAAGGCGTCTTGTGGCGCCGGACGGCCGCCTCCCCGGGGACGAGTTCACCCGGTTCGGCGCCGCCCGCTGCCAGCATCGCCTTCTCGTAGACTTTTACATACTCTTTTGCGGAAGCATTCCACGAGAAATCTTTCGCCATGCCATTGCGCATCAGCACCTGCCAGGATGCTTCATCGCGAAAGGCGTGCAGGGCTGCCTTGATGGTAAGCAAGAGGGATTCCCCGCTGTATTCCACGAACTTGAATCCGGTACCCTTACCACTGCGCGCATCCCAAGGCTCGATCGTGTCGTCCAAGCCGCCGGTCGCCCTGACGATGGGAACGGTTCCGAACTTCAAGCTGTAAATCTGGCTGAGGCCACAGGGTTCGTAGCGCGATGGCATGAGGAACATGTCGGCTCCGGCCTCGATTTTGTGGGCCAGTGCGTTGTCATACGCCACCCGCACGGCGATCTTTTTGGGAAACTGTTTCTGGAGCCGAATAAACATTTCCTCGTACGGCTTGTCGCCGGTGCCCAGCACTACCAGAATCACATCCTCGCGAACCAGCCGGTCGGCAATCTGCGAAATAAGGTCGAACCCTTTTTGCGCGGCGAAGCGCGACACGATTCCCAACACCGGCAGTTTCGGGTCCACGCCCGCCATGCCGAAGGTGGCCAGCAGGTCCGCTTTATCCCGGGCCTTGCCACTGAGATCCAGATCGGAATATCGCGCGGCGATGTATTTGTCGGTCTCCGGACTCCACACCTCATAGTCCACCCCGTTCAGGATGCCGGTGACGGTGGCGGACCGGTTCCTCAGGACTCCCTCCAGACCGAATCCGAACTCAGCCGTCTGAATTTCCTGGCTGTACTTGCGGCTGACGGTGGTGACAAAGTCGGCATAGACGAGAGCCCCCTTTAGACAGTTCACTTGCCCGAAGAATTCCAGCTTCGAGATCGTGAACAGGTCCCAGGGGAGCATGAGCAGGGGCAGGATCTCGGGAGGAAACAATCCCTGATAACCCATGTTATGGATGGTGAAGACCGTGGCCGTCTTGCGCAGTGCAGGATCTTCTGCGTAGAGGGAGCGCAGAATCACCGGCACTAAGGCCGACTGCCAGTCGTGGCAATGAAACACCTGGGGCACGCCCAGGATCTTCGACGCCTCCAGAACCGCCCGACAAAACAGAGCGAAGCGCTCGGCGTTATCGGTGTAGTCGCCGGCCGTAGTGCCGTAGAGAAACTCGCGGTCAAAATAAGGTGGATACTGGACGAAATAATGGTGCACTCCGCTGTGCTCGCCGCCAGAAAGGACTGAGCAGAATCGGTACTTGTCGTCGAACGGAACGGTAATGCTGCGCACCACCGTTCGGGGATCGGTGAGCTTGGTCTGGCGGTATCGGGGCAGGTAGACATCAACCTGATGGCCGAGTTTGGCCAGCGATCGCGGAAGGGCGCCAACCACGTCCGCCAATCCACCGGTTTTAGAAAATGGAACACCTTCCGAGGCAACGAAGGCGATATGCATGAGGCCGGGACCTCCCAAGCGCATCCCGCAGACCCGCGCCGCAGGATATTATGAAGATGAGAAATTCGAGGTCAACGGTTCCTGCGTCCGGGATCGGCGGACGATCGTTGTCAGTCTAAACGGCGTCAGGAAAGAGGGTCAATGTGCCAAAGACGGTAGCCGGTGGAACGCGGCATCCTCAAAAACCGAAACTCGGCCAACACTTCCTAAGCAGCGAACCGGTGGCGCGGCGCATTGTCGAAGCGCTCGGCGATCTCACGCAGCGCACGGTTCTTGAGATCGGCCCGGGGCGCGGAGTGCTCACGCTCCCGCTGGTACACCGCGCGCGCCGCGTCATTGCCATCGAACTCGATCGTGTACTGGCGGCCCAGCTGCGGATGAAACTCGCGCTCTACCCGAACGTCGAAATCATCGAGGGGGACATCCTGGCCATCGACCTGCCCGCGCTGTTTCGGCCAAAGCCGGGGCTCACGCGTCCGGGTCTCACCCTTACCCCGGATCCGGTCCACGTTCTGGGAAACTTGCCGTACTACATTACCTCCGAGATCCTGCTGCACTTGTTCGCGGCTCGCCGATGTTTTGATGTTCTCTTGCTCATGGTTCAGAAGGAAGTGGCGGACCGACTCGCGGCCCACCCCGGCACCCGCGACTACGGGCTGCTGACTGCCACTGCGCAGCTGTACGCGAAAGTCGAGAAATTGTTCGACGTACCGCCCGGGTCATTCTCTCCGGCACCCAAAGTACACTCTGCGGTGGTCAGGCTCACCCTCGCTTCCCAGATCGAACATTTGCAAGTGGATGAAGAAGGCTTTCTCGACTTTCTGAAGCTTTCTTTCGGGCAGAAACGCAAAACCCTGTGGAACAATCTCCGGACCAGATACCCAGAGTCCGCGCTGCGCGCCGCCCTGGACCGGGCCCGGGTCAAGCCGGCCGTGCGCGCTGAAGCGTTGCCGCTCGAGAAGAGTGCCGCCATTTTCCGCTCGCTCTCCTCACAAAACGGCAATTTGGGTAATATAGGCAAGTAGCCCGCTTCCGATCAGGAGGTCCCCATGGCTACCCCCGCCGTTCGTCATCCCGCGGTAGCCGGACAGTTTTATCCGCGCGACGCTGCCGCTCTGCGACGAGAACTCGCGTCTTTCATGGTTGCCGACGCTCGCCCTGAGCCGGCCTTCGGCTGCGTTGTACCGCACGCCGGTTACATGTATTCGGGGCACGTTGCAGGTGCCGTGTACTCACGTATCCAAATTCCCCACAGCTGCATCCTCCTTTGCCCCAACCACACGGGCGTCGGCCGCCCGCTGTCGACGATGGTGGAGGGTTCCTGGGAGACACCGCTGGGCTCGATATCGATCGACACGGAGTTGGCTGTCGCGTTACGGGATCAATGCAGCCTTCTCTTCGACGACCCCTTCGCGCACCGGGCCGAGCACGCCATTGAAGTGCAGTTGCCCTTCCTGCAGGCGTGTCGCAGCGATTTCCGCTTTGTGCCGATCGCCGTCGGCACCGGGCGCCTCGAAGATCTGGAGAGCCTTGGGCAGGTTCTCGGTGAGGTTCTGGCCACTCGTGGCGAGCCGACTTTGGTGCTGGCTTCCAGCGACATGAACCACTACGAATCCGACCAGGTCACGCGCCTCAAGGACCACAAGGCCATCGAACGGATGCTGGCGCTCGATCCGCCGGGCTTGTACGAAGTGGTGATGAACGAAGACATCAGTATGTGCGGCTATGGCCCGGCGGTAGTCATGCTGATTGCCGCCCGCCGAATGGGCGCAACCCGCGCCGAACTGATCAAGTACGCTACCTCGGGGGATGTTTCCGGCGACCGCCGCATGGTGGTCGGTTATGCTGGCGTCGCGATTCGGTAAGATTCGCGATTAAGGCTTATTGAGCGTATTAACGAAGATGCGATGCATTAGCAGGAAACCAAAAAATCAAGGGCAGCCCGCAGGCCGCCCTTGCTTCACTCTGTAGTATTCCACTCGCTTTTCTCAGTGACGAAGTGACGCAACCTTAGCACCGCTTTACCGATGGGGCGCGCTCGCATGTGCCCCGGACATCGATCCGCCGCCGGAGCGCATGGGAGGAGCGCTGTGCATGCTGCTTCCAGTACTCATACCGCCGCGGCTCGATGCGCCGGAGCTGTATCCGCCGGCGGCTGGACTGGCCCAGACACTTCTGGCTGGCGGTGCAGCGTGGACGGTGGCGAATCCGCTTCTCTCCACCTGATGCGAGACCTTCTGCAAATTACCAACACCGCGCGGCACACCCAGACCGGCTGAGCCAGACTGCACAAGGACCCGGCGCGGAGGCAACGCGGCCATGGCGGTCATCCCCTGCCCCAAAATCACGGTCGCCGTACCCCTGACTGGAGGTTGCGGTTTGGTGAAACGGTTGGGAGGATTGTTCACCACCGGAACGTTGTTCCAGCCATTCCACCCGCCTGGCGCCCACATCCACCCATAGCTGGGGACGAAGTTCCACGCACCGTACATGTATGGCATCCAGCCCCAGGGATATGCCGAAACCCAGGTGTAGCCGATGCCGGGATAGAACATCCACGCGCCATCCGTGAATGGGTTCCAGCCGGCGCCCGCAAAATACGGTTGCCACATCATCCCGTACCCCGGGACGTTGGAATACGAGCCGTAATAATTAAGGTCGCTGACCCCATAGCCGTAGGGATAGTTGTTGCTGGTTGCGCTGCGTGCATACTCGTCGTGGTATTTTGCCTGCTGCTTATCCCATTCGTCGTACGGGTCCTCTTCGATATTCTTGGCAATCGTGAACTTGTCTCCGTCGGCAAGGTCAAAGGAGGCGGTCTTCCCTTTTGAGAGCTCGGCCGTGCCGGCTGCTCCTTCCACGTTCACGTCGCCTTTGAAGAGAGCGACCTCCGCACTCTTGTCTTCCACATCGATTCGCAGGTGCGCTTCCTCGGCCAGCTTCGCCTTCTCACCGGCAAACATGACTGTGAACTCTTCACTCTTCGCGCCGCGGTAATTGAGGTACATCTGACCAGTCTTAAGATTGAGAGTCGAAGCTCGCGCCCCGGAGTCTCGCAATGACAACTCGGCGAACTCCAGTGTGCTGTTGGGGGTCAATCGCAGGGTAGTGCCGTCTTCGAACTCAACTTCGGCCCGCGCATCATTCGTGGTGGAGAGGATCGCGCCCTGCACCACCGGCATGTTGAGGAAGGCCTTCTCAAAGCCCTGACCGGTGTTTCGGTCCATCTGCACATTGCCTTCGACATTGCTCAGCCGGACAATGCGAATATGTGAATCGGCCAACGCTGGCCATACCAGAACCAGCGGGAGAACCATCAGTAGCCAGACTCCCCTTTGCCTTACCATAAACACCCCCAGGCGCACCGTACTCGGCCCTTTTCCATTCCATTAGAGCACTTTTCCCAGTCTCCGAGTTGTCAAATGTCAGACGCAAGAATCGATTTTGCGACGTAGCATTTCCCAGGCGTTCGGAGCGTCGACCGTTGCTGGCGGCCTCATGTTTAACTTGTTGAAATTTATATACAAATATGAAAACAAAGCCTGTTTATGGAATGCTAAATAGTTACCTCAGCGCGTTCCCGCCTCCACCTTGGTCATCATCAACCGCTGCGCCCGTGCGCGGGCGACGTTCATCACGGTGTTGTCATTGGCGATTGCCCGAAGAATGGGAGCTACGGACTGAACTTCGACCAGACTTCCTTCCCGGTTCAGTTCTTCCATCCGCTTCAACTCTTCGTCCAAGGCGAGCTTCTGATAGTGGTGGTAATAGTCGAGGCGTCGGCCGAACTCGAGGGTGGTGGAGAGGTTCTGAAACAGGGCCGTGAGTTCTTGAACGGGCAGGTTGGGAGAATAGTTGTACTCGGCCTTGGTGGCGCGGCTTGCGTCTTTGTACGCCAGAGTCTTGGTTCCAGTGAAAGCCAGGTTTTTCTTGCCCGAATCGACCTTGCCCTGGAAATATTTCGCCCGTCCCGCGAGGTCGAAAATCCTGGTCTGGGTGGCCGGCGAGATCTGGAAATCCAAGTGGAACGGCTCGGGAGCTTCGCCCTCGGGAGTCAGCTTGCCGGTTGAGTCATAGGTCGCGTGTCCGTCGCTTGCAACCGTGACCGCGTAATGATCGGGAATGGAGTTGGGAAAATCGAGGGTAAAGCTGACGGTGGCCGGGGCCTTGCCCCCACTCTGCGCGAAGGCGAAACCAACGGCAGGTAAAAGAAGAAGCGTGACCAGAGTCCAATGAACCGAAAAACCAGGGAGGCAATGAAAGCAGGAACCACCAGGCTTTTTCATGGGTTCCTCGATTGTACGCCCGCGCCGGCTGTGCAGAGACCTTGACTAGCGCAGGGCGCGCGCGGCGGTCTGGCGCTGCAGGGTGGCGGAGGTATGCAGGTGGCAGATGGCGATGGCCAGAGCGTCAGACGCATCGGCCGGCTCGGGCGGAGATGCCAGGTCCAGCAAGCGCGTCACCATCATCTGCACCTGGCGCTTCTCGGCACGGCCGTAGCCCACGACCGCCGATTTGATCGCCAGAGGAGCATATTCGGCGACTTCCAGTCCTGCAGCGGCGGCGGCAAGCATGGCCACGCCCCGCACCTGGCCAAGCTTCAGCGCGGACTTTGCGTTCACGGCGTAGAAGACATCCTCGATGGCGACCTGCTGCGGGGCATGGTCGTGGATCACTTCCCCCAGCCGCACATAGATGCGCTCCAGGCGGCGCGCCATCGGTTCTCGCGGCGAGACTTTGATGGCTCCGCAGGACAGGCAGCTCAACCGCCCCGGCGGGAGTAATTCGACCACTCCGTACCCGGTGTACTCCGTGCCGCAGTCAATGCCCAAAACCCGCATGCCAGCAGTGTATCCCCTGGGAAATGCTCCGCCGAGCATTCCTTGGTGTGCCTTAGTGTCCTTGGTGGTTATTCTTTTTACCCATGGGCACGCATTGTCCCTAACAGCATCGCGGACGTCGATTGCGCAGCTGCTCGCTCTCGCGCAGAAACGAGACATAGGCTGCACGCGACGATTGCATGCCGGTGCGCTCGAGAAATCTCCTATAGGCGGCCTCGTCAAAGATTTCGCGCAACGCGCTCAGCAGAATTTTCCAGAACGAACTCATCCCTGCTCCTCCGTGGCAAAACGGGTAGATACAAAGGGCGCCTCGCGCACGCTCGCCGCTTTGCGCCCGCTCAGCACGCGCAACCACTCGCGTGCCGATTCGATCACGATCACCGCGATCAGGACGGCCATCACTCCGGTGACCATTGCATCCAGCCGGTCGTTGAAGACCAGCCGCCCCGTCGTACTCGTAGCCGGTCCCGTAGCCAGTTGTTGCGCGTGCGCCAGGAACCCAATGCGCGGATTGGGATCGAAGACCTTGTGATAGGAGGCGGTGAAGGTCACCGCGACCAGCCACACCAACGGTCCCAGGGTGACCGGGGCATAGCGGGCTCGCCCCATCTTGATGATGATGGTGGTCGCTACTGCCAGGGCGACAATGGCCAGCGATTGATTGGCGATCCCGAAGAGAGGCCACAAAGAGTTGATCCCCCCGAGCGGGTCCTTGACTCCTTGCCACAGAAAATATCCCCAGGCAGCTACGATCAGCGCACTGTTTCCCAGGATGCTGGGATACCAACTGGTCCGCCCCATCGGTTCCCAGACGTGCGCGAGTGCGTCCTGCACCATGAAGCGCGCCACACGGGTGCCGGCGTCCAACACCGTGAGGATGAAGAGGGCTTCGAACATGATGGCGAAGTGATACCAGATCCCCATCAGCGCCTGCCCACCCAGCGTGTTCGCGAAGATGTGCGCCATGCCGACGGCAAACGCCGGGGCTCCGCCGGTGCGGTTGAACAGCGTCTGTTCTCCCACCGCGTGAGCGAGCGCCTGCATGTCGGCTGCGGACACGGTGAAGCCCCAGTTGCTAATGGTGGAGACGGCCGCTTCCGGCGCGGCACCCACGATTCCCGCTGGGCTGTTAATGGCGAAATACACTCCCGGCTGTAGCACGCACGCCGCGATCGTTGCCATAATCGCGACCATGGACTCGGCCAGCATGGCACCGTAGCCCACCATGCGAGACTCGGTTTCACGCGCAATCAGTTTCGGGGTCGTGCCGCTGGCAATCAGCGAGTGAAATCCGCTGATCGCCCCGCAGGCAATCGTGATGAAGGCAAATGGAAATACGTTTCCGGCAAACACCGGGCCGGTGCCGTCGATGAACCGGGTGAGCGCCGGCATGTGCAGGGTCGGACGCATGGCGATGATGCCCAGGGCAAGCGCCGCAATCGTTCCGAGCTTTACAAAAGTGGAAAGATAATCGCGTGGAGCGAGCAGCAGCCAAACCGGCAACGCGGACGCCGCGAAACCGTACACGATGATCAGCAATGCCAGGGCGGGCGCGGTGAAAGTGAAATACTTCCCGACAGCAGCGTGCTGGGACACCCACTGCCCACCCCAGATCGCCGCCATCACCAGCACAAAGCCCAGGACCGACGCCTCGAGCACCTTGCCAGGCCGCAGTTGCCGCAGGTAGAGTCCCATGAGGAGCGCAATCGGGATCGTCATAGCAATGGTGAACGTCCCCCACGGGCTGGCCTTCAGCGCATTGACCACAATCAACGCGCACACGCCCAGCAGCACAATCATGATGCTGATCACCGCCAGGTAAGCCACCACGCCTCCGGCGCGACCAATCTCTTCGCGCGCCATCTCGGTCATCGATTTGCCGTCGCGGCGCACGGAAAAGAGCAGGATCACGAAATCCTGCACACAGCCACCGAACACGGCCCCCGCCAGAATCCACAGCGTTCCCGGCAAGTATCCGAACTGTGCCGCCAGTACCGGACCGACGAGCGGCCCGGGGCCGGCGATCGCGGCAAAGTGGTGCCCGAATACCACCCACTTGTTGGTCCGCACAAAGTCGCGCCCGTTCTCCAGGCGCTCAGCCGGGGTCGCCCGGCGTGAGTCCAGCGCGAGGACTTTGGCTGCCACGAACTTGCTGTAAAAGCGGTAGCCCAGGGAGTAGCAGCAGACCGCAGCCATCACCAACCACATCGCGCTGATGGGCTCCCCGCGACGCACGGCGATCACCGCAGTTGCGACCGTGCCCGCAGCCGCCACGAGTATCCAAGTGAAAATTCCGAGAAGTTTTTTCATGCCGGTCCGGTTGAGAATTTTCCGTATTGTGCCCGTTCGCGGCCGTGGATTCAATTTCAGACGCGATGCGGGGGCGAAGAGCGATTTCGACCGGGCGTCCGGTATGCCCAATCGTGCACTCGAATGAAGAAAAACGATCTTGTGAAGGAACCCAGCCGACGCGGTTTAATGATAATCTGGTGGGTTCCCGTTGCGGTGCCGCCCCATTTCATAGTGGTCCGTAGCACCGGTGTTTATGGCTGAAGGACGGCGCACCCGCAGGGATGATTTCATAGATCGGGTGAATTAGGAGCAACACGATGAAGATCGGAATGCTGACTGGCGGCGGCGACTGCCCGGGCCTAAATGCCGTGATTCGCGCGGTAGTGCGCAAGGGCATCTTCCACTATGACGACGAGTTTCTTGGTTTTATGGAGGGCTGGCGCGGATTACTGGAAGAAAAGACGATGCCGCTCCAACTCGAGACGGTCAGCGGCATCCTGCCCCGGGGCGGCACCATCCTGCGGACTTCCCGTACCAATCCGGCGAAGCGGGAGGACGGCCTGAAGCGGTGCACCGAGGCGCTCAAGAAGTATGGCTGCGATGCGCTCATCGCGATCGGCGGTGATGACACTCTGTCGGTTGCAGCTAAGCTCTACGCCGACGGCGTGAAGGTAGTGGGTGTTCCCAAGACGATCGACAACGACCTGTCGGGTACCGATTTCACTTTCGGCTTCGACACCGCGGTCAACATCGCCACGGGCGCCATTGACCGCGTGCACACTACCGCCGAAGCTCACAACCGCGTGATTGTCGTCGAAGTGATGGGACGCCACGCGGGCTGGATTGCGCTGTACAGCGGAGTGGCCGGCGGAGCGGACGTCATCCTCGTTCCCGAGGTTCCCGTGGACATCGAGAAGATCGCCGAACTCATCCGCCAGCGCCATTCCCGGGGCAAGTATTTCAGCATCGTGGTGGCGGCGGAAGGCGCGAAGTTTGCCGAGGGCAAGGGGCCCAAGGCGCAGATCGATGGGCGCGACGAATTCGGGCATGAAAAGCTGGGCGGCAGCGTGGGCAACACGCTCGCGCAGGAAATCGAGAAGCGCACCGGCTTTGAAACCCGCTCGGTCGTGCTCGGCCACATTCAGCGCGGAGGCACGCCCAGTTCGTTTGACCGCGTGCTGGCCACCCGCTACGGACTGGGCGCGATTGACATGGTGCACCGCGGCGAATTCGGCAAGATGGCCGCTCTTCGCGGCAATCACATTGTCTCTGTCCCGCTGTCGGATGCAATCTCGACCAATCGGAAGGTAGATGCTGAGATGCTTGAAGTAGCCAACGGCATCCTGGACAAGATCAAAGAGGAAGTACCGGTGGGTAATAAGTAGCGCCGTTCCGCGACCGATTCCCGAATGATGAGGGAGCGACCCCTGCATTAGCCGGTCGCTCCAGGTTTTTTAAGATGCTGGGTCGGCGCTCACTTTGAGTTCTCGCGAAATCCCAATCGCCCACGCAATCAGGACTAACGCCATCAGGCTCGCCCTCTGCCATTGCAGCCACAGGAACAAGTGCAGGGGCGAGAAAAACAGCAGCACCATCGGAAGCCAGAGCAGCACGCCAAACCCCGAGTGTTCCCCCCCGCAGTTTGCAATCAAAACCATCGCGATGAGCAGCACACTCAGATCATAAGGATAGGCGTGATAGCTGGCGAGCGAAGTGACCACGAGGGCCAGTGCAAACCCCACGTCCAGGTTCTTTGGCCGACTCGCACGCTTCCAACCCACCCCGGCCCAGAGGATGGCCGCAACTGACAGTGCCGCGCTCAGAAAAGTTTCCCAGCGGCGGCCGAGCGTGCCAAGCAGCAACGCGGCCAGTCCCCTGAGATTCGGCATGTCGATGGGCGCGATCACGCCATTCCGAATGTTCTCCATAGTCCAGACGAAACGCGGGTATGCCAGCGTCTCTCTCCAACCGATCGTCGCCACTGAAGCGACTGCCAGCGCAATCGCCACCGCGGTAAACCCGGTCAGCACCTTCCAGCGTCGACAGAAGAGGAGAACGAGTAATAGAGGGAAGACTTCCTGAGGACGGAACAGGCCTAGTCCAAGCCAGCAGCCTGCCGCAAGGTCTGCTCCACGTTTCAAGGCAAGGTAGGTCAGCGCATACAGAAGCAACAGGAGCAGGATGTCCTGTCCTTGTAGTAAGGCGATGAACACAGGGAAATAGCCCAAGCTTGCCAGCAACCACAGCCCAAGCGACTGTTCCTGCAGAAACCCGACCTGTGGACGCAAGCGTCGGTAGATAAAGATCAGGACGAGGAGATTGAGGCCAATCCACGTGAAGTATGCGGAACGATACGGAAGCTTGGCCAGCGGAACGAACAGGACCGCCTCGAACGGCGGGTGATTGTAAGGCAGCGCCCCATTCCGCACCGCCACGTGGGGAGCAAATTCCAGCTGAGTGCGATATTGCAAGGTGCTGTCATAGAGCCGGCGGCCCAAACCGGCGGAGACGATTCTCCCGGCTGAATACAGGATCGTGAAATCGCCGTAGCCCGACAAGACTCGGCCGCGCAATTGCCAAAACAGAGTCCCGTGGAGAACGACCATCCCAGCCAGGAACAGCACCGTCAGCCGCTTCCATTTTTGATCGTTCATGCAGGGCCAGAATCCCCGCGCGTAGCGATGGGATTGGGCGGCCATTGTATACCGCCTATGAGGAGCATCTCTGCGAGATGGCTTTTTTTCATCCTTCCACGGGCAACGCGCCAGGCCATTTGACTTTCGCGTCTGCTCCCCGTCACAATCCGCTCGACATGGACGTTTCCCCACGGCTGGCCCCTTGGATTCTCACCCTGGTGGAAGCAGTCCTCGTACTGGCAGGTCTGTTGTTGATCGCGCTCCGCGGGCGCGACAGATATCTCCCGACCTTCCCGCGCGCCTTTGTTGCCTTCTCGCGGCGAAAAACACTGGCAGTTCTTTCCGCAGGGCTCTTGACGATCGCTCTCCGTGCTGCGTTGATCCCGATTCTCGGGATTCCCGAGCCGCGGTGGAACGACGAATTCAGCTACCTGTTAGCCGCCAAGACCTTTGCGGCGGGACGGCTGACCAATCCCACGCACCCCCTGTGGATCCACTTTGAGACCTTCCACATCATCCAAAAACCGACCTACATGTCGATGTACCCGCCGGGACAGGGCATGGTGCTGGCTTCCGGGGAGCGCATCGCCCACCTGCCCTGGCTCGGTGTGCTGCTGATCACGGCGGTTGCGTGTTCCGCGATCACCTGGATGCTGCAAGCGTGGGTGCCCCCGGAATGGGCACTCCTCGGCGGCCTGTTGGCAGTTTTCCGGTTCGGCATTCTCAGCTACTGGATGAACAGCTACTGGGTACCAGCGCTGGCGGCCGCCGGAGGCGCGCTGGTGCTCGGCTCGTACCCCCGGCTAAAACATGCCACTCGCCTGCGTGACGCGGTGTGGATGGCGCTTGGCCTGGTGATCCTGGCTAACAGCCGCCCCTACGAAGGCTTCGTGTTCAGTCTGCCGTTTGCCTGGGCAATTCTTCGCCTGCTCGTGAGGAAACGACAGCAACCCAAGCCCGCGCTCCGCAAGGCCGCCGCGCTCCTCACCGTGCTGCTCGTCACAGGGGCCGCTGCGACCGGGTATTACTACTGGCGGGTGACTGGGAGTCCATTCCGCTTCACGTACCAGGTGAACCGGCAGACTTATGCAGTTGTTCCGTACTTCATCATGCTTGGCCAGCGGCCGGCGCCCGAATACCACGATGCTGCGATGCGCGACTATTACCTTGGATGGGAAGTCAAACAATTTCGCCAGTACGGCACGCTTGGCGGCTTTCTTCGCAGCACGGTACATAAAGTGCTCGAACTCTGGCGGTTCTACATCGGACCGATTCTCACGATTCCGCTGCTCGCATTTCCACTTCTCTTCCGTGATCGACGCATGCGCTTTCCGCTCATCGTGGCCGCCGTGTGCTGCTGCGGTTGGGCGATCGAAACCTGGACGATGCCGCACTACGTGGCTCCGGCTACCGCGCTTCTTTATTTGCTACTGGTGCAGTGCATGCGGCATCTCCAGTTCTGGAACTGGCGCGATCGCGCAGTTGGAGCCGAATTGGTGCGCATGGTCGCGTTTCTGAGTGTCGCGATGGTCTTTCTTCGAATCGTTGCCATCGTGGCGCATGCGCCCCTCGAACCGCGCTGGCCACGCGGCAATCTGGAACGGCCGCAGATCGTTGCGGAACTTTCACGACTGGCCGCGCCGCAGCTGGTTTTTGTCCGCTATGGTCCGCATCACGATGTGGACCATGAATGGGTGTTCAACGATCCCGACATCGATCACTCGAAAATTGTCTGGGCCCGCGACATGGGCCCGAACAACGAAGAAGTCCTCCGTTATTACCCGCATCGCCAGGCGTGGTACCTGGATGCTGACGAGACTCCCCCGCGCCTCACCCCGGTTCCGGGGCGGTGAGGCGGACGTCTCTCGACGCTTTGCGCGGTGTGCGCTGCAACTCAAGCCCGGTTGGCAACGAATACTCTCCTGGTTCTACGTGCACACGCAACCCTGGGTACCACGTACTGGGCATTTAGGAGCGAGCACTCGTCTACAATATTTTCGATGCTCCGCACGCAGCTCTTTGCCGACCCAACCCACCGTTTTCTGCATGATGTGATACTCGACTCCTGCCGCCGCTTTGCTGCGAAGGTCGCTCTGGTCGATACTTCCTGCAACCGACGCCTCACATACGCCGAATATGGCGATGCCGTGGAATCGCTCGCCCACGGATTCGTAGCGGCCGGACTCTGTCCCGGCGACATCATCGCGATCTTCCTGCCGAACTGCTGGGAATTTGCGATTGCTTACCACGCCGCTACTATGGCGGGCGGTGTGCCCACGCTGCTCAATCCCAACTATCGCGAGCGCGAAGTACGCTATCAACTCGAAAATTCCGGTGCAGCCTTCCTGATCACTGACGGCCCATTTATCAAGGACGTCAGGCTCTCCGGCCTGCCCAGCCTGCGCCGGGTCTTCACAACACGGATCGCTGCACCAAACACGGAGCCGTTCGCCGACCTGCTCAGGCCGTCGGACACGCCGCTGCCGAAACCGAGCCGACCCTCAGAAGAGACTCTGGCCGCGCTTCCCTATTCGAGCGGCACCACCGGGCTTCCCAAGGGCGTCATGCTCTCCCACTACAACATCGTCGCCAACGTGTACCAGACCCTCGGCCCCAATGCCGCGCCCCTGGTACGGGATGACGTGATGCTCTGCTTCCTTCCGCTCTACCACATCTACGGACTCACGGTTGGTCTCTCGCTCACACTGACGCTGGGCGCAACCCTGGTCCTGATGCCACGCTTTGACATTGGCCGTCTGTGCACCTTGCTGGTCGAGGAAGGCATCACCATGATGCCCATGGTGCCGCCCGCGATCGCAGCGCTCTGCCAGGCGGCCGAAGCCGGGCGCTTTCCCAAGCAATCCCGCCTGCAATGGATCAAATCCGGCGCAGCGCCGCTTGCCCCGGAACTGGCTCGCCGCTTCACCGAACTGACTGGCGTGATCGTCAATCAGGGATACGGCATGACCGAAGCGTCGCCGGTCACCCACGTGGGCTACAACGCTCCCCCTGGGATGAACCGGCCGGCTTCAATCGGGCAGCCACTGGCGCTTACCGAATGCCGCGTACTCGACCTCAACGACAAGGAAGCCTCCTGCGGAGAACCAGGAGAACTCGTCATGCGCGGTCCGCAGTTCATGATGGGCTATTGGAAAGATCCGCAGGCGACGGCTGCGGTCTTGCGCGATGGCTGGTACTACTCCGGCGACATCGTGCGCACGGACGCAGATAACTTCTTTTACGTTCTGGACCGCCGCAAGGAAATGATCAAGTACAAGGGTTTTCCGGTTGCCCCCGCCGAGGTCGAGGCGGTGCTGATGGAACATCCCGCGGTTCGCGACTGTGGTGTAGTCCCAAAGCGCGACCCCAGTGCTGGCGAGATTCCGTATGCCTTTGTGGTTTTGCGACCGGAGTATGCGCCCTCGGAGTCCCTCGCGCACCAGTTACGCGACTTTGTTGCCGACCGCCTTACACATTACAAGCAGCCGCGCGAGATTCGGTTCGTAGCTTCTGTTCCGCGGACGCCCTCGGGCAAAATCCTTCGTCGCGAACTCCGCCAAGCCTTAGCCTGAAGCAGGTGACGAAACCGGGTGCAGACGTTGCGTCGATCAGCGCTTCCACGACTGAACCGGGGCCAACTCACGGAAAGATGCCTTGATAAAATGAGCCAGCGCAGTTCGTGCGGCGGTCCCCATGACCCTAACCACTTTTGTGGCCAAGAGCGCCTTCCGCAACAAGCGCCGAAGCTTGCTCACCGTGGTCAGCCTTGCTTTCTCGCTGCTGCTGCTTACTTTCATGCTGACCCTCTGGAAGGGTTTTTATGTAGATAAGGGGGCGCCCGATTCGGCTCTCCGGATCATGACCCGCCACCGCGTCTCATTGGCGAATTTCCTTCCCGCCTACTATCGCCAGAAGATCCGCGCGATTCCCGGGGTGGTGCATGTAGTACCCATGACCTGGTTCGGCGGCAAATATAAGGATGACAAGCCGGAGAATTTCTTCGCGCAATTCGCCACCGATCCGGCGGAATACATGGAGGTCGCAGCCGACAAGCAGATGCCTGCCGATCAACTCGCAGCGTGGCAGCATGATCGTACTGGGGCTATCTGCGACGCGGGGCTTGCCGCCAAGCATGGCTGGAAGATCGGCGATCGCATTACGCTGCAAGGCACCATTTTCCCCACCAACCTGGATCTCACGCTGCGCGGGATCTACACCATCGATCCTCCACAAAACAATCTCTACTTTGACCAGGAGTACCTCAGCCAGTCGGTGGGCTGGTTCAAAGATACGGCGGGTTTCTACTTCATCCGCGTCGATTCCCCCGAGTCGGTTGCCCGCGTCTCCGGCGAGATCGACGACATGTTTCACAACAGCCCGGAACCCACCAAGAGTGAGAGCGAGAAAGCTTTCCTGCTCGACTTCATCGCGACTCTGGGGAATGTTAAGGCCTTCATCCTCAGCATCTGCGCGGCGGTTGTCTTCACGACCCTGCTGGTGTGCGCCAATACCATGGCCATGTCGATCCGGGAACGCACGCGCGAAGTCGCCGTACTCAGGACGCTCGGCTTTTCGCGCCCCAACATTCTTTCGCTGCTGCTGGGGGAGTCCCTCACGCTGGCGCTGTTCGGTGCGCTGCTGGGGCTCACGCTGGCGGGCGCCGGCTTGAAGCTGCTGGTGCGCCCCGGCATCGCTCTGCCGACGGCGCTGCACCTGTCGATTTCCACCGCTGCCGTGGTCATGGTGGTCGCGGCGCTGGTTGGGTTGGCGAGCGGACTGTTTCCATCCTGGCGGGCCTCGCGGATCAAGATTGTGGAAGGACTTCGCCACATCGGCTGAGCTTCCGCATGTGAGCCGGTGGTTACTGTCTCTGAAGGCGATTCGTTCCAACCTTTGTCCTGCCCTGGCGAATTGGCCGTTCGGCGATGAAAGCGGCCTCGCAATGCTACACTCGCTGTTTCATGCGGACCGACCTGCTCCCCCTCTGCGACAAGCATTTCCGCACCATGGAGCCGTCTCTCGCTCCGTATAGCCCCGACTATTCCATCGACTTCTTCCGTTGCACCGAGAAATTCTGCGGCCGGTGCTTCGGGGAGCGTGTCGGCTATGCCAACCCGAAGCGCGATCAACCTCCAGAGGTTTCTCCATCGCAGCCCCGCTGTGAACTCCACGGGCGCCCGATGTTCATCATTTCCCTGGATCGCCAACGCAACCACATCACCTACGCCTGCACCGAACCCGATTGCTCCCAGCGCGTTGTTCGCACTTGACGTCGGGCAACTCGCTAACCCGATTTCATCGGCAGAGTGTTCCTGATCTACCTTTGGAGCGGTTGCGAGAATCGCTTGGCGGGCTTTCTCGCGGCCGCGACTCAACCGGCGATTTTGTTCAATCGTCACAGACGCATCTGTGGACCCAAGCTATCCCGGTGGTATGGCTACTCCGGCGGGTCGCACCTACATCCCGGCGCTCGATGGCATGCGTGCTCTCGCCTTTCTGCTTGTCTTCATTGCGCATTCGTTTCCCTATCGCGACCTGCCCGGCGGCTTTGGGGTTACGGTCTTCTTTTTCCTGAGCGGGTACCTCATCACGACCCTTCTTCGGGTGGAGGCGAGCCAGGCTTCGGCTATCTCACTGAAGCAGTTTTATCTCCGCCGCATTCTTCGCATCTTCCCACCCTGCTATGTCACGGTAATTGTGGTTTGCACACTTGCCCGCCTGGGCCTGATTTACAACACCGAGAGCTACCGCTCTCTGGTCGCGGCATTCCTGTACTTCTCGAACTACTGGAACATTCTGGGATGGGGCAACCTGCCGGCTGGACTCGGCGTGCTGTGGTCGCTGGCGGTGGAAGAGCACTACTACCTGCTCTATCCGCTTCTGTACGCGTGGTTCGTTCGGAAGTCTCTAAGCCGCTCCCGGCAAGCCTTCATTCTGGGAGGCCTGTGTTTCGCGGCTCTGGTCTGGCGTATCATTCGCGCGGCAGTCTTTCATTCCCCCTGGGCCAACATCTACGAAGGCACCGACACGCGATTTGATGCCATTTTGTTCGGATGCTTGCTTGCGATCCTGTTCAATCCCCGACTGGGTGACTCGGTCGACTGGCTGACGCGCCATGCACGGCCGCTCGCCCTTGCCGGAATGGCGCTGCTGTTGCTGACTTTTGCCTGGCGCAATCCCTTCTTTCGCGACACATTCCGTTACACGCTACAGAGCCTGGCGCTCGCGCCCATCTTCTTTTACGTGACAGCGAACCATTCCAGCCGGGTGAGCCGCCTGCTTGCCCTGGGTCCGATGCGTTGGGTCGGACAACTGTCCTACTCGCTATATCTGATCCACCACGCGCTGTTTCATCACTTCTACCACTACCATCGCCCGAGTCTGGCGGTTGCGGTGATTGTCCTGATCCTTTCGATCGCGTATGCCCAAACGATGCGCTGGGTGGTCGAACTGCCGCTGCAGAAGGCACGCGCACGCCTGAGGTGGACGGAGACAGAGAAGGGCCTTGATCATCGCACGATGCATGTGGGGGCTGACGCGGCCAAGGGCGCCGCGGCCTAGGGGCCCGCCCAATACAAGGTTGGACATCGCGGAAACTGCTTGCGATTCGCAGACCACCGACGGTCACGCTCGCCATCGACTCATCCCCGGCTTACTTTCGTCACTTCATTCTGGAACGAAGGATTGAACGCGACGGCCTGATTTGAGCATGATGGGGTTTCGGAGGAGGTGTTGTGTCTCGTCCCTGGGCCCCTTGGTTGCTTTCGCTTTCCTTAGTTGCTGGTGTGCTCGTTTTTGTCCCTGTGCTCGCCCACCCCGAAGACCATTCCAGCGGGCGTGAAATCAAAGTCAGGGTAGTGCCAACCTATCCAGACATTGCCCGCCGCATGCAACTGAACGGGAAGGTCCGGCTGGAGGTGACCATCGCACCTGACGGCCGCGTGAAGCACGTTCGACCGCTGGGTGGACACCCGGTTTTGGTCAACTCGGCGGTTGATGCAGTTAAGGGCTGGCGCTTCGCCACAGCACCATCCGAGACCACCGAAACCGTAGAAATTGAATTCAAGGAATCGAATAGCAATTGAGCGTCGACAGGCGCCGGAACTAATTCTTACTGGCTGCGCTCTATGGCTCCTTGAACACTGCCCAGGCTCCGGTCTTTCCGTAATACAACCGCAGGCTGCACTGTTTGGGCGCGGTGTGCCCCATCGCCACGTCCACCATTTTCTCGGGCTGATCGAGGGTGCCCAGCTCCATTTGGCCGCGCGCCAGATCCTGGGTCGCATCGTACTTTTTACTGTTCACATCTTTGCTGACCACCAGCGTCCAGGTGTGCTTTTCTGGAATTACATACATGCTGTAGGCGCCGATCGGGATCTGCGTATCACCCAGCCTTATCGCGGTCGAGGTGAATAAGTACATCGGCGTATCACCCGGGCTCCAAGCCCGACCGTCGGGCAGCCGGTCCCCGCGCACCTGCGCGGAGTCGTAGCGCACGGTGACCTGCCCACCATCTTCAAAGGTACAGGCTGACATTTGCTGGCTGGGCGTCGTCTCTTGCGGCCCGGACGCCATGGCCAGCGCACCCAGGAACAACACACAAGCGGTTACTCGTAGATGCATGATTCGTTTCCTCCCCCGAGGCCGGCGGCTCCTGCCAATCTGGAGTTGGATGCCGGCTCGACTACCGCCACACTCACCATCGATATATCACATCACGATATATCTCTATTCTGAATTTTAGCGCTGTTCGAGCTTCCGGGCGACAAGCCTGGCTTCAGCGACTCGCGCGGATGGAGCCAAGCGGCCAACCAAATCTAGCCGTGATGGACAGAAGCGCCTCGAATCCCTGGTCTAAGCAAAAGGAAAAGAGTTGCGATGGAAGATTTGATTCTTGTCCTGTCTACTGGGATGAGGCAGGCCTCATCTGCCCATTCGGGCACGCACGGCCTCCCATTGCTGAATGACTCGGGGCTCGTGCGAGAGGTCGGCGGCACGATGAAGGGACTTCTCGGCACTCGGAAGATCGTTAAGTTGAACAAAACAATCTCCAAGGCCTGCCCATGCGTACCACTCCTGCGGATAATCCCGCGTCACTTGTTCGAGCACCGGCACGGCCTCACTGCATCGTCCTTCTTCGCCCAGTTGCAGCGCGACCTGGACGCGCGCGTTGGCAAGGTTGCGAGCTACCGGGTCATTATGAGGCGCTAGCTTGTGGGCTACGCTGTAAACCGTCAAGTCATCCCGCCACTGCGTCTCCTGGGACATGGTCAGTACTGCGAACACTACAGCTACGAGTCCTGCCGCACAGAGCAGGGCTCCGCGCATCTTGCCCGCGAGATGCCAGCCAGTGGCGAGCAGGAGGGTCAAGCCGGCGGTGGGTAGGTACACATAACGACCGTGCAGAAAATCGCCCGGATTCAGAGCATTCAGGTCGAGCGCGGGAAGAATCGGAAGTATGAGTAAAGCTGTTCCAATCACCAGCACGCCTTCGAGTCGCGCAGTTTCGCTCGACGGAACGTCGCGTTTGGCTTTTTTCCAGCACCACCACAAGGCCCGAGCCCCAACTGCAATTACCCAGCTTAGGCCGAAACAGGGGAGCAAAACACCGTGAAAGGAAAAATGCTCTATCAGCGTCGGATCTGCATATGAGTAAGATCGGACGGGCCACAGCAGCGCCCTCACATAGAACCAGAGGACAGAGGGCCACGACAGCAGTACGGTGCGCCACGAGAGATGCTGGCTCTGTGCTCCGAACGTTCCCCCGAGTGCATTCAGGCGGAGCAGGAAGTAGAGAATCGTGACAACCACAAACGGCAGGATTTGGCGCAGGGCTTCCCTCAAACGAATGCGGGGCCCCAGCTCATCACCTTTCCGCGCAGTGCTTCCTCTCGCAACTGCCGGCACCACAAATAGCGCCAAGAGGAAAATCACCGCCGGAAACACAATGGCAGTTTCTTTTGTCAGGAGCGCGACAAAGTAGACGGCTGCCGACCCCAAGAGCCATCGTGATGAGGAGAGCGACTTGCCCTTAGCTCGGGCAGATTTCCGGGACCTTCTTCCCGATGCAGCGGCATCAGCCGGTTCATTCCACATCGCCTCCGCATACCGAACGTAGAGAAGCAGGGCCGCCAGAGTGCCGGCCGCCATCAATGGATCAGGCACGGTAACCCATGCGACCGATTCTGTATGCGCAGGGTGCAAGACGAATAGAGTTCCCGCCAGCAGGGCCGCCGTGCGGTCCTGTAACAGCTTCCACGCCAGCCACGCCAGCAGGACGCCGACCACCAAGTGTTTCGCGATGCTCAGTAGATGCCATCCCCGGGGCGACAATTCGCTCAGCAGGAAATTGGCTCTCAGCCACAAGACAAAGACTGGCCGATAGAACGTCGGAGGGCCGCCGGGGAATTGCGCCCAAACATAATTCGCGAAGTATTCCCAGATGTGGCCCGACGACTGTAAGCGCGGGTCGGCCGTAAAACGATGGTCGTCAAGAATGAATTGAAAGTTCAACGAGGCGCCGTAGACGGCAACGACTGCCGCTATTACACAGAAGGCAGCGATCAGAACGGTCGGACGCGAGAAGAAATCCGGGATTGCGCCTGGCCTTTCTCCCAGTTGAGGCTGTTGTCGAATCATCGTGCCAGAGAGTTGAAGCAGCATTCTCCCACAACCGCGAGCACTTTGATGTTTATCCGCTGCTCGGAGCGAGATGCTTTCGATGTCCTCGAGACTCCGTGGCGGCTGCAGAGCAGGCAGCCCAGGACAGCATCCTGCGAATTTTGTGGTTTCCTAATCTACATCGTTCCTTCAGCCCACACCGACGCCCCGGGTTTTAACGAATCACTCGTATTTATCGGGTCGATCAGTTGTTTGAATTTCCTTTTTGAGCTCTTTTTCGCTATTCATAATTCAAGAATTTTCCTCGTGGATCTGCAACGCGACGCCCATCTGGAGCCGCCGCAACGGCCGAGAAGGATTCAGGTAACTATTACCCCGGGTGAGCGAGCATGCAGCAGGAGAGAATCAATTGACGCGAAATACCAGCCGAAAATGGCATAAGCCACGCATTCCGGTTACCCGACAAAGCGACTTGAACAGGTTTACCCGCTTGTTGGATGCATTTCTGGCCTTCGATCGGGTTGTGGTGGAAATTAACATGGCGATTTACAATGTTCCTCAGCGGGATCAGGTGCTAGTGCGCCGCCACAACCATCGCCTGCACGAAACCCTTAGGACTCGCCTACCGCAGGTCGTCGAACCCTCGCTGACGTAGGCGGTGTTTGCTCAACAAGTTGGGAAACCGCGTACTCATGCGTAACTGCGCCCTTGACCGCAAGCGGTTTTCGCGTCTTTTCGCGTTGACTACCAGAAACGGCGAGCCTTAGCTCAAAGCGGCTACCTCTGATTTGCATGAGGTTGACGCCGCCTCCTGAGCCCCCTACACTGTCCTGTAGTAAAACCCCTTTCTGGAGCGCACTCATGGTCCGTCCGGCACAGTCTCCCCAGACGCAGCCTCACGAAATTGACCTCCAACAACGACGGCTCGAAAGGGAGTCAGAAGAACGCAAGCTGGATCGCCTGAAGGCGCAGTTGCGGCAGGCCAAGGAGTATCAGCAGCAGATCGCCCGCGCCAGTTAAGCGCATCTTTTACCGCCAACGTCCTCCGTTACTGAAGCGACGGGCTCGCAGTCGACAACAACGCCACCCCATGGGCATGGGATGCCTCGGTTCTGAGACGCTCTCCGAGAAAGTACCCGGCTCAACAGAAAAACAGGCGCGACGTTCAGGCGTGTCGAGAGGTGCTGGTCACGCTCCGACCAGCCACTTCCACTGTGCCTCGGTGAGCGGCACCACCGAGAGCCTTCCCTGCCGCACCAGGGGCGAGTCGGCAAACAGCTTGTTGCTCTTAACCTCGGCCAGCGTCTTAGGTTTTGAAATGGAATCTCCTACTTTGATCTTTACCACTGGATTCTTCGGATCGTTTGGATCCACCGAAACCACCGAGGCCGTCCCCACTGCCGACTTTTCATCTCCGGTGTGATAAATCACGAGACGTTCACCCGACTTCATTTCCCGTAGATGTTTCAATGCCACCGGGTTGGTGACCCCATCCCAAATCGTGGTCGAATCCCGTTGCAGGTTGGCAAAGGAATACACAGTAGGCTCGGTCTTCAGCAGATAATCCATCTCGATTTCCTTCGTGTCGCATCGCGACACCTGTGAGTGATGTTCGTTGGAAGTTGGCGGTGCGGAAGTAGACCCGGCGAAGGCGCAATACCCTACTGCGGCTTCTGATCCGCCGGTGCGTCTTTTTTGGGCGCATTGGACGAGTCGCCGTAAATCGAATACTGATGCACCGGGCGGCTCAGCTTGATGGTAATTTCCATCGCCGGCTTCTGAACGTCGTAATCCTGACCGAACGTCTGAAAGCCCTCCGCCAACACTTGCACGCGGAGCACTCCGTAGGGCACACCTTCAAACTCCGTCTTGCCATCGTTATCGGTTTTCAGTTCGTAGCCGCCGCGCTCCTGCTTCCCCTTCTTACTCACGGGATGCAGGACTACGCTGGCATTCCGGATCGGCTTGCCGTTGTAATCCTTGATTACGACAAAGTTCAACTTCGCCGAGGGCTCCTCATCGCCGGCTCGCGCCGCCAGTCCCATCCCCACGATCACTGCTGCGACTGCAATCACCCGAAGTAGTTTCATCACCTGTGGCCTCACCAATAGCAGCGTACCGCCATCTTTCCTGGCGCACAAATGGTAGCTTTGCCAAGCCCAGCGCGGCGTCACAGATTCGCGGCGGGAGATGGCCCATCGGGCTCAACGAGGTTGTCCTCACCGACCGGACGCGTGAATAGCTTGGGCCAATCCGCAGCCTCGTCCTCTGCGCACCGGTTCATCGCTGCACCGTGACTGTAAGGCGGTCTCGGAACCTCTGCTTGACAACAGCCCACTCATATTTTTACAATTAGCACTCGTTGGGCCTGAGTGCTAACAGGCCGGTTCGGCACGGCCAACAGACGCTATCTAAACCACTAAAAACATTACTCATTCCGAAAGGAGTCAGCTCGCTATGGCTACCAAGTTCACCCCCCTCCACGACCGGATCCTGGTCCGTCGCGTCGAGGAATCTGAAACCACTCGCGGCGGCATCATCATCCCCGACTCGGCAAAAGATAAGCCGCAGGAGGGCGAGGTTATCTCCGTGGGCAAGGGCAAGAGCAACGAAGAAGGCAAGGTGTTCCCGCTCGCAGTCAAGGAAGGCGATCGCATCCTGTTCGGCAAGTACGCCGGCACTGAGATCAAGATCGATGGCGAAGACTTCGTCATCATGCGCGAAGAGGAAGTACTGGGCGTTCTGTCCGGCGCGGCGAAGAAGGAAACCGTCGGCGCCAAGCGCTAACCGATCGGTAGAGACGCAGCTTGCTGCGTCTGTGGCTGGAGCAAGTGCTGCTCCAGACCCAAACATTCTGCGCCGGTTTCGTACCGCGCAAAACATTTCAAGTAACGAGGAGATTACAGCAATGGCTAAGCAGATTGTTCATGGCGAAGAGTCGCGTCAGGCGATTCTCCGCGGCGTCAACCTCCTGGCGGACGCAGTCAAAGTCACTCTCGGCCCCAAGGGCCGCAACGTCGTAATCGAGAAGAAATTCGGTTCTCCGACCATCACCAAGGACGGTGTCACCGTAGCAAAGGAAATCGAACTGAAGGACTCGCTCGAGAACATGGGCGCCCAGATGGTGCGCGAAGTCGCCTCCAAGACCTCGGACGTCGCGGGCGACGGCACCACCACCGCCACCGTTCTCGCCCAGGCCATCTACCGCGAAGGCGTCAAGACCGTTGCCGCCGGCGCGAACCCGATGGCCATGAAGCGCGGCATCGAGAAGGCCGTCTCCGTCATCTGCGGCAAGCTCGACAAGGAAGGCAACCGCGAGAAGGGCGAGATCGACAAGTACTCCAAGCCCGTCTCCGGCGAAATGATCGCGCAGGTGGGAACCATCTCGGCCAATAACGACGAGACCATCGGCCGCATCATCGCCGAAGCCATGAAGAAGGTTGGTAAGGACGGCGTCATCACAGTGGAAGAGTCGAAGACGCTCGAGACCCAGCTGGAAGTGGTCGAGGGCATGCAGTTCGACCGCGGCTACCTGTCGCCGTACTTCGTGACCGATCCGGAGCGCATGGAAGCGGTTCTGGAGAATGCCTACATCCTGATCCACGAAAAGAAGATCAGCTCCATGAAGGACCTGCTTCCTCTGCTCGAGCAGATCGCCAAGGGCGGCAAGCCGCTCCTGATCATCGCCGAGGACGTGGAAGGTGAAGCGCTGGCGACCCTGGTGGTCAACAAGCTGCGCGGCACCCTGCAGGTTGCAGCCGTGAAGGCTCCCGGGTTCGGCGATCGCCGCAAGGCGATGCTGCAGGACATCGCGATCCTCACGGGCGGCAAGGCGATCACTGAAGATCTCGGCATCAAGCTGGAGAACGTTCAGGTGAGCGACCTGGGCCAGGCCAAGAAGCTGACGGTGGACAAGGACAACACCACCATCGTCGAGGGCAAGGGCAAGCACGCCGAGATCGAAGGCCGGGTGAAGGAAATCCGCAGCCAGATCGACAAGACCACTAGCGACTACGACCGCGAGAAGCTGCAGGAGCGGCTGGCGAAGCTGGTTGGTGGCGTGGCGGTGATCAAGGTCGGTGCGGCAACCGAAACCGAGATGAAGGAGAAGAAGGCTCGGGTTGAGGATGCCATGCACGCTACCCGCGCGGCCGTCGAGGAAGGCATCGTTCCGGGCGGCGGTGTGGCCCTGGCGCGCTGCGTTCCGGCGCTCGAGAAGCTGAAGGTCGAGGGTGACGAGCAGATCGGTGTCAACATCGTGAAGCGCGCCATCACCGAGCCGCTGCGCATGATCGCCGAGAACGCCGGCGAGGAAGGCGCGATTGTGCTGGGCAAGGTTTCTGAAGCCAAGGAACCGACGTTCGGCTACAACGCGCAGAGCGGCGAGTACGAGGACCTGGTCAAGGCTGGGGTGCTCGATCCGACCAAGGTCGTGCGTACGGCGCTGACCAATGCCGGTTCGATCTCCTCGCTGATGTTGACCACCGAAGCCCTGGTTTCCGAGATTCCGGAAGAGAAGAAGGCTCCGGTCCCGGGCGGCCACGGCGGCGGCATGGGCGACATGTACTAAGGACAGCTGCGCGCTACTAGCTTCTAGCTGCGAGCAAGCAAAACGTGAAGGCCTCGCTCTTCTGGGCGAGGCCTTTTTTCTTACAATCCGGAGTCTTCGGCCTGCTTCCGCGAAAGGTATCTCGGCCTCTTCTGGCCTGCCCTCTCTCCACACTCCCCTGAGCAGTTCGAAGGCCGCAGCTCGTAGCTCGTAGCTCAAAAGCTACCGGCTAGAGATCGCGCGCCGGTAATCATCGGCGGTTGTGCGATAGCAAGGCAACGGGCGGTCGCGGTCGGGAGGCTTCTCGGCAACTGCGCCTGGCTGTTTGGACTTGGCCGAGGCATCGGCGCCCTCGGGCCACTCGATTTGCATCAGGCTTTCGTCACAGCTTGGGTCCCTCACGACGCGCAGCTTTCGCACCTTCCAGCCATCCGCGCCGTACTCTGACAGGCGCCGTTGGTACGGAAGAAATACGTAAACCAGCTTGATGAGCTGAGGCGTCTCCTTGTTCAGCCACTTCTGCGCGATGAAGACTTCGTAATTTGCAAAATAAGACGACCGCGGAGGAGCCCACGCCGAGACAATCACCCGAAGTTGCACGTTCTGAAAAGTCGGTTGGGTTGCTTTCTCGGCAACCGGGGGTGGCGGCGGTGCAGGGATATCTCTCACAGGCGAGGAATCGGCTGCTTCCGAGTGATTCCCGGCTGCTGCTGAGGCGGCGGGCGCTACCACTTCGGCCGAGGCGTGCGGAATCGAGCCACCGCGCCCACCTCCCAGAGAATTTCCGCCAGTATCCATGGACGGAGGAGGCGGTACAACCCCGGATCCGATACCTGCGAGTCCATTCCCGCCTTCCCCTGCCGCCGAGTTTCCTCCCAGCCCGCGTTGTACGGAGGGCGGCGGAGGCACGATGCCAGAGCCCACTAAGGAGCCAATCCCGTTACCTCCGCCACCGCGGGTACCCGTGCCTCGGAGGGACGGCGGAGGCGGCACCACCTGCGAGCCAGATCCTCCCAAGGAACCCGTGAGCGTTCCTCCGCGACCATAACCACCAGTCCCTTGAACCGAGGGCGGAGGAGGAACAATCCCGGAGCCGGAAGCGCCCAGAGTGCCGACCCGCGCTCCGCCTCCCGCGCCCCCTGCACCTTGCAGCGAAGGTGGAGGCGGAACAATACCCGACCCGGAGCGACCCAGACCGGCAACGTGCCCTTCTCGACCGCGGCCGCCGGCGCTCTGCAATGACGGCGGTGGCGGCACGATGCCAGAGCCGGATTTTCCCAAAGAACCAACCCGCTCGCCTCCACCGTAGCTCCCAGTGCCTTGCAGCGATGGGGGAGGCGGGACAACTTGAATCGCGCCTCCCAGCGCCATGGCCGGGCGGCCGCGACTGCCGGCTCCGGCTTGTATCGACGGCGGCGGGCCGATTACTTTCGCATCAAGATTGGAGCCGTCCGCTCCAGAGCGCGCGAGACCAGCATGGCCGTCCACCGATGGCGGAGGCGGGACGATACTCGCGGCTCCGGCTGCACCTCCATATGCGCCGGCCAGCCCGGCTCTTTGCGTCAGACCCTTTACTTCGGGAGGCGGCGGAACGACTCCGGCTGTGGACTCGGAAAATTCGCGCGATCCGGAACCTCCATTCACCTCCGGAGGAGGGGCGACGACGGCAACCGCGGGCAAGCGAGGTTGTTGAGGAGAGGCCGCTCCCAGGCCGGGCGGAGGAGGAACTGCCATGGCCACTGGCAGTCGCGGTCCGCGAATCGCGACACCCTGTGTTCCCGGAGGCGGAGGAGTCGAGCCGCTCGGTTGTGTCTCGCCCGCAGAGGCGGTGGTGGAATCCGGCGCTGACGCTGTAGATTCCCGTGGCTGGCTATGCTTCGACGCGTGCCGGCGGGGGGTACGTTCCGCCGGTCGATTTTCCGCGAGCACCGGAGCGGCTCCGGAGAACGGATAGTACGTGATGTGCTCATACCGGCGGGGCTGCAACGAGATTTGCCGCGGCCAAATCCTGGCTAGCCCGACCACCGCAGCCATCACCGTGACATGCAGCAGAACCGATTGGAAGAATCGCCGCCACGGCATCCGAGAATCAATGACGACGTAATGCCACTCCTCCTGCAGAATCGAAGCTGAGCGGGGCGTCCTGCGCAGCGAAAATACAGTGGCAAGATTGCGGAAGAAGGCTTGAAGCGCCGGTTCCCGCTCCAGCAACAATGCGAGGTCAGGCTGCCCTTTGGCCTCGCCATCCAGATTGAGGTTTTGGAGAAAGGCCTCGCCAGGCGTTCTGGCAGCCGAACCAATCAGAATGGCGACATGATGCAGGGTCTTAAGATGGCGATCGGAGAAAATTCCGGGAGTTCCTGAAAACACTTCCAGGATGCCGACGATCTCGCCATCCTCGCCGTTACTGCGGATGGGAACGACAGCGACCGCGCGTATTCCGAGCGCCCGAGCTGCTTCCGAGTCAATGCGACTGTCAGTCGCGGTATCAGCGCAGTAGAGCAAGGCTCCCGAGTCCAGACATTGCCGGGAGATGCCTGATGTCGTGTCCACGGGAGCACCGATCCGAGGCGCTCCCTGGCCGGATCGCGCGCGGCAAATCGTTCCACCCTTTTCGCGAAACGCGATCGCGGATCCGGTAGCCCCAGTGAGAATTCTCGCCAGCTCGGCGGCGTGAGTCGCGAAGGTCTGGAAGTCCACGCCCTGGGTCGGAAGATTCAGCGGCGAGGGTGACCAGACTCCTGCACCCAGACCTTCCCCCACGGTGGAGCCGGAAGGGGACGATGGCGGGATGCTCAGAAGTACTAAATCACGAGCCATGCAAATAGTCGCCCCAAGACGAAACTGGCAGTCCAGTCGCCGGGGATGAATGCCGCGTGCATGGCAATTCGTCCCCGCCGCGCCGGCTGAGAAGAAGGTTGGCGCTTCTGGCCACAATAGTGAAAAGCGGGGCGGTTTTCAAGGCGCGAACCGACCCATCAGGGCATGGTACTTTGATGTTCAATAGCTCAGATGGGAGTAAAATCTACGGCGAATCCTGCACTGTAGCCTTTCCAATCAGTCCATCCCTCTCGAGTTGTCCTGACGCCCTGTGCTACGCGTTGAGTGATAACTGCATCCACGATCAAATTGCACGCTCCCCCTGGGTGAATGTTGCGTGGCTCCATCCCTGATCGAAACCACCGCATCGAAGGAGAACCATGCTAGAGCAGGCATATCAACTACGCGACCTGGAAGACCAGCGACATCGCTTCATCGTTTTGTCAGGGTGTTCCGGCGGAGGCAAGTCCACGCTGCTGACTGAACTCAATCGCAGGGGCTTCGCTGTTTTCGAAGAGCCGGGTCGTCAGTTGATCAAGGAGCAACAGTACATCGAGGGCACGGCCTTTCCGTGGGCGAATCCGCTGCAATTCGTCGAACTCTCCGTTTCGCGATCGATTAACCAGATGGTGCTCGCCGCGCGAGTCGACCAGTGGTCGTTCTTCGACCGGGGAATCGTGGATGCCGTGAGCTTCCTGGAGCACCTGAATCTGTCCATCCCCAAGCATTTGGAGAATGCCGTCCAGCGCTTGCGATACTCCCGTGTGGTATTCCTGGCGCCGCCCTGGCCCGAAATCTTCGGGATGGATGCCGAGCGCCGGCACAGCTTCGAAGAAGCGGTTGCCAACTACGAGTCACTCGTGCGGACGTACGAGCGGCTGGGATACACTCCGGTATTGCTACCCAAAGTGGACGTTGCCAAACGCGCGGATTTCGTGATCGATCACCTGACTGCAGGAAGCAAAGCAAATCCAGGGCTGAGTATCAGGGAACATCAGTGAGGAAGCGGTCACCAACCGCTCGAGACTCAGGAATCGGTCCACACTAAGGGCAGGAGGACGATGATGTTGAGTGCGGCTCGACTGTTGGTTCTGATGGTTACTGCCGCGGCCCCGCTGACCCTGATGGTGGCACGCGCTTCGTCTTCTGGGGCCGGGCTGTTACTGGTCGCCAATAAGGGGGAGCATACGCTGGGCCTGATCGACCCCGGCGCGGGACAGCAGACAACCACGGTCTCCGAAAGCGGGGTAACCGGCCACGAGGTGATCGCATCGCCCGATGGAAAGCGCGCGTTTGTTCCCATTTATGGGAATTCGGGGGTGGGCCTGCCGGGTACCGATGGGAAAACAATTGACGTGATTGATCTCGATACGCGCAGGGTCGCGCACACCATCGACTTTGGGCACGGCGTGCGCCCGCACTGTCCAATCTTCGGCCCCAAAGACGGCCTGCTGTACGTCACCACGGAACTCGATCAGGCGGTGGGGATCATCGATCCACAAACACTGAAGATTGTCGGGACAATTCCCACCGGGCAAGCGGAATCGCACATGCTGGCTGTCAGCCACGACGGGCGCTACGGGTATACCGCGAATGTGGGGCCAGGAACCGTCTCCGTGCTCGATTTGCAGGGGAGAAAAAGAGTGGCGGTGATTCCGGTCACATCTCACGTGCAACGTATCTCGGTTTCACCCGATGATCGCTGGGTGTTGACGTCCGACACGGAAAAGCCGAGGCTCGCCGTCATCGATGCAGCGGCCCATAAGGTCGATCGCTGGATTACGCTCCCAGGCACGGGGTACGGAAGCGCGTCGACGCCCGATGGGCGTTGGCTGTTGGTCGCCATGCCAGTAGCGAACGGCGTTGCCGTAATCGATCTGCACACCTTCGAAGTGGCCCGCACCATCAAGGTTCCGCCATCGCCGCAGGAAGTGCTCGTCCGACCCGATGGAAAGATGGCTTATATATCTTGCGACCGCAGCCATCAGGTTGCCGCCATTGAGACTGGCGAATGGAGCGTGAAGTTGATTGACGCCGGGGCCGGAGTCGATGGCCTGGCGTGGGTGCAATGATTCTCCGCCGGCCTTGGATTCGATTTACCCGCTAAGGATGCGGAGGGGTGAGGATGAAAAAGCGGCCCCAAAAATTAAGAAGCGCCCTAGGACTCATAGAGTCTCAGGACGCCCGAACAGCCCTCCCCCAGAACTGCTCAAGGGCGAAGGTAAAACGGGTGCCTGATTCTGTAAATCGCACTTCCGTGCCACGGATATGGCACCAATCGGCCATTCGCCACGTGAACCTATCTGAGGAAGAATGCAGGAAGACGGTAGCGGGCCGAGTGCGATTCCCAGGAAGGTCGGCCGCAAACGTTTTGTGTCTAAGTGTGCAGATATTTGCAATCGACTCCTTGGCACAGATTTTCGGCTTCCGGGTATCCTTTGAAGAATCAACAATATGGAATTGTGGTTACTTTTGGCACCTTGGGTGCACGGTAGCCCAAGAGGTGGGGGTCGGTGTGTCGCTTTAGGTTTTCACCAAATGACCAGTTTCATGCCCCTGGGGTTGTTCAATTTTGAAAGTTTCCCAACCAGGTTCAGGAGGGTTCAGTATGCGGCAAGTAGCAATTCTGATGTTGTTGGCTCTAGCGCTGCCCTTGGCGGCATGGGCATCCAGCAGCGAAGATATTATAAACGCGGGTGGAACGCTGAGCGGAAGCAACAGCGGGATGTCCCTGACAGGTTCCATGCTGATTAAAGTCGATGGCTCTATGGCGCCGCCGAGCCTGGGTACGTTCGCATTTACAACAGGGGCGTTGGTCAGCGGGGATGTGCTGAATGGCGCAACTTTTGCGGGTGGAGGCATGGTTACAGTCACCGGCAATGGCACGAATGGCGTCCCCAATGGAGTAATTTTTACCGGGACCTTTACCGGACCGGTAACCTGGACGCGAAACGGTGAGTTCTACAGCCTAACCGGCGTGGCCACGGGAGGGGGTATGACTCTGAGCATCACGCAACTGGTCGCGACCGGAAAGGGTGGATTTCACGGTACTGGCACGGTTGCCAGCGGCGATTCGACTCTCTCCATGACGGCAGTACCAGAGCCAGGCACACTCGGGTTGCTGGGAACCGGGCTGGTCGGATTGGCCGGTCTAGTGCGTCGCCGGGCGCGGTCCAGCTAAGTTTCATTCAAGGTTTTGTGCGGAGCCCCGCGGGTTTGCACTCGCGGGGCTTTTCCTTTTCGGGCGCAGTCATTAGGACGGCGGTTACTGCCGTAATCTTCGGGTGGCAATTCGTATTGACCCTCCGGAGGCGACAAACTTACAGTCCCCTGCAGGGGGTTGTATGAAGGATATTCACGAGGTCCTGCGCCGTAAGCAGGCGAAGTACGCACAGCTGGCCAAGCAGATCGAGGCGCTGCAACAGGCTGCGGAGAAACTGCGCGAAGTGGCCCCTCTGCTGGCCGAAAACGAAGAAGACGACAACGTGGTGCTGGCCGAAATGGACGATGACGCCACCCAGAACCAGGCGATGGCCGCCAAGGCTTCCAGCGCGCCGCAAAGTTCCGGCGGGAAGTCGGGACGTGGGACCGCTCCGCGCTGGCCCTAAAGCTCGACGGTAAGCGCTATCGGTTTTGAGTGAGCGCCGTATGACCCTTCAGGCACTGGTTGTATCCAAAGACGACAACGCGGCTGATGTGTTGAGCCGAGTTCTGGCCGGTTTCGGCATGGCCGCGGAACGCTTCAGCGATTGCGAGATCGCTCAGAGCCGTCTCCGCGAGCAGCGCTTCGAAGCTCTGGTGGTCGACTTCGACCAGCCGGACAGCGCCAGCCAACTGCTGCAGTTCGCGGCCGAGACCTACGCCGGCAACCCACCTTTGGCGGTGGGGTTGTTGGGGGACGCCACCAAGGCCCGCGAGGCACAGGCTAAGGGCGCAAAGTTCGTCCTGTTCAAGCCGGTGACCATGCAGCAGGCCACCACGGGTTTGCGCGCTGCCACGGCTCTGTTACAGCGGGAACGCCGCTCGTCGTTCCGGGTCCCGGTACAGGCGCCGGTACAGTTGAGCTTGGCGGGATCGGATCCCATCGAAGGCATCATGCTCGACTTGAGTCAGGAGGGCATGGACGTGCTGGCGGCTCAACCGCTGTCGGCCGGCGATGTACTGGGCTTGCGCTTTACACTTCCCGACGGCAGCCTGGAAATCGATGCCCGCGGAGATGTGGCCTGGGCCAATCCCAATGGTCAGTGCGGGGTCCGACTCATGGACGTACCCGCGGAGACTTCCGAGAAGCTGAAGGCCTGGTTGTTTGCAAACGCGCCGGAAGTTCCTCCCGAGGAGGCCGAGCCCGTCTCGCAATGCAAGTTGACGGACTTGAGCCTGGGCGGCTGCTATGTGGCAACCGAATCACCTTTTCCCGAGCAGGCTCTGGTCGATCTATGCCTCAAGGCCGAGGAGATGGAGATACATCTCGACGGCATGGTGCGAGTCATGCATCCAGGCAGCGGGATGGGGCTGGAGTTTCCCTCTCGAACCCCCGAACAGCGGGACGCGGTTACCAAATTCATCGAGTTTCTCTCAAGCCGCCCCGGAACCATGCCGGAACTGCTGATCTCGCCGCGTTCGCTGATGGCCAACGAGGCGGAATTTCAGTCGGATCTACCCGCGGAAGAGCGCATGGAGGACCCGCTGCTGGACCTGCTACGGTCCGGACAGACCAAATCGCGCGAAGAATTCATTGCAGAACTGGAGCGCCAGCGCAACCCGAGCGCCGCGACCGTCTGATCGGTCACTTTTTACATCTACCAATCACAAAAATGTCAGGGTTCTTGACGCCGGGTATGGAGAGCACCAGACGTACCGGGAAATTGAAGAGCCCGAATCCCGTCTCTGATCCGGGCCCTTCGAATTTCCCGTGGTCTGTTCCACCTCGATGAGCGGCACGATAGTGCAGCCGTGTTACGCCTGTATTGCAGCCGAATGAATATTGCGTAAATGCGAACGCCGGCAGGGCAAGTGGACTCTCGGCGGGGCCATCCGCGTGTCGCGGCACAAATCGCAAGCTTGCAGGCCAATCAGACTCGTGCCCCTGATCTCCCGCGGTCAGTAGCGCTGCGTCTGCTCCCCCTAATCACTCGACGTCTGGATCCTGTTCATTGAATCGAGGTTTCCTCATAATCCACACGAATGGTACGGTTATGAGCAACAGAACCGCCATCACGCGGAATCCGTCGAGATAACTCATCGCGGAAGCCTGCTGCAGAAGTTGACGGTACATCATCCCCAGCGCTTGATGTGACGCGGACACGGAATTTGCCCCCGCGTGCCCCAGATACGCCTGCAGGCCTGAGAGGACTTGGGCCGGCAAACCATGTTCTTGCGCCATCGATGCCGCCAAGCGAACCTGGTGGAACTGCTGGCGGCGCGCCACAAATGCCGTAAACACCGAGATGCCGATGCCGGCGCCGAGGTTTCTGGCGAGCGCGATTAGGCTCGTTGCATAACCCATTTCTTCCTGGGGGATCGGGTCGACGGTGATGGTCGCAAGCGGAACGAACATGAACGACAATCCCGCCCCCATCACAATTTGCGGCCAAAAAAAGCTCCATGGACCGACCTGGATGTTGAGATACGAAAACATGTAGGCACCGATGGCCGAAACGACGAGGCCGCTGCTCAGCAGTGCGCGCATATCCCATCGCCGGCCAATTAGAAAGCCGGCGACGGGCATTATGGCCAGCGTGGCAATGCCGCGAGGCGAATTCCAGATTCCGGCCGTAACCGCCGGAAAATTTAACAACTCCTGCATAAACAGCGGCAGGAGCACGATGCTGCCGTACAGGGCAAAGAAGAGCACCAGGGACAGGCTCGTGCCGGTCAGGAACGTGCGATAGCGAAATAGATTGAAGTGCACTACCGCGTTCTGGGAACGCAGTTCCCAAATCGTGAAACAGACCAGGCCAATGACGGCAATCACTGTCATGGCGACAATAAAGTGCGAGCCGAACCAGTCGTCCTCCTGCCCTTTGTCGAATACCACCTGGAGGGCGGCGATTCCGATGGCAAGCATTCCCATGCCCCAATAATCGATGCGGGTCGAGGGCCGTCGAATGTACGGCGGGTCGAAAACGTAGGCTCCAACCAGAATCAAGCCGATGATGCTGATGGGCAGGTTGATAAAAAAGATCCAACGCCAGGAGTAATCGGTGGTAAGCCAGCCCCCGAGCATGGGAGCGACGATGGGGGCAATCACGATGCCCACGCCCCACAGGGCCATCGCGTGGCCTCGCTCTTCACGGGGAAACGCCTCCAGCATGATGGCGCGGGTGGTGGGCTGGAGCGATCCGCCCGCCGCGCCCTGCAACACGCGGAAGAAGACCAGCGCCGGCAGGGTCGGGGCCAGCCCGCAGAGGATGCTTGCCACCGTGAAGCCGATCACGCTCAAGATCAGCAGCCGCCTGCGGCCGAAATAGTTCGCCAACCATCCCGAGAGGGGCAGGATGATTGCATTGGCGACCAGGTATGACGTCAGTACCCAGGTGGCTTCATCGACGGATGCGGAAAGATTGCCCGCGATATAAGGCAGGCTGACATTGACCGCCGAAGTATCGACCAGTTCCATCACCGCGCTGGCCATCACGGCGATCGCAATCATCCAGCGCGTTCGTTTGTCGATGGCGACACCGCTGTCCTGGACATCGCCTTGGAAAGTAGTGCCCGCCATCCGCTGGTCTACGACCTGTGGGCCAGACAGAGTTTTGTGTTGTGCGCGAGGATCACGATTCTTCCGAACTCCGCTCTCCCAAGCTTGGCCGGTTTCTGCGAAGAGCGCACCGTAAAGCTACCTCTCCTCAAAGCTTTGCTGGCAGTCATTCCCATAAGTAAAAGAGTGCAGTCCAAAATCGGGCGCTTGTGGCTGGAGTGTGAGAAGGTGCGACCCGAAGGCGTGATTCTTCACCAGGTAATACATGCGCGGGGTGCTCACCTCCAGGTAGGACCCCTGCGCATCGAAATGAACATCGACACCGGCTTCGCTCTGCTCGAGCGGCTTGCCGTCCTGCAGCAGATCAACCCGCACCGGCTTCTTTGGGTTCGATGCGCTCAACACTGCATAGACGGAGCGAGCGTGGTACTGGAGTTCGCCTCCAGCATGTTTTTCGGCCGATGTTACGCCGTCATGCTCGACCGTCCATCGGCCGGAAAGCATGACCTTGCCATCGGCTGGCGGTCCCTTGGGACGAAAATCGGTAACGTGCTCGTCGTTGTTGTAGCCATTCGAATTGGCGATGGCGCCGCGCCCGTACCAGTCTCCTACATAGGTCTCATCGGTAGGAATGCCGCAGCCCGGACCGAAGGTTCTTTCGGGAGGATCGATCGGAATTTGATTGACCGCGGGCTGCGTTTTGGCCAGCAACTCGCGAATCTTCGCTTCCATGGGTTCGTTGTTGCCCTCGCCCTCGATGTGAAGGACGATGTCCCCTTCCGGGTCGATCAGATAGCGATTCGGCCAGACCTGCGAGTGATAAGCCTGCCAGATCGTGCCGTGAACATCGGCGACGATCGGCCAGGGCAACTGAAAGCGCTTTGCGGCATCGCGGACGTTGTCTTCGCTGAACCCCATTTGGAACTCGCCAAAGTGCACACCGACGATTTCAAAGCCGTACTGGTGGTACTTCCTGTACCAGCGCTTCAGGACGCTAAAGTCGCGAATGCAGTTGATGCAGGTGTACTCCCAGAAATCAACCAGCAGAACCTGACCGCGATAGCCTTTGATGGAGTGTGGGACCTTCTTGCCAGCCTCCCCGGTGTCGACCCACACCGCATCAGAACTAAAGTTCGGCGCCTTTTGCAGTTTCTCTTCCCTTGGGTGTGCGACGGTCGCGAGGAGAATGACAACGAGCAGGGTGGATAGAGGCGTTCGCATGTCCGTTCATTTTAGATGAGAAGGCACCGGCTGCCTGATGTATGACTTTCCCGTGCCGGCGACGCGTGCGAGGGCCCTTGGACCCTCGATGCCCTTGTCGGTCCCCCCTGCTGTGATGCAAGTCACTGCCCGGCGTGCCCTATGGCCGTAGGCTGAGATTGCTGGGTTCCGCTCCCGGACCCCACGAGGGAGGGTTCTATGCCGGTACCCGTAGCCAGCTTGCGCCTGACTTTCAAGAACATCCTCTTTCCAACCGATTTCAGTCCCGCTTCCGAACATGCGCTTCCCTGTGCGTTGGCCATAGCGCGCCTCTACGGCTCGAAGGTCTTTGTGACCCACGCGGTAGCACCGGAGCCTCCATTAGCAATTCCGCTAGAGCCGGTTCCGATGGATATGGACCCGCTGTGGCAGGATGCCCGAAGAAAAATGAGCCGATTTCTCGAAACCGACTGTATTCGCGATACCGCTCGCGAGGGAATCCTGGAGCAAGGTGATCTTTGGAGAGTGCTCGATGATGTGAGCCATCGTCACTCCATCGACCTGATCGTGCTCGGGTCCCATGGGCGGCACGGGGTCAAGAAGCTAGTCCTGGGGTCGACGGCCGAACAGATTTTCCGGCGCGCCCGTTGCCCGGTGATGACGGTTGGCCCCGACGTGAAGCCCATGGAACACAGAACGATCCGCCACGTAGTGTTCGCCACCGATTTTTCCGCTGGTTCGCTGAAGGCTCTGCCCTACGCCTTTTCTCTGGCGGAGGAGACTCAGGCCCACCTAACCCTGGCACACCTGATTCCTCTGGTGCCGATGCTGCAGCAGGAGGAAGTGCGTGAGCAGGGCGTTCGCCGTTTACGCGAACTGGTTCCGCCGGAGGCTACCGACTGGTGTGAACCGGAGTTGTTCGTTGGCTTCGACTTTCCTGCGGAAGGCATTCTGCGCCTGGCAGCTGATCGACACGCCGACTTGATCGTAATGGGCGTGCACTCAAGAGCCGCCCGAACGTCCGCGCATCTGCCGTGGGCGATCGCCTATGAGGTCGTTTGCCATGCGCCGTGCCCGGTTGTGACTGTCCGGGACTAGGACTCGGGCGGACGCAAAGCAGCTACCAAGTGTTCTTCAAACGGTAAGCCTCGGGGCGCTCCGCGGAGCGCCCCTTCCCTTCTGATGGGACCTGTTACATTGGATGCGCAGACGAGCAGGGCTGCAATCCCCGCGGGTGGGGGACGCCTGCCCGGTTCCATAGCAAGTCTCCACCATGAAACGGGTCTTAATTGCCACCTCCAATAGCGGCAAACTGCGCGATTTCGCGGGCGCTGCGCGGGCGCATGGCATTGAGGTTGCCGGAATCCCGCACTTCGCTTCCCTGCCCCAGGTGGTTGAGGATGGCGAGACTTTCGAGGAGAATGCGCGAAAAAAAGCGGAACAGTACAGTGTTGGGATGCCGGGAGAAGTGGTGGTTGCCGATGATTCCGGACTGGAGATCGACGCCCTCCATGGCGCTCCGGGAGTGCATTCCGCGCGCTACGCCGCTTCGGAGCCTCACCAAGCTGATGCGAACACGGATGACGACCTGAATAATGCCCGTGTCCTGCGCGAGCTCCAGAACACGCCGCCTGAGGCGCGTGGCGGACAGTTCGTGTGCGTGCTGGCAGCCGCAAAGGATGGCCGCACCCTGGCTACGTTTCGCGGCATCGCGCGCGGGCGCATTCTCGCCGAATTGCGCGGTTCAGGCGGGTTTGGATACGACCCGCTGTTTTATTTCCCCCAAATCGACAAGACTTTCGCCGAGTTGTCTCCGGAAGAAAAAGCGCTCTACAGCCATCGCGGCCAAGCGTTTCGCAAATTCCTCGCTTGGTGCGATTCGGCTATCGATGAGCGCTCTGCCTGACGCCGGTTCGGATACGCAAGTGCGGCTGGCAAGATCATACTCGAATGCCAGTTTTGAGAGCAGAGATGCCCAGGGGAGAACACGGGGATTCGTTATCGGATTCTCCAGGGGTGTTCGTGTTCCATCGGTCCTTGACTTCCCCAAACGCGGGACAAGATAATAAAAAGTTCGCGTCTCATCCTTGAACTTATAAGGAGCGGTCCTGTGGCCTCAACAGCAGCTCCGATCAGGGTCAAGTCCGGCGTAGCCCCCCTGCGAGCCGGGGAGGGTCGATCGTTTCTTCTGCGCCGCTTGCACTCTCTGACCGGCATCATTCCCGTCGGTGCATTCCTGCTCGAACATTTCTTCTCCAATGCGTTTGCCACGAAGGGGCCTGAGGCATACACCAAGCAGGTTGGCCTGTTGACCAGTCTCCCGTTCGTAGTGGCGCTGGAGCTGTTCGGGATCTGGCTGCCGATTCTGTATCACGCTCTCTACGGCTTCTATATCTGGTATCGCGGCGACAGCAATGTCGCGGAGTATCCGTGGAGCGGCAACTGGCTGTATGCCTCCCAGCGCTGGACCGGAGCGATTGCCTTCATCTACATCGTCTACCACACCTGGCATCTGCGGTTTACCGGGGTTCACATATTGAGTCATCCGGCGGCGGCTTTTGGAAAGGTACAGATGGAACTGCAAAGCCCTCTGATGGTCGCCTTCTATGTCATCGGCATCATCGCGGCCTGCTGGCACTTCTCTTATGGCATTTGGCTGTTTTGCGCCAAATGGGGCATCACGGTGGGGACGACGGCGCGGCGCCGCTTTGGGTATGCCTGTTTCGTGCTGGCGATCCTGCTGATCGCGGTCGGTTTGGTTTCGGAGTTTTCGTTCTTGTACTACCCGAGGCAGCCATTGGACATGGGAACCGGCTCGGAATCAGTGGTCCGGCTTCTGCACTAATTTCCGGGCGGCGGCCCGGAGGATGAGGACTGGAAACGCATGGCAGCAACTCCCAAGATCATCGTTGTGGGCGGCGGACTGGCCGGGTTGTCGGCGGTTATCAAGATTGCCGAAATGGGCGGTAATGTCGACCTGTTCTCCATTGTGCCGGTGAAGCGCTCGCACTCGGTCTGCGCCCAGGGTGGCATCAACGCCGCCAAGAACCTGAAGGGTGAAGGCGATTCGACCTGGCAGCACTTCGACGACACGATTTACGGCGGCGACTTCCTCGCCAACCAGCCTCCGGTGAAAAACATGTGCGAGGCTGCGCCGGGCATCATCGATCTGCTCGACCGGATGGGAGTTCCTTTCAACCGGACTCCAGAGGGATTACTCGACTTCCGTAGATTTGGCGGGACCCTCCACCATCGCACCGCCTTTGCCGGCGCGACCACGGGGCAGCAGCTGCTGTATGCCCTCGACGAACAGGTGCGCCGGCACGAGTCCGAAGGAAAAGTAAAGAAGTACGAGCACTGGGAGTTTCTCTCCGCAGTACTCGACGGCAACCGGGTCTGCAAGGGCATCTGCGCCATGGATCTGCGCACGATGGAGATTCGCACCTTCCCGGCGGATGCGCTCATCATCGCCACTGGCGGAATCGGTGCCATCTTCGGCAAAAGCACCAACTCGGTGGTATGCACCGGGTCTGCCCAGTCCGCGCTCTACCAGCAGGGCTGCTACTACGCCAACGGCGAATTCATCCAGGTGCACCCAACCTCGATTCCCGGCGAGGACAAGCTCCGGTTAATGTCGGAGTCGGCGCGCGGGGAAGGCGGCCGCGTCTGGGTGCCCAAGACCCCAGGCGACAAACGCGATCCCAAGAGCATTCCGGAAAGCGAGCGCTGGTACTTCCTGGAAGAGTGGTACCCAAAGTACGGCAACCTCGTGCCGCGAGACGTCGCTACCCGGGCCATTCACAAGGTGGTTTACGAACACGGGCTGGGCATCGACGGCAAGCCCATGGTTTACCTCGACCTCACCCACATCGATCGCAAGATTCTCGACAAGAAACTCGAAGGCATCCTCGAGATTTACGAAAAGTTTGTAGGCGACGATCCGCGCGAAGTGCCCATGAAGATCTTCCCCGGCATGCACTACACCATGGGCGGCCTCTGGGTGGATTACGATCAGCAGACTAATCTTCCCGGAATTTTCGCGGCCGGCGAATCCGAGTACCAATATCACGGCGCCAATCGCCTGGGCGCGAATTCGCTCGTGTCCTGCATCTTCGGGGGATTCGTAGCCGGTCCCAACGCGGTGAAGTACGCCCGCGGCCTGCAGAAAAGCGAAAGCAACGGCTACTTGGATTCCGAGCGCAAGCGTCAGCAAGAGATGCAAGCCGGCCTGATGAAAGCGGACGGCAGTGAGAACCCCTTTGTGCTGTGGCGCGAACTGGGTGACATCATGACCAAGAACGCCACGGTCATCCGCTACAACAAGCCTCTACAGGAGACCGACGCCAAGCTGGTCGAATTGCTGGAGCGCTTCCAGAAGATCAACCTCAGCGACCGCAAGCAGTGGGCGAACACCACCGTGGCCTTCGCCCGGCAACTCTACAACATGCTGCAGCTGGCCCGGGTGATTGTGCAGGGCGCTGCCATGCGCGACGAATCGCGCGGCGCCCACTACAAGCCTGACTTCCCCGAGCGCGACGACAAAAACTGGATGCGCACCACCAAAGCCAGTTTCGCCCCGGATGCGGATGAACCCAAGTTCGAGTTCGAAGCGGTGGATGCCGGGCTGATTCCGCCCCGCGCTCGGAAATACTGACCGCTTTGCATTTTTGCGATTACACAGTGAGAGTCTCGACCCGGTGTGAAGGACTAGGACCGAATGGCTAACAATCAATCCGTCATTATCAAGATCAAGCGACAGGACAATCCTGATTCCAAGCCGTACTGGGAGGAGTTCGAGCTTCCCTACAAGCCAGGTCGCAATGTCATCTCCGCCCTGATGGAGATCGCCGCCAACCCGGTGACGCGCGCCGGCAAGGCGACCACTCCGATCGTCTACGATTCCAACTGCCTGGAGGAAGTCTGCGGCTCGTGCGCCATGGTCATCAATGGGCGCGCTCGCATGGCTTGCTCTGCCCTGCTCGACAAGCTTGAGCAGCCGCTGCGCCTGGAACCCTTCTCGAAGTTTCCCGTGGTGCGCGATCTCGCGGTCGACCGCAACGTGCTCTTCGAAAACCTGAAAAAGCTGAAAGCCTGGATACCCATCGACGGCACCTATGATCTCGGATCCGGCCCGCGCATCAGCCCCGAGCAACAGGAAGAGATGTATCCGCTGTCGCGCTGCATTTCCTGCTGCTGCTGCATGGAAGCCTGCCCCCAGTTCAACGAGGATACCGGATTCGTGGGCGCGGCCGCGATTTCACAGGCTCGGCTATTCAACGAAAATCCAACTGGACGCGAACTCAAGCGCAAACGCCTGTCGGCGCTGATGGGAGACGGCGGCATCCAGGAGTGCGGGTACGCGCAGAACTGCGTCGAAGTGTGTCCGAAAGACATTCCGCTCACAACTTCGATTGCCGATGTCGGTGGCGACGTGATGAAGCAGGCGATCGCCGATTTGTTCCATAAATAAAAGTTGGTCCGGGACTCGGGATGTATCAAATCCCGCGCCCCGCCTGGGTTTTAAAGAAGGCCCGCAAGCAGCTTCACGAAGAACCAACCACTTGAGTTGGGTAACCAACGGTAACGCGTTACCAGAATGCTCCTTCGTAACTAAGAAATATCGTTTTTTGCTTGGCAATCTTGACGCCTGCATTACAATGCATGCACCACTGCGGCCTTCCGCAGCGCTCCCCTGGTTCGAGGACTCGTGCGCAAACTTTTTGAGCGTTACAGTCTGTGGATAGTGTTTTTGACTCTGGCCGTGGCGGGCCCGGCATTCGGGCTGCACAGCTACACCGCGCGCCATACTCCCACCCGCACGTTCAAGTCCCGGCATATTCGCCACCTGCGTTGGAACCCGATGTTCCGGCCATCGCACGAGTCGCTGCTCCGTCAGAACGAAGAAATCGACCGCCTCGATCTTCCCCGTATCCAGGATGACGATGAACTTGAAGCCCTGATCGCGACCGAGGCTCTGGTCCCGATCCGCACCGGGCAGACCTTGCGGGTCGATCCCCGGCTCGATCCCAAGCGCCGCTACTGCCGCCTCTGGACGCGCGACTTCATGGAAGACCTGAGCCAGGCCTACTATCGCCGCTTCCACGAACAGATCCAGGTGAATTCCGCGGTGCGCACCGTCAAGGTGCAGAAGAAGCTGCGCCGCCACAACCGGAATGCCGCTCCTGCCGAGGGAGACACGGCATCTTCGCACCTCGCTGGCCTGACGGTGGACCTGCAGCGCCGCGGCATGACGAAGGAGCAAGTTCACTTTGTGGAGCGCTATCTTTTCTATCTCCGCGCCCTCGGCCTGGTCGAACCCGAAGAGGAGCGCCGCCAGTGGGTCTTCCATGTGATGGTTTCCGAGCGCTATTCTGCCTGGCGCAGGAGCCAGGATGTAGTGCAGTGGGACCCCACTCCTGACTCCGTCGAACTCAGCGAAAAGTAGCTCCGCACATCCCTCATGATTGTTGTCATGGCAGGTTTGCCCGGAACTGGCAAATCGACCATCGCGAACGCGCTGGCGGACCGCCTCTCGGCCGCTGTCCTCAATAAAGACACAATTCGTCATGCCTTGTTCCAGGCGCGGGACGTTGAATATTCCGCCGAGCAGGATGATTTCGTGATGGATTTGATGCTCCAGACGGCGCAATTCCTGTGGTTGCGCGATCCCGCGCGGACCATCATCCTCGACGGTCGGCCTTTCTCCCGCAGCCGGCAAATCGAGCGCGCGATCGCCTTTGCCGAAGGTCTGCAGCAGCCATGGCGCATTCTTGAGTGCGTCTGTGCGGAAAAGACAGCCCGCCAACGATTGCAGACGCAGCACCACACGGGCGAGCATCCCGCCGGCAATCGCGACTACCCGCTCTACCTTGCGGTGAAGGCCCGGTTCGAGCCCATTACGCGGACCAAAACGGTGCTCGATACCGACCAAGCCCTCGAGCTCTGCCTGAACCACGCCGTGAACGCCCTTTCCTGATCAACGGCTGCACTGGACCGCTCCGTACGTATACAATCGCCCTGCACCTCCAATAACACTCTCAGGCTCACACGTTCTATGGAAAGAATCGTCCGCGCGCTCAGCGCTCTTCTGCTTCTCACACTCACCGTCTCAGCGCAAACACAGGCTGCTCCTGCAGGCGTCAGCGCCCGGGCTATGCAGATCCACAACTCCGCCATTGTCGTGGACACGCACGCCGACACACCGCAGCGCTTCCTCGATGAGGGCTTCGACATTGGGAATTCCGACCCCAACGACCCCGGCCACATCAGCCTCGACAAGGCTCGTGCCGGCAATCTCGGCGCAGAATTCTTCTCCATTTGGGTGGAGCCCTCGTTCAAGGGCCAGTACGCTCACCGCGCCCTGGACTTGATTGACTCCGTCTACCAGCAGGCGGACCGCCACCCCGACCGCATGATGATGGCCTTCTCGGTCGCCGACATCGAGCGCGCGCACAAGGAAAAGAAGCTTGCCGCCCTGATGGGCATTGAGGGTGGCCACGCGATCGAAAACGATATGCGCCTTTTGCGTGACTTCTATCGCCTAGGTGTACGCTACATGACGCTCACCTGGTCGAACACGAACGAGTGGGCCGATTCCTCCGGCGATATCGACGATCCTAAGGTCGAGCACCACAACGGCCTCACCGACTTCGGAAAACAAGTGGTCCTGGAGATGAACCGCATCGGCATGATGGTCGATATTTCGCACGTTGCCGACAAGACGTTCTACGATGCGGTTGCCGTCTCCAAAGCCCCGGTCATTGCTTCGCACTCCTCCGCCCGCGCTCTGACCAACGCTCCCCGTAACATGACCGATGACATGCTGCGTGCCGTCGCCAAAAACAATGGCGTAGTGATGGTCAATTTCTATTCCGCCTTCGACGACGAGAATTTTCGCAAGGCTGCCGACGCGATGGCGAAAGAGCGTGATGCAGCCATGGAAGCCTTTATTGCTCAACACAAAGCCGAAGGCAAACCCGTTCCTTACGCCGAATATGATCGGATTGAGCGCGAGTGGATGGCGAAAATTCCGCGCCCGCCTCTGAAATCGCTGATTGACCACATCGATCACATTGCCAAGGTCGCCGGAGTGGACCACGTGGGGCTCGGTTCGGACTTCGACGGCGTCAGTGGAGCCACGCCCGCAGGCATCGACTCGGCGGCCGATCTGCCGAAGATCACCCAAGCCCTGCTGGACCGAGGCTATAGCGCCGACGACATTCACAAAATCCTGGGTGGAAACCTGTTGCGCGCATTTGGTGAAGTGGAGCAGGTCAGCCACGAACTGCAGGCCGCGCAACCTGCGGCGAAGTGAATCGGTTGTTTTACAATCGCAAGGTGCGTTCCGCCGTCCGTGCGGGGTTATGCCCGGCCGCGAGCAACCGCCAACCGCACCTTCGAGCGCGCCGGATCTGTAGAGGAGTTTCCCAAAATGCCTAAATTCTTTCATCTTCTGGTGTACAGCATCCTGTGCGTCGGCGTCGGTTGGTCCCAGTCGACACCGCCGAACCGCAACACTGGGGCATCGCCAAAAACCGCACAAGCGACAGCGGAGCCGGTCGCCGTCATCGACACCTCCGTCGGCAAGATGCACTGCACGCTGTTCCCCGACAAAGCTCCCATCGGGGTCGCCAACTTCATCGGTCTCGCCCAGGGAACCAAAGACTGGACCAGCCCGACCAGCCACGCCAAAAAACACGGTGTCCCGCTCTACGACGGAACCATCTTTCATCGCGTAATCCCGGAGTTCATGATTCAGGGAGGCGATCCCAAGGGCGATGGCACCGGCGATCCCGGATATGGATTTGGCTATGAAGTTTCTCCTGACCTCAAGTTCGATCGCCCCGGACGTTTGGCGTATGCCCATTCTCAGCTGCCCAACAGCAACGGTTCGCAATTCTTCATCACGGAAGTCCCCGTCCCCAGTCTTAACGGCCAATACACCATCTTCGGCCAGTGCGACGATGCAACGGTCGAAATGGTGAAGGAGATCGCGCGCATGGCCCGCGATCCCCAGAACGATCGCCCGTTCCGGCCGGTGAAAATCAATCACATCAGCATCGAAAAACCAGGGGCGGTTGCGGCGACTCATCATTCGACAGCCCCAGCCGCCAAGAAGCCGGCCGCTGCCACTCCCAAGAACACTACGTCTCAATAACACTGGGCCGAACGGCACCTTTGAGCAATGCAGCAATATGGCGACAATTATGAACAGAAGGGAGAAGGTTTGAGCTCTTCGCGGCCTTTGCGGCTCCCCTTTGCGACCTTCGCGGTTAAGTGCTTATCCCAGCAGAAAGGAATCGTATGACCCGCCAACCTGGCACCTACGCAGTTCTTACTACCTCCGAGGGCACGGTGGTTTGCCGTTTGTTCGAAAAAGAGGCTCCCAAGACCGTAGCTAATTTCGTCGAACTGGCCGAAGGCAAGCGCGAGTGGAAGCATCCGGTCAGCGGCAAGAAGAGCACCAACCCCCTGTACGACGGGACCATCTTCCACCGCGTGATTCCCGACTTCATGATTCAAGGTGGCGATCCAGCCGGCAATGGCATGGGCGGGCCGGGCTACCAGTTTGAAGACGAGACGAAGAGCTCGCCACACAAATTCGACAAGAAGGGCAAGCTGGCCATGGCAAACGCCGGCCCCAATACGAATGGGTCACAGTTTTTCATCACGGTAGCGCCGACAACCTGGCTGACCGGTAAGCACACCATTTTTGGCGAGGTGCTGGAAGGCCAGGACGTCGTGGATAAGATTTCCACCGTGCCACGCGGAGGGCAAGACCGCCCGAAGAAAGACGTCGTGCTGCAGAGTGTCACCATCGAGCGCGTCTGAAGCCAGTTCGTCTATTCCGCATCGCTTCCGTAGGCGCAGGCGCCCTCGCACCGGGTCCCCGGCACGCGTTCTTTGCGTGCTGGGGTGGTCGTCTGGGCAGCCGGGCGCGAGCCCGGCAGAAAAATAAAGGCTTCATCGCCAAATAAAATCCCGCTCGAACTCCGGGCGGGATTTCTTTTGCACGATTCGGACTCTATCTACACGCCGATCACGCCTACCAGTTCCTTCACAGCAGCAGCGCTTTTATCCAGTTCGGACTTCTCCTCTGGCGTGAGCTTGATCTCAATGATCTTCTCAATGCCCTTCGCCCCCAGCTTCACCGGCACGCCCACGAACAGGCCCTTGATTCCGTATTCGCCGTCCAGATACGCGGCGCAGGGCAGAATCTTCTTCTTGTCCTTGAGAATAGCTTCGACCATCTCGGTGACCGCAGCCGAAGGCGCATAGTATGCCGACCCGGTCTTGAGATACTTCACGATCTCGGCCCCGCCGTTCCGCGTGCGCTGTACGAGCCGTCCGAGCGTTGCCTCGTCCATCAATTCCGTAATCGGGATCCCGGCAACCGTCGAGTAGCGTGGCAGCGGGACCATGGTATCCCCGTGCCCGCCGAGCACAAACGCAGTCACGTTCTCCACGCTCACCTTCAGCTCTTCCGCAATGAAAGTCCGGAAGCGTGACGAATCCAGTACGCCGGCCATGCCGATGACCCGCTCACGCGGCCAGCCGCTCAGCTTGTAGGCGGCCTGCGCCATCGCATCCAGCGGATTTGAAACGATGATCAGGATGGCATTCGGCGAATGCTTCACTGCTTCACCCACGACCGCCTTCATAATGTTGCAGTTCGTATTGAGCAGATCATCGCGGCTCATGCCGGGTTTGCGTGGAATGCCGGCAGTGATCACGACGATGTCGGAGTTGGCGGTGTCCTTGTAGGATTGCGTGCCCAGGATATGTGCATCTCGTTTTTCGATGGGCATTGCCTCGAGTAGGTCAAGCCCCTTGCCCTGGGGCACACCTTCGATGATATCGATCAGCACTACGTCAGCCAGTTCTTTCGAGGCGATCCAGTGGGCAGCCGTCGCACCCACGTTTCCCGACCCCACGATCGTGACTTTTTTACGCATGAGTAGTCCTTTCCGTATGAAACAGAAGTCTTCCGGTTGACCTGGCCTGTTAAGACGCTTACTTGACGCCCGCTGGGACCTTGGCGTCCATGTTCGAGACAATGTACTCGGCAAACTCGCTGGTCTTTACCTTGGTCGCGCCTTCCATGAGCCGCTCAAAATCATAGGTGACCTTCTTCTGCTCGATGGTGCGTTCCATACTGCCTTCGATGAGATCCGCTGCTTCGTTCCATTCTAAAAAGCGAAACATCATCACGCCCGAGAGGATCACCGAACCGGGATTGATTACATCCTTGTCCGCATACTTCGGGGCCGTGCCATGCGTCGCTTCGAAGATCGCGTAGCCATCGCCGATGTTTGCCCCCGGCGCGATGCCCAGGCCTCCGACCTGCGCCGCGCAGGCATCGGAGATGTAGTCTCCATTCAAATTGGGCGTCGCCAGAACCGAGTATTCATCAGCGCGGGTGACCACCTGCTGGAAGATCGAGTCGGCGATCCGGTCATTGATCATCAACTTCTTCTTCCAAGCACCCTTGCCGTGCGTGCTGTAGATGAGGTCCAGCACGTCCTTCACTTCGCGATACACCGACTGGCGGAAGTCTTCGGGCGCAAATTCGAGGCCGGGCTCGACCAGGTTGCCGTTCTGCTCCACAGTAAGGTTCGGGTTCTTGTCTTTATTATCGAGGATCCAGCTTTCTCGCTCGGTCACCACCCGGTCGCGGAACTCGGCGGTGGCGAGTTCATAGCCCCACTTGCGAAAGGCGCCCTCGGTGAATTTCTGAATATTGCCCTTGTGCACCAAGGTGACGGTCTTGCGGCCGTTGTCGAGCGCGTATTGAATGGCCATCCGGACCAGCCGCTTCGTCCCGCTGACCGACATGGGCTTGATGCCGACGCCGGAGTCGAGGCGCACCTGCTTCTTGCCGCCCTTCAGCATGTCCTTGTTCAGGAATTCGATCAGTCGGGCTGCCTCCGGAGTCCCTTCCTCCCACTCGATACCGGCATAAACATCCTCGGTGTTTTCGCGGAAGATCACCACGTCCATTCGCTCCGGGTGTTTTACCGGAGAGGGCACTCCGGCGTAGTACTTCACTGGGCGGACGCAGGCGTAGAGGTCGAGAATCTGTCGTAAAGCGACATTTAGCGAACGGATGCCGCCCCCCACCGGGGTAGTCAGCGGCCCCTTGATGGCCACCCGCAGATCGCGCATCGCGCTGACCGTATCGTCGGGCAGCCAGTTATTAAACTTCGCCTTCGCTTTTTCACCGGCAAACACCTCGTACCAGGCGACCTTGCGCTTGCCTCGGTAGGCTTTTTCGACCGCCGCATCGAACACCCGCGCGGACGCCTTCCAGATGTCGCGCCCCGTTCCGTCGCCTTCGATGAAGGGGATAATGGGCCGGTCGGGCACTTGGTACTTTCCGTTCGCGTAAGTAATCCTGGCGCCGTCACGGGGCACGGGCGCGCCATTGTAGGAATCCGCCATTGAACACCTCTTGCGTGTAATGGAAAACTTTTAATTATAAAGAACGAGGCCCGGAACCGCGAAATCCAGTGGGGTCGACGGAGTTACCCCGCTTGACAAGCGTGTCCCGCCACCCGACAATTTTGTTATTGCACGACTGGCCTTTCTCTCAACTCCGCCACCGAAGGAGCTAGAACGCTCATGAATCCACTGCGGCACATGGCACTGCTGGCCCTCATCCTCGGCTTGCTCTTTCTTCCCGCGTATGCGGCCAATTCACCGGATCGCACGCAGTGGGGCCAGGACATTCGGGTCGAGGCCGGCCAATCCGTCTCCGATCTCACCTGCTTCAACTGCTCGGTCTATGTGGCGGGCAATGTCGCTGGGGATGTGACCACCTTCGGCGGGCGAGTGGTGTTGGAGGGCTCAGGCCAGGTAGCGGGCGACGTGACCGCATTTCTGGGCGATGTACGGGTAGCCACCGGCGCCAAAATCGCGGGCGATCTCACCGCTTTTGGTGGTCGGGTTCATCGCGCCTCCGATGCGCAAATCGCCGGGGACGTCACCGAGTTTGCCGGCAGCGGCTGGATAGCCGTGATCTTTGCCGTGCCGCTATTCGTCCTTGGCGGCATCATTGCACTGATCGTGTGGCTCCTGCAGCGCAACCGTCGTCCAGCACCCGTTCCGGCGCGAGCCTGAACAGCGGATGGCAGCCGCCGCTCACTTCCTGTCCGTCTCAAATACCCGGTCATAGACCGAGCGGACTTGCCGCCTAGCCTTGTCCAAATCATTTTCCAGGGACTCCCGGCAGTCCCGCCCGAGAATCTTGCCGGTCAAAGCCGCCGTCATCTGGCGCGCATGTTCGGTCGCCGGCAACCACGCTTGCGGCCGTCCCGTAACCAGCCTGACAGCATGATCGGTGCTTCTTAACAATTCCGCCGCATGATCGAGCTTCGCGGCGTCTTCCCGCTCCAACCAGCCCGCATCCACGCATCGCCATAACCGGTCGCGCATTGTGCCGCCCCCGGCGATGGTGGCTTGTTTTCCAATGGACAGGTAGGCGGTCGCGAACTCTACGTCATACAACCCACCGTTCGCAGTCTTGAAATCCATCTCAACCGCGCCTTCCAGCTTTCGCCGCATGACTTGCAGCGCCCCACGGAAGCCTGGATCGCGGGAAAACCGCTCGCACAGCAGCTGCACTTTCCCCGTAACTCGCTCCGATAAACCTCGATCGCCCGCCATGAACCGAACCTTGGTATAGGTCAGGGCTTCCCAAGCCTGCGCTTCTCGTCCAAAGTACGCTTCCAGTTGCGGAATGGTCAGGACTAATTCCCCCTCCGCTCCATGCGGCCGGAGCCGTGTGTCGACGGGGAAGGCAGTCCCGTCCTGCGTGTAAGCGGCCAGCGCCTGGATCAAGCGCTCCGCCGCGCGCGTCGCAATCTCTGCATCCTGCTGCTCCTCCCGCACAAAAAGGAGGTCGGCGTCAGAGCCAAGATCGAATTCACGCGTGCCGAGACTGCCCAGGGCCAGAACGACGAACCCCTCTGGAGGATTCACAATCCCCCAGGCGGCCTCGATCGTGTCCGCCGCGATGCCTGTCATCGCGCTAAGTGAGTTGTAAATACCCCGTCCCTCCTCCAGATCGCGTATGCCCTCCACAAACGTGCGATGTCGGTAGTGTCGTCGCAGGAGTGACAGTCGTTCCCCGGCCGAAGCTTGAGATACAGCCAGATGGGCAAAGATCGGATCCCCCGCCTGACCCTCGGGCTCCAGCGGAGCGCCAAACAAAAAGCCGGTCCCACCCGCCTTGTCGGCGCCCTGCATCTCGGCGAGAGTGGCGATCTCCTCTGGGTGCCGGACGAGAATGTCCGTCAGGTAGGAACTCGTCTCAAAAATCTCGAGCGCCCGCTCCACCGCGGCCGGATTCCGCAGCAGAGCCGCATACCGGCCGGAGCCCGAGAATGCCGAACTGAAGAACGCCAGCAGATTCTTCTTAGCCTGCGAAGGAGTCCCGGTACGGGTTGCCAATTCATACAGAGAAGGAGAATCGGCCGCCAGCCGCTCCAGAATTAGCCGGGTTGACGCATCCGCAAACCCCGCCGACGCGCTGCGCAGCACAAACTCTTCTTCCTTGCCCTTTTCTTCCGCCCGCGCCTGTTGCTGAAAGATGATGCGTTTGTAGATGGCTGAAACTGCAGCCATTCGCTGGCTGACCCGGCTCGTCAGGTCCGCGAGTCGCTCGCCCGGTGCACTGTAGCCTTCGATTGCACGCCGCAGAATCTCCAGCTCTCCGTCCGAACTCAGCAGCCGGTGGGTCTGCTGCCCGTAGCGCAATTGCAGGCGATGCTCGATTTGGCGCAGGAACTCATAGGCGGTCGTCAATTCCTGGAAATCCCGGCTGCTGAGATGTCCCTTATCATGCAGCTTCTGCAGCGAAAAGATTGTTCCGCCCGATCGCAGCCACGGTTCCGCGCCCCCGTACACCCGCTGCAGACACTGCACCAGAAATTCGATGTCACGGATTCCGCCGTGGTCCAGCTTTACGTTGATCGTCTCCGCAGTCGCTTCCCCGAGCGGCTTTGCGCGGTGCGCGATCATCTTCTCCCTTGCCACCAGAGCGGTCTTGATGGCGGCAAAGTTGATGGCGCGCGTATACACCCCCGGTTGCACGCCCCGAATAAATTGCCGCACCAACTCGGCGTCTCCCGCAGCCAGCCGGGCCTTGATCAGCGCCTGCCGCTCCCAGTCTTCCGCAGTGTGCTGGTAGTACTGCAAAGCCTGTTGCAAGCTGATCGCGAGTTCCCCATCGCGTCCCTGCGGCCGCAACCGCAGATCGATGCGGAATAACGGCCCTTCCTCGGTCACCTGCGAGAGCAGCTCGGTTACCTGTTGCGCCAGGCGAATGAAATATTCGTGATGCGAGAGCTTGCCGGCGGGGTTTGTTTTCCCGTCCCCGTGCACGTACAGCAGGTCGATGTCAGAGCTGTAGTTCAGCTCATTGCCGCCCAACTTGCCAAGCGCCAGCACCGAGAAGGGCAAGGCTTGCAAACGGCCATCCGGGTCCAATGCTTGTGGGGCGCCATAGCGTCGTTCCAGAGCGCTCTCCGCCGCCCGCAGCGCCGCATCTACTAAGACATCTGACAGCGCCGAAATCTCCGCCGTTGTTTCCGCCAAAGGTGCAATTCGCAACACATCGCGCAGCAAAATCCGGACGTACTCGCGCTTCTTGAATCGCGCCAGCAATAAGGAGATATCCCGCTCCGGCGAGCGTGACCGAAAGCGCGCCAGCCGGTCGTAGAAATCCTGGCGAGAATAACTCCGGTGCAGTTGCTTCTCGGTGAGTAGCGTCGGCAGGAGATCAGGCTCGCGAAACAACGTCTCGCCCAGATACCGGCTGTGACCGAATACCAGGATGGCGTAGTGCGTCAGCACCGGTTGCTGGCCGAGTTGGGCAGGGAGCCCTCCCGACTGGTTCGCCAACCGCTCGTAGAGCAGGAGGGCTGAGTCCGGGTCCGGGGCCTCGGCGATCAGGCTGGGCAGTACCTCAGCCAGAGGCCTTGGGAGTCGCTCGAACGCTCGGGTCAGGTATCGGCGTGCGCTCTGCGGGTCTTGGAACCCGATGGTGGCGGCTACCTTGTTCGCATCCAGCGGCAGCGGCACGCCGGTTGGGGGAGTTTCGTGGGCCAAGGCGCTACACTCGGGCACAGAATAGCATGGGACTTATAAAACAAACTCCGTCGCACGGAGTCCGTTACGGCCTAAGGTTCACGCCGACCGAAATATTTCCTTACGCCGACCGAGTTGTATCGTCCCCAGGGTCCGTTCAGTCCGAGATCCGCCGTACCCAGGTAGCGATCCCGTACGCCGAACCGTTGGAACAGGAAATGCTGCGTGACCCGCATCTCAAAGCCTTTCCCGATTTCGACTCCCGCTCCCCAGGACCGTTCCCACCCGATCCCATCCCAGGACCATGTGTAGAGCGTGTGCGGCACGTTCTTTCCGAACAGAAAATTTGGCGCCCCAAAAAACAAAAGACGACGCAAGGGCGTGCGCGCAAACGGACGAAATTCGACGTAGCCGCCTAGCATGTAGCGGCTGAACGCGTTACAGGGCGCGTCTTTTCCGCCGAAATCGCCGGCATTCGAGGCGCACAAGTTAGGATCAATCTCGTTGTGGGGAGGCGCCAGATCGAACTGGGCCCATCCCCAGATCCAATTCTTAGGAAAGAAGAGCGGCCCGCCGCTGGTGGCGGTTTTGGGTTGTTCCTGCGCCACGGCCGCAAGGGCGACCGTCAGAAAAAGCACGACCGAAAGAAGACATTTCATGTGGGATCCAGGATGGTAAAGTGCGCTTCCCTCGCAACCAAGGCGCACGTCCCCCGGCACCTGTCCGCAGAACGCCAACCGATTCATTTGCAAGAGAGCGCGCTATTGTACCGCGAGGGGAGACCCATCCTATCGACTGTTGGTGTTGGCGGGCGGGGACGCCCGCCGCTCCATCGGGGCGGGCCTCGCTTGTTGCCCAGCAACCGTCTGTCACGAACAGTCCGTCACGACGGACTGCGCACTAAATATCGTAATAAAGCTGGAACTCGTAGGGATGCGGCCGCAAACGGACTGCGTCTACCTCTTTTTCGCGCTTGTAATCGACGTAGGTGCGCAGCAATTCCTCGGTAAACACATCGCCTTTCAGCAGAAACGCATGATCCCGCTCCAGCGCCTCCAGAGCGTCCTCCAGCGACCCCGGCATCGACGGCACCTTCGCCAACTCTTCTGGACCCAGATCGTAGATGTCCTTGTCCAGCGGCGGCCCTGGATCGATCTTGTTCTCAATTCCGTCTAATCCCGCCATCATCATGGCCGCAAACGCCAGGTATGGATTGCAACTCGGATCGGGCGGACGGAACTCCACCCGCTTGGCCTTGGGTGATGCCGAATACATCGGAATGCGACATGCCGCAGAGCGGTTGCGCCGCGAATATGCCAGGTTCACCGGCGCTTCGAACCCGGGCACCAGCCGCTTGTAGGAATTGGTAGTAGGCGCAATGATCGCCGACAGCGCCGGGCCGTGTTTGATCAATCCACCGATATACCAAAGTGCCAACTGCGAGAGCCCGGCATACCCGTCGCCCGCAAAGAGCGGCTGTCCCGCCTTCCACAATGACTGGTGGGTATGCATGCCGCTTCCGTTGTCACCATAGATGGGCTTGGGCATGAAGGTCACCGACTTGCCCGCCTGGTTGGCGACATTCTTGACGATGTACTTGTAAAGCAGCATGTGATCGCCGGACTTCACGAGCGAGTCATACTTGAGATCAATCTCAGTCTGCCCGCCGCTGGCGACCTCATGGTGGTGACACTCAACCGTCAGCCCTGCATTTTGCATGGTCACCACCATTTCGCTGCGCAGATCCTGGTAGTGGTCGGTCGGAGGAACCGGAAAATATCCTTCCTTATACCGGGGCCGATACCCGAGGTTGTTCTCCACGCGGCCCGAGTTCCAGCGCCCCTCCTCCGCATCGATGAAATAGAAGCCATGCTGCTCGCGTTGCTCGAACCGCACGTTATCGAAGATGAAAAACTCCGCCTCCGCCCCGAAATACGCCGTGTCCGCGATTCCCGTCGAACTCAGGTACAGCTCGGCTTTGCGCGCAATGTAGCGCGGATCCCGGTCGTAGCGTTGCTTGGTGACCGGGTCGATCACGTCCGCCACCATTACCAGGGTCGATACCTCCGTAAACGGGTCGAGCAAATAGGAATTCGCATCGGGAATCAGCAGCATGTCACTCTCATGAATGGCCGCCCAGCCGCGAATGGAAGAGCCATCCATTCCGAACCCACCCTCGAACGCCTCCTCGTCCAGTTGCTCGATCGGATAGGACACGTGGTGCCATAGGCCGGGGAGGTCGGTAAACCGCAGATCAAGGATGCGAACATCATTCTTGCGGGCAAAATCAAGGACCGCTTTGGGGTCAGCCACACGTGCCTCCTCGCACCCGGTGATGCGTCTGGATGGGGTTCAAGATCGGTTAGGATTCCGCGCCCGGTTCACCGTTCTGGAACTGGTAGCCGTGCGCAGGCCATTGCGGTGCCAGCCGAGATGCGAATCTGCGATGCGCATCGAGGGGTCGCATGTTCTGCATCTCTGACGTCGAGAACACGTAACCGTGCAGCTTAGGAGCCCTGCCTGTTAAACAAAAATTCAATGTTTTTATGGTCCGCATAAATGCTTTTTATCCCCGCTAAGCCTTGTTCCTGCAGCCACATACGCCGGAGTCGAGGGCATGTGTCCGGGCTTTGCGTTCTGGCGCGGTTTATGATGTTTGGCGGCGGCGGTCGAGAGGCTCGCTGGAGACTGCCCGGGCACGAGTCGCCTGCGCCACTGGTCTCATGGATTTCGACCAATTAGAAACTTTCGTGGAGGTAGCGCGGCTGTGCTCTTTCTCGCGAGCCGCTGAGAAGCGATTTCGCACTCAGCCCGCGGTTTCGTCGCAGATTCGGGCCCTGGAGGAGGAAGTCGGCGCTCGCCTGCTCGATCGTTCTGGCGGCAAGGTTTCGCTTACCGCGCCGGGCAAGCTGTTCCTGCGCTATGCGGAGGAAACCCTCGATGGGCGCAAGGCGATTTGCACCGCGATCGCCGAGACCGAACGCGTGCCCCGGGGCGAAATTGTCGTGGGCGCGAACGAGGGAACCTGCCTGCACATCCTCCCTGAAGTATTTGCCGAATTCAAACGCGATTATCCCGACGTGGCGGTGAGCATCAAACGCTCCGACTATGCCAAAACGCTGGAGTCAGTGATCGACAACTCGGTCGACTTCGGAGTAGTCTCCCTGCCCGTCACGGATGCGCGGCTCACCGTAGTTCCCATCCACCGCGATGAATTAGTCATCATCGCGCCTCCGCACCATTCTTTGGCCAAGTTGAGTTTGGCCAGCGTCGAGGAAGTCTCACGGTATCCGCTTCTTGTTCCCAAGAGCGGACACACCCGCGATGCGCTGGAGAATCTCTTTCATGAGCGCCGGCTGAAGCCGCGCTTCTCGATGGAGCTCGATTCCAGCGAGTTGCTGAAGCGCTTCGTGGCTGCCGATGTCGGCGTGGGCTTCATTGCTCGCTCTAATGTCGCCGAAGACGTCCAGGCCGGAATCCTGACCGTCATCCAGATCGCCGATGCCCAGATCCGCCGCGACTTGGCCTTGGTCTTCCGCAAGGACAAGGCGCTGAGCCGCGCCGCCCTCGCCTTCATCGATACGGCTGTGAAACGCAAGAGCCCGGAGTCGGTCCTCCCGGTTACTACGCCGTGATCCAGGAATCTCGCCGCTCGACCACAACTGACTTTTCGTGAGCCCAGTCCGGGACACGCCTCGAACCGAGGTAAAATTGCGCTTGTGAGCCTGCGCACGACTGTTTTACTGCTGCTTCTCGCATTCCCTTGCCTGCTTCCGGCTCAGGCACGCCGGCCAGCCAGTGCTCGCAGTCAACCAAGCGAGCACCGCTTGATCGCTGTCAACGTCACCGGCACAAAGCGCTATACGCCTGAGCAGCTCATGGCTGCGACCGACATCCACCTTGGCGACACCGCCTCGGAAGACAGCTTTGAACGGGTCGTCCAGATCCTCGGGGAATCCGGCGTCTTCACCAATGTGGCCTTCACATACTCCTACTCCTCTGCGGGCACCAAGCTGGAACTTACGGTTGCCGACAATGATCGTCTCGTTCCTGCCGAGTTCGAAAATTTTGTCTGGCTCTCTGACGATCAGCTGCAAAGCGAGCTGCGCCGTCGCGCCCTGCTCTTTGAGGGCAAAATCCCGATTGGTGGAAAACTCGCCGATGAGGTTTCCGATGCCCTGCAGGCAATTCTGCTGGAAAAACACATCCCCGGCCACGCCGACTACATTCGCTCCGGTCCCGAAAACGGCCCGGTCGAGGCCGTGATCTTTTCGGTTTCGAATGTAAGCTTGAAGATCCGCAAGGTGACAGTCACCGGCGCCAGCCCCGAGGCCCTGGCGCAGATTCAGGAAAAGGCGCAACGAATGGTCGATGGCGACTATTCGCGCGTGCGCGTGATGGGGTTCGCCAAAAAGGACCTCCTGCCCATTCTGCTCGCCCGCGGATACGTGAAGGCCAGCTTTTCCCCTCCGCAGGTGACCGTTCATGAGCAGACCGATGACGCCACTCTGCTGGACGTTGCCCTGACCGCTGACCCGGGCCCTCTCTATAAGGTGTCCCAGTATGAATGGTCCGGCAACAAGGCCATTCCCTCCGACAAGCTCAACCCTCTCGTTCACCTGCCTGCGAATCAACCCGCTAATGAGGTCCAGCTCGCTGATGATCTTGATCAGGTTCGCAAGTTGTATGGCACGCGCGGCTATATGCGGGCCACCGTAACGCCCGAGCCGCAGTTCGACGATGCAAACGGGACCGTCGCTTACCGTTTGACCGTCCAGGAAGGCGACGTCTATCACATGGGGGACCTCGATATTCGTGGGCTCGACTCCCGCACTACCACCGAGCTCCATTCGAAGTGGGAGCTAGCCGCCGGCGCTCCCTACGACACCAGCTACCCCAAGCGCTTCGTGGATTCTGCCTGGAAGGTTCTCGCGTCGCAGGTGGATTGGACGGTCAAAATTCACGAGGCAGTCGACGATAAGGAAAAAACCGTAGACATCAGCCTGGTGTATGGCGTGCAAGCGTCGCGTTAACAACTGTTCGGGGGTTCTCTGGTACTCTTCTTAGTGCTTTGGGTCCGCGCGGAACCTGGGTGGCTCCGCACCAGGGCCTGACTTCAACCAGACAGGAGAAGTTCATGACAGCTCGAATGCAGCAGTTCGGTTCAGCTTTTGCCGCCGTTCTCCTCGGCGCCAGCCTTTTTTGCGCTACGGCAATCGCAGGTGGTAAAGCTCAGAGTTTCACCGGTGAGGTGAGCGACTCGATGTGTGGCGCCAAGCATATGGGCCCGGCGGCGGAGTGTACGCGGGCTTGCGTTGCCAAGGGCTCGAAGTATGCGCTGGTGGTGGGCGATAAGGTTTACACGCTCAATACTGCCGACAAAGCTACCCTGGCCAGCCTGGACAAATTGGCAGGCGAAAAAGCCAAGGTGACCGGCACACTGAGCGGCGAGAACATCGAAGTCGCTAGCGTGGCCCCCGGAAAATAAGCTCGATCGCGATCCAGTTCCACTCTGCAGCAGCGGGCGATGCCGCGCATCGCCCGCTTTTTATTCTTCCACTCGATTTTTCATCCTACGTTCACAAATCGCTATGTTAGATTTGCGTTTTCCCGAAATCCCTGCAATCTCGTGGAGGCAAATGAATTGAGCAAAGACATGGTCCCAAAGAGGATCTTCTTTACTAAAGGCGTCGGAAAACACCGCGAACGCCTGACTTCTTTCGAACTTGCACTGCGTGACGCCGGCATTGCCGCCCAGAATCTGGTACGCGTCTCTTCCATTTTTCCACCCAATTGCAAGCTGGTCCCCCGTTCCACCGGCCTGAAGTATCTCCATCCCGGGGAGGTTGTGTTTTCCGTGATTGCTGAGAACAGCACGCGTGAGCCGCATCGCCTGCTGGCCTCCAGCATCGGTGTCGCCATTCCTGCCGACCGCACGACGTATGGCTACCTGAGTGAGCACCATTCCTTTGGCGAAACTGAAGATCAGGCCGGAGACTATGCCGAAGAACTCGCCGCCGAGATGCTGGCGACCACCCTGAATGTGGAATTCGATCCCGACCGTTCATGGGACGAAAAGAAGCAGATCTACCGGCTCTCGAATAAGATCGTGCGCACCGCGAACGTCACCCAATCCGCCGTCGGCGACAAGCGCGGCCTCTGGACCACCGTGATCGCCGCCGCCATCATGATCTTCGACTAACGCCGGCTTCCCTTGGTCAAACGGCCCTTTTCCCAGCCATCCGTCACCACTTCGAATGGAGCGACGGGCGCCTCGCCCGTCCTCCCCACCCGCAAGACCGGGCGGAGTTCCCCTCGACTCACAACTATCCTTCTGCGCCAGCGAGAAAGAAGGGACGAGCTCTCGAGCTCGTCCCTTCTTGTGATCGTGACTTCGGGGCCTCGACCGCCCTGCCTTGCCTACTTCGCTGCCATTTTCTTCTTGGCTTTGCCTTTCAGCCCCTTGTCTTTCTCCAGCCGCTCCAGCACCGCGGCGGCAATCAGAGGCAGGCCGATCGTCGCATCCACGAATACTTCGCCAAACTTTCCGCCCTCGCCTGGAGGCACGAACTTGCCCCATGAGATCGCCTCGCTGTACGGGCTGCCAGAGAGTCCGCCCCAGTACACTGGTTCGGGGCAGATGCGCACTCCATAGTGGTACCGCTTCAGCTGAATGTTCTCTCCCAGCCGCCGATGCCGCAGTTCGAGGAACGGGCCGAACTGTTGTGACCAGTTTCGCGGCACGCCGCCACCGATGGTCAGAATGCCAATTCGTTTTTGCCGGAGTAGCGTGGCTGCGAAGTGTTCCAGATCCAGGAACGGGTCGAAACGAATCTTGTGCCGTCCCGTCGATTCGCGTAAGCGGTTGTTCAATGCCACATCAAGACCCATCTCCGAATCGGTAAAGGCGGGCACGAACACGGGCACACCCTGCTCAAACGCCGACTTGAGAATGCCGCGCTGATCTTTTGCCGTCTGAGCCAGATGCGCCCCGATGGTGTGATTCAACTTGTACGAACACAGTACCTCGTTCGGATCCCAGCCCTCCAAGACCTCCGACATCACCGTTTCTACGTGGTCGAGGTTCTCCTCAGGCTCCAGCGTGTCGTACACTCGGTTGTATCCCTGCTCGTAAAGCTCCTCGTCACTCACCTCCGGATTCACCCGGAAGTGCGCGCGCCCGGTCGCCTCCACCAGTCCGTGCGCCATGAGCGCCCCGGTGGAGACAAGCGCATTCACAATCCCTCGGTCGATAAGTTCGGCAATGATCAAACCCTGCTTGGCGACCGTCATCGCGCCAGCTAGAGTCATAACCACGAAGCACTCTTCGTCGCGCGCCATGGCTTCCAGTACATCGGCGGCCTCGCCCAGTTGGCGTCCGGTGAATGCGGTCTTGGCCATCGCTCGCAGCATGTCGTCGATGGTCTTGATTTTGCTCAGATCGAGCGGTTCCAACGGAGTCAAGCGGTCCTCAATCGGATCGTGCAGCTTGCGGTCGATGCCGGCGCCGTCATGTCCGCCATTCGCGCTCGCCTTGCCATGATTTCCGTGCTTCTCGTGATTACCCTGCTTCACCCGCCCACCTCCCAAGCCTATGAATGCGCACTTCTACTCTACTAGACCGGCAAGCTTGCTGCCATGGGCGGCACACGCCATCTTGCGCATGCAGCGTGATACCCGGAGACTTTTGTTATTCTGTCGGCGGTTTAATTCCGGAGGAAATGCCCGTGGCCGGCGAGACATTCCAGGTATCGCTCATCCAGATGTCGTGCGGTCCTGAACCGCAGGAAAATCTTGAAAAAGCTCTCGTGCGCATCGGCGATGCAGCTGCGCTCGGCGCCCATGTTGTGTGCCTGCCGGAGTTGTTTCAGACGCAGTACTTCTGCCAGCGCGAAGATCACGCCTTGTTCGATCTGGCCGAATCGATTCCTGGAGCGACGACCGAGCGCCTGGCCGCAGCGGCCCGCCAGCATCACATCGTGTTGGTCGCATCGCTATTTGAGAAGCGCGCCCCCGGCGTTTATCACAACACGGCCGCCATCTTCGACAGCGACGGCACGCTGCGCGGCATTTACCGCAAAATGCATATCCCCGACGACCCGCTCTACTACGAAAAATTTTATTTCACCCCCGGGGATCTCGGATACCGCGCCTTCGATACGCGCTCCGGCAAGATCGGCACCCTGGTCTGCTGGGACCAATGGTACCCGGAAGGGGCGCGGCTGACGGCTTTGCAGGGTGCGCTGATTCTGTTCTATCCCACCGCCATCGGGTGGCACCCCGCGGAGAAGGCAGAATTCGGCGAGGCGCAGTATGACGCCTGGCGCACCATTCAGCGTTCGCATGCAATCGCTAACGGCGTGTACGTAGGCGTGGTCAATCGCGTGGGGGTGGAGCGCGGCGATGTACGTGGTAACCGTGCGCCCGGGCCGGGACTTGAGTTCTGGGGCGGCTCCTTCATCGCTGACCCCTTCGGGCGCGTGCTGGCGCAGGCATCTCACGACAAGGAGGAAATCCTTTTGGCCGAGGTCGATGTCCGCAAGATGGAAGATATCCGCCGCAACTGGCCGTTCCTGCGCGACCGCCGCATCGACAGCTACGCACCGATCACCAGCCGAATGATTGATTGACCTCCAGGATTGGTAGAGACGGGGCTTGCGCCGTCTCGCCGAGCACCACAGGCCTCATCAACCCTATGACCACGTCCGCACAACCAACATTTCGCATGCCGGGAGAATGGGAACCGCACGACGCAACCTGGCTGGCCTGGCCCCATTTCCGCCACGACTGGCCCGGGAAGTTCGAGCCGATTCCATGGGTGTACGCCGAGATCATCCGCCATCTCGCTCGACACGAGCGGGTCGAATTAATCGTGAAAAACACGGCAGCGGAAAAATCCGCGCGCAGAACGCTGAAACTGGCCAACGCGTTGAGCAAGAACGTCCGCTTCCATCACTGGCCTACGAATCGTGTCTGGACGCGCGACTCCGGATGTACGTTCGTTCATGCGTTGCAGGACGCAAGCAATACCGCGCCTGAGGTTGTTGGGAGGCACGCCATCAAATGGCGCTTTAACGCATGGGCGAAGTATCCGAACTACAAGCTCGACGAGAAGATTGGCACCTTGGTGGCGAAGGCCTCGAATAGCCGCGAGGTGCGCGCAATGCATGGCAAAGTTCGCGTCGTACTCGAGGGCGGGTCGATCGACTCCAACGGGAGAGGTATTTTGCTCACGACCGAGGAGTGTTTGCTCAGCAAAGTCCAGCAGCGTAATCCTGGCTTCCGCCGCGAGGACTACGAGGCCATCTTTGCAACTTACCTGGGCATCGAAAAGGTGCTGTGGATGGGGCGTGGGATCGAAGGCGACGATACGCATGGGCACGTCGATGACATCACCCGCTTCGTTGCTCATGACACCATCGTCACTGTCGTCGAGCACAATCCACAAGACAGGAACTACGAACCGCTGCAGGAAAACCTTCGTCGGCTGAAGGTCGCAACCGACCAGCGTGGCAACCCCTTCAGCATCGTTGAGCTGCCGATGCCGTCGCCCGTCATTTTTGAAGGGCGACGGTTGCCAGCCAGCTACGGGAACTTCTACATCGCAAACGGCATTGTGTTGCTGCCGGTCTTCAATGACCCGAAAGATCGCATTGCGATGAATATTCTGGCGGACCTTTTTCCTGGGCGCGAGATCGTTCCGATTTACTCCGGCGACCTGATCTGGGGATTCGGGGCGCTGCACTGTATGACGCAACAGCAACCCGCGATTCAAGAATAAGGTTACCCCGGGCCTCGGAACCCAGCCATGGGAACTGGACGATTGGAAGCCTTCAGCGATGGCGTGATCGCCATCATCGTGACCATCATGGTGCTGCAGCTGAGCGCCCCGGCCGAACCGTCGCTGCGGGCCCTGTTGCGGCAATCTGCCGTTCTGCTCAGCTATGCTTTGAGTTTTCTAGTTGTGGCCATTATGTGGGTAAATCACCATCACTTGATCCATGCAGTCCGGGAGGTAAATGCGCGGCTTCTGTGGTCGAACATTAATCTGTTGTTCTGGATGTCCTTGATCCCGTTCGTCACGTATTTCCTGGGTAAGTATCCACGATCGCCGCTGCCAGTCGCGTTATATGGCCTTGACCTGTCCCTGTGCGGGTTCGGATTCGTGATCCTTCGCGTTGAACTGGGGCGCCAGCACCGTGGTAACGCGGAGGTGTGCAAATATCACTCGCGGATGCGGACCAAGAATCTGATCTCCGCGCTGTTATACGCGTCGGCGGTCGGATTGGCATACGTGTCCGTGTATCTGTCGTATGCGATTTATGTAGCGATTCCCCTGGCGTATTTCCTGCCCGAGAAGAATCTGGAGTCGCGGGCATAAAGGGTAGCCAGAAACCGGAGGATCAGGGAAAAGTCTACGTCCAGCGGGTAGAAGGAGTGCTGGCGCGTCTTATCTGAGGGCAACCGGCTCTACCTACTTGCGATAGATGGTAGGCTGGGGCCCTTTTTCGAGCGCTTCCCGATCCCAGATCATGCCCTCGCGAGAATAGTTCGCCAGTTCGAAATCCTGGGTGAGCTCGAGTGCATCGGTGGGGCAGGCATCTTCGCAGAGGCCGCAAAACATGCAACGGCTGAGGTCGTACGTGAAATTGGTCAGCTCTTTGCGCCGAGTCTTCTCGTTCCGCTCACTGGACACGACGATCAGGTGTTCCGGACACGCCAGCGCGCACAGGTCGCAGGCGATGCACATGCTCTCGTTCGTGTCAGGATTCACGTTCAGGCGGGGCGCACCCCGGTACCGTTCGGCCACCTGTGGCCGCTCCAGCGGGTACTGCTCGGTATAGACCTCGCGCGGATCCTGGTAGCGAAAAGTCACCCGCATTCCCTTCAACAGGTCCAGGAACAGGGCTTTACGGATCAGGTTTGGGATCCCCATATGCGGCTAAGGATAGCACCTCGCCGCAAACGGTCAAGTGATTCGGCGCACAGCGGTTGCTACCCCTCCCCGGCCCCGCTGTTGGCCCCCGGCCTAAGGTGGGAACCTTTTGGCGTTCCGATGCGTATTACGGGTTATAGAGGATAGCCATGAGGGCGTATCTACGATCCCGGACAGAGCTGTGGTGGGCGGTAATGGCACTGCCCGCCCTCATCCTGGCCCATTGGATTTTGGTCTGTGTGGTTCCACTTCTTGTTCGCCTGGCGCTCCCGGAGTCGGTTCAGACCCTGATTCACTTGCTGTAAAGCGGAGTCGGAGGTCCAGGATTGAGGTGCGTCTCGCCCTACAATCTCTAAACAAATTGTCGGGTTTGCCCCCAGTTTTCGGCTGCCTGCCCCTACCGTCCGAGTGGCAACCAGGAACCGACCATCCCCCAGCAACGCACCCTCCTATTAGAATGAAGCGTGAAAGTACCGAACTGCGAGGCGCGGATTTTGAACAACGATCCAAACCCGAACGGATCCAATGCCGCCGGACCGGCCGACGAATTGTGGATGCAAGAGGCCTTGAACGCCGCCCAGCGCGCCCTTGAGATGGACGAGGTACCGGTTGGAGCCGTCGTAGTTCGCGGCACGCAGGTCGTGGGCCGTGGTTGGAACCGCAACCTGGCCGACCAGGATCCTACAGCACATGCGGAAATCGTGGCGCTGCGGGCAGCCGGTAAGGCTCTTGGTAACCACCGGCTGGGAGACTGCGACCTGTTTGTTACAATTGAACCTTGTGCGATGTGTGTGGGCGCGCTGACTCACGCCCGCGTCCGGCGGCTCGTTTACGGTGCGGATGACCCCAAAGCTGGTGCGGTGCATTCAGCAATCGCGGTGCTGAACCATCCGCGGCTGAACCACCGCATGCAAGTGGTCGGCGGGGTTCTTGCAGGGCGATGCTCGGAGATGATGCAAGCCTTCTTCCGGATACGTCGAGGGCAAGCGCTGGAACCTTAGAAGGCGCGCCGAGCATAGCCGACATACAATTCGTTCTGTCCGACGCGGAGAGGTGCGTGAGTGGTTGAAACGATCCGCCTCGAAAGCGGACATACCTTAACGGGTATCGGGGGTTCGAATCCCTCCCTCTCCGCCATTACCTTTGTAATCTAGCACTTGCAAGTCGGTGATACCTACCGTTGATACCAGAATGGAGGATCACCTTGGCTCACCGCGAAGTAAACCTCACCAAACGAATCAGCACACCCAACGGGCTGCGCTATTGCCCTGTCGCCACATCCGCGAACGGTAGGGTTAAGCCCGATGTCGTCATCGTCGAAGGCAAGGAACAGAAGCACACGGAAGGCGCGGTCGGAGGAAGTTCCTCCAACGTCCTTTGGGGACAACCCTAATTGCAATGCTGTCCCTGTGGATCGCAGCAGCGACACGCGAACGAGTAGCTACACGCGGTTTGGTTGCAACTGAAGGCAGTTAGCGTGCAACCCTCGCCAAGACAGGTGTTCAAAGCATCCGCTCTTGCAGATGCGCAGAAACCCGGGCAACTGCCAGCAGGCGGAGGTGGTGCCGCATTCGTGGTTACACCTACGGCAGGTAAGTTACCGGGCATGTTAACGTCATTTGTGGATGCAATCTGCTTGAGGGCGTTCCTCAACTGCGGAAAATTTGCTTTGGTTTCGATTACCTGATCTGTGACGGAAACCAAAGCCACGGCCAGACGCCCATTCTGGTCCACATAATTTCTGAGCGTAGTTGAAAACTGCTTGGTAGCATTCGGGCGCAAGTCCTCTTTGACCGTCCACACTTCTCCCCTCATACACTTACCACCGCTGTTCGCAACCAAGTATGCACCGATAGCGAAGCGTTGGATTGTTTGATTCGAATTGTTCTTAACGGTATAGTTCAAGGCAGAAAGCTGTCGCCCTTCCTCTGAGTCCACACGTGCCGAAACAATTGAAATCGGCATCTCAGAGGGAACGACAATAGCGTTAGTTTGTTGGAGCGCTTCGGTTGGGACACTCGTTGGAACACTGGAAGGTTTGTGGACGGGCCAAATAAGGAGGGCAGCTAACGGAGCAACAGTAAGGAGTTTCATGTTGAGCATGTGAACATACCTCCTCGTGCTGCACTGTCTAGCATGTCTTGTGACCGCAAGTCAACCTACTGTAAATTATGTACGATTTTTTTTGCCAGTTTTAAGAAGTAGCCCACTATCCGGGTGATACCAACTGATACCCTTTTCCCTGAAATGCAGGCTATAAGGGAAACTATAGAAACTGTACCTGTAGACTCGAATGTCGTTGAAACCCACATAAACACTCGCTAAAATCACTAACCGTAGGAATCACCGAGACTTATGCAAAATGGCGCTTGGAGAATCCCTCCCTCTCCGCCAGATTGATTCGATTGGTGTTTTCTCCCCGGCTAAGAATTGGCGATCCCGGTAATAGCCCCCCACGGGAGAGCCAATGCCACTCGTTAAGTCACCAGCCATCAAGGCGCACACAGTCATTCATTACATCCGCATTAAGGACGAAAAGGGACGCCGTCATTACGAGCGTGTACGTCCGCGCAGCCCGCAGCTTTGCGGCCCACGTGACTCTTACGCCCTGCTTTGCTACGTCGGAGGAACGCAGAAGTGGACGCAGTGCGGTACGGACTATAACGAAGCCGTTCGGTGTCGCGCTCTGAAGGAGCAAGAACTCCTCCGAGAGGGAAACGAACCGTCGGATCAGCCTAAACCATCAGCGGACGCACCCCGCTCCTTAGAGGAGCTTCGGAGCGCCTTTCTCGCTGTGAAGAGAAAGGAAAAAGAGGAAAGACCGCACTCCTTTAGACCCGGACACAGTCGGAAGCCACGAACGGTTGCCGCCGACTTCCTTCACCTTCGGCGACATCACAGGCGAAAAGTTGAACGATTGGATGCTTACGTTGGAGGATGGGTACACGGCCAAAGACGGCAAGATTCGCAAGCTTGCTGGCCCGCGCACGGTCCATAACCTCTACACCAATATCGGTTGCTTCCTGCGCTTTTGTGGCATCGACCCGAATCCAAATAGCAAGCACAGTTACGGCCTTCGCCAGCTTGTGGGCACGAACGTTCCCGGCAAGAATGATCTCGACCCAGAAGCCTTCCCTGAGCAAGAGTGGACGAAGCTTATGTTTGTCATTACAGAAGAGCGGGATGCGCGGGCGTTGCAAACAATGGTTCTGACCGGGCCGCGTGAACAGGAATTGACCCATCTTGAATGGTTCGATCTTGAACTTGACCGTATAGACGAAAACGGCGATCCGGCTGCCCGCGTGTGGTTCCGTTGCAAGTACGACAAGCAAGGGAAGTCGATGTTCCGTACAAAACGGGAAAAGGCCGCTGGGTGCCGCCGGAGCAGGGGCTGGCAGAGAAGCTCTGCGCTTGGCAGCGGAAGAATGGTCACCGCAAATATGTCTTTGGCACCAAAACCGACAAGATTGAAGGACACTTCTTGCGGTACATGAAGGACTACGCGACACTCAGCAGACAAGACCCAAACCGTTGGTGGCAACATAAATGCCGCGATACATTTGCCAGCTGACGCCTTCGGCGCAAGATTGATCTGAGGACGATTCAGGCATGGCTTGGGCACGCATCGCTCGCGATGACAGCCCGTTACCTTGCTACCTTGCCAGATCCTGAGCAACCCAAAACAATCCAAGCACTAGGCCGTGTGTAGGCGAAGTGTAAAGATGCAGCATCGATCTCGGCGTAACGGTATAAGCGAGATCTCTTGCCGGAACCCACTAAGGCGCTCAACTTGCGATAACAGAAGCGTTTTTTGATATAATCTTATAGACGCTATTGCCACGGTTTGCTCGTCACGCGGTGGTCACTTCTTTAGACCAGATTCATCTCCGCCTATCTTGCCCGCCGTTTATTTTGCGTGAAATCCAAAAACAGATGTGAGGGGCCTCGCGGCTCTAGAAGTGTGTCAGAGTGTGTGCGACCCCTCCAGAAGGAAACAAAGTCGAATGACCACATTTTCAGAACTGCCCCTGTCTTCTGCGCTACAGCGGAAACTCGCGGCAGCTCAATTCATTAACCTCACACCCATCCAGGAACGTGCGATCCCTCCTGCTCTCGAAGGTCGCGACGTCATTGGGACCGCCGACACGGGCACTGGCAAGACATTGGCGTTTCTCATTCCCCTCATTGAGACCCTGAACCGGGAGCCAGCGCGTCACACGATCAGTCTGGTGCTGCTGCCAACGCGGGAACTCGCGATGCAGGTGCACGAGCAATACGAGCAACTACGCACGAAAGCCATGCCCAAGGCCGCGCTCATCATCGGTGGCGTCTCGGAGAAAGCCCAAATCCAGAGTCTGCGGGCTGGGTCGGAATTGATAATTGCCACTCCCGGACGATTGCAGGATCTCGTCAACCGCAATTTCGCTGATTTGCGCCAACTCAAACTACTCGTACTCGACGAAGCAGATCGCATGCTGGATATGGGATTCTTGCCGGCGATCCGGCGGATCTTATCGAGGTTGCCTCGGCGGCGCCAGACGCTGTGTTTCTCGGCCACGATGGAGCAGTCCGTCGCCAGCCTTATCAATGACTATATGCGCGATCCGATTCGGGTAGCTCTAGGCTCCGTGCTCAAGCCAGCCGAAAGTGTACAGCTCAAGGCCTACGAAGTGCGCCCCGGCGAGAAACTCGATGTTCTCCGTCAACTGCTCTATGCAGAGACGGGTCAAACGTTAGTCTTTACACGCACCAAGCGAGGCACCGAACGACTGACGAAGGAACTGGTACGCGACGGTTTTGCGGCCGCCATGATTCATGGCGATCGCTCGCAGTCGCAGCGTAATGGAGCCTTGAGCGGCTTTCAGGAAGGGCGTTTCCAGGTGCTCGTGGCGACCGATATCGCATCCCGTGGTCTGCACGTGGATGGCGTTGCTCACGTCATCAACTACGATGTGCCCAAAATGGCCGAGGACTTTATCCATCGAGTCGGAAGGACAGGCAGAGCGGGGCTCCGAGGACGGGCCTCGACCTTGGCCGCCGGAGCCGAGGTGCTGGAATTGCGGCAGATCGAACGCACCTTGAAGCTGAAGATGGAACGCTTACAGTCGGACACGAGGCCTGGGGAGCCATCGCGGCGGATGATTCAAAACACGCTAGCTTCGCGAACCCTAACCGCCCTGCCGGGAGAGGTATTTGTGTAGAGCGCCAAGTCTTGCTGCCGGGGGCAAGCCCCGGCAACTTTGCAAGCGTCAGGCTAAAGCCGGATCACTCATGACTCACGCCGGGCGTCCCGGGAAGATGAGCCTTCTCTTCGGATCTTTTTCCGTGCGCGCTTCCGCGCCAGGGCGCTTTTCACTCGACGTTTCTCGCCCGGCTTTAAGTAGTAGGAATGACGCTTTACCTCTTTGATAATATCTTCGGACTGAACCTTACGTTTGAATCTACGGAGGGCATTCTCTAAGGATTCGCCCTCTTGTAATCGGATTTCTGCCATGCTCCCCTCCTTTAAAGAATTACTGCGATGCTAGTCTTTGTAACTTAGGTCTTATGTGCTCTATCGGTTATCAGGACATTCGCCCTCACGAGCTTGCAAAACTGGAGTTACTCGTCGACGTGGTCGCGGTGGGCGGACTGCTCGGCATTGTCTTCGTCTCCGGCGCCGAGATTGAAGAGCGCGGCCTGCTCCGCGGCATGTTTGCGCAGTTCGGCCATCTCGTCGATAGTGCCGGCAACCGTCTCCTCCTGTTTTCGCTGGTTCCGGCGCTCCACTTTGTCTCGTTGTCTCTGTTGCCGCGTGTGTTCCTTTTGGCGCTTTGTGAATGTTGATCGGCCTGTTGGCATGCGTAACCCCCTGGAATCTCTTATTCATCCTCGACAGGCATTTAGTCGCCTGACCGGACGATTTTGTGCAATCGAAAAGCTACCAGCGCGGTTCGCGCGGTTGCCGTGGATGGCCGCGATAGTCGTCGCGCCCGCCTCCGCCACCAAAACGACGGCCTCCCCCACCCCCGCCCCGAGGACGTTCTGCCTTTGGTTTGGCCTCGTTGATGGTCAAGGTGCGTCCGCCCAGATCGGTCCCATTAAGAGTCGCGATCGCCTTGTCGGCCTCGCTGGCATTGGCCATTTCCACGAATCCGAACCCACGAGAACGGCCCGTATCGCGGTCGGTTACGAGCGTGATCTTTTCTACGGCCCCGTGCGCTTCAAAAAGTTTTCGCAGCTCGGCTTCAGTTGTGCTGTGAGGCAGATTTCCAACGTAAAGGTTCTTCATCGCAATTCCTCTTTCAGTAAATCATCCAAACGAGTCGGTCTTGTTTCGGGCTTCGCGGGCCGCCCTTCAGCATCTCGAGGCGGAGGAGGCAAGCCGCGCATCGCTTGCGTGCGAGCAATGGAAGCCGAGCGGACTGCGGAGATTCGCCGCGAGGCTTCGAGGATGCCCCACCGCTGAGTCGTATCTCCAACATCGGTAGCAACAATTCTGTTGGCGTCGATGGCGGCCTCTTCGTCCCCGTTCTCCGCCAACAATTCTTCATTCGCGTTCGGTGAATCCGCGAGGTATTCTGGCTGGCCAATCAGGAAAGCCAATCGCTGCGGGGGAGTCGCGCTTCGAACGTCATCACAAAACTTGTCGCGTTGGCCCCGCCCCTTTTCCATATTGATCAACACGAGGTCGTACAGGGCGGGTTTCCACCATACACGGGCTTCCACGATGTCAGCGGCGCTATCGACGTCGATCCCGAGCTTCCGCAGGACCTCAGCACGTAAATCGCGTTTCGCATGCGATGTGTCGATCAGCAAGACCCGCTTCTTTTTGACTGCATCGGGAATTGGCGCGGAGATCGGTAACGGGAGCAGCGGAGTGTTCATGCGGACACCGACCGTGGCTGTGCGCGTACAGTAGTATCCGCTGCCTTGCTTCCTTTTGCTGCACGCCCCAGCATTTCACGGATACGCTTCCTTCGAGCGATCTTTTGTTTTCGCTCACGGTTGAATCTGGACTTGTCTCCGTTCCGAGCGGACATAGTGAACTCCTGACATGAGAGGGTTAGCCAGCTGTGGATCTGCACAATCGACGGTCGATCGCGCGAACCCGCTTAAAGGCGAGGCGTAATGCCGCGGACAGAAACAACAGATATTGGGGTTACGCCTCTCGATCTCTCAATCGCGAAGGGCGCAAGGTGTTTAGGCGTGTCTTCGAGGTTAAGCACTGATAGTATATCGCGTTTTGAATCGCATCGCGTAAGCAACGGCGGAGCGCGGTGGATTTCAGACCGCGGCTCGCTCTTATGGTTATTGCTCCTTCATCTTTGCGCTTCGCTGTGGCATGATGAACCCGATGGCGCAGACCAAACCAACGTCGGAAGAGTTGCGCGCCGAACTCAAAGACTTGCGTTCCACGGCTACCCGCCTGATTGAGCAAGCTTCTCGCCGGATGGAGAGGTGCGCCGAACTGGAAGATCAAATATCTCGCGGAACGCCAAAACCCACGAAATCATGAAATTGCACACCGCCCATCGACTCTTGCTTGCGAGTTGCGGGTCTGGCGCGTACGATAACGAGTGCGTTTGACCGAATCGGTCGTGAGCAGCTCTCGCCCAACAAGCCAGTAACCTGCCTTCAGTACCTCCGAATCTCTCCAGCGTAAATCAATCAAAAGGAACACGAGTATCCATATGGCAGAACAAGGAACAGTGAAATGGTTCAACGACGCCAAAGGCTATGGCTTCATCAGCCGTCAGAATGGCGAGGATGTTTTTGTGCACTTCTCGGCGATCCAGGCGGGCGGGTTCAGGAGTCTGCAGGAAGGGCAAACTGTGCAGTTCGACGTCACGAAGGGCCCGAAGGGCTGGCAAGCTGAAAACGTAAAGCCTCTCTAAGCTAGTGAAGCCTGAGAAAGGCGATGTCCTCGGAGATCGCCTTTTTGCACGATCGTCTCATCCGAGTTGGAATGGGCTTTCTCTGACACGCGACGACCTTACGTCTTCCTACGCGATCATCCGCTATAACAGTCGGACCTACCAGTCCGCCGGAGTGGTTGCTGTTGTCAGTGGCAGGCACAACGCAGAGTCAGAATTGAAGAAGCTTGAGGATTTCCAAGACTCCTCAGATTGGCATGAGGGATGGCGCTACCTCATCGACAGAACGGACCTTAAAGCTGGAACAGACCCGGCTGAAGCGACCCGGCATCGCCAAGCTCAACTGGAAGCGCGAGAATCGAAGGCTCTGCGGGAGGCAAAAGCTTCGAACTTCCCTCCGCCCGATCCTAAGAGATGAGATCGCTGGGTTCGGGGGCCCCCTCGCCAAGGGCATTCCCAACGAGATCGGCATGCTTATGATCTCGCTTATCTCGGGACGCCGGCAGAATATGCCTTCTTTCGTTAAATATTCTCGCGATGAAGTACGACGAACTGTTGAAAAGATCGCAGCGACAGGTCGCACTTGCGACGGAAATGCGTGACAAGGCGAAGCAGATGATTGATGAGGCTATCGCGCTTAGAGAGAGGCCGCTCCGTTTCGTTTTACCTTAGCGGCATGGATTATTCATGGCTGCGTTAAGCTCACGGGCGCTCACCACGGATCGGGAGAAAGATCGCACTTTTCGCTCTTCGAATGTGAGAACCTGGGCTTGAGCGGGCTGCATTTCACCAGTTGCCCCCCTACCTTGCCTTAGCCAGGCGCTCAGCAACGATACCGTAGACGGATGGATTAAATACCAGCCCGAGATGCGTTCCGGAGACTGAGAAGTCGGATTCGGCGCGGTCTGTCTTGCAATATCGCCAGTCAACAACTCCGTCGCCCTCGCTGTACACAGCGGTTTCTGCAACCGACGCAGGCATCGCGTGCCGCAACGAATTCAGGAAATCGCAAGTGCAGTGCCCGGTGTAGCAGTCTGGAAGCACGCCGCTGCCATGTTTTGCCTGGATACGGCGTCGAATCATTTCGGCCGCATGCAAAACGCTGCTGTGTGCCACCGTGCCGCGGAATGGCGCACCCAAGGTGATAACCGAAGCGACATCCGATGGCCGCTGCGCGGCTATCGCGCGAGCGATAATCCCGCCTAGACTGTGACCGACGAGATGGACTTTGCGGTCGGACTTGGCCAACGCCTTCTCGATGGTCGCGTTCAGCTGCTGTTTGATCAGGAGATTCGGGCACTCGTTGTTGAAACCTATGCCAGAAAAGAATGGTTGGTATCCAATTCTCGCGAGCCACTGATGCAAGGGTGTCAAATAAACGTCGGGGCAAAGGAAAGCAGGGAGCAGAATTACCGCAGAACCGTCGCCGTGTGGTATTCCCAGACCGTAATATAAGGGCGCCGCATGCAGCAGAACCAGCTCGGCCGCAAACAGTACCTCTCCCAAAATTGGAACGTTAGCTTCCCGATACTCCTGAGTACGGATGGGGGAACCGCAATCCTTTGCTACAACGTGGGTTCGTCTCATTCGATAGTTGTCCCACTGTACGTGAGAATCCAATCTTCCACAACGATGGTTTTTCCCAACTCTCCCCGCACCTAGACCTTAGATCGGACGTTGACAAGCAGATGGGTGCGGATCACGATTCACAAAGGGTCCGAGCTAATGGCGCTCACAGTGAAGCCCGTGCAATTGAACCCGAAGACCTTGGAAGCGTTCGATGCTTTTATTCGCAACAGTGAAACGGAGATGGAGCAGAGCTTGCACGGGAGCGGATCATTCCTCTGGTCGCAGCAGGCGCCAGAGCGAACTCGGGTCGTTGCTCAAGGGCAGGTGGTGGCACAATTTTGGTCTGGCCAAGCGCCCGCCAAAGTTCCGAACGGTTTAATCCATGACTGGATCGCTGCGGCGTTCATTCCTAGCTCGACTATCCAAAAGATACGCTCTCACGCTCACCCATTGTGATCCGCGAGGTTTTGGCGATAGGCGTGGAATTGAAAATTTGCGCAGTGCCTTGACTTCGATCTGGAAAATTTGCCCATTGCAACTGGTAAAACGGGCCTGTACCAAGAGGCGCCCTTTTTGCGGCCATTGATTTAGCCAGTGCTGATGGAATTTTCGGAAGGCGGGTTTTAGTCCCTCCCTCTTCGCCAGTCCCCATCCAACCAGGGATTACGTCCCCCCTAAAAATCCTGGCTAATAATCTCTTACGACTTCAGCATATCGCGGTCTGGAAGTATCGTGGGCAAGCCAGGAAGGATCACCCGAGGCGAGGTCGGTTTAGTACTTCCACATCTTGATCTCGCTACCGCCTCGTTCGAATTGAACTTCATCCATCAGTTGGCGGATCAGGTACACTCCGCGGCCATGATCGGCATACAGATTCTCGCCGCGCTTCGGATCAGAAATTGATTCCGGGCTGAACCCTGGGCCGGGGTCACTGACGGTGATGATGACGCGGCCCGTGCCATCACACTGCAGGTTGCAGTGGACCTTTTTCAAAGGGTCGCTGCCGCAGCCATGCACGACGGCGTTGATCAATGCCTCCTGCACCGCCAGTGAGATCTCCAGGCGTTTCTGTTCCGGAACGTCAAGTCCGGCCAAAGTCTCACTGATCGCATCAGTGACCGCAGCGACAGCCTCGGGATGAGCCGAGATGGTTCGATGGAGAAGCTCGCGCAACTCGCCGTCACTGCTTCCCGGGTTCGACGAAGCCACCATGAAAAGCCGACCTTTGCTCTCGAAACGATTCTCGAACTTGGAGACTCGAGGTCGAGGATTTAAGAGAACGATTCCACTGCGGCATCTTCACCATCATAAATCTCAAACAAGTTGAGGACGCCCACCAGCCGAAGAGTCTGGATGGCAAACTTCGAAGGCTGTAAGAGCTTGATGTTCCCCCCGCGCTGTTTGGCAGAAGCGAGCAGCCGCACCAGCAGTCCGATTCCCGTGGAATCAATCATCGGGACTTCGGCGAGGTTGATTACAAAACGTGTGTCCCCATTGCCGACCGCTTCCTCCATGGCCTGGCGCAAGTTGTCCACGGCCGCTCCCATGCGGAGCTGCCCCCGCAACTGCACGACCTGCACTTGGGAACGCTTACGGACGTTTATGTCCAACTCTCCTCCCTCGACCTCCGCAGGTAAGTTCCTACAAGGAAGCGGGGTTCAGGCCGTGTCTAAGGTACGGAATGACGCAGGGTTTTGCAAGCCAAGGGAATCTTTGGACGCTAGGCCGGTTGGTCGTCACCGGAGCGTTCGCTATTGGTATCACCGGGCCCGGGGTGAAAAATTCATCTCCAACCCTCGAAAAATTTGACATAATTCGTGGCCACCGTGGAAGCACGGATGAGGCCAACAAATGCGCGCCACCAACGCTAAAGAGGAGCCTGCTCGTCACAGCGTGGTCATTGTCACCACTGACGAACGGGTGGGTCCGGAAGCCAACACTTACCTGGGAAACAACTATGATCTGGCTCTCCTTCAGACCTGGGATGAGCTGGTGGCATCGGTTCAGAAGGAGGTTCCGAGCGCCATAGTCGTGGATCTCGATACCGTCGGGGAACGCAGCGAAGATGGAATTACGGCTCTGAACGAACTGCGAGCGGTGGGCCCTGACCTGGTGCTCATAGGGCTAACCCGTTCGAATAGCCGCAACCTGCGCCTGAAGGCGACTGGGGCTGCCGTCGACGAGTACTTTGTAGCGCCCGTGAATTTCGAGGAAGTTCGGGCTGCACTTGACCGGACCCTGGAGAGAAGAGCGCTGGAGGTTGAATGGCGTAATCGCCAAAACGAAGAGGTCGAGCGGCAGTCGTTTTGCGACCTGATTGGGTCGAGCGAGCCGATGCAGAGGGTCTATGAGGCGGTCCGTCGCCTTGCCGACAGCAACAGCACAGTGCTCATCCGAGGGGAAAGCGGTACGGGCAAGGAATTGGTAGCGCGAGCCGTGGTTTCCCTGGGGCCTCGATCCGAAAAGCCTTTTATAAGTATTAATTGTGCAGCCTTGCCGGAGCACCTGGTCGAAACTGAGCTGTTTGGCCATGAGAAGGGCGCCTTCACCGACGCGCGGACGGCACGGCCGGGACACATCGAGTTGGCCCATACCGGAACGTTGTTCCTGGACGAGATCGCTGCCCTGGGCCTGGCCTTGCAGAGCAAGCTTTTGCGCGTGCTGGAATACCGGGCGGTGACACGCATCGGGGGGCAGACGGCAAAAAAGATCGATTTCCGGCTCATTACCGCCACCAACGAAGACCTCGAGGAAATGGTCCGAACCGGCCGCTTCCGCGAGGACCTGTATTACCGAATTAACGTGGTGCCCATTTTGCTGCCGCCACTCCGGGAACGGGCGGGTGACATACCGCTGCTGGTGGATCATTTTCTGCGCATGTACTGTGCTGCCGACAAAACTCCGGTCAAGCGTTTGGACCCCGAGGTCATGCAGATTCTGGAAGAGGATGCTTGGCCGGGCAATGTCCGTGAACTGCAGAACCTGGTGCAGCGGCTGGTGCTGATGGTCGATGGCCCACAGATCAAAATCCAACATCTGCCGCAGCGCCTTCTTTACAACAGTGCGGCAAGCCAGGAATCTCTCTTGATTCCTAAGGACGGGGTCCACTTCGATCAGGAGATCGCGAAGATTGAGGTGGCGTACCTGACGGCGGCGCTCCGGCGCTCCAGCGGCAGCAAGATCGGGGCAGCACGTCTGCTGCATGTCGACAAGCAGAAGATGCACTACCTTTGCCGCAAATACGGCATTGGGAGGGTTTGAAATTTTCATCTCCCATCCGGAAAGATTAATATTTAATCGACCGTAGATTAATATTTAATGCATCCACGGGCTGGATACGCCCACGATTCCTCTCCGCAGCCGCTGGTAGCACACCTAAGTCTCAGATGTATTTAGGATTTATCGGCCGATTTGCGCCTTGCCGCAATTTGGCATCGGACTTGCTTAATACCAACCCGAGCAGGCGAAGACGATCAAACAGGAGAGTGGCGAAAATGGCGATTCAAAAGAAATCCCTGATCGGTAATCTGACAGCGGCCAAGAAGGCCATCATTGCGACAAACGTCGCTTCCAGCAGCCCGGTCGTCGCCAAGACGCCGAATCTGGCCAAGACGCCGAATCTGGCCAAGACGCCAAACCTGGCTAAGACGCCAAACCTGGCTAAGACGCCAAACCTGGCTAAGACGCCGAACCTGGCCAAGACGCCAAATCTGGCCAAGACGCCGAATCTGGCCAAGACGCCGAGCCTGGCCAAGACGCCGAGCCTGGCCAAGACACCGAGCCTGGCCAAGACACCCAGCCTGGCCAAGACACCCAGCCTGGCCAAGAAGATTTAGCTGAGAAGTTTGCTTGGATCTCGAGAGGGGTTCACATCTAGTGTGAGCCCTTCTGCCATTTGGGCAGCATTGCACTTACCAGATCTTTCTCTGCAAAGCTTCGCGGACAGTTTCCAAACCAAATTCAATCACACTGAGCCTTCTGACTTGGATCTTTGCGTCTCCCGACATTCCAGGCCGCAGCATTCCGTCCGGATTCGAAACCAAGACCGAAGCGATGTAATAGTTGGCTTGCGCGATACCTTTGTATTTCTCCTCCGCCAGCAGACCGGGAGCGGGATCGGAGGACGCGGGAGCCACCGAACTCACCTGCCCTCGGAGAGACTGAAACAATGACTCCAACTTTAAAGAAGCTGGGGCACCCTGCCGAACGCGTTGGACCTGGAACTCAGGGACAAAGATTCGTGCCCGGAGAGTCCGGGAATCATTGACCTCGGCGAGTTCCTCCCCTTCCCGAACGAACGAGCCGACCCGGTCGGCGAGCCTGGGAGTTGCGACCACCCCCGCAATGGGGCTCGCAACCTCGAGAGCAGCAATCTTCTCAAGAACAGAGCGCGAACGGCTCGCCTGAGAGGCGGCCTCGGCTCGCGCGCGTCCGAGATTCGCATAAGTCATTTGCGCCTCGCGGGCTTGAGCATCGGCGGTGCGCAGACCGGCCAGCGTGTCCTCGGCCTCGCCTTCGAGGCGGACGTTACGAAGAACGAACAAGGGTGAACCTGCTTCGACCGCCGTGCCTTCGTCTGCTAGAACTTGGGTGATCTGCCCCGGCACGGCTGCACGTATGACAGCGCGGTGTTCTGGTTCGAGAACAAAACGGCCGCTTATGGTTTCGCGCCATACCGGAAGGAACAGGACGAGGGCTGCCAGTGATCCAGCCGCGATCTTGTAGGGTCCCTTCCACCACTGTCGAAGCCGTTCTTGTTTGTCCAGATAGAACTCTTTCATAAATCTCACCGAGGAGCGCAGTCGCGCCCTTAAGATCAGGAACCCCAGGACAAGAGCCGGAACAAACGCCCACTGCGGACTAAAGCGTGCCGCGATGTTGTAAACGATCCGCACCACGGCGAATAGCACAAGGTAGCTATACAATCCGGAAATCAGTGCATAACCCACGAACAGCCCACGTCGCTGGGGACGCAGGTAGGGGACCTCTACCGGCAACCTGAATAAATTGCGCTTCACCCAGCTGGAAAGGTATTCGGTCGAGCTTTCCTTGATGGTTGGGACGCCGATCAGTTCGCCGAAAAGATAGTAGCCATCAAGTTTGATGAGGGGGTTCAAATTCATGAGAACCACCGCGGCGCCTGTGATCAACATGATTTTGTAAGCAAAGTCGTGCACGCCGCCACCAGGTGGCGTCGCCCACCAGACGACACTTGCCATTGAGCAAAATATGAGTTCTACCCAGATTCCCGCGATGATGGCGGCGACTCGCGGCCACTTCCCCCCATATACGTACACTTCGCCGACGTCGCAGAAGAAGGCGGGAGAAAGATAGACCAGCATGAAGCCCATCTTGTGCACTCCGCCCCCGAAGTGCTTGCAGGTGAGGCCGTGCGAACTTTCGTGAAAAAAGCCCAGTCCACAGAACAACAACCAGAACTCGGCTAAATCGGCGGCGTTCTTGTCGGTAAATGTGTAGTACAGCACCGTGTCGCGCCAGATCTCGCTCCAACCGCTCACAAAGATCAGCACCATGATGGCGAACATTCCCAACGTCAGGAAGGTGAACCATTTCGTGTACACGAAGCTGATGCGGGTGTGCAGCCAAGTGAGGAAGCGGTCAGGATCCCAGGTCGAAAACGTCATCATCGAGAGATCGACCTTTTTCTTGGCCCGGCGGCGGCGTTCGTCGGCCAGCTTCTGGGCGCCAGTGGTGTTGAGCTCCGCCGACGTCCTGTACCACAGTCCACCTTCCTCAAGCGACTCCGCGAATTCCCGGACTTCTTCTTCGGCGAATGCAATCCCGGTCTCTTCCCGGAAAAGCTCCGCGACTTCGGAATACGAGCGCTCTCCGTTGAACAGTTGCACCAGCTTCCACTGCTCTGGAGTGAACCGCATAATGTAACTGCTTCCCGAAACCATCGCGACCATGGTGGGAACTCCACCTTCGATCTGTTCGCGCGCAATCAGCTTGGGATGGAGGCGGGGAAAAGTCTTGCCGATTCTGCGGGCAGGAAGTTCGGGAAGCGCGACGTTGAGAACTTCAGCAAGGTTCATTGCGGGTTCGGCAGGCGAATGTTGGCGGTCATTCCCGGACGCAGGTTCGTCGGTCGTCCCTGCAATTCGGCGGTGACATCAATCGTGTCGCTCGAGGGATCAACCACCGGACTTACGAACACAACCCTTGCCGGGTGGACTTCGCCAGGAGTCGCGGCGGTCGCTACGATCAATTCGGTGCCCTTTCGCACGTGCCCCACATAGGCTTCGGGCAGAGTGAACTTCACGCGCAGAGGTTGGACCGCCGATATCCAAAACAGGCGATCATTCTTGGCTACCTCCTGCCCCACCTGAACGTAGCGTCGGGCGACGACGCCATCGAAAGGCGCGGTAATTCGAGTTTTTTCCAGTTCAAGCTCCAGTGACTTCTGCGTCTGTTGCGCGTATTTCATGTCCTCTCGTTGGCGCTCGACTTCGAAAACCGTAGCGTCGTACTGGAATTTCGCCTTCTCCTCTTCGGTCCTGGCGATAATCTTGTCGGCCCACAGCTGTTCGGTGCGATCGCGCTCGGTTTGTGCCACTTTTAGGGTTTCCTCCCAATTCTTGAGGTCCGCTTCTGCGCTTCGCGCCTTGGCGACGGCTGCATCCCTTTCGGCCGTAAGCTGGCGGTCGTCGAGCTTGGCAAGAAGCTGCCCTTTCTTTACCGGTGCGCCCATCTCGACGAAAATTGATGCCACCACTCCGTCGCGCTGCACGGCGAGCTCGACTTGATCCTCCACTACGATGGGTCCGGACGCGATATAGTCTGCGGGCGAGGAGGATGGGCTAATCGTCGGCACGGGGGGCTTTTCAGCCGGGGTCGCAGCCGCATCTGCGGGCGTGACATTCGAGCTACACCCTGACAGCAAAAGCGTTCCGCAAAGCGTTACCAGCAGCGCACCGCCGAAAGATTTCCGCGTCATCGCAGACTCCCCGTCACTCAAATTTTCTTCGGGACCCGCCCAAGCGATTTCAAAGACAGCTTTACCAACCGAACCATAGCCACAACTTGTTCCAGATCCACATGGCGGTATCGCGAAACAACACGTAGCCGGCGGGACGCCAGCCCACGGATACCTTGCCCTGTCCTTGCATGCCGGGACGGATCGTCCCGCTTTCGTTGGGCAGATTCACGCGGGCGACAAAGACGCGATGATCGGACTCGATCTGGCTTTGGGGACTGATCACCGCCACGTCACCTCGAAACGTGCGAAGCGGGAAACTCTCCAGTTTGATAGCGGCCGGCTCGCCCCTGCGCAGCAGCATGGCGTCGTCTTCAGGAACGGCTACGTCTACGGTGACGTGAGAGGTCTGGACAATGTCCGCAAAGGTATCGCCCTGGGTCAGGCGCCGGCCGACAGCGTTCTCCACATGCGGCGTGACGACGAGCCCATCCAGCGGAGCCCTTATGATGGTTCGGTCCAAGCGTTCCTGGGCGCGAGTTAATTCCGCCTTCCAGTAATCGGCCTTGACGCGCTCGGTCCCTGCCCGCATTCCATCATTCTGCGCGAGCGCTCGATTCATCGTTTCCATGGCTTCGCTGTACCTGGCCTGGGCAACAGCGACCTCGGTGCGGTAGTCCCAGTCCTCCAGTTCCGCAAGGACGCTGTTCTTCGCCACGCGGTCGCCTTCGCGGACATAAACATTTTTCACTACCCCATCGACTCCCGGCTGGACATGCGCTGTGCCCACGCCAGCTACGATAGCGCCGCCGGAGACCCGCATGGGCAGCGGGCAAAATATCAGGAACAGTCCCGCTGCGGCCGCCAACGCAATCATCAGCGCTCGCCGGCGTTTCTCCATCGCCAGGAAGCGTTTCTTTTTCTGCAGGAGCGGCTCCAGCAAATTGATGAACGGAACTTCCCGGTACAGCGAGGCATTGCGCAGGGCCACCGTAGCCTGGCCCGCAAGCACTTTAAGAATTTCCAGGTGGGCTACGGTCAAGAAATCCGGATCGCTGCTCTCGCACGAGAGCACCCCGAGCCTCCCCTGGTCGTCGATCAGGGGAAGGGCGTAGAATCCGCGCATTCCCGTGGCGGAAAAATATTTGGAAAACCTGGCTTGGGTTTCGTGACGGGCATCGTCAATCTGCTCGCCGTGCTGGGTGACATGGGTTTCCTCAGTCGAGATCGATGCCCACTCCAGCATGTCTTTCAGTTCGGATACTGCAGGGTCGGCGAGGTTGATCTGGGGCATACCCGAGATCGCCTTAACCTGCAGCGTCCCGCGCTGTTCTAAGGCGACGGCAGCGCGCTCAAAAGGAATAATGGCCTGGGTGTGATTCACCACCGCTTGCAGCACCCGGTCGAGATTCAGCGTAGAAGTAATCTCCCCGCTGATCTGGACGAGCGTCTGCAGAATCTCAACTTTGCGCTCCGACTGCAGCAGGCTGGCGTTGTGCAGAGCATTGCTGGCGGTCTCGCAGATATTGATCAGCAGAAACTGGTCGTCGTCGTCGAACGGCATGCCATCTGAACGATTGATGGCCTCAACCACCCCCACCAGGCATTCGTGCTCAATCAGCGGAGCCGCTACCACGGAAAACACGGGTGCTCCATCGTGGCCGGCGTTGCGCTTCTGCAGACGCTCGTCGTCAGGGGCATCGATTAAGACCGGTTCGCCGCTGTCGGAGATGTCTCCGGCAATCCCCTCGCCCGCCTTCTGCACCAAGCCAACTCTGACCGTCGGGTCGAATCCCTCGCATCGGATCAACTCGAGAGCATCGCCATTGATCATCCACAAGTTCACGCCCTCGACGTCCATTACTTCCTGAAATTTCTTGGCGATGGTCCCCAGCAGCTCATCCATCTCGAGAGTCGAGTTGAAGACCTTCTCAAGGTCGTACATCTGCGTTACCCGACTAATAGAATGGAGGGTGGCGTTGCGCTCTCTCTCATAGGAAGAGGCCGCGGCGATTGCCGGAGAGGCCACGCTGGCGATTTCGCTCAGGGCCTCCAACATGCCATCTGGAAACCCTTGGTCACAACTGATCAGTTCGATCGCGCCGAACAGCGTGTCTACTACCACGAGGGGAACATATGCCAGTGAAGTGACCGTGCGCCGGATGTCCAGATGCGCATAGTCCTCGCGTTGCAGGTCGGCACCCTCGAACACAGCGAACGTTTTGTTCTCTGCCACCGAGCCCAGTGTGCCAGCCCTAAACTCCAACTTATGCGCGACCGCGACCTCTCCGCTGGTCCCTTTCGGCGTCCAGGTGGGGTCGTCGCGATCTTCGATGACATACACCACGACTGCCATGCCGGGCAGAAGTCGGGCGACCATGTCCGCGGTCAATTGCGCTCGCGCGCCTACCTCCTGCCGCATTAGCAGAGCCGTAGCAAATTCGGCTACAGGAATGGCGGAGAGAGGTGTGCTCGCCACGAAAGACGTTTCCTGATTATGCAGATTGGGCACCGTAAATTGCACAGGCTATGGGGGATAGCCTCGATATTGCAAAACCAGCGCTTTCCGAGCGGCCAATCTTATGCTGGGCAGAGGGAGCAGTCAAATGTTTAATGTTTTCGCTGTTGCTGGCGCGGGGTCAGCCTCCCATGCCGACTTCTTCCCCGATATCTCGACAGTCCCCAGGCGCGCCACTGGCGCATCGCCGGCAGACGGTTGGTCGCCGTTGGCAAGGATCTGACGGTCGCAACCATCCGTTGGAGAACCGGCACAGGCTTGCCCACGATCAAAAGGGGCTAGCGCTCGCATTCTCGAAACTGACTTCCCGCCCACGCCAGGGCTGGCTGCAATTCCCTGCATGGTCTCGGACTACGCTACGGAATGTCGCAACGGCTCTCATCCCGCAACCCACCGACAGCATCTTTTCATTGACGAAAATCTATATTCGAGAGACCATCAAAATGACTGTTGGCACCCCCCTTTTGCTCGCAGCTGCGGCAGTCGTCCATAAATCCCAGCTTTAAAGGAATGCGATCGGCAATGGCAGCCGGTTGGTGTGCCTGGCGACTTGCCTATGCCTGAAAAGTGTTCCTGGCAGCATCGTTCTGCGTTGTCTTGCAATCTGCGATTCACCTCGGAGGGTGTTCATGATGAAGCAGCGTGGAGCAGTTGCAGTCTCATCGTCGTTTTCCTGGTCAGTGCGCGCAACAGTTGTGTTGGGGCTGCTCACGATGATTGGGTTGCGGCAACCTGGGTTTGCACAAACGACTCCGCCGCTAAATTTTGAAAACAACTATTTTGTGACCGGCGACTACGTGGTCGCGGGCGTAGGTCTGCGAGGACTTGGGGTGAACGGCTTCGCCACGAAACAGTTCACCATGCCGGACGCGAATTCCGTGCCTTCTACTGGTGTGCCTGCGGGGGCCGACATCGTGGCGGCCTTCCTCTACTGGGAAACCGTTGAAAGTTCGCAGTCAACGTTTGCTGGCCAGAACGGATTCTTCAGGCCGGTATTTGCCGGCGGGCCCGCAGCCGGATATGCAATTACCGGCGTAGTCCTGGGGAATCCCAATGCACCGGTGTCATGGAGTTCCGGCGGATGTTCCGGCAGTTCGCAAGGCTCGAAGACCATGCGCACGTATGCCGCAGATGTAAGCCGGCTTTTGCCGCAGGACGCCCAGGGCAATGTCTTGGCTAACGGTACCTACGAGGTGAGCCTTGCCGATAGCGGAAGCAATGGCAGTGGAGCTCCGCTGACGTTGGGCGCCAGCCTGATAATCATTTATCGCGCCATCACGCCCTCCCTGCCCCTGACCTCTGTGGTCATCTACGATGGCGCCTTTGCCCCGGCCAACGGTTCCACGACCATGTCGCAGACCCTGCAAGGGTTCTACCAGGCTGCCGCCGGTCCGATTTCCAAGATTACGCACATCGTCGGCAACGGCCAAAGTAATAAGTCTGAAACCGTATCTTTGGACGGCGTGAACCTGCCTTCACTCTATGGGAGCCTCCCGCCCTTTCCCGGCTTTTACAACGGTTCCTGGGACAATCCCACCTGGAGCTTCAGCGGCGCCGGCAACCCAGTGAAGGCCAATGATGCTTCTTTGACTACCATGGTGACGCCGAACGCCTCGAACAGCGGTTGTGTCTCGTGGGGCGCCATCATCGCCAGCACCACGGTGCAGAATAGCGACAACGATGGCATTCTGGATGTGTGGAAACAGAACCAGGGCTACTGCGATGCTTCCGTAAACGAAGGGGTATGCGCTACGACCGATCCTTCCTGGGTGTCGCTTCCCGGAGCCACGTCCGGAGCGAAGGATCTGTTCATAGAACTGGACTACATGTGCAGCATCGTCAAGGCAGATGGCACGTGTGACACAACAAACGGATACTCCTTCTATCCGCCCACGAGCGCCCTCAGCATGCTGACGAACGCGTTCTCGGCCAAGGGGACTAACGTCCATATCATTCCAGGAAATCCAGGCTACCCGGCGACACTCGCCACAGGGGCGATCAAGGAACAAACCTGCGTCGATACGACGGACGCCTCGGGGAATCCGGTGCTCTGTGAGTACCCAAACCAGCCGGGACTGGTCGGCTGGAAGGATGGGTTTAACTTCCTCAAGAACCAGCCGCTCAATTACCCAGACGAGACCTCGTGCGAGCAAGCCCTTAACGGTCCGTGCATACGGCGTTTCCAACACGGGCGGAAGGACAGCTATCACTACGCGTTGTTCGCGCACGCCGCCGGCCTGCCGGAGTGGGGTCTGCAGGGCGGCAGCCTGACCAGCATCGTCGCCTCCGGGAACATCGTGACGTTCACCACAGCGGCGCCGCACGGACTGACGGCCGGGACCGACCGCGTAACCATCACCGACGCCATCACCAATCCCAGTCTGAATGGCACCTACATGGTCCAGACTGCCAGTGCCAATACTTTCACCATACAAATCCCTACCGCCGCCAATGCGACCTATACCCAGTTCACCGATCCGTGGCTTGCGGTGGCGTCGGGCAAAGTCCGCTCAACCTCTGGCGTATCCGATATCGGCGGTGGAGACTCGCTCGTCACCCTGGGTCTTTGGGGAGCCGCCGGGCAGACCAACCCCGTGCAAGCGGGAACGTTCATGCACGAGTTGGGACATTCGCTCGGCTTGACTCACGGCGGCCTCTATTACGACACACCGGGCAGCTACGCCCCCACGCTCGAACCCAACTGCAAACCGAATTACCAGAGCGTTATGAGCTACCAGTTCCAGGTCGATCTGTTAGACGGTGGTGTCCTGGATTATTCCGAGCAGTCACTGACCCCCTTGAATGAGAACAGCCTGCCCGCCGGTCTGACCTCTACCGACGGGTCGGCTCCCACGTACTCGACCACGAAATGGTACACGCCGGATCCGCCGAATGGCGTAGGCTCGCCAGCCAAGTCCCATTGTGACGGCTCACCGCTGTCGCCGAACACCGACCCGGATCCCACCATGTTCGTGGTGGAGGGCACGGCCAACCCGATTTCGCCAGCCACTTCGTGGGTGAATGGCTCGGACGTCAATTTCGACGGGGCCATCAGCGCCACTCTGCGCGGCTACGACGACTGGGCCAACCTTGACCTGCGGCAGATTGGAGCCAGCGGCGGTGAGATGTCCGGTAGTGGCAAACTCACCGTGGGCACCGGCAAACTTACGGTGGGGACTGGCAAACTCACCGTCGGAACCGGCAAACTCACAGTCGGTGCCGGCAAACTCACCGTCGGCACGGGCGTCGGGGATCTCAATTTCCAAACCGCGAACTCCTTCGTCCGTTCTCCTCGAGGCCTGATAGCGACGGAGACGACCCCACCGGGCCATATCAACCTGAATTGGGCCGCGCCCACCTTCGGGCAAATCGCCTCTTACAACATCTATCGCTCGACCAATGGGGCGGCAGCCGTGTTGATTAGCTCGGTCGCTGGCGGCTCGCTGACGTTCACGGACACGAATGTCACCTGCGGACCCACATACTCGTATTTCGTGACTGCAGTGCTCGCGAACACGAACCCGCCGCAGGAAAGCGTACCGTCGAACACTACCTCTGCCATACCGACCTGCGCACCGACCTCCACGACGGTAACTTCGTCGGTGAACCCGTCGACTTACGGGCAGTCGGTTACCTTCACCGCGACGGTGACCAACACAGGGACAACAACAGCTACGCCCACCGGTTCCGTCCAGTTCTCGGTGGATGGCGTGGCATACGGCGCAGCGGTGCCGCTCTCTGGATCGGGCCCTTCGGCTACCGCCATAAGCCGTGCCACGGCCACCCTGAGCGTCAGCGGCTCGCCGCACACCATCCAGGCCGTTTATACGAACACCGACGGAGGCTTCAGCGGAAGCTCGGGGACTCTGAACCAGCCAGTGAACCCAGCGCCGACCTCTACCACCGTGGCTTCGTCGGTGAACCCGTCGATCTTTGGGCAGTCGATTACTTTCACTGCGACGGTGGCCAACACTGCCGGGGCAGGAATCAGCACCGCCACGCCAACCGGCTCCATTCAGTTCTCAGTGGATGGCGTGGCATACGGCGCAGCGGTGCCGCTCTCGGGATCGGGAGCTTCGGCTACCGCCATCAGCGGTGCCACCGCCACCCTGACCGTCAGCGGTTCGCCACACACCATCAAGGCTGTGTATGCGAACACTGACGGAAACTTCAGCGTTAGCTCCGGGAGTGTAGGCCAGACAGTAAACCCAGCGCCGACCTCCACGACCGTCACTTCCTCGCTGAACCCGTCGATCGTCGGGCAGTCGATTACTTTCACCGCCACGGTAGCCAATACTGCCGGGGCGGGAATCAGCACCGCCATCCCAACCGGCTCCGTCCAGTTTATGGACGGCGCGTCGGCTCTGGGCGCGCGGCAACCGGTAAGCGGTTCCGGGACAGCGACGCTGACTACCAATGCCCTAACGTCGGGCTCGCATTCCATTACCGCCGTCTATACCAACAGCGACGGCAACTTCAAAGGCAGCACGTCGAACAGCCTCACGCAGCTCGTACAAGACTTCTCCATTACGGCTACGCCCGCTGCTCAGACCATCTCCTCGGGACACCAGGCGATTTACACGATCACCTTAACCCCGATCGCTGGACTGACTGGCACGGTTGCACTGTCTTGCACTGGGGCCCCGGCCAATTCAACGTGCTCGGTCTCTCCGTCCACCGACAATTTGCAGGGTGCAGCGGTTGCCTCGACGGTGACGCTGAATGCAAATAAGAATGTGAACCATGGGACCTTCACGCTGACCTTTACCGGGTCACTTGTAGGCAACAACCTCGCCCACAGTACGACGGTTCAGCTCACGGTAAAGTGAAATAGAAAAATCTGGCCATCAGCTAAGGGCGGGATCCACACGATCCCGCCCTGTTTTTTCGGAAAACGAGAAGCAAGTGGGCTACAGGAGATGGGGCATCTAGAGGCGGTTGGGATAAGCTTGGAACGCTTCCGACGGATGCTAGATCAGCGATCGCTGTTTTGGGTACCTTACTGTCCCAGGCGGTGGCGAATATCAGCCAGCAACGGATCTTCCCCGGCTTTGCCGCGGATGCTGATATACGTGCGAAAGGGTTCCGCAAATCCGGAACTCTTGAGGCCCTGGCGCACACGTCCCTGGTAATAATAGACGGGCGGGAAATAGGCGAAGGTGGGGGTGCTGTCCTGGAAGATCTCGAGGGCTTCGCCTCGCCGTTTCATGCAGCGGTCAAACTCTGAATCTGCCTCGACAAACATCCCGGCCTCCAGATAGGCACGTCCCAACTCGAAGCGTCCAATCCAGGTGTCGACTAACTGGTTGGCGCCGGTGAACATGTTGATGGCCTCGTTCTTGTCTCCGCGGGCCAGGGCCAGATCGCCACGAATGATTTTCCCGTAAGCTTGGGTCTCGGGTTGGATGTCGGACGCGAAGCCGTCGGCCAGTTTTTGTGCTTTAGGGATCTCCCCGGCTTCGAGCAAGGTTCGCGCTGCCAGAACCCGCACCGGCACGGACTGGCTCATGGAGAGCGCCTTCGTGGCGGCAGCAACCGCCGGCCCTTTCTGTCCCCGCCAGAGGTGTAGCTGAGCGGTGGTGGCAAGTTTCTCAGCGGCGCCGTCCACGTTCTTGGCGGCCGTATCGGCGGCTACGCCCTGCTCAAGGATTTGCAGCGCATCGGTGTAACGGCCTTCGTAGGAAGCCACATCCGCCAGGCCGGAGGCAGCCAAAGAAGCACCGAGCGCGTCCATCTTTTCCATGTTGCGGTAACTTTCGGTGGCTTGGGCCGTCTGACCCAGCCCGATTTGCGCTTCTGCCAACGCGAGATAGGCCTGGGATGAGGGATTAAGGTTCAACGCCGTTTGCGCCTCGCGCTCCCCGGTAGCGAAATCTCCAGCGTAGGAGCTATAAAACGAAAGAACCACCCTTTGTACCGCGCCCTTTGGAACAATTTCGACTGCTCGCTGAGCCGCTGCGACTGCCTCGGGGATCCGGCGCACACTTAAGTAGCAGGCGGCAATATTCGCCCATGCGGAATCGTCGGCGGGGTAGCGCTTGACGAGTTCGCCATATTCTTCAATGCATTTGGGATAATTCGAGGTCGCGAAGTAGTAAAGGCCACGCACCCGGTAGCGCTCGCGCTCGGTCATACGGTCTACGTGTTCCATCGCGAGCTTCACATATTTCTCCGCGTCCTGAGTGCGGCCAAGATTTCCGTATGCGGAGGCCATTCCTCCGTAGGCACGCGCAAAGTTCGAATCCAAGGCGATCGCATTCGAAAAGGATCGGATGGCTTGCTCCGAATTCCCTGCCAATAGCTGATCCATCCCAATTCCATACTGGTGTACAGCGGGCAAGGATGAGGTCGTGAAGGCTCCCGCAGCCTTCTCGATTTGCACCGATTCCGGCGTCGTGTCGCCGAGGGCCTGGCGGATGGGCGCAGCCATCTTAGGAATGTCGAGCAAAAGTTCGTCTCGGCTCGCACTCGTCCGATCGTCCGCAGCCAAGGTTTTGCCAGTCAGGGCGTCAACCGCCTTCACTGACAATTCGTAACCGCTCCCATGGGTGCTCAGAGAGCCGGTTACGATCGCCGCAACCCCCTGGTTGACCGCCACCAATCGGGCGGCATTTTCATCCAGCTTACCGGTTCCATTGGGCAGCTTACCGGCCAACTGCCGCGCCGTGCCCCGGTTGTAGGCGTTGATGAAGCTGGCACCTTCCAAAGCCACGTTGAACATCGGTTCCAGGGTGCCGTCGAACAGGCTGTCGGAAGTATTGTTCTGAAAGTCAGCCACCAGCACCGACATCGGAGCATGCTGGGTGGTGACCGCGATTCGGCCTCTGCGCGCCACGTACCAGGTCGCGGCCGCTAGTACCACTAGCGCCAGGGCCGCCCCTCCCGCCAGCTTCCACGGAAACTCGCGAGCGCGATTCAGCATCAGGCTGCTGGCCGATGCGGAGATCCTGGTCTTGCCGCTTTTTCCTTGCCACGCGTGCAGGTCATCCAAAACCGCTTGCGCCGTCTGGTAACGCAGGCGTGGATCCCGCTCCAGGCATTTACTAATAATGTTGCTGAGCACCGGCGGCACTTCGCGGGTAATTTCAGAAATCGGGATCGCGCGCTCCCGGGTGCGCCGAAGCAGACTGGCCACCGCGCTGTCCGCCTGGAACGGCATTTTGCCGGTCAACAGTTCATAGGCAATCAGCCCCATCGTAAAGATGTCGGAACGCTCGTCTAAATCCATGGCCTGAGCTTGCTCGGGCGACATGTACTCCATCGTTCCCAGCATGGCGCCGGTGCGCGTCATGCCATCGCCTTCCAGCGAGCGCGCCAGGCCGAAGTCCATCACCACCACCCGGCCTTGCTTGTCGCGCATGATGTTGCCGGGCTTCAGATCACGGTGAATCACGCCTTCGCGATGAGCGGCGCTGAGGCCACTGAGCACCTGCTCCAGGAGATCGACCGCTTCCTCGACGGGTAATTTCCCATGTTGTCGCAACAGGTGGTGAAGGCTCTCGCCCTCAACGTACTCCATAGTAATGAACTTGATACCCTCGGCTTCCCCGAGGTCGAAAATCCGGATGATGTTGCGATCCGTGATTTGCCTGGCAAGAATCAGTTCCTGTTTGAAGCGCTGCAGAATATCCGCATTATTGGCCATTTCCGGGCGGATTACCTTCAAGGCAATTGTGCGTCCGAGCTCCCGGTCTATGGCCTTGTAGACGGCGCCCATGCCCCCTTCCCCCAGGATCTCCACGATCTCGTAGCGGTTGCCCAGAACCTTGCCCGGTTGAAGTGGCGTCCCGCCCCAACTCGAGGGCGAGCGTTCCGAGGAACTCGACGTCCCTCGGCCACTGGGAACGGTCTCGACGACGGTCGGCGCTTCAGTTGGGGTGGACGACGGGGGACGTGCCGCAGGTTCGATCAGGGTCGGGGCTTCCGGAGACTGGGCATCAACCAGCGTGGGTGGTTCGACTCCAGACGGTGGCGTCTCTGCAGGGGTCTGGCCTTTCGAAGGTCCTCCTGCCTGCTCCGAACCTTGTCGGTTTGGCATAGTTGATGCTTGGCTAATCGGCTTCGGAAATCGGACTGTGAGGGAGCATCTTTCCAGGTCACCGTTTCCGTAAACCAAGCTGACAATAGCAACGCAGTATATACCGAAGTGGAGAGCCCGGAAAAGACTCGTGAGACTCTTTCGTTACCGGGAAAACAAGCTTGCTCGTTCAGCTCCCGGAAGGGGGCGGCACAGAGACTTTCCTGTCAGGCAGGCTGTTGAGCGTCGTGCCTTCGGGCTGCCTAAGCCGCCACGGAATCATCTTTCGGGTCCTTGCTGACTTCCTTGGGGCGCTGGTCCACACCCCCTTCGGACCAGTCGGACCCTGACATTCCGGCTTCAGCCTTGCGATAATGGTCCGGGGTTTGAAGAGGATCGCGATGCCAAACAAAGGAATCAGAAGGATTCTGTTGTCTGCCTTCGTCGTACTCGGTGCAATCGCACTGACCACTTCCATCATTCTGGCTCAAAAGCAAACGAATTCCGGTACAGAGGCCAGGAGCGACGCTTGCCCCCACGATGACAGCGGCTTGACGTTACCCCCTGGCTTTTGTGCGACCATCTTCGCCGACGGCATCGGTCACACCCGCCACATGGTGGTAGCGCCAGACGGAGTTCTTTATGTCAACACCTGGTCGGGCAGCTACTACGGAAACGACACGCCGCACGCTGGCGGGTATCTGGTAGCTCTTCAGGACCAGAAAGATTCGGGAAAAGCGGATGTGATTGAACGCTTTGGTGAGACGGTTCAGAGTGGCGGACACGGCGGCACGGGCATCGGTTCTTACAAGGGAGCGCTGTACGCCGAGAGCAATGATCGTATCGTGCGCTATTCGTTGTCCTCCGGCTCCATCCTGCCGGCTGGCCCTGCCGATACCATCGTGTCCGGATTGCCCCTGGGCGGCGACCATCCGATGCATCCATTCATCATCAGCCCCGACGGAAGCATGTATGTCGATGTGGCGAGCGCAACCAATTCCTGCCAGGCGAAGAACCGGATGCTCAAGTCGCCTGGCTTAAACCCGTGTACCGAACTTGAAACTCGCGGCGGCATCTGGCGTTATGACGCGAGTAAAACCAACCAGAGATTCTCCGGCGCCGAGCGCTTCGCGACCGGAATCCGCAATGCCGAAGGCTTTGCGATTGACGCAAGTGGTCGGATATTCGTTACCCAACACGGACGCGACCAGCTGCGCGCAAATTGGCCCGATCGGTTTACCCCCGACCAGGAGGCCACGCTGCCGGCTGAGGAGCTCTTGCTGTTAAAACCAAGCGGAGACTATGGCTGGCCCGAGTGCTACTACGACCCGTTTGTGCAAAAACTGGTTCTAGCTCCGGAGTACGGAGGAGACGGCGGAAAAGCTATCGGTGCGTGCGCCAACAAACTCGGTCCGGTCGCATCATTCCCTGCTCATTGGGCACCCAATGCAATGGTGCGATACGACAAAGAGCAATTTCCCGAGCGCTACCGAAATGGCGTCTTCATCGCCTTTCATGGGTCATGGGATCGTGCCCCCTATGCACAAGGTGGCTACAACGTTGTGTTTCAACCGCTCGATGGAGACCGCGCATCGGGTCCATGCGAAGTCTTTGCCGACGGATTCGCCGGAGCTGTAAAGTCCCCGGCCAAAGCTGAACATCGGCCCAGCGGGTTGGCGGTGGGGCCAGATGGCGCGCTCTTTGTTTCTGACGACGTCCACGGGCGGATCTATCGAATTGTCTATCGTGGAGGTGCGAATTTTGATGCCACAAGCGTCACGCCGTGTCCGAGTCCATCGGCCCCGGCCGGCGACATCGTTGCCGCAGCGGCCAAACCGCCGGAGGGCACGCACCCGGATGCAGGCGCAGCCCCGCTCCCCGTTCCTGAAGGGGCGACGCGGGAGATGGTTGCGCTTGGAGAACGCATTTATCGCGGGCAGGTAGGCGGCGCTGCATGCACGGCTTGCCACGGCGATAGCGGCCAAGGCACGCCCTTAGGTCCGGCTCTGACCGGGAAGAAGTGGCTTTGGAGCGACGGGAGCTATGCCGGTATCAAACAGACGATCACCGACGGGGTGTCACAGCCCAAGCAGTATCGCAGCCCAATGCCGCCCATGGGTGGCGCACAACTCCGGCCCGACCAGCTATCGGCGGTCGCCGCTTATGTGTGGGGCTTGAGCCATCACGCTTCGCCCAGCCAGTAGTCGCCTATTCTCGCGACGAGCAGTACACGTCGCACAGTGGAAGGTGGAAGCCAGCGGAAGCTTCTACCCCTTCATGATAGCCGCCGACAACAACAGCGGACGCCCGTGATTGTGGGCCCAAGTCGCGTCCTGAGCTGCTCTGTTCAAACCTATGCCGCGGGTATCGCGGTGCTGCACCCAACGCTGGCTAGCAGCCTGCAACAGGCCGAGAAATTGGGCTAGCCGCCGCCCTTTGAAACCGAATGGCTCTGGGCCTAGTCCAGGGTTTCTGAGCGAGTAGAATGACGCCATGAAGTCGGCCCCTCTCCGCGAAATCGCTCGTGTCTATCTGATCTCAATCGCCTTCTGGTTTGGGATCACGCTGTTGATGGGCTGGCAGTACCGAAGTGTTTGGGCCTCGTATAGCCAACTGCTGGCTATCGCGGCATCTCGGTCTTTTTCCTTGGCTCTGTGGACGCCGCCCATGATTTACCTCGTCCACAGATACCTCGATTACTCCCGGAATCGCATTCGCTATGTGCTTCTGTGGGTTCTGGGCGCTATTCCCTTCCTGCTGCTGCTGACGACCATCGAGTGGGTACTGATTCCTCAGTACGACAATCAGCACAAGTACGTTTCACCATCCGTCCATTCTTGGGTCGATATGATTCAGGGTGCTTTCGCCGACCAGATCTTTGTGTACTTTGTGATCGTGGTCGCCGCCCACGCCTACGCGTATTTTCAGCGAGCGCGTACCCAGGAACTGGAGGCTTCCGAATTTCAGCGCGCGCTGGCGGTCAGCGAACTGCAAGCGCTGAAGATGCAGCTCCACCCACATTTTCTCTTCAATACGCTGCATGGCATTTCGACCCTGGTCGATAGCGACCCAGCCCGCGCCCGAGCGATGATCATTAAGCTTTCCAACCTGCTGCGGATGGCGCTTCAGCAAACCAATTCTGACCTCATTCCACTTCGCGAAGAACTCAAGTTCGTAGACGAGTATCTTGATCTTGAAAAGATGCGTCTCGGCCCAAGACTCACGATGAAGTTGCAGACGGATCCAGAAACTCTTCCCTTGCTGGTCCCGCAGTTGATTCTCCAACCACTGGTGGAGAATGCGATTCGCCATGGCATCGCTAGTTCCCGCGAGCAAGGATGGATCGAGATCACCTCCAGCCGCATCGACGACAGCTTGGAACTTGTTGTGCGGAACAGCGTCGGTCCGATTCGGCAGCCAGCACGACCGGCAGATCAGACTCCTGGGCTCGGAATGGGCGTCGGATTGCGTAATACGGTCTCCCGGCTGCAGCATTTGTATTCCGGAGAGGCATCGTTCTCGTTTGCCTTTGCCAACCCAGCGACTGCCGTCGCAAGGCTGAGACTGCCGGCGCTGGGAGGATCGCGACAACCCGGGATCGATCAGCCGGCGGGTCATTTCCAGACTGGGGTGCAAGAGCATGCGGGTGTTGATCGTCGATGACGAGCCTCTGGCTCAGACCGCTCTAGCCAGAATCCTCGGCTCACGGCAAGACGTTGACAGCTTCGATTGCGCGGCCGATTCCGTAGAGGCGCTCGACAAGCTGCGAAAGAATCCCTGCGACGTATTGCTGTTAGACATCAATATGCCCGAGGTTTCCGGAATCGAACTGGTGGATCGGCTGAAAGAAAATGGCCTGCCCCTTCCTTCGATTGTGTTCGTAACGGCGTATGAGCAGCACGCCATTGCTGCTTTCGAGAAGCAGGCGGTCGATTATGTGCTGAAGCCCTTCTCGGCCGACCGCATCGGCGAAGCTCTGAACCGCGCTTTTCGCAGGGCCGCCGGCGAACGCGCCTCTCAGCTGCTTAAAGTTCTCCCGGCGCTACAACGCAGTGTGCGCCCCCAGCCCGACAGAATTGCCATCAAGGCTAAGGGCAGGATTCTTTTCATCGACCCCTCTGAAATCGTCTCGGTGCACGCGGAAGGTAATTACGTCTTGCTGCAGAAGTCCTCCGGTTCCTACCTGCTCAGAGAGTCGATTTCAGAGATGGCCAGTAAACTCCAGTCATATGGCTTCATCCGCATTCACCGTTCTGTGCTGGTCAACGGCTCCTACGTGGAGGAAATTCATCCACTCCTCACGGGGGAGTATGGGCTGAGGATTCGTGGCGGTAAGCACTTCACCGTCACCCGAACCTACAAAAAGAATCTAAAATCGCTAGCCGAGTTTTGGGTCGGAAAAGAATCTCCGCTTGTGGAATAATCGGTCGGTCAGGCGCGGCAACAAACCAGTTCGCCCACTGGGAGGTTGTTTTCCATGTTTTTGTATGCCTTCCTTCACGTCCGGTATGAATCCTTGTAGAACGCAGGTGTGCGAGCATTCCTTTCGCGCATCTTGAACGTGTTACTCGTCCCCTCGCCGGCAGAACTCGTCCCGAAAATCTGTCGGTTCGTAGCATCCCCGCCCAAACTGGAACTCCACGTGCAAAATCCAAGTTGTTCTGCCTGCGAATTGCTCCAGTTTGAGCTTGATATTTCGGGAGAGAGATTCGATGAATACTCAGCACGCTCGTGCCGACTATGCGCCAGCCAGCCATGGCTCAGGCAATGCCAAAACCGTGCGGCCGGTTGATCACATTGAAGAGGTATTACGGACAGCCGAAGCCAAGTTGCAGGAACTTGTGCGTGAGCGCGCTGAGATCGTGAGGCGCATTGGCGCGATCAAGCGCACCATCGTGGGCGTCACCAAACTCTGCGGAAATGAGGCCCTGAGCCCAAGTGCCCAACAGATCCTCCGCAACAACGGCGCGATCCGAACCCTTGGTCTGACTGACAGTTGCCGAAGAGTACTGATGGAGGCGTCGCATCCTCTGAGCGCGCGCGCAATCTGTGCGGAACTGGAAAAGCGGGACGACTCGCTATTGGCCCGCCATAAGGACCCAGTCGCCTCAGTCACGACGGTCCTGAATCGCTTGGCACGCTACGGAGAAGCATCCGCCGTCGCGGAGGGAGGCCGTAGCGCATGGCTCTGGTCCACGGAAGCCCACGAGGCGCTCTTGAATGACCCGGGAGCGGATCCCCTTCCGGTTGCGCCCGACGTCAGCAACCGGTCGGGGATTCCCTTCTTCGGCGAGCGCTGAATCGATCATCGATACAGGATTGATCGCAGGTCGCTTTCTTACGTTGAATCGACCTGGCGCGAATTTCTGTCTTTCATAGCGTGGGTGATGCTCGCGTGCCCAACACCCACCACGCGTCTGCTATTTGCTTACCTTCAACATGACCACCCCGTGTTTGGGAACATCGGTCGTGTACGAACTGCTCACGCTGGCCAGGTCCTTGTGATCCAGCAGATCGCGCAGGTGGACTTCGCCAGAAAAGCCAATTTGGCTCAGCTTCAACGTGACCGGAAGCACCGATTCGCCGCGGTTGAATAACCCAACCGCTTCGCTGCCGTCGGCAAGCGGTCGAGCCCAGATTTCCAGCGGACCTTCGTCCCAGATGCGGTGGCCCTGGACGCCCTTCGGATCCTGATCGACCGCGATGACTTCGCTGTTCAGAAGCAGGGCTTTGGTGTCGTCGGACATGCTGCGCAAATCGTTGCCCGCGAGCAATGGGGCCGCCAGAATCGCCCAGAGCGCCATGTGTGTCCGGTACTCGTCGCGGCTCATGTGGCCATTGCCCACTTCGAGCATATCGGGATCGTTCCAGTGTCCGGGGCCGGAATACTCCTCGAGGCCGTTCTGCTGGAAACCAATCACGGACATGCGATCGTAACTGTCGCTGATGTCTTCGGTAGTGCGCCACAGGTTGCCGGTCTTGGGGCCCCACTTCCATGGGGCTTTCACACCCCAGTTGCAGATGCTGAAGACAATGGGGCGTCCGGCTTGGGCAAGCCCGTCACGAAATTTGGCGTAAGCAACTTCGGGGTCGAGACCTTCAGTGTGGCACCAGTCCACTTTGACGTAGTCGATCCCCCAGGCAGCGTAAGTTTTCGCGTCTTGAAATTCGTGCCCCTCGCTGCCCGGCCGCTTGGCGCAGGTCATGGTACCGATGTCGGTGTAGATCCCCAGCTTGAGTCCCCTGCTGTGTACGTAATCGGCGAGCGCCTTGATGCCGTGAGGGAATGCGGCAGGGTCGGCAACGATAGTGCCATCGGCATCGCGACGCACCTGCCAGCAGTCGTCGATGTTCACATACTGGTAGCCCGCCGCCTTCATGCCGCTGGAGACCATGGCATCGGCAGTTTCTCGAATCAGGTCCTCATTCACGTGACAGCCGAATTTGTTCCAGCTGTTCCAACCCATCGGCGGAGTCTGAGCAAGCTGGGCATGGGCAGGAAGGGCAGGAAGTATGCAGATCAGGACGGATAAGAAGCAGAGTGCGTTGAGGAATAAGCAGGATTTCCTTCCCGCAGATCTTCTTGCGGAATCTCCATCGGACATGGGGGCTCCTAATCGCGGCTGCGTAGCTTGGCCAGCAGCCGGAGAATTTCCAGATACAGCCAGATCAAGGTGACCATCAAGCCGAACGCGCCGTACCACTCCATGTATTTGGGAGCGCCGGCACGGGCGCCGGTCTCAATAAAATCGAAATCCAGCACCAGATTGAGTGCCGCGACGATGACAATTACTGCGCTGATACCAATGCTGAGCGGGCTGGATCCGTACACCGACGGGAACCGCACACCGAAGAACCCGAGAATCCAGGTGAGCAGGTAGAAGACGAAGATGCCACCGGTGGCGGCGACGACGCCCATCCGGAAGCGGTCCGTCACCCGGATCAAGCCTGAGCGGTACACCAGCAGCAGCGCGACCAAGGTTCCGAAGGTCAGACCGACGGCCTGCATAGGTAGGCCCGCGAAACGCGTCTCGTACATGGCGGAGATTCCGCCCAGCACTAAGCCCTCGAGCAGAGCATAAATGGGCGCAGTGACCGGAGCCCATGTCTTCTTGAACACCGTCACCACCGCGAAAATCAGTCCGCCGATCGCGCCAATGGCAACCAATGGCATGACCGATTCGAGGCCCACGTTGAAGGCGCGATTCCAGGTCCAGGCCGCCGCGGCCACCACACAGATGGTCAGAATGCCGGTCTTGTTCACCGTGCCCGAGATGGTCATGCTGTCGCCATAGGCGACGCCCTCGGAACGGAAAACATTGCCACTCAGCGTCGGATTCGAAGTCCGCAGTAGATCGGCCACAACTACCTCCACATAAAGCTGCCTGGAAGCCGTGCACTGCATAACAATTCGTGCAAGGCCTGTAATACGGCTGAATGGAAAACTTACGCCACCAGGTGGCTATTCGTCCAGTTAGGCGGGAAGCCGAGAACGAAATCCCACGCAACGAAACAAAACGGTAGAGACGGGGCTTGCCCCGTCTCCCCCCGGGTACTCATCAAGCCCGAAGCTTTTCCGCGAACCGCTTTTCGAGCTTCTTCACCTTGGGACTAATCACGAACATACAATACGGCTGCGTGCGGTTGTTCTCGTAATACTCCTGATGATAATCCTCGGCCACATAGAACTTCTGCGCCGCCTCCACCGCGGTGACGATGGGGCTCGGGAAGCGGTGCTCGGCGTTGAGCCGTGCAATCGTCTCTTCCACCTCGCGCTTCTGCTCTTCCGACGTGTAGAAGATCACCGAGCGATACTGCTCGCCAACGTCGTTTCCCTGCCGGTTCAAGGTGGTGGAATCGTGAACCTCGAAGAACACGTCGAGCAGATCTCGGAAGCTGATCCGCGCCGGGTCGAACGTAACCCGCACCACTTCAACGTGGCCGGTATCGCCTCCACAGACTTGACGGTAGGTGGGGTTCTCGACCTGGCCGCCGGAGTATCCCGACTCCACCGAGATCACTCCTTCCAGCCGGTCAAAGACAGCCTCAAGGCACCAGAAGCAGCCGCCGCCGAAAATTGCCACTTGCGAATTTCCATTTTGAGTCATGGTGATTGGATGCGCCAATATTTTTCAGGTTCCGGCCCAAGCTCTTAGCTTGCCCCCTCCATTACAGTACACTAAAGCCGTTTCTTCAAAGCCAGACAGAGGACCACCATGATCAAGCTGACCGTGAACGGAGTCGCGCGCACCTTCGATGGCGACCCCGATATGCCGCTGTTGTGGTACCTGCGTGACATCCTGGGTCTCACGGGGACCAAGTACGGGTGCGGAATGGCGCTGTGTGGCGCTTGTACAGTACATCAGAATGGCGAAGCCATCCGGTCGTGTACCACCTCCATGAAAGATGCCGCCGGAACGCAGATTCGCACGATCGAAGACCTTGCGGCGCACGGACTCACCCCGGTGCAAGGCGCGTGGCTCGACGTAAATGTTCCCCAGTGCGGCTATTGTCAGCCGGGCCAGATCATGCAGGCCGCCGCACTCCTCGCGAAGAATGCCAAGCCCACCGACGAGCAGATCAACGAAGTCATGGCCGGCAACATCTGCCGATGCGGTACCTACCAGCGAATCCGTGCCGCCATCAAGGCGGCCACAGGAGAACGCGCATGAACCCCATCACCAACGTAAGCCGGCGCGGTTTTCTGCAGGGCACGCTCTCCGGAGCCGCCCTGGTTCTGTGCGTGCGCCTTGTACCCGGCGGGTTGTGGCCGGAGGAAGCGGAGGCCGCAGTGCTCACTGGCGCGGATGGCGCGCTGTTACATCCCAGCGTCTATGTCGGGATCGACGTTAACGGCACCGTGCACATCGTAGCCCATCGCTCCGAAATGGGGACCACCAGCCGCACGAGCCTTCCGCTGATTCTCGCCGATGAACTGGATGCCGACTGGAATCAGGTCAAGATTGAGCAGGCGATCGGCGATCCTCGCTATGGCAGCCAGGATACAGACGGATCGCACTCGATCCGCGATTTCTATCAACCCATGCGGGTGGCGGGCGCGACCACGCGCTTGATGCTCCTCCAGGCGGCTGCCCAGAAATGGAATGTTTCTCCATCGGAGTGCGAAACTGACCTTCACTCAGTCGTTCACAAATCGAGCGGGCGCAAAGCAGGCTACGGGGAGCTCGCCGTCGACGCGGCGAAGCTTCCCGTCCCCAAGAAAGAAGACCTGAAGTTCAAACCCGCCAGCGCCTTCCGTTACATCGGCAAAGGCCAGCGTAGCTACGACATCGTCGACCTGTGCACGGGAAAAGCCGTATTTGGCCTAGATGTCCGCGCCGAAGGAATGTTATACGCCTCGGTGGAGCATCCCCCGGTGCTGGGCGGGAAGGTGAAGTCCTATGACGACAAGGCGCCGCTGCAAGTGTGGGGCGTGAAGCAGGTCGTTCCCATTGATCCCTTCAAACCGCCGCATGCCTTTCAGCCCCTGGGAGGCGTTGCGGTCATCGCTGATAACACCTGGTCCGCATTCCAGGGTCGTCAGAAGCTCAACGTGAACTGGGATCCCGGGGCGCACGCAAGCTACGACTCGCAAGAGTACAAACTTGAACTCCAGCGAACCGCCCGCAAGCCCGGCAAGGTTCACCGCAATCAGGGAGACGTTGACGCGGAGTTTGCCAAAGGGGGCAAGATTGTCGAGGCGGAGTACTACATTCCCCACCTGGCGCACGCCTCAATGGAGCCGCCCGCGGCGCTTGCCGACTTCCGCGATGGCAAAGTAACGGTATGGGCTCCGACCCAGAATCCGCAAGGCGTACAGGAGACCATCGCCCAGGTGATGGGGATTCAAAAAGAAAACGTCATCTGCAACGTGACCTTGCTGGGCGGCGGCTTCGGACGCAAATCGAAACCGGATTTCGTCGCCGAAGCAGCCCTGCTCTCACGTAAAACGGGACGGCCGGTGAAGGTGGTATGGAGCCGCGAAGACGACGTTCGTTTCGACTATTACCATGCGGTGGCCGCGATGTACATGAAGGCGTCCATCGGCCCGAACGGCCTGCCCACGGCATGGTTGCAGCGTTCGGTGTTTCCTCCGATCGAGTCTACCTTCGTAGCCGGGGCAAACTATAGCGGCGCTGGCGAGATGCAGCAGGGCTGGACCGATCTGCCCTACGACATTCCGAATATGCGCGCCGAGAATGGTCCCGCCGACGCGCATGTGCGCATCGGCTGGTTCCGCTCAGTGGCGAATATCTACCATGCATTCGCTGCGCAATCCTTTGCTGACGAGCTGGCGCATGCCGCGAATCGCGATCCTGTGGAGTATCAACTCGCCATGCTCGGCGAGCCGCGCAAGATCGATATTAAGAAATCCGCTCCCGAATATCCCAACTACGGAGGTTCGCTCGACGACTACCCGATCGACACTGGCCGCTTTCGGCGAGTTGTCGAGACGGTGGCGGAGAAGTCCGGCTGGGGGAAGCGGAAGATGGGGCGCGGGACGGCGCTTGGTTTTGCCGTACACCGGAGTTTCCTGACTTACGTCGCCACCGTCGTAGAAGTCGAAGTCACCGACAAGGGCGAAGTCCGCATTCCGCGTGTGGACACGGCGGTGGATGCTGGATTAGTTGTGAATCCCGAAGCAACCCATTCGCAATTCGAGGGCGCGGCAGTCTTTGGCACTAGTCTCGCCCGCTTCGGCGAAATCACCGCCAAACAGGGTGCGATCGAGCAAAGCAATTTTGACGACTACCGTGTGGCGCGCATCCATGAAGCGCCTTACCAGACCAACATCTACCTCATTCCCAGCGAGGCGCCACCCGCCGGCGTCGGCGAGCCCGGCGTGCCCCCGTTTGCTCCCGCACTCTGCAATGCGATCTTCGCGGCTACCGGGCAAAGGATACGGGAGCTACCCTTGTCGCGCACCAAACTCAAAGTTTGACCTGGATCCATCAGACGCCGAAAGAAAAACCCCTCGGCTCGTCTCATTCCGCCGAGGGGTCTTCTCTGTCAGGAACTTGTGAACTGCTTAAGACGCAGCTTTGATGTCCCGTACCTGGATGAGGTTGGTTGCGGAATTCAGGATGCCCATCACCTCCACCTGTTTATCTTCAAACTTTCGTGCACGGTCCTGATCGTCGAGCTGGTAGGTGATATTGTCTGCAGTTTTCAGGACATACTGATTCCCGTCTTTCATGATCGTGCCCGTAAAGGTTTGCGAGGCGGGTTGCCGCTGCACGTCCTCACTCTGGTCGTCGTAGCCCCTGTGCGGCTGTGGGGACTGTTGCTTTGCCTGGATCGGCTGCGGCTGCTCCATCTGCGTCCACAAGATTAGGCTGCCCTCGTCCACACCCTCTGCGGGTGCCTGAGCGAATGCCCCTGGAAACCACATCGCCACCAATAGCACCACCACTCCCACGTCCATGAAAGTAATTCTCATGTCTGCCTCCGGCGAAAGCAGTAGACCGAAGTGGCGCGGGCCGCGTAGCGTTCGGGAATGGTGCTGCAAAGGTCCTGCCAATCGATTCGGGACATGGCGCTCAGGGACATGCGAAATTGACCCGAAGGGTTAGCGCTCATGGCAGGTAAGAATGGGCGTTCAAACTCGAAGAAATGTCGAGTCGTCGACTACAGCGAATCCTTCAAAGATACGCCCCGTGGCGGGAAATCCGCTTCAATGCGAAGCGAGATCTCTGCTTCGTCCGCCGCCTACACCACAAAGTATTTCGCCGAGGGATGATGCACGACAATGGCCGAGGTGGACTGCTCCGGCTCCAGCAGGAACCCTGAGGTCAGACGCACTCCGACATTCTCCTCCGGATGCAGCAGCGCAAACAGCTTGGTCTGATCTTCGAGATTTGGGCAGGCCGGATAGCCGAACGAATACCTCGATCCGCGATACTTCTGGTGAAATAGATCGCGAATATGCGCCGAGTCTTCGCCAGCAATGCCCAGTTCCTGCCGCATGGCGCGATGGTGAAATTCCGCCAGTGCCTCGGCGGTCTCCACGCTTAGTCCGTGGAGGTAGAGATACTTGGTGTATTCTCCGCCCTCAAACAGGCGCTGCGTCTCTGCTGAAGCGCGTGGCCCGATGGTCACCAGCGACAGTCCCAGCACATCCAGCTTCCCGGAAGGCTTCGCCATGAAGAAATCGGAAATACAGAGCTTGCGGCCTTCGCGTTGCCGCGGAAAAGTAAAGCGCAACAATTCCTTAGGCTGGCTGCCGTTCTCGGAGCTATTCGCGTCGTACACAATCAGATCGTTGCCGTCGCTTTGTGCCGGAAAATATCCGTAAACAACCTTCGGCTCAAACCAGCCGGCCGCAATAATTTCGTCTTCCAGCTTCTTCTTGATCGGCCGGTACTTCTCCTCCACCAGCCGTGCGTAATCCTCTTGCGACGCGGTCTTGAGCTGCCACTGGTTCTTGAATAACGCTGTCTCATTGATGTACTGAAAGAGCTCGTGCAGATCGAAAGCTTTCTGCACCCGCACGCCCCAAAATGGCGGCGCTGGAACAGTCGGAGCGTCGCTGACCACCGCGCTCCGCTCGGCAAATACTGGGCCGGTCTCTTCGTCGACGACCGCGGCCTTCGCGTACTGCTTCACCGTGCGCCCTTCCCCCAGGCGCGCATCGCGCTGCCCGTTCGTGGAGGTTAGGTCCTCCATGATGTGAAGCCCGGCAAAAGCGTCTTCCGCGTAGAACACACCCTGGGTGTATTCCCGGCGCAAATCGTCCTCTACGTACTTGCGTGTGAGGGCTGCGCCCCCGCAGATCACCGGGAACTCCAGGCCCTGCCGCTGTAGATCCTGGATCACGTACTTCATCTCAAGCGTCGACTTGACCAACAAGCCGCTCAAACCGATCGCATCCGCACCCTGCTCCTGCGCCGATTTGATGATGTTGTCACCCGGCTGCTTGATCCCCAGGTTCACCACCTTGAAGCCGTTATTCGAGAGGATGATATCCACCAGGTTCTTACCAATATCGTGGACATCGCCCTTGACGGTGGCGAGTACGATGGTCCCCTTCTGCTGCGCGCCCGCCTTTTTTTCCATCTTTGGCTCCAGGTACCCAACTGCCTGCTTCATCACCCCAGCGGAGTCAAGCACCGAAGGAAGCTGCATTTTGCGAGCGCCGAATAGCTCGCCCACCGTGCGCATGCCATCGAGCAGCACCGTGTTGATCAGGTCGAGCGGTGAGTAATTCTTCAGAGCTTCATCGAGGATTTGTTCGAGCGCTTGTTTATGTTCCCCTTCACCAACCGACTTCTCCCCGTTAATGATGGCGAACTTCAGCTTGTCCTCCACCGACAGCGTTTCCACGTGTGCCGTCGTCGAGGCCTGCGGCTTCCCCTTCATTCCGGAGAAGTGCGCCATGTAAACCTGCAGCGGGTCCCCCGCAGATTTATCCTGATAAATCAGCTTGCGGGCAAGCTCAACTTCTTCCTGAGGAATTTTGTATAACGGATAGATCTTAGAATAGTTGACAATCGCTACATCCAACCCGTTTTCGACCGCCTCGTGCAAGAAGACGCTGTTCAGCACGCGCCGCGGATACACATCGAGACCGAAGCTGATGTTGCTGACGCCCAGCACCGTCTTCACCTCGGGCAGTTCTTCCTTGATCTGCTTTACCGCCTTGATCGTCTCGGTGCCGGCGGTCCGGTACTCCTCCTGACCGGTCGAAATCGGCAACGTTAGCGCGTCGAAAATGATATCCACCGGCCGGATGCCGTACTTCTCGGTCGCCAGTTTGTAGATGCGCTTGGCAATCGCGACCTTCTTCTCGGCGGTGAGCGCCATGCCGTCTTCGTCAATCGTCAACGCGATCACGGCGGCCCCATAACGCTTGGCCATCGGCAACACTTTTGCCGTGCGTTTCTCGCCATCTTCGAGGTTGATCGAGTTAATGATTGCCTTCCCGGGTATCCGCTTAAGAGCCTCATCCACCACATCGGCTTCCGTGCTATCCACCAAAATGGGCGCGGGCACGCGGGTCGCAACACGCTCGAGAATCGAGGTGATGTAGCCCTTTTCGTCTTCGCCCACGATGGCGCAGCACAGGTCCAGCATGTGCGACCCCTCGTTCACTAGCTTTTTCGCCAACCCGAGGATCTCGTCATACTTTTTGCCGCGCACCAGGTTGCGGAAATGCTCCACCCGCGTGGTGGTATTCATTTCCTCGGCGACGATCAGCGGCTTCGGTTCGAGATCCAGCGGTACCGACGTGTACGCGCTGGCCGCAGCTCCTACCGGCTTGGCTTCCCTCTTGGCCGGTTCTACTCCGGCAACCGCTTTCACCACCGCCCGCAAGTGCTCCGGGGATGTACCGCAGCAGCCGCCCACAATGCGCACCCCGTAGTCCGCGACGAAGTGCTTGTGATACTGCGCGAGTTCCTGGGGCGTCAGCTTATAGACCGCATGTCCGCCCTCGTTGTGCGGCAAGCCCGCGTTCGGCAACACCGAAACATGCTTGGTGCAATTGAGCCCAAGATAACGGACAGCGTCGTTCATCTCCTTCGGCCCGGTAGCGCAATTCAAGCCGATGATGTCGATATCGAAGGGCTCCAGGGCGGTGAGCGCAGCGCCAATTTCGGTGCCGAGCAGCATGGTTCCGCTCTCTTGCAGCGTCACCTGCACCGTGAGGGGCAGGCGCTTGCCCGTTTTTCGCATCGCCTCGAGTACGCCTGCCGCGCCAATCTTCGCCTGCAGCAGGTCCTGCGCCGTTTCGATGAGCAGCACATCTACACCGCCTTCGATCAGGGCCAGCGCCTGCTCTTCATAGGCAGCCACCATCTCGTCGAAGCTGATGTGGCCGAGCGAAGGCAGCTTGGTGGTCGGCCCCATCGATCCGGCCACGAAGCGTGGATGGCTTGGAGTCGAAAACTGCTGCGCAACTTCCCTGGCCAACTTCGCCGCCGCGACGTTGATCTCGCGCACCCGGTCCCGCAGGTCGAATTCACCCAGGACCACGCCGGTGCCGCCAAACGTGTTCGTTTCGACCACATCGCAGCCCACCTTCAGGAAGTCTGCGTGAATCTCGCGAATGATATCCGGGCGGCTAAGGACCAGGACTTCGCTGCAATTCTCCTTGCCCCAGTAATCATCCAGGGTGGGATTGCGCTTCTGAATGTTCGTTCCCATCGCGCCGTCATAAACGACTACGCGCTCTCTTACGAGTTGCAGGAAATCCGCCATGAACCTTTTCTCAGTTCCTCAGAGACGAGCCGAATGTACGAACGCCGGCCCGCGCACGGACCGGCGACTGGATTGTTTCGCGGACTGGTTGAAGCCAGGCCCCTTTCGCACGCCCACGCGCGCTAGCTGTTCTGCACCGGCAACGCAGGAGCTCCAGCTTCGACCTCGGCGGCGTTAAAGACCGCGTTGGCGCCCAGATGAGCCCCAGCCGGAGCCAGCAACTGCTCTTTGCGATAAATCAAATTGCTGGCGTTAAACGACGCCAGTTCGAATCCATGGCCATGGGTAATCGCATCCGTCGGGCACGCTTCTACGCAATAGCCGCAGAAAATGCAGCGGTTGTAGTCGATATTGTAGACTTTCGCGTAACGCTCGGCGCCGCTGACCCGATTGCTTTCCGTGTTCTCCGCCGCTTCGATGTAGATGCAGTTAGAGGGGCAAGCCGCCGCACAAAGAAAGCAGGCGACGCACTTTTCCAGGCCATTTTCATCGCGTTGCAGCACGTGCATTCCACGATACCGCTCCTGCACCCGGGCTCCCTTCAGAGGTCCTGGCCCGTCGGGATAGTTCTCCACCACCGTCGGCTTGAAGATCTCCAGGAACGTAACGCTCATGCCCTTGGCAACTGCCGCTATGTTCTTTATCACCGCCATATCCCTACCAGTATACCGAAAGTGCTTGGTTCCCGCCGTGGGCGCCCTTCGCAGGTCCTTTGGCAACTAGCAGTTATGGACAGCCCAGTTTCGGCCACGTCACGCATCCTTCCCGTCACCGCTTTCATCTAATCGAGCTGTTTACAATAACCTTATATGTCTAATCTGTTGGACTCGATTGAGTCTCCTGCCGACGTAAAAAACCTCTCCATGCCTGAACTCGAGCAACTGGCGGCCGAGATCCGCGAGGAACTGATTACCGTCCTGTCGAAGACCGGCGGACACCTGGGCCCCAACCTTGGCGTCGTCGAACTCACCATCGCCATGCACTTCGTCTTCGAAACGCCCAAAGACCATTTCGTCTTCGACGTCAGCCACCAGGCCTACGTCCACAAGCTTCTGACCGGTCGAAGGCGCGAGTTCCACACGATTCGAACTCCTGGCGGGCTGAACGGCTTCATGCTGCGCACCGAGAGCCCGCACGATTGCTACGGCGCCGGGCACGCTGGCACCGCGTTATCCGCAGCCCTTGGAATGGCTGTTGCCCGCGACAAAGCTCGTGGGACCGAGCATGTGGTCGCGTTAGCAGGAGATGCGGCCTTCACCTGTGGCATCACTTACGAAGCGCTCAACAACATTGCTCATCACACCCGCCGGCTCATCGTGGTGCTGAATGACAACGAGTGGTCGATCGACAAAAACGTCGGCGCCATCGCGGCTTACCTCAACAAAATCGTCACCAACCCGCGTTTCGATTACCTGCACGAGCGCGCCGGCCTCCTGATGGAAAAAGTCGGCGGCAAGATCGCTCGCCGCATGGCGCGAAAAGCCGAAGAGGCCGCCAAGAGCATGCTTTGGCCCAGCCTCATCTTCGAAGAGTTAGGTCTGAAATACTACGGCCCGGTCGACGGCCACGATATCGCCACCCTGATCAAGATGTTCGAATTCCTGAAGACTCAGGATCGGCCCGTCTTGCTGCACGTCTTGACGCAAAAAGGCAAAGGCTTCGAACCCGCGCTTCAGAAGCAAAAGAAATTTCATGGCCTCGGACCGTATGATCCCGAGACTGGCGAGACCGCGCCATCCGGACAGCGCACCTACTCAGAAGTTTTCGCCGACACCATGGTGAAGCTCGCCAATACGAATGACCGGGTGGTCGCCATCACGGCGGCGATGCCCAACGGTACGGCTCTTGACCGCTTCCAACCCCTTCATCCGGAGAAGTACTTCGACGTAGGCATCGCCGAAGAACACGCGGTAATTTTCGCTGCCGGGCTCGCCACGAAAGGCTTCAGGCCGTTCTGTGCGATCTATTCAACATTCCTGCAGCGCTCGGTCGATCCCATCGTGCACGACGTTTGCTTGCAGAACCTCCCCGTGGTTTTTTGTATGGATCGCGGAAGCCTGTCAGGCGATGACGGTCCCACCCACCATGGCCTGTTCGACATCAGCTATCTGCGGGGCATTCCCAACCTCGTGCACATGGTGCCCAAGGACGAGGACGAACTCGCCGACATGCTCTTCACCGCGATGCAGCACAATGGCCCGATTGCCGTTCGCTATCCCCGTGGGGTTGGCCCCGGCAAGGCGGTGAAAGACGTACCCCGCGCCCTCCCCATTGGTAAAGCCGAATTGTTGCAGCATGGAGAGCATGATCGTGTGGCAATTTTCGCCCTGGGCGCCATGGTTCCCATGGGCCAGGAAGTGGCTCGAAAGCTGGAGGGCGAAGGCATTTCGGCTGCGGTCATCAATGCGCGCTTCGCGAAACCGCTGGATACCGAAATGCTGGAATTCTACGCGCGCAGTGTCGACGTGATTCTCACCATCGAGGATCACGTGCTACGGGGCGGGTTCGGCAGCGTGGTTCTGGAAGAACTCAGCAACTTGGGCCTGAATACTCCGGTGGCGCGGATCGGCTGGCCGGATCAATTCATCGAACATGGCAAGCCCGATGCACTGCGTGCAAAATATGGGCTTACGGCTGATGCGGCAATTGCCAAGCTCCGTCCGTACCTCGCCGCTCCCGCGTCCGTCCCCCAGGTGCTTTAGCGCTAAATCCCGTGCATGTCCGCGCAATGCCTGGATGGGCTGAGGCCCCCGGCGAGGGGATTTTCGTACAGAGCACCCATCGAGGTAACGCTGTTAGGTCGTTACTCCCTGACGTTGTCCTTTGGCATCATCTATGGACATCCTGCCTCCCGGCTGTCTTGGGACGCGACTCCCGCCTGTGCTAGAGTCAACCCCGAGATGTCTTCCGCAGCCATTGCCACGCAGGCTCTCACGCGCCGCTTTGGCGAATTAGTGGCAGTCCGCGACATTAATCTGGAAGTAGCGCCCGGGCAGTTCTTCGGATTTCTCGGTCCCAACGGCGCCGGCAAGTCCACCACCATTAAGATGCTCACCGGCTTGCTCGCGCCCAGTTCCGGGAGCATTGAGATCCTTGGCCTCGATTTTCTCAAGCACCCGGTTGAGGTAAAGCGCCAGATCGGCGTCGTCCCCGAAGGCATGGCACTGTTCGGCCGGCTCACCGGGAGCGAATATCTCAATTTCGTGGGCCGCATGTATGGCCTCGACCGTGAGACTGCGGCCCAGCGAACCGCCGATCTGCTCGAATTCATGCAGCTCGCCGACCAGCCCAAGAAGCTGGTTACTGACTATTCGCACGGCATGCAGAAGAAGCTGGCGCTGGCGGCTGCGGTCATTCATGGTCCCAAGATCCTGTTCCTTGACGAGCCGTTCGAGGGCGTCGACGCGGTCGCGGCCGGCACGCTGAAGTCCATGCTCCAGCGCATGATCGCCCGCGGGGCCACGATCTTCCTCACCTCCCACGTGCTTGAGATCGTCGAGCGCCTGTGCAGTCATGTAGCCATCATTCAAAAGGGATCCCTTGTCGCACAGGGATCGCTCGAGGAACTCCGGGCGGGCGTGGAGGCCGAGAGCATGACCGGCACCGAAGGCCGAGTGACGGGAGCTCGGCTCACCCTGGAAGAAATCTTCCTGCACGCCGTCGGGGGGGCGCGCGCCGAACAGGAGCTGTCGTGGCTGGGATAAGCGGCGGAATTCGTCCGCGCGTACAATTCCAGGCGATTCTCCGCCTCCGCTGGCAAAGCTTCGCTCACTCCCTGAGAACCACCCGCGGAACGGTGGAGCTCGCCTCTCATGTCTTCGTCACCCTGCTGCTCCTGCTCGGCGGAACCGCCGGCGCCGCGATGCTGGGCTTGGCTGCCTATTCCTTCGTCGTAGAAAAAAAGGTCGAGTGGGTTGCATTTCTGCTCTGGTCGGTCTTTCTGTTCTGGCAACTCTTTCCCATCATGGGGAGCGTGTTCACCGAGACGGTCGATCTCACCGGACTCCTGCGTTTCCCGCTAAGTTACCGGTCGTACTTTTTGGTTCGCCTTGCCTACGGCGCGCTGGATCCCTCTACCATGCTCGGCACGTGCTGGTTAACCGGCATCGCCATCGGGATTGGAGTCGCATCCCCAAGGCTGTTTCTCTGGGCGGCCGCCGTCCTGGTTATATTCGCTCTGGTCAATATCGCCCTGATGCAGACCTTCCTGGCCTGGGTAGAGCGCTGGCTCGCGCAAAGACGCACCCGCGAGATTTTCAGCATTTTCTTCTTCCTCTTGCTGATCGGCCTTCAGTTGCTCGGCCCGCTGGCGGGGCGCTTCAGCGGCAGCATTGGCCCGGAGGCCGAGCTTCTTGGATCGCGTCTCTCGCCGATTCAGCGTGTTCTGCCTCCAGGGGCTGCCGCCGCGGCCATTGACGCGGCAGCCCGCGGTAACGACGCAACATTTGTCGCAACTGGTGGCCTTCTTCTGCTGTACGGCGCCGCTGCGCTCGCGCTTATGGGCATCCGGGTGCGCAAGCAATATACGGGGGAGAACTTGAGCGAGGCCACAACCAGCCCAACCCTGTCCCGGGCGCAGTTAGTGACTCCAGGCTGGAAACTGCACTTTCTTCCAACACCGGTAGTCGCGGTCCTGGAGAAAGAGCTGCGCTACCTTGGCCGAAGCGCCCCCATGCTGCTCACCCTGGTCACCCCGGTGGTGATGCTGGCGGTTTTCGGGCTTGGCCCGGCTCGCAACGGGGCGTTCCTGCAGCGTTCCCCCGACCTGAGTTACCCGGTCGGCGTGGGTTACGCGCTGATTCTGTTGACCAACTTGATTTACAACAACTTTGGCGCGGACGGAGGAGGCGTGCAGTTCTTTTTCGCCTCTCCGGTTCGCTTCCGGACCGTCGTCTTTGCCAAGAATGTCGCCCACGTCGCCATTCTGCTGGGTGAAATGCTAATTCTCTGGATCTCCGTCTCGTTGATGTTCCATCCCCCCTCCCTGCTCATGACGGTGACCTCATTTGCTGCCGTGCTTTTCGCCGCTCCCATCAATCTGGCTGCCGGCAACCTGCTTTCGCTCTATTCGCCCAAGCGGGTCGACTTTGGGACCTTCGGTCGCCAGCGCGCATCGCAGGTCACAGTCCTGCTCAGCCTGCTGATTCAAGCCGTTGTGATTGGGTGCTGTGTAGCGACGTTTGTTTTGGCCCGCGAAATCGAGCGTCCAGGACTGGCGATCCCGATCTTCCTTGGGCTTGCAGCCCCGTCAATTGCCTTTTACGTGCTGAGCCTGCGTCGCGCTGATACTGTTGCGCAAGATCGGCGTGAGATTCTGGTTGCCGAACTCTGCCGCGTGTGACCCAGACCGATCTCCCAGCATGACGGATTCGGGCGAGGGTGGCGGTCGGTCCAGCTGCCGCACGACCGCTCCTCGACTCACCGCCCTATCACCGCGAACCGTTAACGTTTGCCGGCTGCGACCACCACGTTGTCCTCGGGCCGGGGTGCGTGAGCGATGTGCTTCTCCCGTTTGCTCAGCATAAGCTCTGCCTCCGTGGAGCTCCCCTGAGCTCGAACTTTCGTCAGGATGAAAGCTTCTCCATCGTGCTTGAAGACCACCTGCCCATGCGCTGGTGTCTTTAACAGCTCTCCGAAATTGACATGAAACATCAGGGTATGCCGGTCTTCGCTTTCGATGACCACCATTCGCTTCTCAAGGTTCACCTCGAAGATATATGTCCCGGCAGGAAGCGTCCGCTCGCCCACGACAAAGTTGAACGGAATCGACGCAACTTCCCAGCTCGTTAGTGTATAGAGCCCCTGAGCCATCGCCGCAGAGCTCAGCATCACCAGTGTCCACAGCGCGATCATTAACTTCCTTAGCATGTTTTGTCTCCTCGACGAAATTGCTCGGCTGCTTCTTCCCCTCCGAACGCGTCGGTTTTCGCAGCAAAGGACGAGCGTCGCCAAGGCACGGCTCATCACATGTGAGTCGAATGAACCTAGCAGTGGAACTGACTGATAGAGCGTGAGATTCCGGTGTGCCTAGCAAGGGTCAGACCATCAGAATCGGCAAGACGCCCGCTACCCTCGGCACGTCTAATTACCAGGATGAACGGAGTTACACAGAACGGTCATTCCCAGACTCTGCACTTCGGCGCTTTCGATATCGATCTGCGTACCCAGGAATTGCGCAAACATGGCACGCGCATCAAGCTTCCGCGCCAGTCGTTTCAAATCCTCCATATGCTGCTGGAACGCCCCGGCGAATTGGTGACGCGCGAAGAGCTCCAAAAGATCCTCTGGCCGGGCGACACCTTCGTAGATTTCGATCACGGCCTCAACAACGCCGTGAAGCGAATTCGTGCCGCGATTGGCGACTCGGCCGAGGCGCCTCGCTGGATCGAAACTCTGCCCCGGCTCGGCTACCGCTTCATTGGTGCGGTAGAACCCGCGAAGAACGGACACGCGCCCGCGGCCGCGCTTCTTCCTATTGCATCCGGCCCGGTTTTGAATCCTGCCTCGGCGGCTACCCTCCAGCCCAATCAGAAATCGCAATGGCTCTGGCTTCTCGGCATTGTCGCCGTCACCCTGGTTGTCGGTGGAGCCGGTATTGGCTACCGTAATCATGAGCGATGGCTTGCGGCCGGCAGCCTGGCCATCAGTCCCTTTACCTCCTACCCGGGCTTTGAATTCTCGCCTACGTTTTCTCCGGACGGCAATCAAATCGCCTTCGCTTGGACCGGCAGCGACCAAAGTGAGCTCTATGACCTTTACGTCAAGGTGGTCGGCACGGAAACGCCGGTGCAGCTCACGCACGATCCGGCCGCTATCCTTGTTCCGGCTTGGTCTCCCGATGGCCGCTTTATTGCCTTTTTACGCGGCGGATTCGGGTCCCCGAGCCAGCGTGGAGTCTTCTTGATTCCGGCCGTGGGTGGCCCGGAGCGTAAGCTGCGGCCTCTCCCAATTGCCAAGCACGTAAAAGACGGCACGCTGGCTTGGTCTTCGGACAGCAAGTGGGTCATTTTCCCAGAGCCCGAGGAAAAAGAGTTCCATTCACAACTCGTTGCCCTCAACGTTGAAACACTCGAACAGCGTCGCCTGCCCAAACCTTCTCCAGATTGTGCAGCCGCCGGTTTGCCGGCGATTTCTCCCGATGGCCATTCGCTGGCGTTTACTTGCATGTTTGATTTCGGTTTGAGTGGCCTGTACCTTCAGCCCTGGCCAGCCGGGACTGTGCGCGAGATTTTCAGGGTGAAGGGAGGTTTTGAAGGACTTTCCTGGGCGAGTGACGGAGGCAGTCTCGTCTACACCCTGGACACAGATCTGTGGCGCATCCGCCTGTGGCACGGGGCAACCCCGGAACGCCTGTGGTTTGGACAGAACGCCCTGGGCGCAGTGATCGCGCGCAGCGGGTCGCGCATGGCATTCACACGTCAGCTGACCGCAGCCGACATTTGGCGCATTCCCCTGACTCCGTCCAGGGGGAACCTCAATCGAGCAACTCGGCTCGCGCCATCAGAATTGACGCAACAAAGCGCGCAATACTCTCCGGATGGGAAACGGGTTGCCTTTGAGTCGACGCGGTCGGGCACTCCCGAAGTCTGGGTTTGCAACGCCGACGGAACCGACCTCGTCAAGCTCACCTCTTTTGGCGGTCCCCTGACCGGGACTCCACGATGGTCCCCCGACAATCGCTTCATTGTGCTCGACTCGCGCGCGTCCGGAAAGGCGGAGCTCTATCTCGTCAGCGCCGACGGGGGCACGCCGAAGTTGCTGCCAACCTTGCCTTCGGGAGGCTCGGTGCCCTTCTGGTCCCATGATGGCGCCTTCATTTACTTTGCTTCAGAAATCGACGGCGTGCCGCAGCTATTCAAAATTCCCGCTCGAGGCGGCACTCCCGTTCAACTGACTCGCCGGGGAGGATTAGTGTCTCGCGAGAGCCCCGATGGGAAACACCTTTACTACCTCCGGCCCAGTGGAGGAGCCGAGATCTGGGCGGTTGGCACGGACGGAAGCGACGAAAAACGCGTGCAGGGTCTGCCTGTTTTCAAGTGGCCCGCCTGGGATCTCACCCAGAATGGAATCTACTATTACGACGTAACACCCGGCAGCCGCAGTATTTCATTCTTCGACTTCGCCACGAGACACATCCATGAAGTCATCCAGACCCCAGGGCGGCCCGCTCCCTTTGTCTCGAACCTGTCAGTCTCCCCTGACGGGAGCGATCTTCTCTATACCCAGGCGGGCCCCAGCACCGCCGACATCGTGCTGGTAGATAACTTTCGTTGATCAACAAGCCTTCAATACCTGGACTTCGTGGAGCAGCACCTGTTCATGGCCATTCGGATCCACTTTCTCGTAAACCTTCCGAATGACTCCCTTCGGGTCCACGACAAAGCTGGTTCGCTCCCAGAACTTCATGCCCTTCCACTCGGCTTCTCCGATGCCCAAAGCCTTCATGAGCCCGGCATTCACGTCGGAGAGCAAATCGATCTTAAAGGCGAATTTGTTGCAGAAGTTCTTGTGGGACGCGACGTCATCGGCGCTCACCCCAACTACCTTGATCCCAGCCTTCTCGAAGTCGGCCCTGCTCGCGGTAAAGGACTTGCCCTGAATCGTGCACCCGGGTGTGTCGTCCTTCGGATAGAAGTACACGACGAGCCACTGGCCTGCGAAATCGTTCAACTTAACCAGCTTGCCGTCCTGGTTCGGAAGAGCAAAAGAGGGAAACGGAGTACCGGCGGGCACCATGCGCGTCAATCGTCCTTTCGCGGCGATCTATTCTGGCCACGATTTTAGCAGCGATAGTCGATGGAGCGGTTATCGGACAGAACCTTTCCCGTGACGGATGCCCGTACCTATACGCGACGCCCACACAAATGCGCTCTGCATCTACGTGGTCTGCATGGCCTTCTTGGCTCGATCCATCATCTCCCCAGGCGGTACGTCTTCGATGTGAGTGGCAATTGTCCATTTATGGCCATAGGGATCCACTACCGTTCCCGAGCGGTCCCCGTAAAACTGGTCCTGAATCGGGCGCTCCAATTTGGCGCCCTTCGTCAGGGCCTGGTTCACCACTCGGTCGACATTCTCTACGTATAGAAGGAGCCCGAAGCTGGTGCCTCCCAGGGTCTGCGGCCCGACCACTCGCATGCTCGGATGTTCGTCGGCCAGCATCACAATCGAATCGCCGATCTTCAACTCGGCATGGCCAACCTGTCCCTTATCGCCCAATAAGCGGAATAACTCTTCAGCGTCGAACGCCTGCTTATAGAACTCAATCGCATTCGCCGCCCCTTTGATGTACAGATATGGCGTAACGGAATGGTATCCGTCGGGAATGGGTTTGACTGGCATATTCCGTTCTCCCTTCGGCGTATTGGACTCTCCGATCAACGACTTGGGTAGCAAGCGTTCACCGCCTCGCGGTAGCCAGGTACCAATGATTGCCGAACGGGTCGACCAGCGCCGCACTGCGATCACCGTAATCCTGATCCGAGGGCGGATAGATCGACTGCGCTCCCGCATCCAGCGCCTGGCGATAGAGAGCGTCTGTATCTTCCACGTAGAGATGCAAGGCAGCCCCCATTGGTTGGTATTTCCCGTGAGCTTCTCCGAGTTCGAGGATGGAGTCACCGATACGCATCTTGGCGTGCCGGATCACACCCTCCGGCGACTGTGCACGCAACAACTCCTTGCCGCTGAAAGCACGCTCAACGAATGCCAGCAGCCGCTCAGTCCCCTTGCAATGGAGATACGGGGTAATCGTGCGCTGCCCCTCGGGGGCAAGGCCGGTCGCCTGATGCGTCGCGATGCACCAGTGGTTTCCCATCGGATCTTCCACGCTGCCTTCCCGGTCTCCGTAGGGTTGGTTCGTCATCTCGTGCAGCGACGAGCCGCCCGCTTCCAGCGCACGCCGGTAGACCGCATCCGCGTCCGGCACGTACAGATGAATAGCCGCCGCCATCACCGGGAACTCTCCGCGCGCATCTGCTGCCTCGATCATCGAGTCCCCAATCCGAAACTGCGAGTGCATGATAGTCCCGTCGGGCCGCTTCACCCGGAGGATCTCCTCAGCGCCGAAGGCCTGCTGCATGAATTGAATCAGCCGGCCGGCGTCGCTGGAGAGTATATAGGGCGTGATTGTGTGGAATCCTTCGCGAATCGGGTTGACGGTAGCAGTAGTCACGGATCCTCTCTTTTCCATTTTGGCAATCGCTTGTAGCAGCTCCGATTTCAGACGTACGCGGAACGAGGGCCGGGGCAGCTCCCGCAGTTCGGCCGCAATTTCGACCAGACGCGCAATATGTGGCTCCGCACTTGGCTGCGAGCCCGGCCCAGCGCTCGTCAGCGACTGAATCGCTTGCTCGAGTTCATCCAACTGGCTGCGGTTAGCCATGCTTCACTCCTCGGCCCTTGACGAGGGAGCGCAGCTTCTCGATGCCCCGAAACTGCAATTGCTTGACCGCCCCCTCGCTACGTTCCATCTCGTGCGCAATCTCTGCAATGCTCTTCCCTTCGGCGAACCGCGACTGCAACACCCGGCGCTGGTCTTCTGGAAGTTGCTCCACCATGCGGAAAAGCCGGGCGCGGTGTTCTAAATCCTCCATGTCACATGAGCTGGCCGGTTCTGGGGACTCGCCTCGCTCCTCCCGCGACGATTTCCGCCATTGATCGGCCATTAGGTTCGAAGCAATGCGGATCAACCAAGCCGAGAACGGAATTCCACGCCAGTCAAAATTAGCCAGCCCGGCCAGCGCCTTGTGGAAAGTCTCCGAGGTCAGATCTTCTGCGAGTTCCCGGTTGCGGACCCGCCCCATTACGAAGGCATAAACGCGTTCGAAATTTTCTTCGTAGAGATCGGCAAAGCGCGAGGGATCCTTCTGGGCCGCCTGCACTGACACACGTTCGTCCCGTTGGACGCCACGCTTGCGCATTGTCGTCTTACCGACGGCCATTCCTGGTTCTCTATTTGCGTAAACGGGGCAGGGTGGAAAAAAGTTACGGTGTTTTTTTGAGCGTGGTCCCTTCACCCTTCGAAGCGGCAGCCCCAGCAACTTTGGCGACTGCCTTCCACAGGGGGTCGCCCATGGCATCCAGTGAAAACAGCGACACCCCGGACGCTCCGGCATCGCTCGAGATGCGGATCTCCTCCGCGAGATTTGACGCAGTCATGCCCCCCACAAACAGTCCACTATAGATGGGCTGGGTCACCGCGTGGACCGCCTCCCGGGTCATCGCTCCAACCCAATCTGGCCCGGTTTCGTAGAACGTGTTGTAGAGCATGGGCAGGAAGCCGTCCAGTTGAAATCGCTGCCAATCCTGCCGTACCACTTCTCTGGCCAATGAGGGGCCCGGGAAAACCGCGGCAGTGATGGTCTTGTGCGCGGCCCTCGCAGCTGGCGCCAGGTAGTCATTAACCAGATTCACTACCATGTCCAACTGAAATTGGAACCACTCTTTTTCCAGCTTCGGGTCCTTCACTTCACCTCGGCCGATGCGAATCGGATCGACTCCATATTTCTGTTCAAACTGCTTGCGCTCATACTCCGAGTAGCCGTAGTCGTATTGCGGATACACCCGGTCCTGCACAATCCCGTATTTCTTCCACAGCCCTTTCGGCAGAATCGCGTCGGGATGGCGAATGTAGTCAAGGTGAATCCCGTTTAATTCTGAAATGGAGCCCAGCTCCCTTACCGTGCCCTGCACCCACTCGCGCACCTCGGGACGGCCGGGATCGAGAAACTTGTAGTAATCGACATAGGCTGGCTTCCTAGCCGCCGATTCGCCAAGCGCATTCACGTTGTACCAATCCGCATGCTTCTCGAGAATCCCCGGCAACATGCAGGGCATGGACCACATCCAGGCATGCACCTCAAGATCATGCGCATGGGCGATGGGAAGGATTTGTCCGAGCAGATCGACTTTTACCGGGAGGCGGTGGCTGGCAAAATATGCGTGCCGCCCGTCATAAATCTCAGGGAGGATCGCAGCGATTCCGTTCTCCCGCGCCGTCCCCAGCATGCGCTTCCACTGGTCCGCCGAGCGATCGGTGTTGATCGGAACCCAGACCCAGTTCTTCATCTTTTTTTGGGCTTCCGTGGATTGGGCACGCAAGCTCGGCGCCCAGCTCTGCGCCAGCGCCAAAGCCGCTAACTGTCCCAGGAAAATGCGCCGATTCATTGGTCTTCCCGATAAACCCTATTCACAACCCCATCGCATGGAACTGCTCTTCACTACCGCGAGATCAGTGCAAGTCCCACTAAACAAATTACTGCCCCAGCAAGATTGCGCGGCAATAACCGCTCGTGGAATAAAGAGACGCCGATCACAATCAGCAGCAGCGCGCTCGCCGTGTTACTCGCCACCGACATCAAGCTTAGCTTCCAGCCTGCGCGATACGCCAGCAAAACACCAAGTTCGATTCCGATGATGGAAACCCCAACCACGATACTCGCCCAATTCATATTCTTCCACGTGCACGAAGCTGCTGCGCCCCTGCGAAAAAAAGGAATGAGCACCATCGTCCCCGCTAGCGCCGTTAAATAGTTGATCGCCAGTGACGCAATCGGATTAACTTCCGCCGGAACAGATTTCTGCGCGAAGTGGTACAGCGTCGTTGAAGCGACTATGAGAACAATCGGTAAGTAGAAATTCATGCATTCATCCCGCCCGCTGAAGTCGAGCACTGGCTCTTGCCTCGGGTATCTCCCTATACAACAGGAGGTACTTCTGACCACTATTCTGACGAACTCCGGCGCTTCTAGCATGCCTCCACGCTGTGTTGCGTCTGGCGCCATTCGTCATACCCGAGCAATCCATGGAGGAATGAAAGATGGTTCGTGAGCAAGACCTGCGTAGTTGGCTTCAATTACTGGTTGTCGTCGCACTTGCCGTGGCCTCCCAAGGGCAAGACTCTGTCATCGGAAAACCCATGTTTGCCGTACGTTCTGCCGAACCAATCGTGGCGGAAGCCGCTCTTTCTGCATCCACCAGGACGGTAAACCATTGGACCAGTTCTTTCCCGTCCAAGGGCACGCCGTCTTCCTACTCTTACGCCATGGTCGGTGCCAGCCCCTTCACCAATCCCGCATCCAGCACTACTATCAACACGGAAATCCAGCCGATCACCCTCAAGTTCGCAAATGGCAACACCATCTCAGGCACGGCAGCCGCCGTTGCTCTTGCCAATTCGCCGATCTTCCTGAAGACGAACTTTCAGGCTGGATCGGGCCAGTATGCCGACATCTTTCAGCGGGCCAACTTCGCCAAGCCCATCGCTGGAAAGCCGTACCATGTGCTGCTCGGCCTTCCCAGCGTCCGCTCTGCATTGGTCGTAAATGTTCCCAAGAGCTCTGGAACTACGAAAAGGACCCCTTCCGGCGTGCTCTATGGACTCGTCAACTTCGACTTCATCACCAAGACCATCGCGTCTTTGGCACGAACCGGCGGCTACAACCCGACTTCACTTCCAATTTTTGTGACCGGCAACGTTTTTGAATACGAGCAGATGATCTCGATCTGCTGTGTTCTCGGGTATCACGACGCCCTGACTCCAGCCAGCGGCCAACTCCTGACTTTCATCTACGCCAGCTATCCCAGTGCCGGCTTGTTGAGCGGTGGTTTCGCCGACACCGCTGTTGTGAGCCATGAAGTAGCGGAATGGATGGACGATCCCTTTGGGACAAATTCCGTGGCCCCCTGGGGTCAACCGCAAAATCCGAAAATCTGTTTCTCGAATCTGCTCGAAGTGGGCGACGCCATCGAAGCGTTCTCCAACCCGACCTTCACCGCGAGCCTCAACGGAAAAACGTATCACCTGCAGGACGAAGCATTCTTCTCCTGGTTTGCGCGGCAGTCACCTTCCATCGGAGCGGGCGGCCGTTATTCCTATATCCAACCCGCCAAGCTCACCAAGCCCGCGCCAGCCTGCAACTGAGCATTTCGCGTCAACTCCTGGTGCCAGAAAACGGCTTTCGCGATAAGGGACGGGTCCACACCCGTCCTCCTTTCTCAGTCCAGCCCCAACTCCTTCGCCAGCGTCTTCCACTTTCCGTTCACCAATTGCTTCGTCTTCTCATCCATCTTGATCTCATCCGGCCAGGGCCGGGTGAACCCTTCGCTCGGCCATTTACGAGTGGCATCAATACCCATCTTCGACCCGTAGTTCGGCATCCTCGACGCATGATCGAGCGAATCAATCGGACCCAAGGTGAACTGGATGTCCCGCTCCGGATCGATGTGATTCAGCACCTTCAGCGTCACATCGGCGAGGTCTTGCACGTCCACGTCTTCATCCACGACCAGAATGCACTTGGTGAACATCGCCTGCCCCAGCGACCAGATCGCATTCATCACCTTCCTTGCCTGGCCCGGATACGACTTCCGGATCGAGACGATCATCAGGTTGTGAAATACGCCTTCCACGGGCAGATTCACATCCACCAGCTCCGGAATCGTCAGCTTCATCATGGGCAGAAAGATGCGCCCCACCGCCTTCCCCATCCACCCGTCTTCCATCGGCGGCTTACCCACGATCGTCGTCGCATAGATCGGATCCTTGCGGTGCGTCACACAGGTCACATGCAATACCGGATACTGGTCGTCCAGCGAGTAAAACCCGGTGTGATCGCCAAACGGTCCTTCCGTGCGCAACTCATCCAGGTTGACATAGCCTTCCAGAACGATCTCCGCCTCGGCGGGAACTTCAAGGTCGACCGTCTCGCACTTGATTAACTCAATCGGCTTCTGCCGCAGGAATCCCGCGACCAGGAACTCCTCCACATCCGGAGGTGCGGGAACAATCGCCGAAAAAGTCAGCGCCGGATCCGTGCCAATCGCCACCGCGACTTCCATCTTTCCGCTCGGTTGATCGCGCTCCGCCAAATTGATTCCGCCTGAGGTGCGCGCCATCACATCCACCGCCGCGGAAGATCGTGCCGGGTCCGCTCCCGCCGCTGCTGCCCGCAGGCGCTCGCGGAAATGTTCCGCCGCCACCTTCTGCCTTTGCCAGTGCATGCCCGTGGTCCGCTCGTCGTAGATCTGCATGCGATACATACCAACATTGCGCTTCCCCGTTCTCGGATCGCGCGTAATCACGCACGGCAGCGTAATAAACCGGCCCGCATCCTGGGGCCAGCACTGCAGGATCGGAAACTGGAGCAGAGAAAAATTGTCGCGGCGAATGACCTGCTTGCAACTCCCGCTGGTCACGGTCTTGGGAAAGAATTTTCCCATCTCCGCGAGCATGGGCAGCATTTTCACCTTGTCCAGAAATCCCTGCGGCGACTTCACGTCCATGAAGGCGCGAATCCGCTCGCCGACCTCGTCCAGCGAATCCACCTCCAGCGCCATTCGCATCCGCCGCTCCGATCCAAACTGATTGATGAGCAGCTTCGAACCCGGGTAGCCCTTCACGTTCTCGAACAGCAAAGCCGGCCCACCCAGCCCGAACTTTACTGGACAGCTCTTACTGACGCGGTCGGTGATTTCCGCGATTTCCAGGATCGGATCCGCCTCGGTCCGAACGCGTTTTAACTCTCCGCCGCGCTCCAGCGCGCTCATCCACTCCCGCAAGTCGCTATAGGCCAAGCATCCTCCGAGACGAACCCAACAAATCTCGCATTATAGAACCCCGCTCTTCCCTGGCTCCGTCGCGCCACCCCTCGCAAGCTACAGCATCAATTTACAGAATTCCGACAAACCACCCGACCTCTTCGGACGGCGCATGGCATATAGTCTTTGGAAGGGGGATCCCTTGAACCGTCGCGTGGTCATCACCGGGATGGGCGTGGTCAGTCCGAATGGCATCGGGCGCGAGCAATTTGCCGACGCGATCCTCGCCGGCAAGAGCGGCGTCCACCGCATTTCGCACTTCGACCCCTCCGACATTCCCGTACAGATCGCCGGCGAGGTGCGCGACTTCGACGAACTAGCCTGGATTGAAAAGCGGGAACGCAAGCACGTCTCCCGCGTCGTGCCGCTCGCACTCTCGGCCGCGACCGAGGCTCTTTCCCATGCCGGCCTCGATCCCGCATCTCTCACCATGGACGAACGCCGCCGCTTTGCCGTGATCCTCGGCTCAGGCGGCGGCTCTCAGGAATTCACCGAGGAGCAATACCGCCTCTTCTTCCATCGGCAGTATCGGCACATGAGCCTGTTCTGCGTGCCCACCGGAGTCATGGGGACTCTGTCCAGTGACGTGAGCATCCGCTTCGGCTTGCGGGGCCCCAGCCACATCATCACCACCGGCTGCACCTCCTCCACCGATGCCCTGGGATATTCCCTCCGACAGATTCAATCTGGCCGCGCGGACCTGGTGTTAGCCGGCGGCGCCGACGCGCCGATCGCCCTCGGTATCGTAAAGGGTTTCATCCTGATGAAGATCCTCACCGACTCCTGGAACCAGCAGCCCGAGAAAGGCTCGCGCCCTTTCACAGCCAACCGTGACGGCTTTGTCCTGGCCGAAGGCGCCTGGATGTTCGTGCTGGAAGAATGGGAGCACGCCCGCGCACGTGGCGCGCCTATTTTCGCCGAGCTCGCCGGGTATGGTTCGACCTGCGAAGCCTTTCATCGCGTTCGGCTGAAGGAATGTGGCGAGGAACCGGCCCGCGCCATCGGGCTTGCGTTGCGCGACGCCAGCATCGCCCCCGAGAACGTCGACTACGTCAACCTCCACGGGACTTCCACCCAGCTGAACGATCGCATCGAAACCCAGGCGCTCAAACTTGCGCTCGGCGATCACGCCCGTTCCATCCCGATGTCCGCACTGAAATCGCAAATCGGACATCCGCAAGGCGCATGCGGGGCCGCTGGAGTGGCCGCCACCATCGTCGCCATGCAAAGCGGCCGCATTCCTCCCACTACCAATCTCGATCAGCCCGACCCCGAATGTGACCTGGACTACGTCCCCGAAGTCGGGCGCGCCGCCTCAATCGAACACGCCGTCTGCAACTGCATCGCCTTCGGCTCGAAGAACTCCGCCTTGGTTCTCCGGCGCTGCGCCTGACGCGGGAGAACTCACTCTGCAAAGAGTTGTTTTACGGCAGACACGACCGTCTCCCAAGCTGGCGACAGCGGGTCGATCAGATCCAGGTGGCTCGCTTTCGCGATTTCAACCAGCCGCACGTTTTCTCCACGCCGCAGCTTCTCTTCTGCATAGCGGCGACTGAACGAGGGCGGCACATCGTCGTCGCTGCTTGCGCACAGAATCGCCTGTCGCGCGCCCACCTTCAACTCCATCGGATCGGCTTCCCGATAATGTTCCGAAACCGAAGTGGGCGTTCCACCAAGAAATCCGACGACTGCGTCGTTGCTCAGGTGCAAACGGTAGGCTTCGTTGAGATCCAGTACTCCCGCCAAAGAGAGAACGCGCGGTACCGACGGTTCGTGCGCGGCTAGACATACCGCAAGTTGACCACCCGCGGAGTGCCCCATCACTAGCGTTTTGTTGGCGGCCAGGTCGTACCGCTTCGCAATCTGCGAAACCAACCGGTAGCCGCTGACCACGTCCTCGAAGCTTCCGGGCCAGCCTCCACCCGCATTCCCGACCCTGCGGTACTCCAAATTCAGAGTGGCATAGCCGCCTCGCGTCAGTGCCGCGCAAAGATGACCAGCGTGCAGCAGGTCATACTTGGCACGCCAAAAGCCGCCATGAATATTCACAATAACCGGCGTGGATTTCTTCCCCGGCGGAAGTCGCAAATCTCCAAACTGATTTGGATCGGGCCCATACGCCACCCGGAAGTCCGCTGGTGGAGGAGTCCGTTGCAGAATGTCGTCTGTCATTCCAGTCAGGCTTCCGCTCGACGAGTCTCTCCCCTCGAGCCCCACTAGTCTTCCAACGCTCCCTTACTGGCCTTTCAACTTCAACTTGGACTTATTTTCTTCAAGGAATTCCCGAAGGTTCTCAGCCGCCTCCAGCAAGCGGATCCACTGCTCGTAGTACAGCGTGACTGGAAAGCGCCCAAGCCCATACACGCTCACGCCTCCCTTCTCCGACACTCGGAACTCCATGCTACCGGAACGCTTTTTGGTTTCGACCTGCTTCTCCAGTTCAGCCAGGCGAGCTTTCAGTTCTTCGTAAGACGGCTCCGACATAGAGGACTCCTTGAACCAATTTCTTCGATCATAGAATCCAGGAACTTGCGGCGTCGAGCCTGGAAATTGTCAGCTCGATCCCGCTGTGACCCTTTTTTCCTAGAAATACCGCCCCAGCTGGAAATAAAACTTGTGATGATCGCCATTCCCAACCGCTCCGCCGAACACGATGGGGCCTAACGGAGTCTGAATGATAATTCCGCCATTGAAGTCCTGCGGCAGAGTCGGCGCGCTCGGGCTGAGCGGCGGGTGATAAGCATCCGCGACCTCGTACATCCCAAATACCGACATGCTTCCCCCCAGCAGCGGCGAGAACTGTTTCAGGCGATGCAGGTATCCCGTCTGAAACAAGAAGTACTGATTCGTCAGAAGCTCGTTGATCCCATACGCCGCCAGTTGTCTTGGTCCGCCCAGGCTGAACGGAGGCAATCCCGTCTCCTCCCGCCCGAAGGTCGTGCCCCCAGACGCCAGCAAAAACACCGAGCCCGGGTTGCTGATCCGCTTGAAGAACTGCGTTTGCAACTGCGTCGCCGGAAATGTCTCGCTCGCTTCCAGGTTCGCATCGTAGAACTGGAACCCGTATTTCACGTAGTACCCTTGCCGCGGTATGGTCGGGTTGTCCAGGTGATCGTTTACGTATTGCAGGCGCGAGAATCCTTGCCGCCCGCTGCCGTTCTGCAAGTCCGGCGTTCCGATGTCGCGCTTCAGGCTCACCTGCCCCACCTGGTACCCAAAGCGGAGTTCGGAAAAACGGTCGATCGCAATTCCGAAATCCAGTCCCCCGCCAACATTGCGCTCGCGGTACTCTGCGATTCGGTTGTTGTCCAGGTAAATATTGAAGGGCAAGCTGTTGGCAAAACCACGGGGCGCTATGAACAGATGGCTCTTCCAGCTGAACGGGTGATAGTACTCGGAATTGAGCACATATTCGGACCCGGCGATAACGTCATTGCGCCACTCGGACCCGAAGCCCCCCACATCGAGCAATGTGATGCGTGCCCCAACACTGAATTGAACGTTGTTGTAGTCGGAGCCGTCGATCAGGAAAATGGGCAGCACCAGCGGAGGCCCATAATCCTTCTCGTCGGCGTGAACCAGCAGCCCTTCCTGGTCACCCCGACGCACTAATTGATAGCCCGCCCGTGAGAAACGCCCCAGACCGGTGATATCGGTGAGTTCCCGGTTGAGTTCATTGACGTTCACCGGCTTGCCGATATCATCCCCCAGGCTCTTGGCAATTCCCTCTGAGATCACTGGCGGAGGACCCGTCACTTCGACGAACTGGGGCACTGGAGTGGGCGGAGTCCGCTCCTTGCGCTTCTCTACATAAGCGTTCCATTCTTCATCAGAAACCGCGAAGCGCTCCAGCACGTTGGCGCGTTCCTGGGCTCCCTCATACCCAAGCTGGATCAACTTGTCCGCTGCTGCATAGTCGGTGCTGGTAAACGCCTCGGTGTGTACCGGAATCAGCACATCGGCCTTCTGCATGGTCGCCAGTTCGTTGGCGGCGATCACCACGCTTACCGACTGTCCTAACACGCCGAACGCCGAAAGCGACTGGTTTGGATTGAGCGGCTTCACTTCCAGGTGAACCGCGATCACAATGTCGGCACCCATCGCCCGAGCCACATCCACGGGCAGGTTCTTCAGGAGGCCTCCATCCACCAGCACCTGATCGTCCCGCCGCATGGGACTGAAGATGCCCGGCAGCGACATGGTGGCGCGCAGTGCATCGGCCAGCGATCCCCGATCGAACACGACCGACTTTCCCGAAACCAGGTCCGTGGCCACACAACGAAAAGGCGTTGGCAAGTCGTCAAAACTCTTCAGGTCGGCGTAGGGCAGCGCAATTCGGTCCAAAATCAATCCCACCTGGTGGCCCGAATTAAATCCACTCGGAAACGAAAGTCCGTCTTTCAATCCCAATTCGATCGTCGTGGGATAAGCACGCTTGTCTTCCTTGCGCCGAAACGCCAGCGCGCGATATGGCGCCTGGTCGCTGAGTGCCTTATCCCAATCAATCGTCTTCACGAACTCCAGCATCTCGGTCGCCGAGCGTCCGGTCGAATACAACCCTCCGACCAGGCCTCCCATACTGGTTCCAGCAACGTAATCGACCGGAATGTGATGCTCCTCGAACCATCGCAGCACTCCGACGTGCGCCAGGCCAAGCGCGCCGCCCCCCTCCAGCACCAGTCCAATCGTCGGCCGATGCTCGGGCTTCGCCGAGGCTTCCTGTGAAGGCGACGTCGCCTCCTGCGGATAGGCGAACCATGAACAGAGCACAACGAGGAATACGCCACAGCACCACAAACGCATAAGCCCTCCCGGCAGCGAGAAAGTATATCGGGTACGCCGCCGGGCACAAAAAAAAGTGCCGGCATTGTGCCGGCACTTACAACATCCCTAAACAGGCGTACCCCGCTCCCGCCTCATCAGGGCAAACGCACTTCGCTTCCTTCGGCCGCCGTCATACTCCGCTGTTGCCCTCGATACCAATACTGAAGAAAGAGTTGCTTCGGCTGGTTCGGTGCAGGATCGCCTCCCATCGAGTCGTTGTTCACTCGAAAACGAAGCGAACCATTGTTGACCAGGCTCTGCACGCGCCCGGTCACATCGCGCGTGCTTCTCCCCGCTCCGTACCTCGCCGAGACGACCCGCAAATCACTGTTCCAACCCGGCTGCCCAGGATAACCCGGACCAGGCTGCGCCACATTAGGCGAGGCGACTCGCGAGAAAGGCACATTGTTCGGGATGCGATAAGAAGAGTAGATGTCATACATCCGCTTCTCCATGCTCCGCACTTCACTCTGGTTGTTGGTCCTTTGATAGTCCAACCAGCGCGTGTAGTAGCTGTCGAAGCGCTTCTGGTCGTCGGTACGGAGTTGGTAGCTGTCGTACCCCGATCCTGGCCGATTTGGCGGATATCCCGGCCCGGGCCCCCCAATTTGCAGATTGACCTGTTGGTTTTCCTGATAGGTATACTGGCGAGTCTGACCGTTATACTCAGCCACACTCATGCGCAGCGTCTTCGGGACTCCCGGCACCGGGTCCTGGACGCCGAACGCTTGGTTAGTCACGCGAAAGTTGAGGGAACCGTTTCTCACCATCGATCGAACCTGGTTCGTCACGTTGATCCAGGTCCGATTGGCGCCATACTGTGCATTGGTAACGTCGCCGCGTTGTGCTTGCGCCTGGAGAGGAACCAAGACGCTCATTAGGGCTAAGGTCCCAAGGATCGGCCGTGTCTTCTGCCATCTCCCTGTTCGCTTCATAAAAAATCCTTCCCTCCTTTCGATGGGCGCCCATTCTGCCACATCTCGTCACGGTCAGTCGCCTGCTCGACAACGCTCCTCCACCCTTCTTGGTTCACAGCCCTCGGTTACTGCTTTCGCGCCGTTTCCGACTTGGTCACGTGTTTCGGCGACGTCTTGTCCAGGAGCGCAAGCAGCTTGGAGGCAGCGGCGGGTGGAGGCACCTTCCCTTCACGAACAATTTCGCGCGCGCTCAGATCTTTCCCATACAGTGCTTTGTTCGCGCCGTCATCCGATCGCAGTGTCGATCCAGCCAGCGACACCCCGGCAAACACGCCTTGCGCCCGGGAATACGACAGGATCTCAGCCTTCATCACCACGTCCGTCTCGGCAGAGGTGTCCCGTCCCTTGGGCCCCGCCGCGGCCGAAGCATCAGCGCCCAGTTTCACTTTGCTCGACATCACCGAATTCGCCCCCGACTCGTTCATGACCAGCAGAACGAAGTCCGTGGCCTGCCCACCGATTTGAAGCCCGAAGCTTCCGCCCTCCAACGCGAACATCGCGGGCGCGCTCCACGGCCCGTTGAACTCTTCTCCCTTGCGACAGCTAATCACCCCTCGACCATAGCTGGCCCCCACAACAAATGCGGCTTTTTTCACCGAAGGGTAGATCACCACGCACTCCGCTTTATCCAGCAGATCTTTGGGGATTCCCTCTGGCATCCCCAGAATTTCTTTCAGCACTTGATACGAATCATGGATGCGGTCGTTCTCTTTTTTCTGAGCAAGCGCCGGAACCGAGCAGGCGAGAGCCAGCACAGCAATAAACAGCTTTCGTGTCATAAATCCTCCATATTCAGTTGGACAGGTGCGTGATCCGTGGGGCCCGGTTGGATCAGGATAGGGTTGGGGAACAGGCGCTTATCAATGGCAGCGAGGTTCTTGCGGAAGTACACCCATACTCTGGGCAGCATCTTAGACTGGGCGACACTGCGTCGACAAGCCACCCATCTCTGATGAGAAGCCAGGCTTCGCCCGGCGAACAAATTTAAGAATCGACGCCGGATTCTTCAGGTGCGTGGAGACGGGTTACGTAGAAGAAGACTTTGGCGGTAGCGAGAAGCATTCAGGGGATCGCTGTCGGCGCCCTCTAAAAGGCGAAGCCGGCTTGTAATTCGATCTTGCGCACCGCCGACTTGCTGGAGAAAGGGCCTCCCGCCAATCCAATCGATTCCCCAAATTTCGGGGAAGAGAGGTCTCCCACCGGCGTGGCCAGATTCTCGCGGTTGAAGACGTTGCGCGCGATGACGCCCAGCGTCAGGCTGTAGCGCCGGCTCGATGCAGGCCCCAAGCTCATCGGACCTCCCATCGCCCGGCCGAATCCGCCGTTGGGACCATGGCCGTGGCCGCCCGGACCATGCTCCCCCGGCACCGCCCCCGCTCCTCCACTTTCGCGCCCGAACCCGAACGTCTTGGTCAAACGAAGATTCACGCTGAACCGTGTGGGTCCGATCAGGTAGTTCACCGGAATGCGCGCGTCATTCGGCCCCGGAACCGCATTGTAATGGCACGCTGCCGTCGGCTGCAGGCACTCGGCCGTTGGATTGGCGGCAAACGACGGCCGATCGTTGAAAATCGAATCCCCATTCAAATCCGGTCCGACCGTCACGTTGTAGGGCATCCCGGACGAAACCACGACAAACGGGCTTAGGCGCACTCCATACGGTCCTGCAAGTGTCCCTGCCAAAAACAATCGATGCCGCTGCGCATAGCTGGCCGGCCCCCAATCCTCGTTCAGGTTGTACTGGTTCGACGGAAAACTGCCTGCCACCGATGGCGAATTCGGATTCAGGCCACCGGTATTTGCATCGGCATAGTTGAGCAGATAGAACCCGAACAGCGAGAGCCGCGCGCCCACTCTCAGGTTGGTATTCACAATGAGTTGGCTCTGCTTGAAGGTCCCCTCCGAACTGAACTGATATACATTGCTTAGACCATAGACGTCGTGCAGCGGCCGTACCAGCGGGTCGGTCGGATCCGTGCTGTCAAACGGCGCATTGATGTTCCGCGTAAGGAACTGCCGCTGTCCCCGCGAGTTCAAGTACGACACCGCCAGATTCGCCGACTTCGTGATCTGCCGTTCAATACTCACTGCGCTCTGAATGATGTAGGAAGCGTGCATCCGCGGATCGATCTGATAGAGCGTGGGTGAATTCACCGCGGGCAGCGATGGCGGTGGCTGCGGCGGAAACGTGAACGTCTGCGGATTGGCCACCAGGTAATTCACCTGGTCGATCCCGTTGTATCGGTCCGCCAGCAACTGCCACTCTTCCTGGAACCGCTGATAAAACAGCCCCGCACCCGCTCGCACTACCGTCTTGGCCGCGCTCTTGCCATGGCCGTCGATCCCCCACGCGATTGCCGCTCGCGGCGCCCAGTCGCTGTGGTCGTGAATCTGATTCTGGGTTTCGAAGCGCAGCCCATAGCTCAGCGTTAAATTTGACCGCAGCCGCCAGTCATCCTGCACATAAAACCCGGCATCCACCCACGACAGGTTGCTGGTCGCTACCGGCGCCAGGGGCCCGGTTCCCGGAGGCGCATTCCCAGGAATGCCCCCGCTGGTCTGGCTGTATTGGCTCGCCTGTTGCCCGATTCCGAGAAACGTGTTGGCATACGCCTGAATCGACGGGAAGAAGTACGTTCCGTTGAAGTTCTGTTCGCTCGTATTCGTTTCCTGCACCCCCCGCACTCGAACGCCAAACTTCAACATGTGACTCTTCAACGAAAGCGAGGTGTAGTTCTGCAGTTCGTAGTGGCTCGTATCGTCATTGATGGACCCGTTCGCACTCCCTCCGCTGCTGAACGCGCCGGCCACGGTAACGCTCGTGTTCGTGTTCAGCGGCAACTGCGTGGTCAGATCCCGCAAGTACTGAAACCGTAGCTCGTTCACGGCTTTCGTTCCGATGATCTGCGTATCGCTGATCTGAACGGTGTGCTCGGTCTCCTGGCTGTTGTAGCCCTGCGACTGCAGGGCAAGCTGCCCTACCCCGTCGTTCGTCTCTGAGTTGCGCCAGAACTCATAACGCGCGGTGAGCGTGTTGTTCTTCGAAATCTGGTAATCGATCCTCGGATTGATAATAGTCCGTGTGTATGGGTTCGGCACTGCGGCCGTAAACGGCACCCCCGGGCTCGTCGGATCGCAGCTCCCCGGGTCGTTCGCCACGCACGCCGGATTCAGGATCGTCGCATTGACCACCGCCAGTTCGTTGATGTTCCGCCGCTGGAAATCCACGAAGAACGACGATTTCTTGGTGATCGGACCGCTCAGGCTCCCCATGTATTGGGTCGAATAGTACGACGGCTCGGTGGTCAGGAACGGATTCTGCGAGTTGAATGCCGACGAATTCCCCAGCACCGAGATCTGGCCGTGAAACTTTTCCGTTCCCGGCTTGGTGAAGATTTCGATTCGACCGTAACCCAGCTTGTCGTACTCGGACGAGAACGGATTCTGGTTCACCCGAATTTCACGGATCGAAGACTTGGGCGGCAGCTGTCCCGCTGTGAATCCGTCAATGTAGAATTGCCCTCCGTTTGGCCCCGCTGCCGGTCCCGCTAACGCCTCCAGGTCACTCTGCAGCTCATCGGGATCATCCGACAGCGCTTCCAGATCCTTCCCCGATAGCACCGTCGCTCCCGCATTGCTCGCCGGATTCGTGTCCACCTGCGTACTATGTTCCTGAACGTTGACCTTTTCCTGCTCGACGCTGATCTCCAGCGAGATATTGAACGACGTGGTCTGGCCCGCGTTCAGTTCCACGTCATCTTGAACGAATACCGAAAAGCCCGTCGCATTCGCCGTGACCGTGTACTTCCCGGGAGGAAGACTCTTAATCTCGTATACCCCGTTCTTGTTCGTGACCGCGGAAACCGTCTTCCCATCCGGCGTCACAATTCCAATCGCCGCGCCGGTGATTACTGCGCCAGAAGGGTCTGTCACCGTTCCCCGGATTTCCCCAGTGCCGGCCTGGCCGAACGCGAACGCCCCACCCAGCCCCAGAATCCAACCCAGAACCACCATCCACCCGATTGACGTACGCGCGCTCACCACCAATGGCTTCCCTTCCCGTGCGTGATCGGCCCGCCCTGCCTGGCTTGATTCAAAGCTGGCCCTTACTACAGCGATCCGCTCGCGTGCGAACCGGCCGCCCCTCCACTGTTCCCTGGATCATTCGACTTCGGAAACCCACCACATCTGTCAGGTACGAGGCTCTACGGAGCCGCTGCCTCCGCACTCGCCGAACTCAACGTCCAGGGGGACAGGATCGCGGTATTCGCGCCATTGGGTGCGGCCGTAAGGATCGGCTCTACGCCTGCCAACAAAGTGATCGCCGTAACGGCTTCGGCCCCGGAGCCCTCCGTCGACACAATCATCACCGCCTCGCCTTTTTGCAAATCGGCCAGTTTGGTGTCGGGCAGCCGGCTCAAAAACCGCTGCAGATCCGGAGGTCCGGAATGTTCCCCCGCCCCGACGCCCGACGGCGGCCCAGCGCCAGGCTGCGGGCGCATCTGCCCTTGCGGTCCGCCTGCACTCGCATTTTTTCTTAGACTTATAGCAATGCGCTGCGCCATCTCCGGCGGCAGCTTCTTTACCAACGAGTCCGGGGCCATTTTCACTTCCACTGGCTTCTTGGTGATGGCGTCTTGCACGGTCACCGTACCGGCGCCTGCATCCACCGATGCGACCGTGCCCGCAATATTGCGAAACGTCCCCGAGACCGCCTCTACCGCGTTTAACTCGCCTCCGTCAGGACTCCGTTCTCCTCGCGCTCGAAGTTGGTCGCCCACCTTGATCTGATCCAGTGGCGCGGGCTTGGCGTCATCAAACTTCACCGAATTCGGCGCGTAGCGGCGCAGAATGGTGGCTTTGTCCGTCCGCACCACGATGCTCTTCTGCTCCGTCCCGATGGTCGCGACGGAAATGGTGATCGTTCCCCCTGCCACATCGATCCCAGTCACCAGACCGCCCACTCCGCGCTTCTGCCAATCTTCCCGTTCTTGTTCGCGCCTGGCAGTCACGTCTGACTCCTTCATCACGATGACCGATAGGGCCTTCACGTCCTTGGAACCCGGCACGGGAACGCCGCGCACCAACAGCCGATCGCCAACTTGCAAGTCCGAAGGCTGGAGCGGCACGGCCCCACTTAAGTCTTTCTGACCCGGAGCAACTCGCACCATGTGGGTTTCTGCCGATAGTTGAATGGTCACATCTACTCCATTGTCCGCACTGACCACGATGGAGTTGCTGCTTACGCTTTTGATCGCCCCCATGGTCCGCACTTTGGCGGCCTGAGGAGAAGGTGGCGCCTGTTGGTGGGCGAGGACCACCGAGGGAACGCTAAGCAACACAATCACCGTAAACAGGGCTCTGCCCAGATACAGCCGGTTCCCTGATTTCCCCGAGATCATGTCCTAATCTAGCATCTGGCTTAGGGCGCATCTCCCGCTTTTACAAAGTTTTACGCTCAAAAGCGCCGAGCTGGCCCCAAATCAGGAACCAACATCGCGCCGATAATCGCACGAATCCAAACCAGCCTTCCCGTGTGGCGCGGACACTCTTGTCCTCGAGATGCCCGCAGCAGCACCCCGCCCTAGACGACACGCGTTTCAATGCCCGCACCGCTCCCGACACAGCTCTTCCAACCCACCTCCCCATGTACAGAGAACCATGCACAGAGAACGCACCCCCCAACGCCAAGTCGCGCAGCGACGCCAGAAAAATAGCCCCGCACTTCAGTACGGTCCCGAGTCGCGCAGCGATGCCAGAAAATAGCCCCGCACTTCAGTACGGTCCCGAGTCGCGCAGCGACGCCAGAAAATAGCCCCGCACTTCAGTGCGGTCCCGAGTCGCGCAGCGACGCCAGAAAATAGCCCCGCACTTCAGTGCGGTCCCGAGTCGCGCACCGACGCCAGAAAATAGCCCCGCACTTCAGTGCGGGGGTAAGCGAACCAACATCGCCGAGTCCGCTTTAGCGGACGACACCCCGTCTCCTTGCCCTTCACCCACCCGCCCCATCGGGGCACGCTATAATAGGGAACCGTTACAAAATGTCTCGCCGGTTTTGAGGGTTTCGGCCGCCTCGACACGTTTCGGGGCACAGTGCTTGTGCCGAAAGCTCACCACTGACCAATCCCTTAGGAGTCCATGCCTTCGATGGAGAGCACTTCGATTCGATTCTCACTGATTCTGCTTCTGTCCTTGTCATTGCCGGCGATCAGCGGCTCGGCGCAAACCGCCCGTACTGCTGCCACCGGCATCCATGCCTCTACCTCTTCCGCCTTGACGTCCCCATCGTCCCCGTCCGCCTTCGTCGGCAGTGGGACCAAGATTGGGATCATCAATATCGAACAAGCCATCATGGCAACCAACGAAGGCCGCCATGACTTCGACGAACTGACCAAGAAGCTTCAACCCAAGCAGGCCGAACTCAAGAGCCGCCAGGACGAACTGGACGGCCTGAAGCGCCAGTTGAACACCCAGAGTGCGACCCTGAATGACGACGCGCGCAATGACTTGGCGCGGCAGATCGACATGAAACAGCGGAGTTTCGATCGTGACGTTCAGGAGGCGCGTGACGACGCCAACAATCAGCAGCAGGAAATCGCCCAGCGTATCCTTCGCAAGATGGCGCCCATGGTCGTGAAGTATGCCGCCGACAACGGCTACGGCATGGTGCTCGACTCGGGCAAGGGATGGCCCGAGTCCCCGGTGGTGTGGTTCGGACAAAGCGTCGATATCACCAAAGCGATTGTGGACCAGTACAACGCCAAGGCGGGCGCTGCAGCTCCCAGCACCTCGGGCTCCGCGGCAAGAACTCCGTCCGCGCCCAAGGCGTCTGGTGCGACCGCTCCCGCTGCTAAGCCGCAGCCGCCAAAATAGCTTGGCGCTCGAGCAGTCGGAAGCGACTGCGACTCCGGAATTCTGTCGGCGGGGATGTCGCTATCCCTGAGCCGCCAGCCCAGCCTGCACGCGCCCCGGTCGCGTCGCGACGGCGGTCTTAGCCGCAGTTAAGAGTCTGTGGGAAAGCCCGTAGAGGCAGCGCCCTCGCCTGCCTGACCGAGCCCGCTCGGCACGAAATCTCTCAACCGCGCACTCGCCTCGCATCCTGGCTCACAAGGGTCGCGCAGCGACGTCACAAGCCAGCCCAGTGCCTCAGTGTTGGGAAAGCGACGGTAGAATTCTGCGTCTGCTTCAGCGGACGACAACACGTCACGACAGCGCGAAAAAAGATATCGAGCGAACGCTGCGAGACATGTCTCGCGCGAATCCATCTCCATTCCGAATGCTATACTGACGCGAGAGCGGGGTTGGTATATGGGTCGTGCCCCGGCTTCCCAAGCCGGCGAAACGGGTTCGAGTCCCGTACCCCGCTCCACGCCAAATGAATGCCGCGCCTTGAAGGGTGAGCGCCAGCCTCCGGTCGAAATCGACACTCTTCGCGGCCTTTCCACATCCCTTGCGATCTTTGCGGTTCAGGCTTTTCCGCGGCATGCTCCACACGGCCGTCGCCGTAATAGGAACCCGAATACACTCGACACCCTGCACGCAGCCGTGCCCTTGCGTTACTATCTTCCCTTTCCGGGAGATCAACTACCTTGAAGAAGATTCGCCAGGAGTCTGCTAGCCCCCTCTCCAGCACACGGCGTGGATTTCTAACCAGCGCAGTACTGGGAGGCGCCGCCGCGATGGCCTATCCTGCACTCGGTTCGGCGCGCGAACTTTTGAAGCCGACTCTACCGTTTCAGTCCAAAGCCTTCGAGTTCGAAGAAGTCACCTTCGATGCGCTGCACCAGGGCATGCAGTCGGGCAAATTCACGGCGCACTCCATTGCGCAGGCCTACCTCGATCGCATCGCAGAACTCGACCAGTCCGGCCCGCGCGTTAACAGCGTCATCGAACTCAATACGGACGCGATTGCCATTGCCGATGCTCTCGACAAGGAGCGTAAAGAAAAGGGCTCACGCGGGCCCCTGCATGGCATTCCCCTCCTCGTAAAAGACAACTTCGACACTGCCGACAAGATGCTGACCACCGCGGGATCGCTGGCTCTGGTGGACTGCCCGAAGCCCACCCGGGATGCGGTTGTTGTGCAGAAACTGCGCCAGGCGGGCGCCGTCATCCTGGGCAAAACCAACCTCAGCGAGTGGGCCAACATCCGCTCCAGCCACTCGACCAGCGGATGGAGTGGGCGTGGCGGCTTGACTCACAATCCCTATGTCCTCGATCGCAACCCCTGTGGTTCAAGTTCCGGAACCGGCGCCGGCGTCTCGGCGAACTTCGCTGCCGGGGGAATCGGCACGGAAACGGATGGCTCGATTGTTTGTCCCTCGTCTTCCAACGGCCTGGTCGGCATCAAGCCGACCGTGGGGTTAGTCAGCCGCACCGGCATCATCCCCATCTCGCACAGCCAGGACGGCGCCGGGCCCATGTGCCGCACCGTGCGCGACGCCGCCATTCTGCTCGGCGCAATCACCGGCGTCGACCCCGCCGACCGCTACACCCAAACGAGCCAAGGCAAGTCCTTCACCGATTACACGCGCTTTCTCGACGCCAAGGGCCTCAAGGGCGCGCGCATCGGCGTAGCCCGAAAGTATTTCGGTTTCAGCGACCCAGTCGACGCCCTGATGAACGAAGCTATCGACATCATGAAGCGCGAAGGCGCCGAGATCGTCGATCCCGCCGACCTCGAAAGCCATGGCAAGTTCGACGACAGCGAATTCACCGTGCTGCTCTACGAACTCAAGAGCGACATGGCGCAGTATCTCGCCTCGCGTGGACCCGATTGTCCGATGAAAACCCTGAAAGACCTGATCGCTTTCAACGATCACAATGCCCAGAAGGAAATGCATTTCTTCGGTCAGGACACTTTCATCAAGTCGGAAGCCAAGGGCCCGCTCACCGAACGTGAATACATCGACGCGCTGGAAAAAGATCACCGCCTTGCCCGCGCCGAAGGCATCGACGGCGTAATGGACAAATTCAAGCTGGATGCGCTGATCGCGCCAACCGGTGGGCCCGCCTGGGTTACCGATCTCATCAACGGCGACCACTTCGGTGGCGGAAGCTCCAACGCCGCCGCCGTCGCCGGCTATCCCAACATCAACGTCACTGCCGGAAACCTTTTTGGTCTGCCGGTGGGCATCTCATTTTTCGGCCGCGCCTGGAGCGAGCCCACATTGATCAAGCTCGCCTACTCCTTCGAACAAGCCACCCAGGCCCGCAAGTCCCCAAAGTTCCTTGCAACCGCAAACCTGAGCTAAATGTCGGGATTCGGAAAACCGCGCCTCATTCCCTCGGCGTCCCTTCGCCAGCCCTTCGCAGTCTCTGCGGTTTCAAGCTCTTCCCCCTCACGCCTCCGTCGCGAAATGCAAATACATCGACTGAATCCCCACCCGCCCCGGCCCCGTGAACCGGTTCCACACCAACTGTCCCGCACTCGCCAATAACCCCGTCGACAGCCGCTGGATCTGCGTCTCCATCTGCACGCTCGCGTCCTTGTAAACCCACCCGCCCGGCTCGATATCGATCATTTCCCCCGGATGCAGCATCACCTCAAAAACATTCCCGTACCCGTGCAGCCACACGATGCCGTCGTTCTCCTTCGCCGTGAACGTATCGATGAAGAATCCCGACCCGCTGAACATCATGTTGGCGAATCCCTTCACCCGGGTGAACGAATAATCCACGTGCCCGGTCGCCGCCAGAAACTGGTGCTCGCGCACGTCAATCGACTCGCCCTGCTTCAGATGCATACCCCACACATGGCCCGCCCCATCCCGGCTGAAGGCAATGTGCCCCGGCCCATGCGCCTCGGTCATAAAAATCGGCATGCCCGATAGAATCCGCTTGAATGCCCCCGACAGCGACTTCACCCCGATCGTCACCTTCGGGTCTTTCCACAGCAGGATGTGATGTTCAAAGTAAACCGGCACTCGCGCCATCTCGATATGCAAGACCGGAACCAGTTCCCCTTCGAGGTGATACGTGACTCCCCCAAAGCTCTCATCACGCGTGCCCGTGGGCAACAACACAGGAATTGCCATGCAGTCTCGCCTCCAGAAACGTCCTGGAGCGCAGCATATCGTGCGAGCCTCAAGCGCCGACAGTAATCAACCGAGCACTTGTTGGCTTGCTACTGCAATCACCTGTCTTTGTTGGGATCTTACGTCCACCGAAACCAGCGCACCGCCAGCGCGAACGCGATCCCTCCCCACAACACCAGCACCAGCAACCGCCCCGACTGCGATGCCAGCGTTGCCCCCTCCAGGATCGTCGCCCGCAGCGCGTCATTGAGCGCCGTCAACGGCAGCGCCTTGATGAACGGATGCATGACCGCCGGAAACCGCTCGTACGAAAAAAACACTCCCGAGAAAATCCACATCGGCATCATCACCACGTTGATCAGCCCGCTGATGCTTTCAATTTTCTGCGCCCGGCTCGCCGTCAGCAGCCCAATCCCGCCAAACGCCGCCGAGCCAATCGCTCCCAGCAACAGAATCCCCACCACCGATCCCAGCACGCGCATGTGGAAGAACAACATCCCAAACACCAGCAGCAGCCCGACCTCAATAAACATCAGCACCAGCCGGCTCGACATCAGCGCCAGCAGAAAATCGCTCCGCCGCATCGGAGTCCCCACGAACCGCTTCAGCAATTTGCGCTGCCGCATGTCCACCAGCGCAAACCCGATGCCCCACATCCCAGAGTTCATCAGGTTCATCCCGATCAGGCCGGGAATCAAGAAGTCGATATAGCGCGACCCAGGCTCCGACGACGCCACCACCGAAGTTGGAATCACATCTCTCCGCCCGGCCGCCGATTGCAGCGCGTCGTCCACCTCGGTATGCGACAGCACGCTCTCCGCGCGCGCCGGGTCGAAGTAGTACTGGAATCCGCCCTTTCCATCCGGTACGACGACAAGGTCAAACTTTCCCAGCCGCAACCCCATCAGCGCCGCCTCGCGATTCAATACCTCCGCATGGATGAAGCTGCTCCGCGCAGATTGATGAATCATCGATGCCGCATCCTGCGCGCCCGGCCCCTCGACGATTGCAATGCTGGTCGTGTCGGCCGGCTTATTGCGGAACGCAATCCCCAGGCCCAGCGCCAGCAGCAAGGGAAACGCAAACACCCAGAAGATCACCTCCGGCTCGCGCTTCAATTCCTTCATGCGCGCCATCAGCAGATGCGAAAACCCGGACCACCGCCCCGTCCTGGGTGGCGGTGTCCCCGATCGCGGCTCTGCAACAGCAGGCGGTGCTTGCTGAACAACACTCACAACAAAATCCTCTCCCCAGTTGCTAAAAACACTCGCTCTCCAAAGTCTTTATCTCGTGCTGTTTACTCTCAATCTCAATCCGCAATCAGGATCAACTCGCAGCCCTTTGCGATCTTCGCGCGGCCTTTGGCGTTCTTGGCGGTTAAGATCTCCGGCAAGACGCTACCGGCACGTCGCCATCACTCCTCCCGCAAATGCCTCCCCGTCAAATTCACGAACACATCCTCCAGGCTCGCCTGCCGCGTGCTCAGCCGGAGCAATTGCGTTCCCTGCTTCCGCACCGCCTCGAGCAGCGCTGGGATCGTCAGATGCGGCTCGCGCACGGTCAGCGAAAACAGTCCATCCTCATGGCGCACCGCCTCGACGCTCGGCAACCCGCGCCACGGTCCCACTCCGCCGTCTCCGTCGCTCTCCACGCTGAACTCCACCACATGATGCCCGCCCAGCCGCTCAATCAAATCCGCCGGCGTCCCCTCCGCGATGATCTGGCCATGATCCACAATCGCCAGCCGGTCGCACAGCCGTTCCGCCTCATCCATGTAGTGGGTCGTCAACAAAACCGTCCCGCCCGCGCGCTGAAAATTCCGCACGATCTCCCAAAGCTGCCTCCGGCTCTGCGGATCCAGTCCTGTCGTCGGCTCGTCCAGAAATAACAACTGCGGATTCCCCACCAGCGCCGTCGCCACTGCCAGTCTCTGCCGCTGCCCGCCCGATAATTTCCCTACCCACGAATCCGCCTTTTCCGTGAGCTGCATCTGATCCAACACCGCCTCCGGAGCGCGCGGCTCGCGGTAGAAGCTGGCAAACAAATCGATGGTCTCGCGCACGGTTAGCTTTTCCGATAGCCGCGTTTCCTGCAGCGAAATCCCGATCCGCTCCCGTAACTCCCGCGGACTCTCCTGCCAGGTATGGCCCAGGATCTTCACCAGCCCCGCCGTCGGCGCCAGCAAGCCTTCTAGAATTTCAATGGTAGTGGTTTTCCCCGCGCCGTTCGGTCCAAGCAGCCCGAAGCACTCTCCCGGCTCGATGGTCAGGCTCAGTCCCCGAACGGCCTCGACCTTGCCGTCGTAGGTCTTGCGCAGTTCGCGACATTCCACCGCGGCGGCCACGGCTCATTCTATCGCGAAGCTCTCGCAGTCACGCCTCCCGACCGGCGCCCCACTCAGGTTTTCCGAACCTCAAAACGTACACCCGCCCCCTTCACCGCAGGGTGCGGCCCCGCGATTTTCACCAAATCTTGACGCGCCTGTCATCTGCCCGTAACACAGCCTTCTTACCTTCACCCTTCGGCCCGTCCTGAGCACGTCGCGGGCCTGACTCCTGACCAAGAAAGGTGTTGCCATGAAAAAATCATTTGCGACCTTGTGCCTGCTGGCCGCAATCCTGACCGGAACTGCGCTCGCCCAGCAGGGCCCCGTTCCCAAGGGCATCCCGCATCTCGATCACGTATTCCTCATCATGATGGAAAACCACGGCTACGCTCAGATTCTCAATAACCCGGACGCGCCTTTCCTGAACCAGTACGCCAAGTCCGCCAACCTCGCGACCAACTATTTCGCGATCGCGCACCCCAGCCTGACCAACTATCTGGAAGTTGTCGGCGGATCCAATTTCGGCGTGCTCGACGACAACTCGCCCGACTGGCACAGCACCACCTGCATTACCAACCTGGCCTCCCGCGTCGCATCGACCGAAGCGACCTCGGCGCCCATCTGCCCGATTACCGGAATCGGCACCGATGCCGCTACTCCGCTCATCGACGAAACCAACGAAACCCAGGGACCTCCCGGCGACATCGAGATCGATGGCATCCACTCTTACCCCGCCAAATCGAGCACCCGGGGCATCACCATCGCCGACCAACTGGTCACCGCCGGCAAAACCTGGAAGAGCTATCAAGAAGACCTCCCGGCCACCGGCGCTGACACTATCAACTACAGCGATGGCCTCTTCACCAACAACACCGACTTCACCCAGATCAGCCCGCGCTTCAGTAGCGGCAACGTCGTGCAGCAGTATGCGGTGAAGCACAATCCCTTTGCCTATTTCCAGGCCGTTCAGGAAGGCAGCGATCCCAACCACAGCTTGCGCAATATCGTGGCATTCGACGGTGATACCGGACTCTACGCCGACCTGCGCACCGGCCGGGTTCCCAACTTCGCCTTCATCTCGCCGAACCAGTGCCACGACCAGCACGGCCGCGGCAACGCCGGCCCCTTCTGCCAGTTCGACTATCACAACAACGGAACCCAGAAAGGCCTGAATCCCGCACTGATCCTGATTGGCGATCTCGCCGTGCAGAACCTGGTCACCGTCATCCACAACTCTCCCGCCTGGACCCGCGGCCACAACGCGATCATCGTGGTCTGGGACGAAAACGACTACACCGTCGCGCCCATCACTAACCAGGTCGTCCTGATCGTCGACACCAACTACGGCTTCCACTCCCTGGAGAGCGGACAGTACTACACGCACTTCTCCCTGCTGCGCTCGCTCGAGGCCGGCTTCGGACTTCCCTGCCTGAACCACGCCTGCGATGCCAGTTCCAGCGTGATGTCCGACCTGTTCGCAGCGCCCGCTCACCGGTAAGCCCAAGCTCGCTCCGCCCGGAGCAAGGCCGCAAACAACAAAAAGGGTTGCAGGCTCCCGCCTGCAACCCTTGCCCGTAGAGACGGGGCTTGCCCCGTCTTAATCTCTTTCGCTTCTAGATTCCCCTAGCCCGCTGAAACATCAACCTCGCTCCAAAACTGCCTGCGCCTCTCTCTGCGCCCTTGGCGAACCCTTGGCGCACTTTGCGGTTCGATCGCTTCACTCGGTACCAGGTACTCGGTACTAGCTCTTCAGTCGTAATACTCCAACCCCAAATGCGTAATCAGTCCTTCCCCTCGCAAATGCCGCAGCGTGTTCTTCAATTTCATCGACTGAATAAACAAGTCATGCTCTGGATACAACCCCGGCGCGCTCATCGGCGACTTGAAGTAAAAGCTCAACCACTCCTGGATCCCGATCCCTTTCAACTCCGGCGTCCGCTGTGCTAGGTCGAGGAACATGATCAAGTCCAGCACAATCGGCGCCGCCAGAATCGAATCCCGGCACAGAAAATCCACCTTGATCTGCATCGGATACCCCAGCCATCCGAAGATATCGATATTGTCCCAACCTTCTTTGTTATCACCACGTGGCGGATAATAGTTGATGCGAACCTTGTGGAAAATATCCTTGTACAGCTCCGGGTACAACTCCGGCTGCAGAATGTGGTCCAGCACCCCCAGCTTCGACTCTTCCTTGGTCTTGAACGATCCCGGATCGTCCAGCACTTCCCCATCCCGGTTCCCCAGAATGTTGGTCGAATACCATCCGCTCACACCCAGCAAACGCGCCTTGAATCCCGGCGCCAGGATCGTCTTCATCAGCGTCTGCCCGGTCTTGAAATCCTTCCCGCAGATCGGAGCCTGGTTGCGCCGCGAGAGCTCATAAATCGCCGGAATATCCACCGTTAGGTTCGGCGCGCCATTGGCAAACGGCACGCCTTCGCTCAGCGCCGCATACGCGTAGATCATCGAAGGCGCGATATTCTCGTCGTTTTGCGCCAGTCCCTTCTCGAATGCCTTCACCGACTGATGCACTTCGCTCGGCTCGATGAACGTCTCGGTCGAACCGCACCAGATGGTCACCAGCCGAGATGCTCCCGACGATTTCCGGAACTGCCGGATGTCATCCCGCAACTGCTCGGCAAGATCCATCTTGTTCTTGCCCTTCTTCACATTCGGCCCGTCGATCTTCTTCACGTAGTTGTGGTCGAACACCGCCTTGCGCGGCTGGATCGACTGCATGAAGGGCTTGATCTGCTCCAGCAGATAGCGGTCGAGCACGCCGGCCTTGGACGCCGCCTCGTACATGTTGTCTTCAAAGATGTCCCAACCGGTAAAGACCAGGTCGTCGAGCGCCGCCAACGGCACAAACTCCTTGATCTTCGGCGAGCGCCCCTCGGTGCGTTTGCCCAGGCGGATGGTCCCCATCTGCGTGAGCGATCCGATGGGTTTCGCGATCCCCTTGCGGACCGCCTCCACCCCGGCCACGAACGTGGTCGCCACGGCTCCCATGCCGGGGATCATGACGCCGAGCTTCCCCTTGGCGGGCTGAATATCGGCCGCGCCCTTGTTACCGCTTTCTGTCTTCGGCTCCTGGACTTCAGCGCGAGCAGGGACTTTCACGGACTTCTGGCGTGTCGCCATAAGTGGCCACTTCCTTATGAGTTCTCAGAGTGAATGACAAACAGATATGTTCTCGTATTTACGCAGTGCTTGGCAACTTGACGAAACTGAACGGCTGCGCCAAGGCAGCGACAAGCAGAATCTCCGCAGCGAAATGCGCCCCCGTGTGGCGCGGACACTCCTGTCCGCGCCTGCACAGCGGCAGCCGCCGGCGCACTGCCGGCTCACTCCACTCGGCTTCCTCCCAGATTCCACCCGAAGAAATCCGCCCAATCCGCGAACATCCGTGGCCGCCGACACTCCTGCCCGCGCCTGTGTAGCGGCAGGCGCCCTCGCCTGCCGGCCGGCGCACTGCCGGCTCGCTCCACTTGGCTTCCTCCCAGATTCCACCCGAAGAAATCCGCCCGATCCGCGAACTTCCGTGGCCGCCGACACTCCTGCCCGCGCCTGTGTAGCGGCAGGCGCCCTCGCCTGCCGGGCCGGCGCACTGCCGGCTCGCTCCACTTGGCTTCCTCCCAGATTCCACCCGAAGAAATCCGCCCGATCCGCGAACTTCCGTGGCCGCTACCGTGCCGACGAAACCAGGATCGCGACTACGATCAACGCCGCCAGCGCCATACTCGCGATCAGCGAAAAAGTCCCTGTTAACGGGTGATTATGGAAATACTCATCGTGACGGTGAACGTGCAGCATAGGCCTCATGACGTTCCACCTCCACTCCGCGGGAACTGCATCGCCTTCCCCGCCATGCGTCCAATCCCATAATATTAGACACCCATGAGCCAGAAAATTGCAGTGATTACCGGGGCGTCCAGCGGCTTCGGCCTCCTTACCGCTGTCGAGTTGGCACGCAACGGCTTCAAGGTAATCGCCACCATGCGCGACGTAAGCCGGCGGGCGAATCTCGACCAGGCCGCATCCGCCGCCAGTCTCTCCGACAAACTCGATGTCCGCCGCCTCGACATCACCGAAACCGCGTCGATTCCCGTCACCGTCGAGTCCATCCGGCATGACTACGGCCGCCTCGACGTCCTGGTCAACAATGCCGGCTTCGCGGTTGCCGGATTCGTCGAGGACCTCACCCTCGATGAGATCCGCCTGCAATTCGAAACCAACTTCTTCGGAACCGTCGCCCTCACCAAGGCCGTACTCCCGATCATGCGCGGGCAACGCTCCGGCCACATCCTCATGCTGTCTTCGGTCGGCGGCCTGCACGGCTCGCCTGTCATCAGCAGCTACTCCGCATCGAAACACGCGCTCGAAGGCTGGTCCGAATCGCTGCGTCTCGAGGTTCGAACTCTGGGCATTCGCGTGGTGCTGATCGAACCCGGTGCCTACGCCACTGACATCTGGACTAGGAACGCGCACCTCGGAGTCGGCGTCGCCGATACCCTCTCGCCCAACTTCGAGCGCGGCCGGCGCATGCAGGAGCACGTTGGCAAAATGCCCAAGCGCGATCCGCTCGAGGTGGCCCGCCTCATCGCGCGCGTTGCGCAGGACCCCAATCCGCGCTTGCGCTATCTCATCGGCCCCGACGCCCGCATTCAAATGTGGCTCAAGCGCGCCCTACCCTGGAAATGGCACGAGAAAATTGTGGCCCGCGCCGTAAAACTCGACTGAGCCCGCAAGACCACTCAGTCAGGTCTCGCCCGCTCACTTGTCCAGATCCACCGTCTTGACCGGCAGGTCCCAGTGCGCCTCCAGGATCGTAAAGCGCCGCTGCTCTTCGCGTAGATATTCTTCTTGATCTGGAAACAGCTGCTTCTTGAGCGCGTCCTCGTCGAACGGTTCATTCGCGACCGTCGCATTCTTGAAAACGATCGTCACGCGGTAATCCCACCGCCCGTCTTCGGTAGTGTGATAGCGCGGCTGGTCCATCCACACCTTCAGCATGCGCCCCATCTCCACTTCCTTCTTAAGCAGCGGATAGTGATTCTTCTTGAACAGCTTGAGAAACTCATCCGCGTATCCCCACCGTGCCTTGTAGTAGTACTCCACCACAAATGGCTTATCGGCGCCGGCCGATGCGGTCTGCGCCTGTCCGGCAATCGACATCACGGCCGCGCACACGCTCAACAAAATCAAACTGCGGATCCCCTTCATCATCAACTCCACCTCCACACGTGGAATTCGATGCTTGTACACTAGTCGGTTCTCCGCGTCAAAACCCAGCGCGTAGAGACGAGGCTTGCCTCGTCTGGGCTTGGCTCCTTTGGTTTGCCTCGTCCCGCTTGCCTCACCCCATATTTTTGTCTGGCTTGCCGCACGTGGCGTGACCGTTTAGCCTTTTCAGGCCAGTGCACTATCCAATCGCCATGTCGCACCAAAACGCAACCCCGTCCTCGCCAGACGACGAACTCGCCATCGCCGCCCTGTTCGACGCAGCCGATCGCGCGCTCATGGCCAACGACGTCGCCGCCCTCTCCCAGGTCTTCGCCGACGACTATGTGCAATACGATCCTTCAGGCAGGCCCTTCACCAAGCGGGAAATCTTCGCCAACTTCCAAACCGGCGACGTCCGCTATCCTTCCATCATCTCCACCGGACGCCGCATCCGCCTCTTTGGCGACATGGCGGCCGTCCACGGCTCCGAGACCGACGAAGTCGATCGCCAAGGCCAGCGCACCACAGAAAAGTATCTCTATCTAGATGTCCTGCAAAAACGCCAAGGCCGCTGGCAGATCGTCTCTTCACTTCTCGCCAAGCCGGCTCCGCACATGTAGCGGCAGGCGCCTCGCCTGCCCACCTTCGTGTGGCGCGGACACTCCTGTCCGCGCAGGTCCCCGGGAATCGGTACCGCGTCTCCGTTGACCTCCGCGATCTTTCGCCCCATACCCTTGTGATCTTCGTTCTTCACTCGGTACTAGGTACTAGGTACTCGGTACTACTCACTCCGCCCGCAGCCGATTCTGCCAGTGCGACCACAGGAACCACGCGATGCCCGCGACCAGCACCGCGCCAATCACCGCATCGAACTGATGGAAGTATTTCCCGAGCGACCGCCAATTCTCTCCCAGCTTCATGCCCAGGTACGCGAGCACAAAGCACCACGGCCACGATCCCAGAAACGTGTAGACGTGAAACTTCCCCCGCGGCATCCGCGACACGCCCGCCGGCAGCGCAATGAACGTCCGGATCACCGGCAGCAGCCTCCCGACAAACACCGCTGCCTCGCCATAGCGCACGAAGAACCGGTCCGCCCACTCGAGTTCCCGGCGCCCCATCAGGATCCACCGGCCATAGCGCTCGACCAGCGGTCGCCCGCCGTAGCGCCCGATCTCGTACGCCACCAGCGATCCCAGGTTGCACCCGATCGCGCCCGCCGTGGCCGCCCACACCAGCTTCAGCGTCCCCTCGTACACCAGGTACCCGGCGAAGGGCATGATCAGTTCCGACGGCAGCGGGATGCATGCCGACTCGATCGCCATCAGCAGCACGATACCGCCGTAGCCGGTGGCCGCGATGACCGACTTGATGAAGACAAAAATTATCGCGAGGATTTTTTCAGTCATGAAGAGGACAGGACTCTCGCCGCACTGCACCGCCCGGCGCAAGTTGGCTGACGCCCCAACGGTCTATCGTACACGGTACACGGGAAATGTCGGTGGGCGGGAAACGGCGGCGCGTGCAACACCATCGGAAACTGCGGTTCTTAGAAGGAGCCTTCTTGCGTGAACGTGTACCCGGGTAACCCCGCCCCCCCGGCCGATTTCATCACTTTCACTTTCACGGTGGGCGCATCCGGCGCGGTCACTTCCGCCGGCCGCAGCAGCGCGTACTGCGAGAACACTTCGCTGTACACCTTGGTGACGAGATAGTCCTGGCCGGTTTGATCCTGCCGCCAGACTTATCCGAGTTGGATCGACTTCACTGCCACGGGGAAACTCCTCTACCCGCTCAGGGTACTGTCACGGCCGAGCCCCGTCAATTGATCGGAGGTACACGGGAGTCGTTGACCAGTTGGGGGCGCACGGCAGAGCAGCAGAAAAAACTGCTTTGTCATCCTGAAGCGAAGGACCTGCTTTTTTTGGGACGAAGTGAAGGAACGGAACGACGCAGGAGCCCCAGATTCCAATTGGTCCCTGCGCATTGGGCTTCTGTCTTATCGATATCACGACGACCACCTACGGCCCTCGCCCTCATTTGTTACCATCGTCTTTCCCGAAGGAGACCCGCATGGCCCGAGGCATCGCTCCCCGACAACCTGCCAAGTCCGGCCGCCAGGAGGGCGCGCGCAAAGTCGCCGGTGCCGCATTGCGCGCCGGAAAAACCGCTACGCGAGCTGCCGGCAAGAGTGCTTTCAAATCCGCGCCCAAGCCGCGCGCCGCCAGGGCCGCCGTCAAACCTGTTTTGTCGAAGACCGCCGCCAAGCCAACCAAGCCCAGCACGCCCAAGCCCCGCAAAACCCCGGGCTACCATCCGCTGGCTCCCGAGCGCATCACCGCCATCCTGCACGAACTCGACCAGCTTTATCCGGAAGCCCAGTGCGCGCTGCATCACCGCAACGCCTGGGAGCTGCTGGTCGCCACCATCCTTTCGGCGCAATCCACCGACGTCAATGTCAACCGCGTCACGCCCGCGCTGTTTGAGAAATATCCCACCGTCGAAGCCTTCGCCGCCCTCCAGCCCGAGCAGCTCGAGCCCGACATTCGCTCCACCGGATTCTTCCGCAACAAATCCAAGTCGGTGGTCGGCGCCGCGAAAAAAGTCGTCAGCGATTTCGGCGCCCAGGTCCCCGACGACATGGACCAGCTCCTCACCCTGCCAGGCGTCGCCCGCAAAACCGCCAATGTCGTGCTGGGCAGCTGGTTCGGCAAAGCCATCGGCATCGTCGTCGATACCCACGTGCACCGCATCTCGCGCCGCTGGGAGCTCACCCAGAACAACGACCCGCAAAAGATCGAGCAGGACCTGATGCAGGTCATCCCGCCCGAGCGCTGGATCCTGTTCTCGCACCAGGTCATCCATCACGGCCGCAATCTGTGCATCGCCCGCAAGCCGCGCTGCGCCGACTGCCCCATTGAGCCCCTCTGCCACGCCGAAGACAAAACCTGGACCACGGTTGACGTCCACAAAGGCGCCAAAGCCTAGATAAATCCCAGTCTGGCGCGGACACTCCTGTCCGCGTGGTTTTTTCACCACGGAGGCACAGAGGAACCCCTTTTTGCAGGAAAACAGCCCTGAGTAGTGAAATCCAGAAATTGTGACGCCTACAGGCAAACCCACCCCTGGTAGAGACGGGGCTTGCCCCGTCTGGCGGTGCGATGACGATTCAGTCGCATCGACCCTCACTCTTTCTCGCCGGGCGGGAGCGGGGCAATGCAGTCGATGAAGTGGGTGAGCAGGCGCAGTTCATTGAGCTTGGCGCCGGTGACTGGGGTGCCGTCCGGGGCGAACCAGCGGGCAGGGGTTTGGCGGTTCGTCCCTCCGCTCCGCTCAGGGCAGGCTGAGGACGGTGGCTGGCCGTTGGCGGCGGAGGCCTGGGGGCTGGCGGCAGAGATGGCCGCCGGCGGCTTTTTGGGCTGGGGACCGACTGGGGCGGCGACGTTGTTCCTTTCGCTCAACGCAGGGCTAGCTGGCGAGCGTTGCCGGTTGTTGGCCGCTGGTCGTGGGTCGTTCGCAGCAAGGACTTTGGTGTTTCCGTCGGGCTGTTTGTTTTCCTTTGGCGGGTTATCTGTTTTTGGCTTTGCGGCTTCGGCTTTGATTTCGACATCGTCGTCTTCTTCTTGCTCATCTTCATCCTCGGTTTCGTCCTGGTCTTCGTCTTCGGCTTCTTCCTCTTCGTCTTCGAAGTCTTCGGGGTACCACTGCTGTTCGCCGAGCGGCGTGCCGGGAATGTCGCGAGGGTCCAGAACGATGTGGGTCTTGGAGCGGGGCTCAAACTCGGTATTGCGCAGGTTGACCGAGGCGGTTTGCAAGGCATAGAGCAGGAGTCCGGCGGACTTGGGATCGATCTGGCCGCGCAGGATCAGGCGCATGATCTGCATGAGCGTGATCTGGATGGCGTTGGCATCTTCGAGCACGGGCAGATCGAAGGGTCGGCCCTGGCGGGCGCGCTTTGCGCCCATCGCGATGCGCTCCTGGCGCCACTGATGGTGAAAGAAACAGAAACGGCGGCGGTGCAGGGCGGGCGAGCCGCACTGGATGCCGTTGACCTTGATGTGCTGACAACGCGGAATCGAAGCTGGATAAAAAGACATTAGAGTGCTCCACCCCCCTCCCCCTCCGGTCTTTTGGAATGAAAGAGATAAGCGAGGGAGAGGGTCAAAATCTTTGAGAAATCGGGAGTTAGAGGCAAAATCTTGAGAAGAAAAGAGTTATTGCTGGAAGAGATTTTCGCCATAAGCCCCTATAACTGTTATGCGGGAAATGGGGAGGCTAAGGCAAGCGGGGGCCGGGGAAAGTTTTGGGGCGGGTGCAGGAATGGGAAGGCACTCAGCTTTCAGCTCTCAGCTCTCAGCTTTCAGTTATCAGCTATCGGCGTTCTGAATTTCGGATTGGAGATTTCAGATTGGCGATTTTTGGCCGTGGCGTTTCCCGAATTAGGGCATAAAAGAACGGGGCGCGACTCTGGGCCCGTGGGCCACCGGTTCCTAAGAATGCTCATACACCATTTTCAAGACAAATGGTGTACGATAAGACATGAGCCGGACGAACATCGATATTGACGAGGGCTTGATCCGCAAGGCTCGGAAGCTGACGCGTCTGAAGACGAAGCGCCAGATCGTCGACCGGGCGCTGGAATTGCTGGTTCGGACCGAGAACAGAAAAGGGCTTCTGCGCTATTACGGAGCCGGGGTCTGGAAAGGCGATCTTCGGGCATCCCGAAGAAACCGCACTTGATCCTGGTGGACAGCTCGGTGTGGGTGGATTTCTTCAGCTCCGCCCCAGGGCGTGCGGGCGCGGAGCTGCGCCGGATGATTGATGAAAGCGAGCCCTTCGCGCTGACCGGAGTGGTGGTGGCAGAGGTGCTGCAAGGGCTGGTTCGGGATGCAGGCCCGATTGAGCGGTTTCTGACGCAGTGTGATCTGCTGGAACCGCGTGGATTTTCGACCTACCGGGAAGCCGCCGCGATCTACCGGGCCGCGCGCGGCCGCGGGATTTCGCTGACGACGATTGACACGCTGATTGCAGCGATTGCGATGGAATATGAGGCGAGAGTTTTTACGCTTGACCAGGACTTCTCGCGGATCGCGCGCCTCACCGGGCTCGCCCTGTACCGGTTCTGATGGTCTTCCAGTCGTTCCCAGGTTGGCGCCCAAAGAACGGGCGCGGAGCCTGGGCCATGCGCCACCCGCCCATGAGTCCCTATAACTGTTATGCGGGAAATGGGGAGGCTAAGGCAAGCGGGGGCGGGGGAAAGTTTTGGGGAGGGTTTCAGAGTGGGAAAAGGCAGCGGTCAGCAGTTAGCTATAAGCTCTTAGGACCTCTTGCCCAGAACTTTGGGGATGAGTGCTGTGACCGTGTTTTTCATGCGTGCGACACTCAGCGCTCGACCAAGGTTTTCCAAGTATTCAAATCCAACGCGCTGTCGCGGTCCAGTGACCGCGTACGTTCCTGCTGTGCAGGCGAGTGCCGCGATGTCACAAATCTTTCCAAGATCCCGGGCTATCTAGGGCAAGCTTAATAGTGGGCAGAAGAATTCCGTTGATCATACCCAGAGTTTGCGGATCGGAAATCCGAAGCAATTTCCCAAACTCTTTTGCAAAAGGTCTGAAACTTGTGGCGACTCGCTCACAAAACTCACAGAACTTATCAAACGCTTCGTCCGACCGACCCTCGGCAGCAAGGCCATTAATTCTTCGTTGGTAATTTTCGACCTCAGCATAAAATGACTCGGAAAGAGGTAGTAGGTCACGCCTAATCGCGAAAACGTCCTTCCACGACAGTTGCTCCACAACATGTTCGTCCACAAATACTTGCGGAATGGCAAGCGACACAAGTTCATATCCCATGTCTTTCTCTCCACTCTGCTCAGTCTCAAAAATGGCCGGTCCCTTTGCGGCTAAATAAAACTCGTCATCCGTTATTAGGCGAATATTCCTATTGCGTTGAACTTCCGCCGCAATGACACTCATGTAGGACTTTCCGATTTCCTGAAGCCCCACAATTTCTCCCGGACTCCAATTGACGACCAAGCGCTCTTGCAGCATCAACTCAACTAGGGGCTCCTCAAGTTTCTCGTGAAGGAACCAGTACCACTCGACCTCTTTGCCGATCAGATCGCTAATCGAGTGAATCTTCAACGACTCATAAAAATGCGTGTCGGCATTCCACTTAGTAAGTAACTCAAGCATGTTCTCGGAGGCTTTGCGACGCTCCTCATCCTTGATTTCGAGGAAGTCAATTACCTTCTCGCCAGCGTAATCGACGATTGTTTTGTAGCCTTCGATAACGAAATCGCGATCGCCCGTCGTTTCGCCGGCGAGGTACGCATTCAAGTAGGCCTTTTGACTAGGTGGAGTGATCGTCTTAACCGTGCCCCAACAGAGCAACAGTTGCTTGAGCAGTCGCTCTGACCTCACGTACATGTCTGGATAGTAGACGATCTCCATATCGTTAAATGACTCTGACGGACAACGATTGGTGCCAGGTTCCAACCGAGAATACCAAATTGGTATGCCTGCAGCTCAAAGTGCAGATTTCACATCTTCGGTTCGGTCGCTCTTCGCCCTCGACTGGAAGCCTTCGAAGCTTGGCGCCCACAGGATGGGTGTTAATCTGGGACGCCCGACCTACTTGTAGCCAGCCTGTTCCAAGCGGCGGAGAAGCAAAGACACGAAACTGAGATGATCTAAGCAAGTGTCGGGATCATCGACGATTCCGGGGTCGTGTGCACGCGGGTTGCGAATCCCCTTCATACCGCCAGCGAATACGAATCGAAAACCTTCTTGCTCATCTTTTTCACTAATTGTCACTAGCGCATTAAGCTTGACCTTCGGCGTAGCTCCATCGAATGCAGCCATCATCAGCTTGAATCCTGATTCCGTGGTAAGGCCGGAATGCCGCTGAATTTCTTTGTCGAGGTATTTAAAAGCCAGTTCCGTTGCCTGTGGAAAATGGCCGTCGTCAAAAAGCGCGCGGACTTTCGGCGGTAAGTCTGTATGAATGTTCCGACTGTCGAACGGATGGAGGACGGGCGTTACCGGCACGGCAACCGGCGAGGGTGCAGCCGAATAGGCCTTCGCAACCTCACGTGCGATAGCCTCAAACCTCTCAAGGCTACTTGGCATTCAAAAGGTTCTCCCGAATACTTCGGAAAATCCGATCGTACGTATCCTGGTCACCCGCTGGCGGCAAATTCACCTCGATTCTCACGGTAAGGCCAATGTTGCGTTTGTCTATACTGCTTTGCAGAGTGAGGTTCGAGTCCTTCGGCTGTGATCTCACCACCTTGGTCGCTTTCGTTTTCGCTCTGGGTTTTGCCGCCGCGGGAGTCGGCCCCCCACCGTGGCCAGCAAGGGTGGCGAGAAGCTGAAATGTCGACGCTTGCAACCGCCCGACTAAGTCGGTTGTTCTATCCTTGCTGCGGAAGAAAGCTATAAGTTTGTCGCCGTCCAGCGCCCACGCATCCTTGTGCAGAGCGAAAAGGTCGCCGTACGCTGTTTGAACCATTTTCTCGAAATCCTTCTGAAAATCCGTATCATTATGATGCGAGAAGACGGTCAGAGCCTCCTTGGTTTGCTTCCCTTCCTTGTCAATTGCGCCAATGAATCGCAGAACGTTAATCACATAGCTTTCATTCTTTGGAGCGATGCCGAGTTGCTTCAGCGTCTCGGCGGTTACAGTGGTTGGGAAAGATTTTCGGAACTGGTTAATGGCGGCGCTAATGCCTCCGGGTGTTGGGGAGTACGGGTGCCTATCGGCCAAAGGTAAGTTCCTCCTGTTACTCATCTTAGCACTGCCGTGCAACACCTAGTGTGGTGCGTGGCAAATAACGTCCGTTATGGATGGGGCGATGTCGTCCGGAAAGCAAAAAGCTTTGGACCGCAAAGTGCGCAAGGACAGCCGCGAAGACCGCCAGAAAAGCCGCCAGAGCTCGAACGATAACGGTCGATCTGCTTGGCGCACTACACTAGATTACCTATCGTTCCAAATCCGTTTTGGCCGGAGCAGGACGCACGTTATCTTCCCGAACTGCTATCAACCAGAAGGGTGTTCGACCTGTGCTCGGCGGGAACGGGGTGGGGCGCGCACCCGCCCCCACGTAGCTTGGGGTCCGTTCGTGAGTACCCTTCACATCGGCCGTTTCGCGGACAGGAGTGTCCGCGCCACACTCCTCTGCTAGACTTTTCTTCGCATCATCCTTGTTTTCCGGGAGCTCCATGCGCGTCCTGTCTTCATTTGCTATCGTCATCTTCATGAGTACCCTCGTCGCGGCCCAGACTTTGCCGACGCCCAAGGCGGTCACCGATCCCAAGCAGATTGCCAGCAAGTCGAATCTGCAGGTCGAGAAGACGCTCACCATCGAAAAGCTGTACATGACGCGGCAGGTGGGCGCGGCCGACTGGTCGCCCGACGGCAAGACGCTGGTCTTTGTCAGCAACCTGAGCGGGCGCAACAATCTTTGGCTGGTGCCGGCCGAGGGCGGCTGGCCGATGCAGCTTACGGTGAGCGATCAGCGGCAGTCGGCGCCGGCGTGGTCGCCCGATGGCAAGTGGATCGCCTACCAGTCGGATTACGACGGCGATGAGCAGTGGGACATCTTCCTGGTCTCGCCCAAAACCGGGCAGGTGGTGAACCTGACCAACACGCGCGAGATTGCCGAGGAGCATCCGACGTGGTCGCCCGACGGGCGCTACCTGGCGTACGCGGTCAAGCCGAAGACGTCGTCGGTATTCGAGATTGACGTGTACGACACGCTAATGCGCAAGGTCGAGCACCTGACCAAAGACACGCCCAAAGACAAAATGAATACCGGGCCGGTCTGGTCGAAAGATGGCAAGTGGATCGCCTACACGCAGCACCAGGCCAAGGGGACGGACTCGAATGTTTTTGTCGCCGAGGTGGCGACCGGCGCGAGCACGCTGCTCACGCCGCATGAGGGCGAACTGCTGTACTCGGTCAGCGACTTTGCCCCTGACGGCAAGAGCCTGCTGATCACCTCGAACGCCGCCAATGGCTACGAGAATGTGGGGCTGCTCGACATTGCCAGTAAGAAGATCCACTGGCTGACGCAGGACAAGTGGGAGATCGAGGCTGGGGATTTCTCGCCTGACGGCAAGCGGGTTACATGGACTGCCAACGTGGACGGAAATACGGACATCTTTATCCATGATCTGGCAGGTCATGATCTGGCAGGCGGGGCGACTACGGCCCTGCCGCTTCCCAAGGGAGTGAACGAGCCGGCCGGCAAGTCGTCGGCGTTTACGAAAGACGGTGCGCGGCTGCTCTACTACCACAACGGGCCGACCGCGCCGGGCGATTTGTGGGTGTACAACTTCGCGGGCGGCAAGTCGCACCAGGTGACGCACTCGCTGCTGGCCGGCATCCGCAGCGAAGATATGGTGGAGCCGGTGCTGGTGCACTATCCGAGCAAGGACGGCAAGTGGACGATCTCGGCGTTCGTCTATGTGCCCTACAACCTGCCGCGCAACGCGCAGCACCCGGCCATCGTGCTGGTGCACGGCGGCCCGACCGCGCAGACCGTGAACCTGTTCAACCGCTTTGTGCAGTACATGGCGAACCAGGGCTACATCGTGATTGCGCCGAATTACCGCGGCTCGACCGGCTATGGCAAGGAATTTCAGAATGCGAACCTGTTCGATATGGGCGGCGGCGATCTGCAGGACGTGATTGCGGCGGCGGAGTGGATCAAGCAGACGGGATATATCGATCCGAAGAAATTGATTGTTATGGGCGGCAGCTATGGCGGATACATGAGCATGATGGCCGTCACCAAGGCGCCGGAGCTATGGGCGGCGGGCGTTCCGATTGTGCCCTTCGTGAATTACTTTACCGAAATCGAGAACGAGGATCCGGTGCTGCGCGAGATGGACCTGGCGACCATGGGGGACCCAGTCAAAGACGAGGCGCGCTTCCGCGACCGCTCGCCGATTTTCTTTGTCGATCAGATCAAGGCGCCGCTGCTGCTGCTGGCGGGAGGGAACGATCCGCGCTGCCCGAAGTCGGAGACCATGCAGGTGGTGGATGCGATCAAGAAGCGGGGCGGGGTGGCCGATTACAAAATCTATGAGAACGAAGGCCACGGATTTGCTCGGGTAGAAAATCAGATCGATGCCTACAAGCGGGTGGCGGATTTTCTGAAAGCGCACGTGCCGCCGGCCGACTGCAGCTGCTCGCTGACCGAATAGCGTAGGTGTAGGGACAGGCGCCCTCGCCTGTCCAGCGCTGGGGGCAGTCCTCCCTCTGGCAGGAGCGCCAAGACGCGGCGAGCCGCGTCTCTACCTAAGGCGCAGGTGGCGGCACACGCATTCGCGGAGAGGAGTGTCCGCGCCACATGGTTCGGCCGGGACAGGCGAGGGCGCCTATCGCTACACGAGCGCGGTATTCATAGCCTCTCGGCTAGTACGCTTTTTTCGATCGCTTTGACCAGCGCAGGGATCGTGTAGGGATTCGCTTCGACGTCTACCGGAAGCTTCAGGTCCCGCAATGTCGCCGAAGTTACAGGGCCGATGGAGGCGAACTTCACGGCGGCGAATTGCTGGCGCGCCTGTGCGCGCGAGAGGCCGCCCAGCAGCGCCGCGAAATTCCTGGCGGTCGAGGAACTGGTGAAGGTGATGACATCGGGACGATGCTGGGCACTGCGCATCGCCGCGCTCAATTTCGCGGATGATGCCTTGGGCAACACCGTTTCGTAAGCCTCCACGACTTCAACTATGGCTCCAGCGCGGCGCAGTTCTTGCGGAATCACGTCGCGCGCCACCTTGGCCCGGACCAGCAGAACACGCTTCCCTTTCACCGCACGCCGCAGCGACTTTACTACCGACTCCGCGACGTATTCTTCGGGAACCACGGCGACGCGCACTCCGCGCTTCGCGATGGCCTTTTTCGTGGCCGGACCGATGGCTGCGACCTTCAGGTGGGCGAGATGGCGTTTGGCGAGCCGCAGTTTTGCGAGACGCTCCCAGAGGGCCTCGACGCCGTTCACGCTGGTGAGAATCAACCAGTCGTAATGCGATAGATTGCGCAGCGCGCTATCGAGCGGCCGGAAGGAACGCGGCTGGCGGATCTCAATGAAGGGAATTTCCAGGACCGACGCGCCCCGTTGACGGAGTTCCGCCGACAAGGCTCCAGCCTGGTGGCGGGCGCGCCCGACCAGTACTCGCACGCCTGCCAGGGGAAGTGCCCGGCTCATGGCTGCTGCGGGACGGCAATACCCTGCCCGTAGACTTCTTCGAGGATTGTGTCGCCCCCGCGCCGCAGCAGGGCTTCGCCGACCTGGTTGCCGAGCTTGACCGGGTCGTCGCCGTCGCGGGACTCGCGGAGCAGTTTGGAGCCGTCAGGATGGGCGACGATGGCCTCGAGATGAATGCGGCCGTTGCGCACTTCGGCGGAGGCGCCGATCGGAACCTGGCATCCCCCACCGAGCTTGTTCAACAGCGCGCGCTCGCAGGTGGTCGAAAGCCGAGCGTCGGGGTCATCCAGAAACTCGAGGTGCTTTCGGGTGGCGCTATCGCCGTTGCGTATCTCAATGCCCAAAGCTCCCTGCCCTGCCGCCGGGCACATGAGGGTCGCCGGGATTACCTGCTGCACCAGTTCCGTCTTGCCGAGGCGGTGCAAACCGGCAGCGGCCAGGATGATGGCGTCGTATTCGCCTTGGGCGAGCTTGCGCAGGCGCGTGTCCACGTTGCCGCGCAGCGGATGGATCTCCAGGTCGGGGCGAATCGCTTTCAACTGCGCCTGGCGGCGCAAGCTGCTGGTGCCGACGCGGGCGTTCTTCGGGAGTTCTTCGATGGACTTGTATTCCTGGGAACAGAGCACATCGCAAGGATTCTCGCGCTTGGTGATGGCGGCGATCTCGAATTCCGGGGATAGTTCGGTGGGCAGATCTTTCAAGCTATGCACGGCAAGGTCGACGCGGCTTTCTGCCAGCGCTTCTTCAATTTCCTTGGTGAACATTCCCTTTGTGCCAACTTTGGAAAGCGCGACGTCGAGAATCTTGTCACCGGTGGTCTTGATGACCTCGATCACGACTTCATGGCCTTGCTCGCGAAGGAGCGCAGCGATGTGATTCGCCTGCCAGAGAGCGAGTTGGGAACCGCGCGAACCAATGCGTAAGCTGGCCATCAGGACTGCTCCCCGGAACCGCCGGACTTCGCCGCCCGGCGCTCGTGCAAGTTGAAGAGCCGTCGCACCAACTCTATGACGGTGGTGGCCTCGGGCTCGCGCGCCGCCGATTTCAATGCGCTGATCGGAGTGTGCATGATCTTGTTGATGATGCCCCGGGTGAGGGATTCGACCGCCATTTCCTGGTCCGGGCTTAGCGGACCGAGACGACTGCGCACCCGATCGATCTCGGCCTGGCGAATCGTCTCGAGATGATCCTGCAAGGAGACGATGGTGGGAACCACATCCAGCGTCTGCAACCGCGCGTGGAAACGCTCGACCTCGAGGTTGATGATGGCCTCGGCGCGCTCGGCCTCTTTGCGGCGATCTGCCACGTGGCTGGCGACTGCCTGCTGCAGGTCGTCGATGTCATAGACGAAAACGCCGTCCAGCTTATTCATAGCGGGATCGACATCGCGCGGCACGGCAATGTCGATGAAGAACATGGGACGGTTCTTGCGGCGGATCAGGAACTGCTCGCCGTGCTCACGGCGAAAGATCGCATGGGGCGCCCCGGTCGAGGTGATCACAATGTCGGCGCGGTCGCAGGTTTCATGGAGGTCCTCGAAGCGGATCGCCTGGCCATTGAACCTGTCGGCAAGATGCACGGCACGATCGTAGGTGCGATTGGCGACGAAGATCGAGGTGCAGCCGTGGGCCAGCAGGTGCCGGGCGGCAAGCTCACTCATCTTGCCCGCGCCCACCAGGTAGACGCTCTTGCCATTGAGGTTGCCGAAAATCTTCTTGGCCAGTTCGACGGCGACGGAGGCGATGGAGACGGACGAAGAGCCCACCGCGGTTTCAGTGCGCACGCGCTTCGCTACCGCGAAGGCACGAGTCACCAACTGATCGAGTTGATTGCGCACACTGCCCACGGCCCGCGCGGTGGCGTAGGCTTCTTTCACCTGCCCGAGGATTTGCGGTTCGCCAACCACCATCGAATCGAGGCTGGAGGCGACGCGGAAGACGTGCCGCACCGCGTCGCGTTCACGATATTCGTAGAGATGTTTCTCGAGTTCTTCGGGGGCAAGTTGAAAATATTCGTGAAGGAAACCGCGCAAATCGGCGGCGGTCCCGTTCCTGGTGCTGGCGATGACTTCGACCCGGTTACAGGTAGAGATGATCATGCCCTCTTCGATTTCGGGTCGCTCGGCGAGCTTGCGGCAGGCTTCCGGCAGGCGAGACTCCGGGATGGCGAGGCGCTCGCGCACCTCGACCGGCGCACTCTTGTGATTCACGCCGATAAGCTGAAATCTCATGAAGTCACGAATCCGTGAGTCTTGCTCCAATAGTTAGCGATCCACGCGCACACCGCGATGGCAAACGTAACACTGGCCAGCATGGCGGCCTTGCGCCCGCGCCAGCCGGCAATCCAGCGCGTAAACACCATGACCAAGTACACCGCCCACATCAGCAGCGAGAGCATGATCTTGGGATCGTAGAAATCGACTCTACCGAAGAAACTCTCCGCCACGACCGAGCCCGCTACCAGCCCCAGCGTCATAAAGGGGAAACCGAGCAGCAGCGCGCGGTAACCGATCTGGTCAATTTCTTCCAGGGCGGGCAGGCGCGAGAGCACGCCATTGGGGCGTTTCGACTTCAGGAAGTGCTGCTGGATGAGGTACAACACGCTGGCGCAGAAGCTGAGGATCAAGGCAGCATAGCCGAGAAAAATCAGGCTGATATGGGCGACCAGCCAACCGGTGCGCATTCCCGGCGACATGAGGACGAAGGGCTGCTCGCGCATGGCTGCCATGAAGGTCAGCAGAAAGACCAGGGGGAACACAATGATTCCGGGCGAGGTCGTCTTGTACACCAGGTAGGTAATCATGAATACGGTCATGATCAGGAAGGCGAGCAGGGATCCGGAGTTGTGCACCAGGCCGACGGTAACGTGCCCGCTCAGCCGCACAGCTTCCACCAGAGACACCAACTGAAACACCATGCCGAGATAGGCGGCATGCAGGGCCACCCGGTTAAACAGGTCGCTGGTGCGGGTTAGCGCGAACAGCGCATAGAGCAGACCCACGCCGTAACAACCCAGTGCCACTCGCAGCCAAAGTAAAGACATATTGTGACTTACGCCCCTCGACGGGATGGCAGTCCAGTCACCCCACCAGACGCGATTATAGTCTGCCCGCGCGCCGGGCCCGAAGACTGTTGGGGAGATCACACGTGTTAGTGATATAGGTCACAAAGGATTAGGACCTTTGATTCCCAACCCCTTGGGCGGGTACTTCCGTCGCTGGAAGGTCAGTCCAGCCCCAGTGATTCGAGCGCCCGGTCCAGAACAAGCTCGTCAACAATGAGTTCCCGCCCCTGCCCCAACATGTCTTCGATTTCATCGAAGGCCTGAAACAGGCGCATCTTGACGGCCGCGTAACGCTCGGCATCGGTCAAGTTGCGGCCATGGCGGCCGGCCCAGTCGGTGGCCGCTTCGGCGCGGAGAAACACACTGACCGAAAAGGTTGTTTTGCGGTCCGAGGTCACGTCGAAGACGTACTCGGTGGCGGTGGGCTCCGGGCCCTCGGGCAGCGCCAGCCGGCTGCCCACAAAGTAGTACTGGTACACGTAGCCTTGTCCGCCGGTGTAGGTTTTGACCCGCCGCACGGTCATGCAGGGCCTCGATTCTCAGCGCGGACTTCCGCTGTTGGCCGGCGAGATCACGCGCCCGTACTCGGAGGCTCGATCCAACCGATCGAGCGTACGGTACGCCAGCAGGCTGATCTTGCTGATGGCGTCTTCCCCTTCCCGCTCGTTGCGCAAGTAGCAGCTCATCACGCTGACAATATAGGGGTGGTTCTGCAAGAAAACCAACCCGATGTCGTTGCGAACCCCTTCCAGTTCGCCGGGCTTGTTGGCGATCTTCAATCCGTCGGGCAAGTTCCGAGGAATGAAGCTTTCTTTATGCGTGCTGAGCATGGTGAAGAAGTCGTCGGTGTACGGCTGGTTCAGCACCTTGCCACGATAGATGAGCTCGAGCAGCTTGCCCAGCTCGCGCGGAGTCGCAACGTTCTCGCGGCCTTCGCTGGCGGCTTTCAGATCCATCATTTTGCGGCGCAGGCGGGTGTGGGTCAGACCGAGCGAGTCGAGCAGCGCATTCACATTCTCCATGCCGACCCGGTCGATCAAGACGTTCGTGGCCGAATTATCGCTTACTGCCACCATCATGGTGGCGAGATCGTGGAGAGTGATCTTGGTGAGGCCCGGCGTGAGTCCGCCCATGATGTCGCTGTCGGGGACCAGATCGGATTTCTGCACGGTGTACATGTCGGTTAATTTCAGCTTGCCCTGCTGCGCCTGGAGATAGAGATCAGCCAGCACCGCAATTTTGATGGAGCTGGCGGTGGGAAATACCTCATCGGGGAGGATCGTGAATGTCTGATTTGAGGCCAGATCTTCGACCATAACCCCCATCACTCCATCTACGTTCTGGGTGACGTCCTGGATGTTCTGGTCCATCTTTTGCCAGAGGGCCTTTTGTTTTTCGGGGATCGTCTGTTGCGCTTGGGAGGTGGAGAAGGGGCAGAAGATACTCGTGAAGGCCGCGAGAAGGAAGAGGAAGCGACTGGATCTTGCCGGGAGGCCCATAGGAGCACCCTTATATCACGGTAACCGCAGCGCCTGAAGGCGCTTTGATTCGTGAACTGTGCCTCCGGTACGCCTGCAGCAGCACAAGGGCCAATAAAAATCTGACTTTTGCGGCGGGGCTTCTAGGGTTCGATGCGCGCGTCGCGCAGGCGCTTTACAGCGGTCTCGGAGGAGACCGGCGAATAATACACTTCCTTGAAGGTATACGATTTGGCCTTCGCGCCGAGGATGGGCAGGATTTCGATGTGCCAGTGGTAGTCGTCATCGAGCGTTTTCCAATAGCCCAGGCTGTCAGAGGCATGCAAGGTATTCGGCGAAGTGTGGAGGACCATATGGAATTCTTCGGTCAGGGTGCGGATGCGCTGCAGGGTGCGGCGTAAAAGAACTCCCATCTCCCGGATTCCCGTTCCCTTCGCGATGCCCGTGCGCTCGAAACTTGCCTCGTGCGTGCGTGGCAGGATCCACGTTTCATAGGGAACGCGCGGGGCGTATGGGCAGAGCGCGACGAAGTCTCCGCGCAGTTCGACCACGCGCAGACCCTGCTTCTCCTCCTGGCCGATGATGTCGCAGAAGACGCAGCGCTCCTTCTGCTGGAAGTATTCGCGCCCGGCTCGCAGTTCGTAGAGCACGCGCCGCGGAACAAAGGTGGTGGCGGTCAGCTGCGCGGTGGGATGATCGAACTCCTGGCCGGCATTCACGCCGTGATTCTTGAAGATGCTGATGTATTTGATGCGAGGATCGCCCTTCAAATCCTTGATCCGCTGCGCCGCCAGCCGGAGAAACTGCTCGACCTCCGCATCAGATGCAGTCCAGAGGTGGCGGTCATGCTTGGGATTCTCGACCAGGACTTCATGAGCGCCGATCGAACGCATGCGATCGTAGATTCCATCGCCGCGCCGCGAGGGTTCTCCTTCGATCCGATACAGGGGAGCCGGGTGCACGACTGAGCGCGCGGTCCAGGGGCGGCCTTCGATTTCGGAGCGCGTGGCGATCACCTGCAAGGGTGAGGTTGCGTCCGCACAGAAGCGGCAGGGGGCATCCGCGCGCGGCGCAGGCTCGGGGACATCATCGCCGGTGATGACCCACGAACGCGTAATCGGATCTTTGCGAAGCTCCATGGCCTCAAGGAAAACATCTGCGCCAATCGCTCGTCAACTTGATTTGCGGTGTCCGGATGGCGCGCCCGCTTTGTTATAATCCGCCCATCACGCCTTCTCGATGACCGAGACTTCCACGCCGTTGATGCGGCAGTACGCCGCCATCAAGAAAGAGCATCCCAACGCGCTCTTGTTCTTCCGGCTGGGAGACTTCTACGAACTGTTTTTCGACGATGCGGTGCTGGCGGCGCGCGAACTGCAAATCACCCTGACCTCGCGCAACAAAGAGAAGGGCCTGGCGATTCCGATGTGCGGCGTTCCCTACCACGCAGCCGAGGGCTACATCGCCAAGCTCATCCGCAAGGGCTTCAAAGTGGCCATCTGCGATCAGATGGAGGATCCGAGACTGGCAAAGAAAATCGTGCGGCGGGAGGTCACGCGCGTCGTGACCCCAGGCACGGCGGCCGATTCGTCGCTCGGCTCGGAAGAAAACAATTTCCTGGGGGCGATCGTACAGGCCGGCGACCGGGTTGGCTTCGCGGCACTGGATCTTTCCACCGGCGAATTTCGGGCGACCGAGTTTCACGGGGAAGATGCGGCGCGACGGATCCAGGAGGAACTGGCGCAATTGCGGCCCAAGGAATTGCTTTACGCCTCCTCGGCGCCTTTGTTTGAGAGCGAATCATCACGGGCGAATTCGCTCTCGCCGGTTCGGGAGCGCCGGGCCGCGACTTTGCCGGGGTGCGCGGAGACGCCACTGGACGACTGGATTTTCGCGGCGGACCATGCAATTCCTATCCTGGAAAATCACTTTGGGGTGCTCTCGCTCGAAGGGTTCGGGCTTGCGGGCAAGCCGGCGGCGGCTTCGGCCGCGGGTGCAATTCTCTACTATGTTCGCTCGACCCAGCGCGGTACGCTCGACCACGTCGATCGCATTGGGTTCTACGAGCGCCAGAATTGCCTGATCCTGGATGCGGTTACTGTCCGCAACCTCGAACTGATCGAACCGCTCTTCCTGGGAGCGGATGCCGGAACAACCTTGTTTCGATCGATCGATGCCACTGTTACTCCGATGGGCAAGCGATTACTGCGGGCGTGGATGCTGCGGCCTTCCATCGAGCGGAGCGAGATCGAGCTTCGCCACGACGCCGTCGCGGTTCAAGTCAAAGATACGGTGGGGCGGGAGGAATTGCGGCGCGCGCTGGAAGGGATTCTCGACCTGGAGCGCCTGCTGAGCCGCGTCACGCTGGAGACGGCGAATCCGCGCGATGTGCTGGCGCTGGCGGCATCGCTGGCGAAGATTCCGGCAGTTCGGGCGGCGCTCGGGCGGCTGAAATCGGTGCGGCTGCGGTCGCTCCACGACACGATCGACGAACTCAACGATCTGCGAGGTCGAATCGAGCAAACGATGGTGCCTGAACCGCCGCTTTCCCTGAGCGATGGCGGAGTGATTCAGCCGGGAGTGAATGCGGAACTGGATGAACTCCGCGACTTGAGCCGCAATAGCAAGCAGTACCTGGCACAGATCGAGCAGCGGGAGCGCCAGCGGACAAGCATCGGGTCGCTGAAAGTGAAATTCAATTCCATTTTCGGCTACTACCTCGAGGTCTCGAAGCCGAACCTGCACCTAGTGCCGGCCGATTACGAGCGCAAGCAGACGCTGGTCAACGCGGAGCGCTTCACCACGCCGGAGTTGAAGGAGTACGAGGCCAAGATTCTGGATGCGCAGGAAAAGATCGTCGAGATCGAGCGGCGGCTGTTTGCAGAACTGCGGTCCGCGATTGCACGCGAGGCGAAGCGCATCCGCCAGACGGCGCTCGCGCTGGCCGAAGTCGATGTGCTGGCGTGTTTCGCCCATACGGCGGCTCTGCGGAGTTTCTGCCGCCCGGTGATCGATGACTCGGGCGATCTGGAAATCGTCGATGGGCGGCATCCGGTCATCGAGCAACAGGAATGGGCGGGCGGAGCCGAGCGCTTCGTTCCCAACGACCTGTACCTGAATGCCACGACGCATAGCATCCTGGTGCTGACCGGGCCGAACATGGGGGGCAAGTCGACCTATTTGCGGCAGGCGGCGCTGGCGGTGATTCTCGCGCAGATGGGTTCGTTTGTGCCGGCGCGGTCAGCACGGCTCGGGCTGGTGGATCGGGTGTTCACGCGCATCGGGGCAAGCGACAACCTGGCGCGCGGCCGGTCGACGTTCATGGTCGAGATGACGGAGACGGCGGCCATCCTGCACACGGCGACGCCCCGGTCGCTGATTCTGCTGGACGAAGTGGGACGCGGCACCGCGACATACGACGGCCTGGCCATCGCCTGGGCGGCGGTGGAGTACCTGCATGCCCGCACCCGCGCCAAGACCTTGTTCGCCACCCACTACTTCGAACTGACGGAACTCGCGGACTTGCTCTCGGGCGTGAAGAACTACCATGTCTCGGTGAAAGAGACGGGGGGCGGGATTGTGTTTTTGCGCAAGGTCGAGGCGGGCGCGGCCGATCGCAGCTACGGCATCGAGGTCGCGAAGCTGGCCGGGCTGCCGAACGAGGTGATTGAACGGGCGCGCGAGGTGCTCGCGGAGCACGAGAATGCGGAGCGCCAGCTCAGTGGCCAACTGGCGACGGACGAGGCTCGCCCGGCGCCGCCGGCGCAGCTCACGATTTTTACGCCGATCTCGCAGCCGGTTCTCGATCGTCTACGCGAGGTGGATTTGAATCGGCTCACGCCGCTGGAGGCGCTGAACCTATTGGCGGAGCTGAAAAAGCAAGTTGAGTAAAGGGAGAAAATCAGCGGGGAAACACGTCCAGGCAAATGAGAAGCAAGAGCACATCCAAGTCGAAGACTTCGACTTCTCTCGCGGCTAATGTCGGCCAGCTCCTGATCATCGGCTTTGACGGCACGGAGATGTCGCCGAGCTTGCGTTCCTTGCTCGAGCGCATTCAACCGGCAGGAGCGATCCTGTTCGCGCGCAACATTACCGGCGCGGCGCAGGCGCACCGGCTGTTGAAGGAGTGCCAGTCCGCGGTGCGCACGCCACTGTTCCGCTGCGTCGATCTGGAAGGCGGACAGGTCGATCGCTTCCGCAATGTGCTGGGCCCGGCGCCTTCGCCTGCGGATGTATTCGCTACCGCGAATCGCAAGCTCTTCCGGAAGCATGGGCGGGTGATTGGGGAAAACTGCCGGGCCCTGGGATTTAATGTCGATTTCGCGCCTGCGGTAGATCTCGCCTTTGAGGCCTCGCGGCCGGTCATGAGGTCGCGTGCGGTTTCGGTAGATCCGCAAGCCGTCATCGGTTATGCCCGCGAATTTCTCGGCGGCCTGCGCGACGCGGGGATGCTGGGAAGCGGGAAACATTTTCCGGGGCTGGGCGAGGGAAAGCTGGACAGCCACCACGAATTGCCGGTCATTCAGAAAGCTTGGAAAGGGCTGTGGGAGCAGGATCTGGTTCCCTACCGCGTCCTGAAGCAGGCATTTCCTTTCGTGATGGTTTCTCACGCGGCGTATCCGAAAGTGACAGGCCAAGCTACTCCGGCCTCGATTTCGCGGAAATGGATCACCGACATCCTGCGCAAGAGGATTGGCTATCGCGGGCTCATTGTCTCCGATGACTTGGAAATGGGGGGAGTACTTTCCGCTGTTCCAATTGAGCAAGCCGCGGTGCAGCACATTCGCGCCGGCGGCGATCTGTGCCTGATCTGCCATCTCGAGGAAGGGATCGTGCGGGCCTATGAGGAGATGATTCGCGAAGCCGAGGGCGACCGGCGCTTTGCGGCGCGGGTGGCTGAGTCTGGCGACCGCGTCCTCAAGTTCAAAAAACGCTGGAAAGATCTCGAACGGTTTGCGCCCGCTCCCAGCGCGGAAAAAGTGGCGCAGCTTTCACGCCGGGTCTGGGAGTTCACTGAAGAAGTTCGGCTCGCAACCCTCAGCCGGCAGGAGAGCGCGTGATTGTCGCCGGGGTCATGAGCGGAACTTCCGCTGACGGCATCGATGTCGCACTGGTGCGCCTGAGCGGCGGCTTATCTTTCGCCAAAAGCGAACAGCGGCTCCCTGGCGGCAGCTACGCGATCAAGCTGCTCGGGCACGCTGCCTTCCCTTATGCTCGCGACGTTCGCAAGGCGGTGCTTTCGGCGATGAATGCGACTTCGGCTTCGGTCGCCGACCTCTCTCGCTTGAACGTCCGGCTGGCTGAACTCTACGCGGAGGCAGTGCTGGCGGCGCAACGCAAATTTCGCCTGAAAGTGGACCTGATCGGTTGCCACGGCCAGACGATCTATCACCAGGGGGATGGGCGGCCATTCCTCCGGCAGAAGATCGCGACGACCTGGCAAACCGGCGAGGGGAGTGTGCTGGCAGCGCGCAGCGGCGTGCCGGTCGTCTCCGACTTCCGTCCCGCCGATATGGCTGTGGGCGGCAAGGGTGCACCGCTGGTGCCGTTCTTTGACTATACGTTTTATCGACACCCCCGCATCGGCCGTATCGTGCAAAACATCGGTGGCATCGCCAACCTTACCGCGATTCCGGCGGCGGCTGCCCTGAACCAGGTGCGGGCGTTCGACACCGGGCCCGGCAACATGGTCGTCGATGCAGTCGCCGAGCGGCTCTTTCATCTCCCCTATGACCGGGATGGCAAGATCGCGGCCAGCGGCAACGTGTTGAACCCAGTATTGCGCGACCTGCTGCGCGTATCTTTTTTTCGAAAACCCCCGCCCAAGACTGCAGGTCGGGAGGAATTCGGCCGTGAATTCGTCACACGCTTCCTGGAGCGCTGCGGCCGCGCGTCAAAGGCGGACGTCCTGGCGACCGCCACCGCACTAACCACCAACTCCATCGCAGCAGCCTTGCGACGGTTTGTTCTCACCCCCGGTGCTTCGTATCGCGAGTTCATCGTCTCGGGGGGAGGCGCGAAGAATCCCACGTTGTTGGCGATACTGGCCGATGAACTGGCGCCTATGGGCCTGACACTGCGACTCAGCGATGAGTTCGGGCTGCCCTCGGAAGCGAAAGAGGCGGTCGCGTTTGCCCTGCTGGCCTACGAGACGTGGCACCGCCGCCCCTCGAATGTGCCCTCTGCCACAGGAGCAAAGAAGCCGGCCATTCTAGGAAAGATCTGCTATGCGTAAGCGGCGCGCAGGCTTCTTCTTTCTTCTAATCGCCGCTTCCCTATTGCTCTCCTGCTCGACACAGCCGGCTCCAAACACGTTCGTGATGATCATCGAGAGCAGCCCCACGAATCTGGACCCGCGAGTTGGACTCGACGGGCAGTCGGAGCGTATCGATGAGCTTCTGTTCGACGCGCTCCTGACTCGCGGCCCCGATCTGAACGTGCGGCCCGGACTTGCCGAGCGCTGGGATATTCCCGACCCGCTCACCTACATCTTCCACCTGCGTTCCGGAGTGAAGTTTCACGACGGCCGGCCTCTCACATCACGCGACGTGAAGTGGACCTTCGATTCGCTGTTGCAGGGCAAGGTTCTGAGTACCAAGGCCGCCGCCTACAGGTTCGTCGACCACATCGATGCTCCCGACGAAAGCACCGTGGTCTTTCACCTGAAAGAGCCGTTTGCGCCGTTGCTGTGGAACCTGTCAGAGGGGGCCAGCGGGATCGTACCCTACGGGAGTGCGCAGGAGATCAGCCGCGATCCTATCGGCAGTGGACCCTTTCGGTTTGTCAGCGCCGAAACCGACAAGGAAGTCATCCTGGAGCGCAATCCCAACTACTGGGGAGCAGAGCCTCGCATTGAGCGCATCCGCTTCATGGTGGTCCCGGACACAACGACCCGCGCGCTGGAACTCCGCAAGGGGAGTGCAGACGCCGCCATCAACGCCCTCAGTCCTGACATGATTCTTACCCTGGAGCACGAGCGGCACCTCCAGGTTCTGCGAGCTCCCGGAACAATCCTTGCGTACCTGGGATTCAACGTGCGCGATCCGATCCTGCGGGACGCGCGCGTGCGACAGGCGATTGCCTATGCCATCGATCGCCGCCCGATGATCGACTATCTGTGGCGCGGATTCGCACAGCCTGCCGCCAGCATCCTCCCGCCCCAGAGTTGGGCTTACGATCCGAATGTCCGCACATATTTCCATGATCCCGACCGCGCGCGCCGAATTCTCGATGCCGCCGGCTATCCCGTCAAGGATGGCGTGCGGTTCCACCTGGTGATGAAAACATCGACCGATGAGACCACGCGGCTCATGGCAGCAGTTCTGCAACAACAACTGCGGGATGTCGGCATTGCCCTCGACATTCGAACGTTTGAGTTTGCTACTTTTTTCTCGGACGTGAACAAGGGACTGTTCCAGGTGTATTCGCTGCGCTGGATTGGTGGCAACGAAGACCCGGACATCTTTGAGTATGTCTTTCACTCCGACAAGTTCACGCCCCATGGCGCGAACCGCTGCTTTTACAGCAACAAGCACCTGGACCAGCTAATCAATGAGGCACGCATGGAGCTCGACCAGGACAAGCGCAAGCAGCTCTATGCCGAGATTCAGCAGATCCTCGCCGAGGATCTGCCGTCGATCAACCTCTGGTACTACGACAATGTCCTGGTCTGCAACCGGCGTGTAAGCAACGTGACGCTGAGTCCCGCTGGCGACTATAACTTCCTCAAGACTGCCGAACTCCAGCACTAGCAGGCGGCGGAAAGTCATTCTCGAGGCAGGCTTCAACCCTCGGGGTAGAGCCCAAGCGACTGTCACTAAACGCCATTCGGGAGGCCCCCCGTACCAACACCTCGCATGAAGGCGATTCATTCGGTCCGACCATGGTTTCTTGGAGAACGTTGTCTAATGATCAATACGTGAAATCGTCTGCTTTCCACAGTTGCTGATGTAAGCTGGCGGTGGGAGGATGCCCCACGGAAGTGAAACCGAAAAGTGTTCCGCAATCGGTGCCGGGAGTCGTCCACTCCCTCGGACAAACTTACTTCAGGCGACGCTATACGATTCTGTTTTACGTTCTCGTTTTCACGATAGTGGCGTCCCCAGTCATTGCTGCCTTGGGACTGAGCGGTGCCGTGATCGAGTCGTTGCTGGCCGCTAGCCTGCTGGCGGCCGTGATGCCTGTCCACGCCGGGGGCATTCGCAACCTTATGCTCGTGGTTATGACGGCGTTGTGGCTGGCACGTCCCGTAACGGCTTGGTTGGGACATCCTAGACTGTCGGAGATGACCCTCGCCGCTTGGACGCTGATTGGGCTACTTGCAGCGGCGGCTGCCTTACGCTTCGCCATGCGTGGTGCAAAGGTTGCGGCGGAGCATTTATTCGCCGCTCTGAGCGCCTACCTACTGGCCGGAATCTATTTTGGCCTTCTGTATTGGGCTATCGAGCAAATTCACCCGGGAACGCTCACTACCACCAATTTGTCCAGAAGCACGGCGATCTACTTTAGCTTTGTGACGCTGGCAACGATCGGCTATGGCGATATCGTGCCTCGGACGGAAATCGCACGCGGCCTGGCAATTCTCGAAGGTGTTGGAGGGCAACTCTTCCTGGCGGTCTTGGTCGCCCGGCTCTTGAGCTTGTATTCGAAGCCGGCGGCAGATTGACCTCGTTGAGCGAATTTAAGCGGTCCACTGATGAAATATCGCCCTTTCACTCACGATTCGGATTGTGAGCGTTATGGGCATGACTACGGCAGCGAATGCTAAAAGGAGTCGCTCAACTCTGAGTTGAGCTTGTGCGCAGATAGATTCTCGGACCGGCTAGCGGAAGAATGTAGACGAGGTAGACAGTGCGGTCCGGAGCTCGAAGGCGGCGCCGAGTGAAGGGGCAAGGCTAGGGCGCGTCCCAATCGAGAGCATAGATCTCCTGAGTGCCGGTGTCGCGAAGCAGAAGCGGTGAATCGTCGGGAGCCATACCCAGCCAATAACCGAAGTAGCCGGCTTGCGGAAAACTTTTCAAATCGGCCACGCGCTCCAGCTTCCGATCGCGAATGCGCACTCGCATCAGGGATGGATCGTCCCCCTCATGCAAGAAGTAAACATAGTCTCCAGTTCTCGACCAATTGGGGAAATCCGCTGCTAGCGTAGCGATTTCCTGCCACTTTTGTGTGGCGAAGTCGAAAAGCCTAAGGATGTGGGGATTGGGGGGCATGGCAATGACATAGCGTCCATCGGGCGACCAGCGCGGCGAGTACAGACCTCTCGAGTCGGGCAGGGTCGAAACTTGATGGCTGTTTATATCGAGGATCTGGATCGCGCTATTGGCGTCGGATGAGGCGCCCGCGAAGACTATCCTTGTCCCGTCAGGCGACCACGTGGGGTCCAGTTGTCCCTGAGGGTCATCGGGTATCATTTTGCGCGGGGCTCCCCCCTCGATGGGAACCACATACAAATTGGACCTTTGGCCAGGCGCAAAGTCAAAGAAGACGATCTCTTTGCCGTCGGGGGACCAGCGGGGCCCCATGGCATATAGCGGCGGGCTGCTGAGTTGGAGTCGCTGACTCCCGTCGAATTTGCTTATCCAAAGTGTCCCCTCGGGGAAGCTGACGTAGGCTACCCACAACCCATCTTTAGAGAAGCTGACACTGTCGGCCGAAATTCCGGAAAGAAAGGGAACGAACTGCGCTGACTTCGCATCATAGCGAACCAATTCCCCACGGGCGAGTGTTCCCACCACGAACAGCTTCTTGCCATCCTTGCTGGGGAGAGGGGAAGAGAAAGTCATCGGACCGGAGGTCAACTGGAAGGGTTGGTCCCTGCGGTTTCCAAACCAGCTCCCTATTTCCGCACGAGCCCAGATATTTCCTTTGGACTGAAAAACGAAATATTTCCCATCTGCAGTCCATTTGCCGCAACATTCGTTGGGAGGAGTGTGCCTGGAACCCCGGATTGCGCATGGTATCCTCAAAAGTTATCCATTGAGGCACGGCGTGCGCATACTGTTCATCGGAGACATTTTCGGCCGCCCCGGGCGGACTATCGTCAAGGAGAAGCTCCGTTCGCTGGTCAAAGAACACTCCATCGACCTGATCGTCGCCAACGGGGAGAACTCCGCGGCGGGGTTTGGCATCACCGGCCAGATGGCGGAGGAACTCTTCGAACTCGGCATTGACGTGATCACGACCGGCAACCACGTCTGGGACAAGCGCGAGATCATCGACTATTTCCAGATGGCCGACGGCAACCCGCACAGCCCGGCTCGCCGGCTGCTTCGCCCCGCCAACTATCCCGGGGAACTTCCGGGCTGGGGTTGGTATGAAGGGGTAAAGGGCGAATTTCACTACGCGGTCATCAATTTGCAGGGCCGCGTTTTCATGACCTCCAATGACGATCCCTTCCGCACTGCCGACCAACTGCTCAAGGCGACCACAGCTAAGGTGATTTTGGTCGACATGCACGCCGAAGCTACCTCGGAGAAGATTTCGATGGGCTGGTACCTGGATGGACGGGTCAGCGCGGTCGTAGGCACACACACGCATGTTCCAACCGCGGATGAAACTGTTCTTCCGAATGGAACAGCCTTCATTACCGATGTTGGCATGACCGGTCCCTATGACGGCGTTATCGGCGTGAAGAAGGAGCTCGTGGTCGGTAAATTCCTAAGTAACATGCCGGTGCGCTTCGAACCGGCAACCGGCGACGTGCGTCTGTGCGCAGTGGTCATTGATTGCGATGAGATCACCGGCAAGGCGCGCGGCATTCGGAGAATTATGGAGAAGTGAGTAAGGCAAGGTTTCAAAGTTTCAAGGTTTCAAAGTGTCAAGGGTTCAGCGTTGCAAAGTTTTCGAGGTTTGGTTCAAAGGCATCGTTTATCCAAGCAAAGAGGTGTACGGAAATGCGGAAGTACCAGACCTTGAAACTCTGAAACCTTGAAACTCTGAAACCTTGAAACCTCTTTCTATGACCATTTCACCGCCAAACGGTTCGTCCGGAAGCGATTTCCGCTGGGATGCGGCCGATGCCTATCTGTTCGACATCGACGGCACGATCCTGCGCTCGAAGGACCGGACGCACCGGTATGCGCTGCATCGTGCGATGCGCGACGTTTTCGGCGTCGACACCACTATCGATGGCATCGCCTATCACGGCAAAACTGACCCGGGCATCCTGCGCGCCGCCCTGAAGCGGGTGGGTATCTCGATGAACGTCATCGATGCCAAGCTGGCGGAAGCGCTCGACGTGACCCGCCGGGATGCGGCCGAGAATGCCGTTCGCTTCACGCCTACGGTTCTCCCCGGCATTCCCGAGGTTCTCGAGAAACTGCACCAGGCCGGCAAACTGCTCGGTGTTTCTTCGGGTAACCTCGAGTCCATTGGTTGGCTGAAGCTGACGGCCGCCGGATTGCGCCAGTACTTTCAATTCGGCTGCTTTGCAGATGATTGCGAGCTCCGCGCCGACGTCTTCCAGAAGGGGATCGCAGAGGTGCGCCGGCGTCTGGGGCCGGCTGCAACCGTTTGCTTCGTCGGCGACACGCCCGATGACGTGCAAGCCGCGCGCAAGGTTGGGGGACGCATCATTGCGGTCGGAACCGGGATCTTCAACATCGAGGACCTGGCCGCGCAGGGCCCGGATGCCAGTATTTCGACTTGCGCCGATCTCCTTGCCCGCTAGCTGGCGGTTTTACCCGAAGGTACAAGCACCGCAAGAAAGACGGCTGGAATCGTTCTATTCCCGGATACAATCTTCAGCGATGGCGTCACTTCGGCTCCTTCTGGCGGTCCTCGGGATCTCAACGGCCCTTTTCGCGGCCGATGAACCCGCCACGCCCCCAGTGCTGTGCGCCGAGGGGATTCCCGGCGCTGCCGCCTGCATTGCCACCAAACACGACCGCAAGGATGCCAAGGAAGCTTTCGAGCGAGGCGTAAAGCTTGAGAAGAACCACCGCCTCGAGGAAGCCTTCGCCAATTTCGAGCGCGCCAGCCAACTGCTTCCGCGCGATGTGCAGTACGTCACCGTGAAGGAGATGGTGCGGCAGCAGCTGGTTTTCGATCACATACAGCGGGGGAATGCGGCGCTGACCAAGGGGAATCAGGTCGCCGCGCTCGGGGAATTTCGCGCCGCTCTCCAACTCGATCCGCAGAATGAATTTGCGAACCAGCGTCTCAAGGACGCACTGGGCGAGTGGGCGCCGCAGGTCAAGCAAGGAGCGCAGATTGTGGAAGACAGCGGCGAACTCCACGTTTCGCCGAGGCCCGGATTGCAGAGCTTTCATTTCCGCGGCGACTCCAAGACCCTGCTGACGCAGGTCGCGAATGCATATGGAATCAGCCCGACGCTCGACGATTCGCTGGTATCGCGCAGGGTATATTTCAACGTCGAAAACGTGGACTTCTTTACCGCGATGAACCTGGCTTGCCGGGTGACCAAGAGCTTCTGGTCGTCGCTCGAGAAGCAGCAGATTCTGATCGCCGCCGACTCGCCGGAGAACCATCGGCTTTTTGACCGCATGACGATGCGGAGCTTCTATCTGCCGGACTACTCGTCTTCGAGCGCCGAGTTCAACGACGTGGTGAACTCGCTGCGAACTCTGTTCGAAGTGCGCTACATCGGCACCCAGCCGGGCAGCGGCAAAATCGTGATCCGCGCCCCACAGGCGATCGTGGAAGCGGCAACGCAGTATCTGGAGAGCCTGGACACGGCCCGTCCTGAGGTTCTGCTCGACATCCAGGTCTACCAGATCAGCCATAAGCTCACGCGCGATTTCGGGCTGCACATCCCGAACAATTTCACCCTGGTCAACATCCCCGCCGGCGCACTGGCGGCGCTGGGCGGGCAGAACATTCAGGACCTCATCAACCAGCTGATCTCCAGTGGCGGGATCAACCAGTCCAATAGCACCGCCATCTCGGCGCTGATTGCGCAGCTCACAGGGCAGCAAAATTCAGTCTTCAGCCAGCCGCTGGCGACGTTTGGCGGCGGCCTGACTTTCATGGGGCTGAGCCTCGATCACCTTTCGGCCACGTTGCAGCTCAACGAATCCGCCGTGAAGGCGCTGGAGCACGTGACCATGCGGGCGGCTCAAGGCAAGGAGTCGACCTTCCACATCGGTTCCCGCTATCCGATCATTAATGCAACCTTCGCGCCCATCTTCAACAGTCCGGCGATCTCGCAGGCCCTGCAGAATAATTCGTTCATCAGCCCGGTGCCCTCGGTGAGCTACGAAGATATCGGCCTCAGCCTGAAGGTCAAGCCTTCGATTCACGGTGATGCCGATGTGGGCATGGGGATTGACATGCAGTTCCGATCACTGTCGGGCAACAACGTGAACGGGATTCCGGTCATTTCTAATCGCGAATACATTGGCGCCATCGGCCTGAAGAATGGCGAGCGGGCGGTGGTCGCCGGGGAAATTGATCACACGGAAAAGCGCAGCCTGAGCGGCATTCCAGGGCTGGGGAACGTGGCCGGCCTCAACAAAGTGATGGCGGAGAATTCGACGGAGAACGACGAGGATGAACTCCTGGTCGTTATCACCCCGCACATCCTGCGGGAGACCAAGGGCGCGCCCAACAATGAGATCTGGATTACGAGCAACCGCTAGCGGCTAAGGTTGCTTGCCCGCATACTCCACTAATTCCTTCAGAACTTCGTAGGGCATCCCGTTGATATTGGCAATCCGGCGCCCGTTCACAAAGAAGGTCGGCGTAGAATTCACGCCTACGGCGCCCCCAAGCGCGACCGAAGCATCGACGCGCGATTTGGTGGCGGGCTTGGCGGCGCAGGCGGCGATGTCGGCGCCCTTCACGCCCGACTTCTCGGCCAATTCGCTGAACTTTTCGTCGGCGTTCGACTCGGTAATGTCGTTCTGCGCGTCAAACACGCTTTGCACAAACTTCCAGAAGGCGTCTTTGTTCGTGCGGCCAACGCAATCGGCGTAGGCGGCGCCCTTCGCCGCCCAATTGTGGGAGGGCAGCGGGTACTGCTGGAGGATGAACTTCGCGTTGGGCTCGTCGGCCAGAAGCTTTTCAATGATGGGCTGCGCCTCTTTGCAGTGCGGGCACTGGAGGTCGCTGAACTCGACGATCGTGACCTTCGACTCCGCGGGGCCCTTGGCCACGCCATTCATGCCTTTTTCCAGAGCCGCGCGGGCGGGCTCATAGGGCTTGGCGCCAAAAGGAATCATGTCGCCGACCAGGGCATGCTTACCATCCTGCGTCACGTAAAACGTCGTAACCTGCTGCCCCTGCGAGTTGCCCACCACAACGACCACTTCGGCCAAGCCCGGAGCTTCTGATGGACGAATCGATGCCACCTTCCAGGTCACGGATGAGTCATAGCCGAAGGTTTGCTGCATGAAGGAATTGACGGTTTCCTCCGAAGGCAGGGCGGGATCCGTTTTCTGTTGGGCCGGCAGAGTTGCACCCAGCAGCAGGACGGCAATGAATGGGGCCAATAAACGACGCATGGATTCCTTCCTGGATCGAAATCACAGCAATGTGAACGAATGAGAAAGCAAGCCTGGACCGGTCCTCTTCCGTACCCTGGCTATGTACCCTAGACCTCCGGCTTGGCGGCAATCGGAAAGCGGCGGCCGTATCCGAAAGCCTTGGCAGAAATCTTGATGCCGGGCGCGGCCTGCTGGCGCTTGTACTCTGCCCGGTCGATCATGCGAACCACCTGCTTCACCAGATCGAGGTCGAAGCCGCGCTCTTCGGCAATCTGTGCCGGCGAGTGCGAATCTTCCACATAGTCTTCGAGAATCGCATCCAGCACGTCGTAAGGCGGCAGGCTATCGCTGTCTTTCTGGTCGGCGCGCAACTCGGCCGAGGGCGGCTTCTCCAGGCTGGCCTCGGGGATCACGGGATGGACGGAATTGATGTACCGGCTGAGACGATAGACCAGCGTCTTCGGCACGTCGGAGATGACCGCCAATCCGCCTACCATGTCGCCGTACAGGGTGCAGTAGCCGACGCCAAGCTCGCTCTTGTTGCCGGTGGAGAGCACGATCGCGTTGAATTTGTTGGAGAGCGCCATGAGCAGCGAACCGCGGGCGCGCGACTGGATATTCTCTTCCGTCACGTCTTCTTTCAGGCCGGCAAATACCGGCTTGAGGACTTGGAGATAGCTCTTGCAGATTTCCCCGATGGACAGCAGTTCGAACCGTATTTTGAGATTTTCGGCAAGCGCGCGCGCATCCTCAATCGATCCTGGCGACGAATAGGGGCCGGGCATTCCGACGCCGATCACGTTTTCCGGGCCAACCGCTTCGGCGGCGATGGCTGCGGTTAGGGCGGAATCGATCCCGCCGCTGAGTCCGATGATCACCTTCTTGAACCCGCATTTCCGCACGTAATCCCGGGTGCCAAGCACCAGGGCGGCGTAAGCGCTGGCCTCTTCGCCTTCGATCTGCTCATGCCGTTCACCTTCCAGTGTCGCGGAATCGAAAAACACCAGGTCTTCTTCAAACGATTTACCCTGGGCGATCACCTCGCCCTTGCGGTTGAACACCACGCTCGATCCGTCAAAGATCAGGCTGTCATTGCCGCCGACCTGGTTCACCATCACGACCGGAACATTGTCGGTACGCGCGATCGTGGCAAGCATGTCGCGCCGCAATTCCCGCTTGCCCAGCCAGAACGGAGAGGCGGAGATATTCAGGACGAAGTTGCCGCCGGAACGGACCAGGTCCTCGACGGGATCGTTGGCATAGAGCCGCTTATTCCAGAAGTGCTTGTCATTCCAAGCGTCTTCGCAGATGGTCAGTGCCATGCGGTTGCCGCAGAAGTCAAAGAGCTCCTGCTTTCGGGCCGCCGCGAAGTTCCGCGCCTCATCGAAGACATCATAAGTGGGCAGCAACATTTTGGACTGCAGAAACGCGATCTTGCCGTCCCGCAGCAGCGCGGCCGAGTTCATGACAGATTTGCCGGTGTCGACTTGCGCAGGAGTGACCAGCCCGCAGATCACGGAGATGCCTTTGGTTTGCTGCGCGATCTGCTCGGTTGTTTCCCGGTTCCGCGCGACGAAGGACGAGCGCTCCACCAGGTCGCGGGGCGGATAGCCGCAGACGCAGAGCTCAGGGTACAGGATCAGACCGGCGCCGGCGCGTTTGGCGCGCTGCGCAAAATCTATGATTTTTGCGGCGTTGCCGGAAAAATCTCCAACCGTGGGATTAATCTGGCCGAGGGCAATCTTCACTCAAACAGTCTAAAGCCCGGGCACTCACCTCGCCAAGTTGTGAGGAATCGTTTCGAAGTTCTTCGCTTGTGAACTTGCCTCTAGTCTGGCCCCTGACCAGGCTTGGGCTGCGTATTGATGGGTGGAAGGGGAGCACCCGGGCCACTGTCACGCTGGGTATCAGTCGAGCGGTCTTCGCCGGGCCGGTGCAGGGTCGGCGCAGTCGGCGGTTTTGCGGGCTGCTCGTCTTTGGCGACGTTGGTGTTGGGCTGGACGTCCACTTCCTTCTCGGTCTTTACAATCTTCTGCCCATCCACCTTCATGATTTCGAGTCGAACGACCTCATCGCCGACGAAGCGCACAAACTCCACGTCCTGCGGCGGCTCTCCGTAGATCCATTCTTCGTACTCGGTATCCCCATCGCGCTCACGATCCTTCTTCGGTGGGCGCCCTTTTGCAAAGGTCACCATGTCGTGGTTCATCCCCACCAGCACACGGTGCTCCTGGATCGCCTGCTTCACCTTGGGAGGCATGGTGTCGAGGAAGGCTTCGAGTTGAGATTTCGCATGAAAATCCAGAACCGGCGAAAGCAACGCCATGAACTGGTCCCCGGTCATCTCGGGAACATACTTGTCAAAGTAAACATCCACGAAGGAGCCGCGGGCGTTGGCATTTGGATCGGTAGGCGCGATCGGCACATCGCCCCCGCCCGATCCCTGGAGCGTGATGTGTTGATACCACTTCTGCTTGCGGACTGGGCCGCCATTGATTTCGACGTGCACATAATTCGGCTTAAAGATGACATCGGTGATTCGCGCCGGGTCCCCTACCTTCGCCGCCGGTCCCCACATGGCGATGGCCTGCTGGAGGTCCGGGCCACTGGGAGTGACCACACCGTCCTTCACCTTCAATCCTTCTTTTCCCATAGGGAACGGGGATTTCACGTAGACCAATTCCGCATTGAGCAGGTGGATCAAGTCCAGACGGGTCTGTTTTGAGATCGGCGGCGACTGTGGATCAATGCCCTGGTCACTCGCCCACGCGAGGCTCACGATGAGGGGGGCGAGTAAGAAGAGGGTCGGGATCCAGCGGGACTTCATGAAGCACCCCAAAAGCTGTTTCTCGGCTCATTATAGCCCCGTTTTCCACCGTGAAAATACGGTCGAATCTGCAAGAATCCGTGTGGCGCGGACACTCCTGTCCGCGAAAAGTGAATCTCCCCTTAGCTCATTAGGAGGTAAACCGCAACCCGTCCCGCGCCACCTGCAGGGGCAGCACCCGGCCGCCATTGTCTCCGATGGCGGTTGCCACGCGGCTTGCCGCCCCGCGTTCAACCAGGAAGATTACGCACCCACCGCCGCCGGCCCCGCAGACCTTGGCAGCTAAGCCGCCATGTTTGCCTGCCACCGCAATCAGTTTGTCGATCAGCGGCGTGGTGATTCCCGGCGCATTCGTGCGGCGCAGCTTCCACTCCTCGCGCAAGAGGCGGGCCACCCCGTCCCAATCGGCATGCAACAAGGCCTGGTACATGGCCCGCGCGATTTCGGCGATGCGTTCAAAATTTCGGAACACCCGCTTGTCGCCGTTGATGTGCGCCTGGAACACTTCCCAATTGTTGATCCCCGACTGACGCGGCGCTCCCGTATACGCGAGCACGAAGCGCGTCTCCATTTCGTCCAGGCTTACCGGCACGGTTTCGCGATGAATGCCGTCGGCATTCAAGTGGATCGCGCTTACGCCGCCGTAGAGCGCCGGATAGTAATCCTGGCAGCCGGTGGGCACCTGGATGATCTGCGCCTCGATGTTTTGCGCGATCACCCGCATCTGCTCGAGAGTCAGGTTCCGGTCGGTGAAGCGCCCCAGTGCGGCTGTGGTCGCAATCATCAAAGCCGATGACCCGGAGATTCCCGCTCCGGCAGGCGACTCCGAATCGGTCTCCACCAGCAAGCCTTCCTTGGGCGCGAAAAACTGGATCAGCCGCGCGGCCAGCGGGAGCTTGAAGCGGTTGGTGTGCCGCAGTTCGTCAAAGCTCGCAAACCCTTCTTCTTTGTTGGTGTCGAGCGAGCGCAACTGAATGCGCTTTCCCTTCAGCGGGGTGATCCGGCAGGTGGTCAAAATGTTGACCGCGAAATTCAGGGTCAGCGCTCCGGGATGAAACATGTAAAGCGGCCAAAGGTCCATCGTGCCCCCGGCCAGATCGGCGCGGCACGGAGCCTGCGCCACAATGGTGGCTTGCGGTTCAAACGCGCGCGAAGATTCCATCGCTGCTTTTGTATCACGGAGCGGAGGGCGCGCCGATATGACGAGGGTGCCGGTCTCGCTCTACAGTACCAAACAAGGAAACGGCGTGTAGAGACGGGGCTTGCCCCGTCTAGCCTGTTTCGGGTAAGAGATTCAACGGCGGATCCCAGGTAGCGTCCGAATAACCGACGCGAACCCGGGGCCACCCTGAGGTCTGGTTGATTGGAGCGCGGACAGGAGTGTCCGCGCCACACGGTTACGACAGGTTTAACACCTGCTTTACCGTGCCGCGGCTCTTCTGGATTTTTTCCTGCAGCAAGGTGATGGCGTAAATCAGTTGCTCGGGTCGCGGCGGGCAACCCGGTACGTAGACATCCACCGGAATCACCTGGTTGACACTCTGCACCAAGGCATAATTCTGGAACACCCCGCCCGAAGTCGCGCATGCACCCATCGAGATGACCCACTTCGGCTCAGGCATCTGCTCCCACAGTTGGCGGATCACCGGCGCCATCTTGTTCGAGACCCGGCCGGCGATAATGATCAGATCGGATTGCCGCGGCGACGGCCGGAAGACCTCTGCCCCGAAGCGCGCGATATCAAAGCGCGAGGCGCCCATCGACATCATTTCGATCGCGCAACAAGCGAGCCCGAACGTCATCGGCCAAATCGAGCTCTTGCGCATCCAGTTGAGGACCGAATCCACTGTGGTCAATACCACGCCTTCCGGCGTGTGATTTCCATAGGTGAGTTCTTTGACGACCTTTTTTCCGCCTTCGGTGGTTACGTAAGGTCCGAAATCCAGTTGCTGGCTCATGGCTTTATTTTAAACCAAGGGAACGACGTGGTGTGGCGCGGACACTCCTGCCCGCGCAAGCCAGGATTTACACGGGAGCAGAGGTCAACCAGAATGTGATCCAACCTCAACTTATTCAAGGCCATGCCAGCGAATTTTCAGCGTGGCAACGAAAACCGGGAAGGCTCCTTATCCCACCGAGAAGGAATCCTGCAGTTCCGATAGAAACCGGAAGAATCGGGCGCGGACAAGAGTGTCCGCGCCACACGGGGAATCGCTACGGCTTCAGCACTACCTTGCCGAACATCTGGCTCTTTTCCAGATACTCGTGGGCTTCGCGGATTTCGGCGAGCGGAAAGGTCTGGTCCACGACCGGCTTCAGCTTTCCGCTGAAAACGTACTTCAGCACTTCGTGCAATTCCCCCATGGTGCCCATGTACGAGCCCAGCACATTCAGCTGCTTGGAGAACAGGAACCGCAGATCGATGCCGGCCTGATAGCCAGTGGTCGCGCCACATGTGACCAGGGTTCCGTTCGGCTTCAGGGCTTTCACGCTCTCATTCCAGGTTGCGACGCCGACGTGCTCAATCACGATATCCACGCCCGCGTTCCTGGTGATCCGCCGGGCTTCATCGCCAATCTTCTGTTCGTAGTGGTTGACCACGAAGTCCGCGCCGAGTTCGCGCGCCTTCTCGCTCTTGCGCGCGTCTCCGGCGGTCGCAATCACTGTGGCGCCGAACAGCTTCGCGATCTGGATGGCTGCAATTCCGACCCCGGAGTTGGCCCCCAGTACCAGCGCAGTGTGGCCCGGCCTTATTGACGCGCGCCCGGTCAGCATGTGAAAGGCGGTCAGAAAAACCAGCGGGACGCTGGCGGCGTCTTCAAAGCCAAGGTTGTCAGGAATCGGAATGACGTTCACCGGCGCGACCGCAATCAGTTCGCAATTGCCGCCGTCCACTCCATTGCCCAGCACGGTAAACTGGCGGCACATATTCTGGCGGCCGGCGACGCATTGTTCACACCGCCCACAGAAATGCATCGGCGCGAGCAGGACACGCTGCCCAACGGTAAAGCCAGTGACGTACTCGCCAAGTTCGGCGATCTCGCCGGCGATGTCGCTGCCCAGGATGTGCGGCAACTTTACTCCTGGCAGGCCCTTGCGTACCCAGATGTCCAGGTGATTCATTGCGCAGGCGCGCACTCGCACCAGCACCTGATCTTTCCGAACTTTTGGGTCGGGAACCTCTTCGTACCGCAGTACCTGCGGCCCACCGAACTCCCGTATGATTGCCGCCTTCACAAGTCCTCCTGTAGAGACGCGGCTGGCTGGCCGCGTCTCCCGCCGCGCCCCCACCCTAGCACACCCCGATTGACTTGCCCCGCCCCAACCCGAATAATCACTTCCATGGACATCTACGAGGAGATCGTCAAGCTCCGCCGGGAAGGCCGGCGCGGCGCGGTTGCTACCATCGTCAGTGTCCGCGGCTCCATTCCCTCCTACAAGACGGCGAAGATGCTCGTCCGCGATGACGGCACCCTGGTTGGCACCATCGGCGGAGGCTGCGTTGAAGCCGATGTGTGGCAAGCGGCGCGCGAGGTGATGGAGGAGGAGAAGCCCCGCACCCTCACTTTCAATCTGAACCAGGATCCCAAGTACGATACCGGCCTGGTGTGCGGGGGTACGCTCGAGATTTTCATTGAACCGATTCTTCCTCAAGCTTTACTCTATCTTTTCGGTGCAGGCCATGTAGCGACAGCACTTTACCAAACGGCTAGAAGTGCTGGATTTGACCCGATCATCATTGACGATCGCGAACTCTATGCCAACCGCCAACGATTTCCGGAAGCACGGGAAGTGATCGCCGAGGACTTCGATCAGGCCATGGCGAATCTGTCGCCGACAGACTCCTCCTACATCGTCATCGTCACCCGCGGACACCGCGACGATATGCGCGTGCTGCGCTGGGCGGTACAGACGCCGGCGCGCTACATCGGCATGATCGGTTCGAAGCGGAAAACCATCACCATCTTTCGCGAACTGCAGAAGGAAGGCCTGGCCGCCTCGCTATTCGAACGCGTGCATGCCCCCATCGGCCTCGATATCGGCGCGGTCACTCCCGAAGAAATTGCGGTTTCAATCACGGCGGAACTCATTGCCGTGCGCCGTCGCGTTGAGCGCCCGTTGCCCCATATGAGCTGGTTCCATCACTATCGCAACACGACTGAACCGTCGAATGAGTCGGACGTCGAGCAGTCGTCCGCCGAATCCAACCAGGAAAAATAGCGAGCCATTGGCAGGGCAGCGACTAAAGGCGCTGGGCGGTGCGGAGCTTTGCCGCATCCTCGAAGGCGTGGCCTGATACGAAGCCTCTCTGTGGTCCGCATCAATCCGTGGACGTAATTTGACTCCGCTTTGCCGGTGCGCACAGCGTAGCTGAGATGGTAGAGGCGGAAAACTGCAGATCAGCGCATCCATACATATGGGACCCAAGGCGTCTCGTTCTGGGCAGTCGTCTTTACCCCATCACCTGCCTGTCCTATGCCAGAACGGGCGCCCCAATTTACAATCGGGCAGGCACATTGCCTATGACACGGGCTCTCTCCCTTTGCGGAGTAATTCTGGCGGCGGGTTCCTCCTCCCGCATGGGCGCCGATAAGGCGCTGCTGCCTTGGCCACCGGTGCCGCTCGGGGCTCCTTCTGCGGGCACATTTCTCTCGGCCGCCATCGGGTCTCTCGGGCTCTACACCGACCAGGTTCTGGTAGTTGTCGGCGACAACGAGCCGAATCTCATGCCGATTATCTACAGCGCGGGTGCTTCCCTTTTGCGAAATCCCGATCCGACGCGCGGCCAGTTCAGCTCGCTGCAGATTGGCCTGCAGGAAGTCCTCAACCGCGGCCGGGACGCGGCCATGCTGACGTTGGTTGATCGGCCTCCAGTCCGCGGGCAAACGATTGAAGCCCTGCACGAGCATTTCGCCACGGCGAGCGCGCGCTGGAAATGGGCGGTGATTCCCGAGTACCAGCGCAAGCACGGCCATCCCATCGTCATCGGGCGCGAATTGCTCGAGGCGTTTCTGCGCGCACCGGCAAACTCCAACGCCCGAGAAGTTGAGCACGCTCACCAGGAATACATCGAATACGTCCCGGTCGATGATCCGCTGGTCGCGGTCAACATCAATACGCCGGAGGACTACGCGGCGTTGGCTCCCGCGTAGAAGCGTGTAGGGACAGGCGCCTTCGCCTGTCCAGCCGGGCGTAAACGAAGCCCCCACTTTCAAAAATGAGCAGAATCTCGACAGACAGGCGCCCTCGCCTGTCCCTACATGATCATTTACAATGGCTCGTCAGCCATCGAGTGGCGGACCCAGCGGTGGAGCGCCGGGCGTCCTCGCCCGGCCAAGAGAATGCCCCGCCAATCCGCCTTCGCATGCTGAGAATATCCAGGTTGCAGGACATTTCTTGAGTTCTCCCGCTATCACCCATCGCGCCCAGGCCTTCGTCGCTTCCGTTCTTGCGCTCGCTCCCCGCATTGCCGTCTTCGATTGCGACGGCACGCTCTGGTCGGGCGACGCCGGCGAAACCTTCTTTCGCTGGGAGATGGAAGAGGGACTACTTTCGAAACAGGTCGCGGATTGGGCGGTGGCTCGCTACGCCGAGTACAAAGCGGGAAACGTTCCCGAGGATGTGATGTGCGGAGAGATGGTCACAATCCACCGCGGGCTGATCGAGACTGACGTTCAGCGCGCAGCTACCCGCTTTTTCGACCTCTGCATGTACGAGCAGATTTTTCCCGAGATGCGGGATCTGGTTCGCGGCCTGCAAGCCCAAGGTTCGGAAGTCTGGGCGGTATCCTCGACGAACATCTGGGTCATCCGGGCCGCCATGCGCCACTTCGATATCCCGCGGGAGCGGATCCTGGCTGCCTCGGTGCACATCGATAGCAAGCGCGTAACCGACCGCTTGATCCGCATTCCAAGCGGGGATGGAAAGCCGAAAGCGATCCGCGAAGTCATCCGAAAAGCCCCCGACGCCGCCTTCGGCAATTCGCGTTGGGATTTCGAGATGCTCGAGCTGGCGCACCGGCCCTTCGCGGTCAACCCGAATCCCGATCTCGCCGAGATCGCCCGCCAGCGGGGATGGACGATTTATCTCCCCGACCCGGTCATCCCCTGACTTGGGTAGTAAAAGCTTGCCCTTCCCACCCGCGTTTGGCGGACGGCCTGACGAGCATCGGCCGCTATCGACACTGTTCTCTCGCCCACAATCACTCGGAGCGCAAAGCCTGCGTGATGTCGATGCTGGCAGCGCGCGCGGCCGGCATCACCGATGCCACCACCGCCACCGTCATCAGCAGAAACGCCGAGGCGAGGACCGGCAGCGCGCCGGGCATCTGAACGTCAAAGAAATACCGGCCCGCTACCCGCGCCAGCACATAGCCAAGGGCCGCGCCCGCCAGGACGCCTGCCGCGGCCATGACCGCGCCCTCCGCGAGAACACCTTGCAGAAGATGCCGCGGCTCTGATCCGAGCGCCAACCGGATACCAAATTCCCGGGTTCGCGCGCTCACCGAAAATGCGAGCACGCCGGCCACGCCTACCACCGCGATCAGCAACGCGACCGCCGCGAATACGCCAAACACCAGCGAGTTCAGGCGATTGGGCGCGAGCACTTCGGCGCGGACGTCTTCGAGGGTGGCTGCGTGCTCGACGGGTTGCTCGGCCGACATGCCGCGAATGATCCGGGTGACTGGCGTGACCAGAGCATAGGGATTCGCGGTGCTATGGATGAAAAGTCGGCCGCCGAACAGCGGACCTTCCTGGAACACGTTGTAGACCGTGAGGGTGGGCTCCGGAACGATGTTCAGATCGTCAATGTCGGCGGTTACGCCAATGATGCGATGCGGCGCCGCACTCAAGCCCGGAGCGAATTGCAGCAGCGGATCGGTCCAATAGACATGCCGATTGATGGGGTCCTGGCCAGGAAACATGCGCTGCGCCAGGCTCTCGCTGACAATGACCACTGGGTCTTTCGCTTGCCCGTCAAGATCGTTGAAGTCCCGGCCCGCCAGGATGGGAACGCCCAGCGCGGCAAAGAACCCGGGTGAGATGACCCGGAACTGCGCCCGCGGATCTTCGCCCGCCTTGTGCGCATGGCCATCGCCCGAGAACTGCATGCCGATGCCGAAGCCGCCATCCCGCCATGGAACCGTCAGCCCAAAGGCGGTCCGGCTCACACCCGGCAGGGCGTCAATGCGGCGAATCGCGTCCTTGTAGAAATCGACGACCTGCTGCTCGGTCTTGCCGTTAGTCATGGGAGGAACGTCGATGGCCAGGACGTGCCGCGTGTCCACCCCGGACTGCGTCCTCTGTAACTCGATCAGGGTGGTGATCAACATGCTCGCACCGGCAAGTAGCATGAACGATGCCGCGATCTGGGTCACCGCGAAGATGCGCTGGCGGTTGCTGGTACCGCTGGTGATCCGGACACTCCCGCTCGACAGGCCCAGTCCGCTGGAAGTATCAGCCGAGGGCAGCCGTGGCACGAACGCTAAGATCACCGCCGCGATCAGAGCCAGAGCTGCCCCGACCCAGAGCAGGCTCGAATCCACCCGGAGATCCAGCGCGCGCACGGAAAAGCGCGAGGCGTAGCGGGCCAGCACCGCCACCATGGGCTGCGCGCTGGCGACACCGATGGCCGCTCCCGCGCCGCAAAGCAGCAGGCTTTCGGCCAGGAGCATGCGTCGCAGTGCGCCTTTGCTCGCACCGAGCGCTGCCCGCACTGCCAGCTCGCCTTCCCGGCGGACCGTGCGGGCCAGAATCAGGTTGGCGACATTGGAACACGCAATGATGAAGACCAGTCCCGCGGCGGCGAGAAGAACCAGAAGGATGGTGCGGGCGCCGGAAGTGATCTGGTCGCGGAACAGCTTGGCGTCGATCTGGTAGTCGCCCTGCGCGGGATAGGCTTCGGGGTGATCTTTCTTGATCGTGGCATAAACCGTGCGCAGTTCGCTGCGGGCCTGCTCGAGAGTCGCCCCGGGAGCCAACCGGCCAAAGAGTTCCGTCATACGGTGGATGCGGCCCGTAACCATGGTCGCCGAGAGGTGATGCGGGCTAGTGACCACATTGGCGATGATTTCGGTATCTTCCGGGTAGGGGACGCAGGGCTCCAGCACGCCAATCACGGTGGCAGTGCGCTCCCCGAAACTGCCCAGGCGCACGGTTTTTCCGATGACCGAGGTATCCTTCTTGAAGGTGGTCGACCAGAACCGATAGGTGAGAACGACCACACCGGCCGCTTTAGCACCGTCGTCCTGCGGTCCGATCAGGCGACCGAGCACGGGATGAAGCCCCATCACATCGAAATACGATCCGCCCACCACTCCGGCCCTCACCTCGCGGGGTTCACCCAAGCCGACCATGGTGAAGCCGATCACGGAGAAGTCACCCAAGGCGCTCAGCGTTTTGATATTGGCGCGCAGGTCCTGAATCTCGGGGACAGAAAAGGTGCTGTCTTCGTCGCGGAGGCCGGGGGCGCTCTGCCGGATGTAGATCAGCCGGTCCTCGTCGCGATTGACGAGCGGCTTGAGCAGGACGCCGCGCACGAGAGTGAAGATAGCCGCATTGGCGCCAATGCCCAGCGACAGGGTCAGAATCACAGCAATCGCCACCCCGGGCGTATGCCTTAATGAGTGAGCCGCAACCCTTAGATCACGAAGGAAGGACATATTCGTACCCCCAACCCCGCGGGGGTATCAGCATCGCGCGTGCCAATCAAAAGCGGAACATTGTAAACCACTTACCATGCCCGGGGTTGGTGCGGGCTGTCCGTTTCAGGACAGATTGTCGCGAATCCGGACACCGTCGGCACACCGCACGAGCCCGTCACCGATGGGTTTCCTGTCTCAGCACCGGTCGCACGATTTGCAGAAATGCCTCGGCAGCCGGATTCTCCAAGTCGGATTTCATGCCAATGTCGATCGAACTCCAGTGGCGAGAGCGCAATCTGCGGTAAGTGACCTCGGGCATCATGTAATTTGCCACACAGGCCGGAGCTACCGAAACCCCCAACCCCGCGGCCACCAGGCGCAGCGCTGTCGGCCACTGGGGAGCATGCTGCACGATGTTTGGCCGAAAGCCGCCGGCCTCACAACCAGCGACTGTTCTGTCGAAGGCCAGATTCCCCATCCGCCGTTCAAACAGCACAAACGGTTCGTCCTTAAGATCCGCCGGAGAAAGCACCTTCTTCTTTGCCAGCTTGTGGCGCGAGGGCAGCACCGCGATGTAAGGCTCGTGCAGCACCGATTCCAGCGAGAGCCCTTCCCGCGCTTCGCCATCCCGCAGAAACCCGATGGCCAACGTGCCCTCCAATAGAGCGGGAACCTGCTCCGCCGTCACCAACTCCCGCAGCCGCAGCTCCACGTTCGGATGGCGGCGCCGATACAGTTCTATGGCCCTGGGCAAAGCCGTGAGCATAACCGAGCCACTGAAACCGACGTTCAGAACTCCTACCTTCCCGGCTCCGACCCGGCGTGCCATCTCCATGTCGTCCTGCATCTTGCTGAGCGTCTGCAGGGCTCTTTCCGCGAAAAATTGGCCGACGGTGGTGAGCTTCACCCCGCGAGTAGTGCGATCGAACAACGCATATCCCAAAATGTGTTCGAGGTTCTTGATCTGCTGGCTGAGCGGCGGCTGGGCCATGCCCAATTTCTCGGCCGCCTTGCCGAAATGCAGGGTTTCGGCCACCGCCAGGAAGTAGCGGAGATGGCGGATTTCAATCCGGTTATTCATACTCATATCGTCCTAATATAAATTATTAGGATATTGGACATATGGCTGCTTTCCCACGTATGTTGGCCACAGAGACACCCGGCGGTACGAAATCTGAAGGAGGTCCAATGTCTCTGCAGGAAAAACCACTGGTTTCGGTCAGTGTTCGGGAATTTCGGCCCGGCGATGAGGTCGCCTTTCGAACCCTCAACGAAGCATGGATCGCGCGCTATTTTCGGATTGAGCCGAGGGAGGCGGTCATTCTGGCCGATCCGCAACGCGAAATACTCGATCCGGGCGGCACGATCTTCTTTGCGGTGGTCGAGGCGCAATGTGTCGGCTGCTGTGCGCTTCGGCGCATCAGTGACGACGAATTTGAAGTGGCCAAGATGGCGGTGACCCCGGCGTACCAGGGCGCGGGCATCGGGCGCAAACTACTCCACGCCGTCGTCGAAGCCGGCCGCGCACGCGGCGCCCGCCGCCTCTACCTGGAGACGAACCATCGGTTGACGCCGGCCATCCGCTTGTATGAGTCGTTCGGGTTCCGGCACCTGTCTCCGGACGAGATCACTCCTTCGCCCTACGAACGGGCAGACGTCTACATGGAACTATTGTTGCGTTAACGTCCGGGGAAACGGGCAGCAAAACAACGCGCGGAGTCGGGGATAGGGCTTTCGACGGCTGTGGCCGCAGCCTCCCTCGGCTTCGCGATTGCAGAGACGCCCCGCCAACCTCCTCCGGGGTGTCCGCATTCGATTGCGCCAGCCATCCGATTCGGCGACACTGTATCTTTTCCAAGGAGCCCGTCGGATGCGCCAGCTTCACTTGCTGTGCCTCGCGCTGCTTCCCTTCCTCGCCGCCCACGCTCAAGCCCCGCAAACCACCGTACCGAAACGCAAGACGGCGACGGCGGTGGCGGCGGGCAAGCCGGCGCCCACCATTCCCCCTTCCGGAGCACATGCCCTCGAACCCGCCGATCTCGAGGCGTTCTTCGATGGCATCATCCCGTTGCAACTGGAGCGGAGCGATGTGGCCGGGGCGACCGTGCTGGTGATGAAAGACGGCCAGACCCTTCTGCAAAAGGGCTACGGCTATTCCGATCTCAGCAAGAAAACTCCCGTTGATCCCGCCAACACCATCTTCCGGCTGGCCTCCATTTCCAAGCTCTTCACCTGGATCTCGGTGATGCAGCTGGAGGAGCAGGGCCGGCTGAACCTCGACACCGACGTCAATCAGTATCTCGACTTTCAGATTGCGCCCGCCTTCGACAAGCCCATCACGTTGCGCAACCTGATGACGCACACCGGCGGCTTCGAAGAAGTGCTGCGCGATCTCCTGGTCACCAACCCGAAACAATCCCCCTCGCTGCGGGATTTTCTGATTCAGAATCAGCCGCGCCGCCTCTTCCCGCCCGGCCAGGTGGCGGCTTACTCCAACTACGGCGTCGGTCTCGCCGGCTATATCGTGCAGCGGACCAGTGGCGAGCCGTTCGAGAACTATGTTGCCGAGCACATCTTCACGCCGCTGGGCATGACGCACTCCAGCTTTCGCCAGCCGCTTCCGGAGAATCTCGCTCCGCTCGCTTCCGACGGTTACAAGACTTCGACCGAGAAACCGCCGGTCGGTTTTGAAATTCTCAATCCTGGCCCGGCTGGAGGGCTCTCCACCACTGCCTCGGACATGAGCCGGTTTGCCCAAGCATTACTCAACGGCGGCGAGCTCGACGGCCAGCGCATTCTGAAGCCGGAGACACTGCAAGAGATGTGGACGCGGCAATACGCCGCCTCCGATCAACTGCCGGCCATGTGCATGGGCTTTTACCAGGTGTGGCGCAACGGTCTTCATTTCATCGGACACGAGGGCGATCTGATCGCCTTCCACAGCCTGTTCTTCCTCGAGCCCGAGCAGAAGCTGGTCTTGTTTGTTTCCTATAATTCGGCAGGCTCCGCCAGCAAGACCCGCGATGAAGTGCTGCGCGCTTTCGCCGACCGCTACTATCCTTACCAGCCGAAGCCCGCGATCCAGAAGCCGTCGGCAGCCGACCTGGCCGCTATTGTCGGAACCTATCAACCCACTCGCCGCTCCGATAGCACCAAGATGCGGCTTGGAGCCCTGATGTCCTGCGTGCATGCCTCGGCAGACCCGAAAGCCGGGACCCTCAGCATTGACGATTTCAAGGATTTGCGCGACCACGTGCAGAAATACGAACTGGTCGGCAACGACCTCTGGCAGGAGCAGGGCGGCCAGGATCACATTTTTGGGATTCGCAATGCCCAGGGGAAGATGGCCCGCCTCGCCTTCGACTTTCCGGGGCAGCAACTCCAGCGCACGCCGTGGTACGACAATGACCGCCTGATCCTGTCGGCGCTGGGAGCGAGCTTGGCGATCCTGGCGCTAGTGGTGCTCGCCACCTTGATCCGGTTGGGCCGCCAAATCCTTTTCTCCAACCGTCCCCGCTTCGAACGTCAGCCCGCAACCGTCTGGCTCACTTTTGGGCCTCGGACCGCTGCCTTTGCCTGGATCGTCCTGGCCATCGTGGTCGGATCTTTCGTCGCCGTGATGACGGGCGACAATTCCCTGCCGCCTTCGCACGCGGATGACAAATATTTCATGCTCTTCAACGTGCTGACGGCCATCGCAATCTTCTTCAGCCTGTTCGCCATTCGGGCGGCGGCGAAGATTGTGCAACAAAAAGAAGTGCGCGCCATCTCGCGGCTGAAGTTCTCGCTGGTGGCGCTGGCCTGCGCTTTTCTGATCTGGTTCTCGATTCACTGGAACTTGATTGGGCCGGCACACCGGTTCTGAGGGTGTTGCCGATTGCCGAAAGCGTTGCTGCCCACGATTATGCGACCAGATGCCCGGTAGAGACGCGGCTTGCCGCGTCTCGCGCGCGGGCGTCAATCCCATATTTTTAAAGATCGCTCCCCACCGAGTCACGTTTGGGGACGCCTTTCGTTCAAGCGCCCACCTATCACATGACTGTGTGATAACGCGGGTTGACGCGGATGGCCAAGAGTCGCTTACGCTCAAGGTACCGGTGTCGGGAGACGCGGCAAGCCGCGTCTCTACCCTGGTGGATGAGTTTCGGAAAGGTGAGGGCCTGGGCCGGTGCAAAATAGAGGAGCGAGTTCTTGAGTGTGGAGAGGGCTAAGAGCAAGCAACTCCTTCTTTTCCAAGATTTTGCCTCTAACCCCTTTAAACTCAAAGATTTTGAGGTCCTCCACTGCTTAACCGACTGATTCCAAAAGACCGGGGGGGAGGGGGGATACCCCCTTGAAATTAGGAAATTCCTGTTTTGGGTGTCGCCTCTTATCCCTCTCTCCGCTTCACCAACTGCTGCAAGCCGTCGATCGCCAATTGCGCTGCGTGCGCGGACGCTTCGGGCAGACCGCCGAGGCCCTGAACCAATTCTTCCCTTCCGAGAGCGCGCGCTTCGGCAAGCGTTCTTCCCTGCACCATCTCGGTTAACCGCGAGGCGCACGCCATCGAGGCGACACAGCCCTTGGCGCGAAAGCGGATCGCCTCGATCCGTCCATCGACGATGCGCGCAGTGAACCGAAGTACGTCGCCGCAAACCGGGTTCTGCAGCTCGGCAATCGCATTGGGCGCTTCTACCTCGCCGGCGTTCCGCGGATTCTGGAAGTGGTCGAGCACCTGCTCGGAGAACATGCGGTCATTCTATCCAAGCGCACCGAGCGACAACCTCGCTTCCGGCTTCCCGTCGCAGCAAGCCTGTAAGATGGAAGATGTGCGGTCGGTCGAGCATCCACCATCCGACTATTTTCCGCGGCGCATCATTAGCCTGCAGCCGAGCGCGACCGTGATTCTGCACGCGGTCGGCGAGTTGCAGCGCCTGGTTGCCTGCACCAAGTACTGCGTCGACGTCTGTGCTGAAGCAGCGCAGGGTCGAACCATCGTCGACGATTCCTGGACCGCGCATACGGAGGAAATCGTCGCGGCCAAGCCCGATCTGGTGATTGCTTCGGTTCCCTACCAGGAGAAGGCGGTTGCCGAGATTTTGAAGAGCGGCGCGCGCTTTCTCGGCCTCGCGCCCCATACGCTCGCCGACATTTACACCGATATCGTCACCATCGCCGGAACCGTCGGCGCCGCCGACCGCGGAGAGCAGGTGATCGCCGGGATGCAGCGGGAAATCGCGGGCATGCGTGCGCAAACCGCGAAGCTGCCCCGCCCGCGCGTGTTTTCGGAAGAGTGGGGAAAGCCCATCATCGCATCGCAACCGTGGGTCGCAGAGCTGGTGGATGCTGCGGGAGGAACGTTCGTCGGAGAACCAGGAAAGCAGATCACGGAGGGAGCGGCCGCCGCCTTCGATCCGCAGGTGTTCGTTGCGGCATGGTGCGGCGCGGGTGATCGCGTGCCGCTGCTGAAGATCACCCGTAACCGCGGCTGGCACGAGATGGATGCGGTGCGCGCGCAACGCGTGTACTGCATCCGCGACGAGTTTCTCAACACGCCCGCGCCTACTCTCCTGCACGGACTACATGCGCTGGCCGCGGCGATTCATCCGGAGTTGTTCCCGCCGGTTCCCGGGTTGCGCCGCATCACTGATGGAACCCGCGAACCACATACCGAGAATTCGGCGCTGGTTTAAGATGAGGCTCATGCCCGCATCGAAGGTCGAGGACGTCCAGGGGGAAATTGAGCGCCTCGCGCGTTCGGCGCGAAACGCGCACGAGCTCATGACCGAGATGGTGAAGCTGCTGCACGAGCGCTTGTTGAAGTACAACTGGGTTGGCTTCTACATGCTGGAGCCGGGCGCGCAGCCGCCCATGCTGGTGCTGGGGCCGTTCCAGGGCGCCATGACGCCGCATACGCGCATTCCGCTGAATCAGGGGATCTGCGGCGCGGCGGCATCCAGCGGAAAGACGGTCATCGTTGATGATGTGGCCAGCGATCCGCGGTACCTGGCCTGCTCTCTCGAAACCAAGTCGGAGATTGTCGCTCCCGTCTTCGTGCGCGGCAAAGTGGCCGGCGAACTGGATATCGACAGCCACTTCCCCGCCGCCTTCACGGCGGAAGATCGTACCTTCGTGGAACACTGTGCGGCGCTGGTCGGGATGAAACTGGAAAGCTCCAAGCCATGAGAGTGGAGAAGGGCAAAGTCCGCGCACCCGAGATCGGGCGCGTGTGGTACAACTCGCCGCCGCTGAGCTTTCGCCAGCTGCGCGGACGGGCGGTGCTCGTCGATTTCTGGGACTACACCTGCGTGAATTGCATCCGGACACTGCCCTACGTGCAGGGCTGGCATGAGCGCTACGGCAACCGCGGGCTGACCGTCATCGGTGTACACACGCCCGAGTTTACGTTTGCCCAATACGAAACGAACGTCGAGCGCGGCATTCGGGAATTTGGTTTGACTTATCCGATCGTGGTGGATAGCGACCGCGAAATCTGGAAGGCCTTCGCGAATCGATACTGGCCGTCGAAATACCTGCTCGACAAGGACGGCTATCTTCGCTATGGACACTTCGGCGAGGGCGCATACCGGGAGACGGAAGAGGCCATTCAGGAACTGCTGCGCGAGATCAATCCGGCGATCGCGCTGCCTCCGCTGATGGACCCGGTGCGGGCCGAAGATGGTCCCGGAGCGGTTTGCTACCAGCCGAGCCCCGAGCTGTACCTGGGACATGCTCGCGGGCGAATAGGAAACGAGGACGGGTTCAAGCCGGACGCGATTTCCGACTATTCATTCTCCGGCGAGATGAAGGAAGGATCCTTCTACGCGCGCGGGCGGTGGGCTTCGACAGCTGAATACCTGGAATCGGTCGAAGCGGGCGACCACGTAATCGCTCTCAAGTATGAAGCTACCGGGGTGAATCTGGTCATGGCCGCGCCGCGCGGGGGATCGTGCGAGGTGGTGATTCGTCTCGACGGTCAACCGCTGACGCGCGAACGCAAAGCGGTCGACACACGCTTCCGCCCGGCAAGTGGCTCCGAAGAGGCATATGTGGTCGTGCAGCATCCGCGCATGTACGCGCTGGTGGACGGACACGATTTTGGCGAGCATACGCTTGAGCTCGCTTGTGGCCCCGGGCTCGCCGCCTTCGCCTTCACCTTCACCAGTTGCATCGACCCTGCGCGGGTCCAGGCCTCAGAAACGGTATCGTCCCAGTGAAGCAAGTCGTGGCATGCCTCATCGTCAGAGACGGCAAGATCTTCGTGTGCCAGCGCACGCGCCACCAGACCATGCCGCTGAAGTGGGAGTTTCCCGGAGGCAAGATTGAGGAAGGCGAACAGCCGCGAGACGCGCTTCGCCGCGAACTCCAGGAAGAACTCGGCATTGAAGCCGTGATCGGCGAAGAGATCGCGCGCATCCGGCACGAGTACAAAGGCGGCGGCGCGGTGGAGCTGCGCTTCTACATCGTGCGGCAATATCAGGGAGAATTGCAGAATCGCATCTTCAAGGATGTGCAGTGGTCCGAGCCGAAGGATCTGCCCGGTTACGATTTCCTCGAAGCCGATCTTACGCTGGTCCATGATCTCGCCGGGGGCAAGCTGCAGCTGAAATAAGAAAGGCATCGCGCATGCGATGCCCTTCCGGAGAGAGCCATGTTTTCAGAGCTTACTGATTCTGGCGCTTGAGTTCGGGGTGATCGTCGTCTCCTGAATCGCCCGGCTGCGAGGCGCGACGCAGCTCCGGTGCTCCGTCTTTGACGTCATCGAGCTTGCGGCGGTTCTCCAGGCGAGCCAGACGGGTCTTCACTTCCTGGAATTCGGAAGTGTCCACTTTGTAGGTGGGCTCGGGCGGCAGAAGGGTCTCGATCTCCTGCTGCGACTTCTCGATGCGATCGGGAGTCGGCGGATGGGTTTCGAAAGCCTTGGAAAGAGTGCCCGGCTTCTTCTTCTCCAGGGTTTCGATTTTTTCGAAGAAGGCCGTGAACGCCTGCGGATCGTAGCCGCTCTTATACAGGTACTGCAGGCCGAGATAGTCGGCTTCGGCCTCAAAGGTCCGCGAGAATTTCAGGAAGCCGACCGGCAATGCTAAACCGGCAGCTTCTTGCGCGGCGAGACCGACACCTCCGCCGACGAAGATCAGGGGAATGGTGGCCAGGCTGGCGAGCTGCCCACGGGTATTTTCGCGGGCCGCGTGGCAGGCGGCGACGTGCGCGATTTCGTGCGACATCACCCCGGCGAGTTCGGCTTCGTTATCGGCGGCCAGGATGAGGCCGGTATTCACGTAGAAGAATCCGCCCGGCAGAGCGAATGCGTTCACGCTGTCGTCATCCAGAACCTTGATGGTAAAGGGCACCTTGGCGTCTGAGTTGCGGACCAGGTTCTGGCCAATCCGGTTGACGTACTCGGTGATGACCGGGTCCTTGATCAACTTGGCGCTGTTGTCGACCTGCTGAGCATACTGCCGTCCCATGTTGATCTGGCTGTCGATGCTGTACCAGTTGCCGACACCGCGTCCACAGCCTACGTTGCGGTTACCGATGGCGCTGATGTCATGAATGCTGCCATCGTGATAGACCTTCAGCTTCTGAGTCTCATCCGGTGGGGCCGCAAATGCGAACGCGCACGACAGGACCAGACTCGCCGCAAGCAGAACGGGGCTCAGACGGTGATTCATGGAAAGCCTCAAAGACGATTGTACGCGCATTTCTCTCGGTGTTTAGACGCAAGATGTCGGCGGAAAGTTTCCTGTAAAGAGGCACTTAGAGTGAGCAGGCGACCGGGCGGAGCAAGGCCGGGAGCAGCCTGCCGTAGACGGGGCAAGCCCCGTCTTTACAGCGTCAATACAGCGTCCGCGGAGGGGAGTGTCCGAGCCACACGGACAGGCGAGGGCGCCTGCCCCTACATGTTCAGCCTCCGCCGGCGTGCAAACTCCAGAACCAGGCTACCGTGAGACCGATCATCACGACTGTGGTGGCCCAGGCAATCACGTTGAAAAGGCGAGAGTTGACGAAGTCGCCCATCAACTCGCGGCGGTTCACCAGGACCAGCATGAAGATCAGCACAAAGGGCAGGACCACCCCATTGATTACTTGGGAAAAGATGATGATCTTCACGAGGGGAAAGTTGGGGGTCATGACGACTCCCGCCCCCGCGGCAATCAGGATGGTGTAGAGCCAATAGAAAACGGGGGCCTCGCTGAACTTTTGCCCAACGCCCGATTCAAAGCCCAGGCCTTCACAGACGGTGTAAGCGGTGGAGAGGGGGAGGATGGAAGCCGCGAATAGCGAAGCGTTGAACAGTCCCATGGCGAACAGGATGTAGGCGTATTGACCGGCTAGCGGGCGGAGGGCCTGGGCCGCATCTTCGGGGCGATTTACGCTCCGGTAGCCATGGATGAAGAGGGTGGCGGCGCAGGCCACGATGATGAACCAGGCGACGACGTCGGTGAAGATGCAACCGGTGATCACGTCAATGCGCGAAGCGCGGAGCTGGCGGCGGGTGATTCCTTTTTCGACGATAGAGGACTGCAGGTAGAACTGCATCCAGGGCGCGATGGTGGTTCCCACCAGGCCGATCACCATGTAGACGTACCCCTCCTGGAGCCAGGCCGACCGTGGCGGGATCTTGACCGTCGCGAGCGTCGCCTCGAGCCAGGCCGGTTTGGCGAGAAGGCCGGCGGCGATGTAGGTGATGTAGAAGAACGAAGCGCCCAGGAAGATCTTCTCCACGCTCTTGTACTGGCCCTTGACCACAATCAGCCAGACGATCAGGGCGCAAATCGGGACGGTGTAATGGCGAGGAAGGCTAAACAGTTCGAGGCTGCCTGCGATTCCGGCGAATTCGGAAACGACGTTGCCGAAGTTCGTGATCAGAATTCCGATCATCATGAAGAACGTGATGCGGAAGCCGAATTCTTCGCGGATGAGATCGCTGAGGCCTTTGCCGGTTACGGCCCCCATGCGGGCGGTCATCTCCTGCACTACGATCAGGGCGATGGTGATGGGAATCATCGTCCAGAGGAGATTGTGGCCGAACTGCGCGCCTGCGGCGGAGTAGGTGAGGATGCCTCCGGCATCGTTGTCTACATTCGCGGTGATGAAGCCTGGCCCGACCACGGCAAGGAACAGCACGAGTCGGGTTCTCCAGCGTTTGAGAAAGCTCATGCGCGCACGTCACGGATGATTGGGAAGCAATCAGCGAACGGACAGGATAAACGGCGGGTGGAAATCTGAATAGATGCAAACTGGTTCCGCGTGCAGCGCGGGAATTTTTTCAGCACCGAGACACAGAGGAGGAGGGGGAGTTAACGGCGGAGGACACTCGAACGCGACGGGTAGCGGTGGGCGGGCGAGGACGCCCGCCGCTCCATGAGTTCGAGAGGATGGCGAAGCTGGTTCGAGAGGATGGGGAAGCTGGTTCGAGAGGATGGGGAAGCTGGCTCGAGAGGATGCGACGGCGATCTGGGTTACAGTTTTTGGCGGAGGAGGCTGATTACGTCGTCGGAGGTGATTACGCCGGTGAGGCGGTTGGCGTCATCGACGACGGGCAAGGTTAGCAGGTTGTACTTGTCGAAGAGCTCGGCGACTTCTTTTTCGGAAGCATTGGCGTGGCAGGAGATCAGAGGCTCCTGGGTGAGGGCAAGCAAGGGCGTGGCGGGAGTGGCTAGCACCATCTTGGCCAGGGGCACGGTTCCCGAGAGGGTGTCGCGCGAGTCGACGAGGAAGACGGTGCTGACGGTTTCGACTCCTCCCTCGAAATGGCGGAGGGTCTCGATCGCGTCGTGGACGGTGGCGGTGACCGGCAGAGCCAGGTATTCGGTGGTCATGCGGCCAGCCGCCGAGTTCTCCTTGAACTCCAGCAGGCCGGAAACCTCTTCGCGCTCCTCCGGAGCCATCTCTTCCAAAATTTTCTCGGTCTTTTCCTGGGGCAGATCGGCGAGCAGGTCGGCAGCGGCGTCGGGCTGCATTTCTTCTACGATTTCAGCGGCGCGGTCGGAGTCGAGGGACTCGAGGATGGCCTTCTGCACCCGAGGCTCGACCTCTTCCAGGGCGCCGGCGGCGACTTCCTCATCCAGGGTCTCGAACACCGCTTCGCGCTCGTCGGGAGCGAGGTCTTCGACGATGTCGGCAATATCGGCGGGGTGAAGCTTGGCGAGTCGATCGTGGGAGATCTTGAGCTTCACGCGGCGGGCCGGGTCGGTCTCGATCAGGTCAACAAATTCCCATGGAATGAGGCGGGGCGGGATATTGCTGAGCAGGGCGCGCAGGGCGCCGGCCGGGACCAAGCCCTTGAGCAGGCGACGGATGGCGCCACGAGCGCCCACATCCACCGACGCAACCTTGAGCACGGGGCGGTTGGCAACCGCCTCCTGATAGAGGTCGACGTCGTTGACCCGGACCACCTTGCGGCCGTAAACATCGATGACCTGCTGGTCGAGCAGATCGCGCTCCAGCAGAAACAAGCCTTCAGTCCCATTGGCCGGCGACCACTCGTTGGAAGTGGTGGAGGCGCGGATCTGGCCGTCGATGGAGCGGACGGCTTGCAGGGGCAGAAGGCGGTCACCGGATTGAGTGCGAACGATGAGGACGGAAACGCGGACCCGATCCTCCTGAGGGGTGAGGGCAACTTCGCGCACACGTCCGCTGGACTGGCCGGCAGAGTCGAAGACGGGAGCACCAAGCAGTTCGGTGAGTGCGAGTTCCGACATCGCTCGCAGAATACTCAACTGGAAAGCGGGAATCCAGATGGCGGGTGGTTTTTCTTTCGTGGATAGGGCAATTGGAGGAAGGGAATGCGGTTTTTTCACCACACGGCACCGGGACGGGGAGGAACCATCGGCAGGATGAGGATTGGGGTGGCAACGACGGCTGTGGGCCCGCTGACCTTTGGGCGGGCGGGGACGCACCGCTCCATCACCCCTTGGTGCATGCGATTGAATCGGAGACGGTGAGAAAGGCCTGGGCACGATGAAAAAGGCGGCGACTCAGGACGATTGTTTGACATTTATGCAGGCAAAATGCAAACTTACCGATTCGCTGTTCCACCGCTTTCCCACCTGCATGCTACATCCGTGCGAAGGGGTGGACAGACGAGCCAAGCAAGTCCAAAAAGAGCTTCAAACTGACTCGTAATCATGACCGAACACCGGGTCTCCTACACGATGGACTCGACGCTGGACACGGTGAACAGCGCCGAGGAAACCGCCAGTCAACTCGCCAGCGAGGCGGGCTTTGACGATGAGGAGGTCATGAAGATTGCAATGGCCGTGCGGGAGGCTGCGGTAAACGCGGTACTGCACGGCAATGCGTACGATCCCGGGAAGAAGGTCAGGGTAGATTTTGAAAGGACGAACCGAGAACTGGTCATCACGATCCGGGACCAGGGCAAGGGGCTAGACCTGAGCAAGATTCCCGATCCGCTGGCGCCGGAAAACCTGTTGAAGACCTCGGGCCGGGGCATTTTTCTCATTCGCTCATTCATGGATGAGGTAGAAATCAACCCGTCGCAGACGGGGACTGAAATCAAATTGATCAAGCACGTCCACGGGCCTGCCGCGGGCGGCAAGGAGGCTTCCCAGTGACAATGAAAACCAGTAGTCGTCAGGTCGATGGGGTCACAATCGTCGATTGCAGCGGCCGCATCACCCTGGGCGAAGGCAGCGTGATTCTGCGCGATACGGTGCGCGATCTGCTGTCGAAGGGGAACAAGAAGATTCTCCTGAACCTTGGCGATGTGAACTACATCGACAGCTCAGGGATCGGCGAGTTGGTGAGCGCTTTCACCACGGTGAAGAACCAGGGCGGCGAGTTGAAGCTGCTGAACCTGACCAAAAAAGTGCACGACCTGCTGCAGATCACCAAGCTGTATACGGTTTTCGACGTGAAGGACGACGAAGCGTCGGCAGTGAAAGCGTTTGCCCGCTAAGATTTTCGAACGACGAGCGTAGGGGCCGGCAAAGGCTGGCCCCTGTTCGCGTTCGTGCCCTTCCCGTTGCGGGAGTCGTGCCGCAAAAATTCTCCGTCAATTTAGACGCCCGCCTCCGGCTGCTGCCTAGAATCTGGGTAGTGCGCGTTCTCAGTATGTTTCTTCTAGCTGTGCTTGGCGCCATGGCGGGCGCTCCGCCGCTATGGGCGGCGGACTGCATTTCCTTTTCCGAAGCCGGGAAGTATGTAGGCAGCACGAAGTGTGTGCGCGGGAAGGTGGTGCGGGTGGAGCAGGGGAATCGTGGCGTCCACTTCGTGGATTTCTGTGAAGACTTTCGGAATTGTCCGTTCACGGTGGTGGTGTTCGCTGGAGATCTGAGGCAGGTTGGCGATGTGCGGCAACTTGCCGGGCGGGAGATCGAGATCCACGGGCCGATCAAAGACTACGACGGCCGGGCCGAGATCATCCTGGAGCGGCTCAGCCAGCTGCACGGGGATGCCGCGCACATTGCTCCTCTGCCCAAGGAGTATGACGTAGAGCGCAAGGGGAAGTTCAGCGCGGGAACGATGAGCCATCCGAAGGCGGCCAAGAGTGCGCGCAAGAAGCAGCCTCCGCGGGTGGGTATTGAGGATCCCAGCGCGCCGTTGACGCCTACGGATTAGGGGCGTCCCCATTTATTAGCTAATCACCACAGAGGCACAGAGACACAGAGCCACAGAGAAGAATTTTTGAAGGCTCTTGTCGGATCTGGCTTCGTTGCTGGACGGGCGAGGACGCCCGTCTCTCTACCGGCGTATCACTGCTGAGAAGACGCGGCAAGCCGCGTCTCTACCCTGAGTAAGTTGGCGGTGCTGGCATTTGCGCGGACAGGAGTGTCCGCGCCACATGGTGTCTACACCAGGCCTTTGCGGAGTTCATCCAGGGGATATTTCGTTCCGCGCCAGGTGACACCATCGTTCCAGAGGGTGTGCAGCATGGAGCGCATGAGGGTGTAGCCGAACAGGAGCGTGCTGATGGGGTGCAGCAGGAAGTAGTAAGCAGGAATGGCGGACTTAACGGACATGCCGAGGTAAATGCAGAACATCGAGGCGAGGGCGATGAGGTACGGAATACGAGCGGCTCCGTGGGTGAGCCAGATTCCGACAAAAGGTCCCAGATTAAGAAAGAGCAGGACCGCGGTCGAGAGCAGCGTGCGCCACCACTGGAAGGACAGGATGGCGAAAAAGTTTTTCGTGAGGTTATCGACGATGCCCATGGCGCCGCGCGCCCAGCGGATCGAGATCAGGTCATCGCCGAAGACGTTGCGTTGGGCGAATCCGGCATTCTTGATGACCTTGCCGAGTTTCATGTCGTCGAGGACCTCCATGCGGAGGGCGCGGTAGGTGCCGATCGACTCATACACGCAGCGACGGACGAGATTGAATGCGCCGACACCCATGTGATCTTTGGTCTTGGGGTCAGCAACTTTCCAGGGGCGGTGGCCGAAAGTAAAGAGGGTCTGGAAGAAGGCGATCATCATGTGCTCGCCTGGGGTGTGCATCAACAGGCGCGGAAACAGTACGACGTGATCGGCTTTCTCGGCCTCGGCATAGGCAATCGCCCGGCGTAATACGCCACGCTTGAAGAGAACGTCAGCGTCGGTGAACAACAGCCAGTCGCCGGTCGCCTGCCGGGCGGCGGTCCACATGGCATGGGTCTTGCCAAGCCAGCCTGAGGGGAGTTCCGGGACGTGGATGGCATGAAGCCGGCCCTGAGCGGCGGGGCTGGCGGCAATGCGATCCAGGATATCGCCGGTGGCGTCGGTGGAACGGTCGTTCACGACGATGATTTCGTAATTCGGATAGTTGATCGCGAGGAGGCGGGTAAGGCTGGGCTCAAGCATCTCCTGCTCATTGCGCGCGGGGACGATGATGCTGACACGGGGGGCGTCGGGGGAATTGGGGCGATCCCACTCCGAGCGCGCAATGTCGGCAACCTTGGGGATGCCCATGGCAGCCTGCGCAATGCGGGAAAACCAGGCAATGGCCAGGACCAGCCCGGCCGCCCAAAGCAAGAAATGCATTCCTAATGGGCTCCTACCGGACTCGGGGTGCCGTGGGTAGTCACGGGCGGCGCAAATTTCATACCGTAAAACAGTATCGCAGATGAGAGGGCGATCGCGATCACCGGGCCCACGAAAGCAAGCTTCATGGAGTATTTGTCAGACAGCCACCCGATCAGGGAGGAGGAAGGGACATCTCCCAACAGGTGGAAAATGAAGATATTCACGGCGAGAGCGGTGGCTCGGACGTGGGGTCCGACGGAGTTGATGACGGCGGCGTTGAGAGGGCCGGTGTTCAGGAGCAACAGGAATTCGGCGACGAAGATGCCCACGATCATGGTGGTGCCGGACGCAAACAGGGCCACGCACATGGCCGGGATACCGAGGCCGAGGCTGACTGCGGAGACAAGATAGTGCGCGGCCTTGGTGCGCTTGAGCAACCAGTCGGAGAGCCAGCCGCCGGCGAGCGACGCGACCAGGCCGTTCACCAGTGTGCTGCTTCCAAAAATGATGGTGGCTTGTCCGAGCGTGTAGCCATGAACGCGATGAAGAAAAGTGGGCATCCAGACTTGCAGGCCGCCGAGAGCGAAGGTCATGGTGGCCATGCCCAGGGTGGCGGTGAGGAAGGCCGGGTTGTGCAACAGATTCCAGGCGGCGCGGAGGTAGGCGAGGATCTTCGCCCAGACAGTGCCGCCGGTTTCGATCTCTTTTTCGGATTCGGTCTCGGGTGCGTCGAATTGTCCCAGAGGGGGTTCGGGGATAAACAACAGCAGTACAGCCAGCAGGACGCCAGGCGCTGCACCCACGTAGAAGGGGGCTCGCCATCCATAGTGGGGGCCCATGAGGCCGCCCAGGAAATATCCGAGCGCCGTGCCGACCGGGATGGCCAGGTAGAAGACACCCATCACGCGGCCACGCATTTCATCGGGAAACATGTCGGCGACGAAAGTTGGCGACAGAATGACGAAGCTGGCTTCGCCAATGCCGACCAGGGTGTGGCGCAGCAGAAGTTCGTCGAAATTCTTGGTGAATGCTGTCAGGAGCGTGGCAACGCTCCAGATGAGTGCGCCGACGATGATCACCGCTTTGCGGGAGAAACGCAACGAGAGCGGCCCCATGAAGGGTGCGGCGATCATGTAGAAGAGGAAAAAGATGCTGGTTAGTACGCCGAAGGCCATATCGCTGCGAGGAAATTCGGCTTTGATCAGATCCTGGACCGCATACAGGACGGAGCGGTCGATGTAGTTGAGAAGATTGAGCGCGGTCAACAACACCAGAGCGGTCTTGGGATAGAGCTTGCGGGGCACGGTCGTTGGAATCTAACACGGGTCGGTCGGGGGCGGCTAGGTTAGCGAAGTCGATAACCGCGGAAAAGACTCTAACCGCAAAGGGCCCGAAGGTTTCGCAAAGTACGCCCGAGAATGATGGAACCACCAAGGACACGAAGGGACACCAAGGAAGAAGTCAAGTGCCGAGGATTGGGTACGATGAAGCTGGGGTAGAGGCTTGAGCCTGCCGTAAAACTGCGGACACAAGATTGCTCGTTTTCAAGCCCGGCGCTTCCCTTTCGGACGCGGCCAGCGCGCGACGACCGTGGTGGAGATGCCGCCTCGGGGGCGGAAGTCGCCCTTCACTTCAGCCCAGACCGGCTTCGCCCAGCGCACCACATCCTCGAGAACACGGTTAACGATGTTTTCCTGAAAGATGCCCAGATTGCGGTAGGTGTGGAGATACTCTTTCAGGGACTTCAGTTCGAGGCACAACTTGTTGGGCATGTAGCGGATGGTGATGACGCCGAAGTCCGGCAATCCGGTTTTCGGGCAGACCGAGGTGAACTCAGGGTCGTCGACGACGATTTCGTAACCTGGGAACTGATTGGGCCAGGTCTCGATTTCCGGGAAGATCGCATCCAGTCCGGCTTCGGCGTGCTCCCGCGTATAACGTGGCGATTTGGGCATGCGTTCATTGTAGCTTGGCGGCTGGAAGGCATCGTCGTTGCGGGCGAACCGGAGTGTGGCCGGGAGGGTGCCCCCGCGCGACCCGCCGCATCTAACCGAGCAGGGACCGTTGGAATAGGATCGGAGCCCGGTCGAGTGATAAATTGAAGCTTGCACGATCCCCTACATGGTATTGAGCGCCAACAATCAAAGCAGTTTTTTTGCGCGACATCGGTGGCTGGTTCTGACCTTGGGAATCCTGGTCGCGGTGATCGTGTTGGCATCCTTCGTGTCAATGCACGATGAGGTGGTGCTGGTGCGCGCGGCCAAGGTGGAGCGTGGCACGATGCGCAACGTAATCTCGACCAACGGGAAGATCGAGCCTGTTCAGAATTTCGAAGCCCACTCGCCGGTGAATACCACGGTCCGCCAGGTCCTGGTGAAAGAGGGCCAGCACGTGAAGAAGGGACAACCGCTGCTGCAACTGGATGATGCCGACGCGCGCAGTCAGGCGGCGCGGGCCCAGGCGCAGATGAAGTCAGCCCAGGCCAGCGTACAGGACGTCACCCGCGGCGGATCGCAGGAAGAGTTGCTTACGTTGCAGGCGCAACTGGTGAAAGCGCGCACCGACCGCGACGCCGCGAAGCGCAGTCTGGATGCCATGCGGCGGTTGCAGCAAAAGGGCGCGGCTTCGGTGGGAGAGGTCAAGGAGGCGGAAAACAATGTTCAGCGAACTGAGGCAGATCTGAACCTGCTGGAGGAGAAGCAGAAGGAACGGTATTCGAAGACAGAAGTCGAGCGCGTCGAAGCCCAGAAATCGGAAGCCAGCGCAGCGTATGCGGCGGCAGAAGACGTGCTGCAAAAATCAAATATTACTGCGCCCTTCGACGGGGTGGTCTATTCCCTTCCCGTAAAGCAAGGCAGTTATGTGCAGGCGGGCGATCTGCTGCTCCAGGAAGCGGACCTCTCGAAAGTGCTGGTGCGCAGCTACGTCGACGAACCTGATATCGGCCGGCTTGCCGCTGGGCAAAAGACTGAAGTGACCTGGGATGCGATCCCGGGTCGAGTCTGGAAGGGGAGTATCGTTTCGGTTCCTTCGGCGATTAAAAAGCTGGGAACCCGCAATATCGGCGAAACCACGGCGGTGCTCGACAATCACGATTACAGGCTGCTGCCCAACACGAACGTCAGCGTCACCATCGTGATCGCCGAGCAGCAGAATGCCTTGCTGATCCCGCGGGAAGCGCTCCGTCAGGATCAGTCGAGGCCGTACGTCTACCAGGTTGTCGACGATACGCTGCGCCGTCATGAAGTACAGGTGGTCTCTTCCAATCTCACAAATGTGGAAATCAGCGGGCTCGCCGACAATGAAGTCGTAGCCTTGAGTCCGATCAATCCGGTGAAGACGCTCCGGGAGGGACTCCCAGTCAAGGTGGTGCAGTAAGCGATGTGGCGTAGCGTGGGTATTCTGGCGATTGGACTCTGCTTGTGGGGCCAACTAGCGATAGCGGCCGATTCGCCCGCAGGCCTACTCAGTGCGGGAAGGGTGGATGATGCTATCTCCGCTTTGAATGGAACGCTGAGCCACTCGCCGAACGATGCCGAATCCCACCACCTGCTCTGTCGCGCCTACTACGCGCTAGGTCAGTGGGACCACGCGATTTCGGCCTGTGAAAAAGCCATTGCCCTTGACCAGAACAACGCCGAGTTTCATCTCTGGTTGGGACGGACCTATGGCGAGAAGGCCGACGTTGTGAACTTTCTCTCCGCGGCAAGCCTGGCGAAAAAGACGCGTGCCGAATTCGAGCGAGCCGTTGGGTTAAATCCGTTCAGCGTAGCGGCGCGGGTAGATCTGGCCGAGTTCTACCTGGAGGCTCCGGGAATTGTAGGGGGCGGGCATGACAAAGCACGCGCCCAGGCAGAGGCGCTGACCAAGCTGAGCCCGGCCAGCGCCCACTGGGTAACTGGCCGCATCGCGGAGAAGGACAAGGACCACGCCACCGCTGAGAGGGAGTATCGGGCGATGATTGACTCGAGCCAGGGCAGTGCCTGGTCGTGGCTAAGCCTAGGCCTTTATTACCGGCACAACAACCGACTCGATGAGATGGAAGCTGCCCTGCGGCGCGTATTAGATGCTCCGATTGACCGGCCCGAGGCGCTGGTGGACGCCGCCTCGACGTTATACAAAACCAACCGCAACCTGCCATTGGCGGCGGAGTTGGTACGCCGCTACCTAAAGTCGCCCCCGTCAGACCAAGCCCCGCTTTTCAAAGCGCACTTTTTGCTGGGGAACATCCTGGCAAAGCAGGGGGACAAGCCGCAGGCAATGGCGCAGTATCGCGAGACCCTGGAACTGGTCAAGAACTTCGAGCCCGCGCAGGAAGCTCTCGATCGACTGGGCCCATAATCCAGCCCGCGTGGGAAAGCACCAGCAGGGGTGCCAACTTGCCCGCGTCCATGGCCTGCAGAGACTCAAACTCCAGAACTTGAAGCGATACGCTCCCTGCGTTGCATCCGCTGAGTGCTTACTCGACGAGTGCGCCGGCGTCTATCACAGCTGCATCTTCACGTGACAGCCGTTCACACAAACACGCGCATAGCAGAAAACGGCAGGGGCACGCTAAAAAGACGCGGACAAGAGTGTTCCGCGCCACACGGGTACCCCTCAGGTACTCCCGGGGGTGCTTTTCGACCTCTGGCTGCATCCAATAACCGTTCGGCAAAAAACGCTATCCCGAAGCTCAGGTTATTGGTATCGTGGTATTTAGCGGAACATCCCTTCGGCCGAACTGAGTGTAGGAAAGTAACGCGTTAGGTCAAAGCCCTGACGTACCCAGGGATACACCCGGCTGAAATCCGGAAAAAGCAGAGAGGAATGGTAGTATCAGTTATCCATCTATGCCTTTGAAAACACTGTTTTTGAATCCACCTTCCTTTGAAAATTTTGATGGAGGGGCGGGCTCCCGGTGGCCAGCCACTCGCGAAATCGAATCGTACTGGTACCCGGTATGGCTGGCCTACCCCACCGGGATGCTGGAAGGAGCGCGGCTTTTGGATGCGCCGCCGCATTATGTCAGCGCCGAAGAGACGATCGCGATCGCGAAGGAGTATGAGTTCCTGGTGCTGTTTACCAGCACCCCGGGATTTCCAGGGGACATTCGCTTGGCGCAGGCAATTAAGGATGCCAATCCGAAGATCAAGATCTGCTTTGTTGGTCCGCATGTCAGTGTATTGCCTGAGAAAGCGTTGCGGGATGCGCCGGCTGTAGATTTCGTAGCACGCAAAGAATTTGATTACACCGTTGTCGAGTTCGCGCAGGGCAAGCCGCTGGACGAGATTCTTGGGATTTCTTACCGCAAGAATGGCGGCGTGGTACACAACCCGGATCGCCCGCAGATCACCGACCTGGATTCCCTGCCGCATGTCACTGACATCTACAAGCGCGATCTGGATGTGACGCGCTACAACGTGCCATTTCTGTTGAACCCTTACGTTTCCCTCTACACAACGCGGGGCTGCCCGGCGCAGTGCACCTTCTGCCTTTGGCCGCAGACGCTGAGCGGACATCCGTGGCGGAAGCGCTCCACCGACGACGTGGCCCGGGAAATGGCCAAGGCCAAGGAATACTGGCCAAATGTAAGGGAATTCTTTTTTGACGACGATACGTTCAACATTCAGGGACCGCGTACGATCGAACTGTGCGAGAAGCTGAAGCCTCTGAAGCTGACGTGGTCTTGTACATCACGGGTCACCACCAGCTACGACACTTTGAAGGCGATGCGGGATGCGGGCTGCCGGTTGTTGATTGTCGGGTATGAGTCGGGAGACCAGCAGATTCTGAAGAACATCAAGAAGGGCGCGACGGTGGAGCGGGCCCGGCAGTTCACCAAGGACTGCCACAAGCTGGGACTGGTGATCCACGGCGATTTCATCCTTGGGCTCCCTGGCGAGACGCGCGAAACTATCCAGAATTCCATCAACTTTGCCAAGGAATTGGACGTAGAAACCATCCAGGTATCGGTGGCGCACGCGTACCCGGGAACCGAACTCTACGATTTCGCGGTGAAAAACGGATTCATGACGACCGAGTCGAAGATGGTGGACGAGGGGGGCCACCAGTTGGCGCACATCGAGTATCCGGGGCTGCCGGCCGCGGAGATTCTCGAATCGGTCCACCGCTTCTACGACGAGTATTATTTCCGCCCGAAAGCCATCTTCCGTATTCTAAAGAAAGCAGCCGCAAACTCGAATGATCGAAAGCGGATCTACCGGGAGGCGAAGGCTTTCTTGAAGACGCGTGCCATGCGGCACAAGTGGGTGCGCGACAAACAAGCCAAGGAACAGGCTTCGCCCGCGGCAGAGCCGGCCAAGGCGTAGGCACCGCGTTGTGACATTTCGAAAATACCTGGTACTGGCTGGGATTGCGGTGCTCGCTTCCGCGGGGGATTCCCTCCTCTCGCGCGGGATGAAGGAAGTGGGCGGCATTCCCCTGCACCATCTCTCAGCGGTGATTTCGGCAATCCGCGATCCTTGGATTATCTCGGGGATCCTGTTGCTGATCGCCTTCTTCGCAGCTTACATGTACGCCCTGTCATGGGCTGACCTGACCTACGTCCTGCCCGCTACCTCGATCGGTTACGTTCTGCTGGCGCTGATTGCCAAGTTCGGCTTGCACGAGCAAGTCACCTGGGTGCGTTGGCTTGGAATCCTGCTGATATCGGCCGGGGTAGGCTTCATAGCCGGTGGACCGGAGTTGACTTCCCACAAACGGGATTCGGTCGGGGCCGGCGACCTGGCATCGCTGGGAGCTCGAGGCAAACCATGAGGCATGTCTATACATGGGGGGCGATCCTGATTATCGTCCTGGCGTCGGTAACCGGAGATGTCTTGCTCTCGTATGCCATGAAGTCGGTGGGGGACGTGGGCGAAATCTATCGCCGCAACGGGCTGCTGACGGTGCTGGGAAGAATCATGGGCAACCGGAACTTTGTTCTGGGGATCGTTGCCATGGCAGCGGCCTTCTTCAGCCTGTTGTTCGCCTTGTCCTGGGGGGATGTGAGCCTGGTGGCTCCGGCCTCGGCATCGCTGACGTTTGTTGGTAATGCACTGGCGGCCAAAATGTTCCTGCATGAACGAGTGGATCGGCGACGCTGGATCGCCGCTGGGCTGGTGGCCTGCGGGGTGGCGTTGCTGGCGGGATAGGCGCGATGCCGGAGCTTTCTTCCGAAAAATTCCTGCGAGATTAGTTGAATTCTTGGTTCTGGACGCCGAAGACGGGGCAAGCCCCGTCTCTACCTGTTTATTTCTTGATGGCAACTGCTACCCCGTCGCGAATCGGCAGGATCGTGGTGAAGAGTTCGGGCGACTGATACAGCTGACGGTTGAACTCCAGGATGGCTTTCGTGGAGGCTTCCGGAGGCTTCTGGGTCGCGACTTTGCCGCTCCAGAGCACGTTGTCGGTAATGAACAGCCCGCCCTTGCGCAGTTTGGGGATTGCGAGCCCCAATACCCGCGGATAGTCTTCCTTGTCGACGTCATTGAAGATGATGTCAAATTCCTGCTTCTGCTCGGAGAGCAACTCCAGCGCGTCGCCGGTGCGGACCGTGATGCGATCGGACACCCCGGCACGTTGAAAGTAGCGCTTGGCTTGCTCGGCGTTGCGCGAATCGCCGTCGGTGTAGTAGACGCGTCCGTGGTCGCCCACGGCACGCGCCCACCAGATGGTCGAATAACCGATCGCCGAGCCCATCTCGAAGATGTTCCGGGCTTTACTGATGATGGCATACTGCGCGAGAATGCTGGCCACGGCCGGTCCCACGATGGGGATTTTTTTCTCCGCAGCGAGAGCTTCCATCTCGGACAACACTTCGTCGCGCGGCGGAAGCATTGCATAGAGGTAATCCTCGACGGTGCCCTCTGTGATGCCGCCCATGCGCCAGTGATTGGTAGTTATGGGACTTGGCAAGTGATCCTCCTCCAAGGTTGACGGGCGCAGTTACGCCGTGACGCCGGGCTTCATCTCCACCATTTCCACGTCCTTCACCAGCTTCTGAAACTGGGCTGGCGTGCCGGTGAGCAACGGGAAGGTTCCGAAGTGCATTGGGATTACGGTTTTCGGTTTCAGCAGATTGCAAGCGTAGGCGGCTTCCCGGGGCGACATGGTGAAGCGGTCGCCAATGGGAAGCATGGCGATTTCCGGGGCGTAGAGCTCGTGAATGATGCGCATGTCGCCGAAAACGTTAGTATCGCCGGCGTGATAAATCTTCACGCCATTGGAGAACTCAAGAATGTACCCGACCGCCTCTCCGGCATAGATGATCTGATCGCCATCGAGGATTCCACATGAATGATCGGCGTGCACCATGGTGATTTTGACATCGGCCACGGTTAACGATCCGCCCTTGTTCATGGGGGCGGTATTCTTCGCCCCCTTTTTCTCGAGCCAGGTGGCCAGCTCGAAGATGCCGACCGCCGTGGGTTGATGTTTTTTGCAGAGGTCGACCGCATCGGCGATGTGGTCCCCGTGGCCGTGAGTACAAAGAAGAACATCGATCTTTGAAACGTTCTTGTCCTTGTCAGGGCACACAGGATTGCCGGCAATCCAGGGATCGATGTAAAGAATTTTTCCCTCTGGCGTTTCGATGCGGAAGGTGGCGTGTCCGAGCCAGGTGATTTTAATTCCCTTCAGTTTCATTTCGATGGTCCCTCACAGAGCGCCCCCGATTGTATGAGGCGGGGCTTCCCTCCCGCAAACGGAACTCGCCGTGATTTGATCAGGCGGAGCCCATTTTTTCTCTTTTGGTACGCGTGCGGCTGCCGATAAGATGTTCGCCGTGCCGGAACTGAAAGTTCTTCTCACCCGTCAACAGATTGCACAGAAGGTTCGGGAAATAGGCGGAGAGATCTCGCGCGATTTCGCGGGTGAGTCGGTGATTTTTGTCGGAGTGCTCAAGGGCGCGGCGATTTTCCTCGCCGACCTCGCCCGCGAGGTGAAACTGGATGCGACGTTCGATTTCATCGGTGTTTCAAGCTACGGAAACCGGCCAAGTCCGAGCCAGGAGTTGCAACAGGGGTGGGACTCGACGGGAGAAGTGCGGCTCACCAAGGACGTGGATCATTCGCTGGCCGGCAAGAATGTGATTCTGGTAGAAGATATTCTCGACACCGGCCTGACCATGACGTTTCTGAAAAAGATTCTGACCGCGCACCAACCGCGGGCACTGAAGCTGGCCGCTCTGCTGGACAAACCGTCACGCCGCAAGAAGTCGATTGAAGCGGATTACGTCGGGTTCAAGATTGAGGATCACTTCGTGGTCGGGTATGGGCTCGATTACGCGGAGCGCTACCGCAATCTCCCGGACATCTGTATCGTGCCACGCGACTAGACTCTATGCGCCATAGCGAAAGCCTCGGGGAGACTCTCAAGGACTGGCAATCCGTAGCCCGCCTGATTGACCACACGCTGCTCAAGCCAGACGCGACCCGGGATCACATCGTTCAGATCTGCCATGAAGCCGCGCATTACCGCTTCGCAACGGTCTGCGTGCAGCCGACATGGATCGAAGTCGCGGTACTGGCACTGAAGCGGACTGACGTGAAGGCGGGCACGGTGATCGGTTTTCCGCACGGCGCCACCTTCCCGGCGGTCAAAAAGCTTGAGGCCGAACAAGCGCTGCGGAAGGGCGCACGGGAACTCGATGTCGTAATCAATGTGGGGGCGCTCAAGAGCGGCGACCGAAAACTGGTGCGGGACGATCTTCAAGCCGTGGTCGAAATCGCCCACGCCGAGGGCGCCCTGGTGAAAGCGATTCTGGAGACATCCCTGCTCACCACGGACGAAAAGATTGCGGCCTGCCAGTTGGGCTTGGCCGCGGGTGCGGACTTCGTCAAGACCGCCACCGGTTTTAGTGGCGGCGGTGCGACCATTCAGGATGTGATGCTGCTACGAGCGACGGTAGGATCAAGCGCAGGAGTGAAGGCTTCCGGCGGAATCCGGACAGCGGCCGACCTTCGAAACATGGTGCTTGCCGGAGCCAACCGCATTGGTACCAGCGCCGGAGTACATATTCTGCGGGAATTCGGTGCGCCGGCATCTGCCGCGGCGCCTTCCCCGGCTGCCTGTTGATTTGCCAGGCTCCCTTCCGCGAGAGGCTGCCGCAACTCCCCAAGGAAGGCTTTGGGCGGCTGCTATCATAACGGGGAGTGGAAACGCCTACACCGACAACCCAGGCGCCAATTCACGTAGAGCCGCTATTGCTGGAAGTGGTCGACGTGGTCAATACCTCGCTCGACCTGGATACCACTCTGCGCCGAATCGCCGAACTGGTGCGCAAGGTCATCGACTACGAGATCTTCGCGATCCTGTTGTTGAACGAGAAGACGCAGGAACTGCGCTTCCGCTTCCAGGTAGGCTATCCGCGCGAGTATGCCGAGCGAGCCCGGGTCAAGGTGGGCACGGGCGTCACCGGGCGCGCGGCGCAGACGCGGCAGGCAGTCCTGGTAAACGATGTTACCGCGGAGCCCGACTACATTGAGGCCGTGCCCAATGTCCGTTCCGAGCTGGCAATCCCGCTGATCCACAAGAATCGGGTCATTGGCGTTATTGACCTTGAGGCGCGCGCGCCGGGCTATTTCAACGACGAACACCGGCGGCTGCTGACTTTAATTGCCTCCCGCATGGCGATCGGCATTGAGAACGCTCAGCTCTATACGCGCTCGACACGCCAGGCGCGCACCCTGCTGCTGCTGAATGAAATCGCGCGTGAGCTGACGTCGATTCTCAAGGTAGATGAACTGCTGGGCAGGATAGCCGAACTGCTGAATCGGATCATCGATTACCAGATGTTCAGCATTCTGCTGGTCGATGAGACGGGCGAGAAACTCCAGCACCGTTTCTCGCTACGCTTCCAGGAAAACATTCACCTGAAGCACGAGATTCCGCTGGGACAAGGCATCGTGGGGGCGGCGGCGCAGAGCAAACAAGCTATCTTGGTGCCCGATGTCAGCAAGGACCCACGCTATATCTCCATCAACCCTGAAACCAAATCGGAGCTGGCCGTTCCACTCATGTACAAGGATACGGTGATCGGGGTGCTGGACCTGGAGCACACGCGGCGCGGGTTTTTCACGGAGGATCACAAGCGAACCATCACCACACTGGCGGCACAGATTGCGATCGCGCTGGAAAATGCGCGCCTCTACGAGCAGGTGCAGCGGCAAGAACGCCGGCTGGAGCGCGACCTGGAGCTCGCACGGGAACTTCAGTTCCGCTTGCTCCCGCAAGCCAGCCCGAACATGACGCACCTCGATGTGGCGGCGAAGTTCGTGCCGGCACGCGCGATCGGCGGGGATTTGTACGACTACATCGACTATTCGCTCTCACGACTTGGACTGGTGATCGGGGATGTAAGCGGCAAAGGCGCGCCCGCGGCGATCTACGCCGCGCTGGTCAGCGGCATTCTGCGCTCCCATGCGCCCATGGAACCGGGGCCGGCGGAAATGCTGGCGGCAGTAAACCTCTCACTTGGCGAGCGCCGGATTGAGGGGCAGTTCGTATCGATCATCTACGCGGTCTGGGACGATCAGCGGAGAACCTTGCAGGTGGCGAACTCCGGGCTACCGAGGCCGCTGTATATCCATGACGGCAAGATCGAGGTCATCGAGGCGACTGGTCTGCCGCTCGGTCTTTTTGACGAGGCCGAATACGACGAATTCAGCTTCAAGACGAAGCCCGGGGATATGTTCGTGTTCTTCAGCGATGGCATCCTCGACGCCCAAAATAAAGGGGGGCACCTGTTCGGACGGTCTGGGGTTGAGAAGGTCGTCGCGACGTGCCTGGACAAGTCCGTCGACTGCGTAGTTTCCAACATTTTCAAGGCAGTCGAGAAGCATGCCGCCGGGGTAGACCCCTTCGACGATCAAACTGTAGTCGCAATCAAGATCAAAGGCTCTCCTGCCAAACGTAAGTGAAGCTGACACCTCCTATGCCTGACGCACGGCCCCCCGCTTTTACCTATCGCAACACGAAGCTTTCTTCTCATGACGGCGACAGCGTTCTGTTCTGCGACGATGTGCCTTTGCCGCAGCTGGCAAAACGTTATGGGACGCCCTTGTATGTTTACTCGGCCTCGACGATTCGAGAACGAGTGAAGGCGTTCATGGGCGCGTTTCCCAAAGAGCGCCACACGCTGTGCTATTCGGTCAAAGCCAATTCCAATCTGAGCTTGCTGCGGATGCTGGCTCGACTGGGATGCGGTTTTGATGTGGTCTCTGGCGGAGAACTGCAACGGGTGCGGACTGCGGCCCCGAAAGCGGCGTGCAGGGTAGTGTTCTCGGGCGTAGGGAAAACGCGCGAGGAACTGAAGGCGGCGTTGAAGGCGCGGATCCTGCTTTTCAACCTGGAAAGCGAGTCGGAGATGCGGGCGCTGGCGGAGTGCGCTCGACTTCTGCGCCGGAAGGCGCCCGTCGCGTTCCGGGTGAATCCGGATGTCGCGGCCAAAACGCACCCTTACATTTCGACCGGGCTGCACCAGCACAAGTTCGGCGTCCCGATTGGCAATGCGCGGGAGCTGTACCGGCAGGCCCACGGCACGGGCAACCTGGATGTGTGCGGAGTGAGCGTCCACATCGGATCCCAGATCACGGACGTCGGGCCCTTTGCGGAGACGATGCAACGGGTAGCGCAACTGGTTCGCGACTTGCGTGGCGACGGCCTCAATGTCCGTTATGTGGACGCCGGCGGCGGGTTAGGGATTGATTACCAGAATTCTACGGATAAGGAGTTCACGGAGGTCGCGGCGCGGTACGCAAGAGCCCTGCTGGGTCCACTCGAGGGCCTCGACTTGCATCTATTGCTGGAGCCCGGACGATCGATCGTGGGTCCGGCCGGGGCGCTAGTCTCGCGCGTCGTGTACCGCAAGGTGAATAACGGGAAGCGATTCCTGATTGCCGACGCGGCAATGAACGACCTGCTGCGCCCATCGCTGTATCACGCCTACCACGAGATCGTGCCTGTGCAGCGGAACGCCAACGATGACGCATGCCGCGAAATGCTGGATGTGGTCGGCCCCATTTGTGAGACGGGCGATTTCTTCGCTCGCGATCGGGAACTGCCTTTTATGAAAGAGGGAGACTTGCTGGCGATTCTCGATGCCGGGGCCTATGGCATGGCGTTGTCGTCGAATTACAACACGCGGCCCCGCGCCGCGGAGGTCCTGGTCGATGGCAAGAGGGTAAGGCTGATTCGCAGGCGGGAGACGATCCGGGACCTACTAGCGACCGAGCGCTGAGAAAACTCTGATTAAGACCCAGAGAACTGTCACTAAGTGCCGTTCGACCCAACTCCGTGCGTTCGTGTTTCGGGCGCTGGCTAACGGTCAAGGAGTAACGGCAATTTTTCGCTCCGCCGGGAACTCCTGCCGTGACCTTTCGAGTTGTGGTGAAGGTAAACTCAACAGCCGCCACTTCGCGATAGGAGGAGCCCAAAGATGAAGACAGGCCGTTGGCTTAGCCTCTTGGTTGTGCTCAGTACTGTTGCCGGATGGGCACAATCCGGCGGCCAGAACCGTTCAGTTGACGCCGCTGGTCAGCAGCAGTTCGTCGGTGCTTGGCGCTTACTTTGGCTTGAAGAACCCGATGCGGCAGGAAAGGTTCATCGGGCCGACTGCACTGGACTGCTTGTTTACACTCGCGATGGCCACATGTCAGTTCAAGTCATGTATGGGAACGGACAGGGTGGAAGCGGCCCCGCGCCGGTCCAGTACGCGCAAGGCGGCTATGAGGCTTCCTTCGGCAAATATGAGATTGAGGACGACCACACATTCACCTTCCACGTTGAAGGAGCACTAGTGCGGACTCTTGTCGGTAAGGATTTGAAGCGAGTCTACGAGGTTTCCGGCAATCAGCTCATCGTGAAGTCTCCTGATCCGAACGAACACTGGAGAGTGGCTTGGCAGCGTTACTAGTGCACTGTCGCATTGAAACATTAGCGAAGATAGTTGAAGGCGCCGGCGCGGTCCCTCAGGGGCTGAAGCCCGCGTTTGTCAATGCCCATTCCCTAGCACGGCTGGAAGCCGTGCCCTCCACAAACCCCTTCGGGCATAGTTACTGCGAACATCTTCTTTGTGTCAATCTACTAGCGACCTGTGCAGAAACAATGCACTCAGCAGTCTGGACTCTCACGCTTTCGAGAGTACCTCTTTGGCAATCATGATGGCACTCATCGCATTTGGCCAGCCTGAATAGAACGCCAGATGCGTGATCACCTCGATCAGCTCTGCTTTCTTGACGCCATTCTGCATGGCGAAGTTGAGGTGAAACCGCAACTGGTCTGGACGATTCATCGCCACCAGCGCGGCCACTGTTGCCAGGCTGCGATCACGCTTTGAAAGCTCCGGCCTTTCCCAAACGTCGCCGAAAAGGACGCGATCTGTAAGTTCGACCAGTTTCGGAGCGAAGTCACCAATCATTTTCTGGGCTGCAGAGGGTTCTTTGCTCATGCTGGTTAACTCCCAAAACTCAGTCTATCGGATAGTTGACGGAAACAGATGGGATGAGGAGCCGGTCTCCGGACGGAATGCGGTGTACGCTCCCTGAAGGCGGTCCTGTCAAAGCGCAACTTAATCAGAGCATCCCTTCCCTTCATCCGCCAGGCCTTCCAGAAAATGCATGACGGCACGGAGCACCGACTCCGGCTTCTGCATGTGCAGGGCGTGGCTGTGGTCTTCCAGGCGCACGCAGACGGAGTGGGCGAGGGTTTTCACGGCAAGTTTGACGTCATCATCACTCATCAGGGCGCCCAATTTCGGGTTGGCCTGAAGCAGCAAGGTTGGGCATTTCATACGCCGCAGGCACTCTTCCCCATCCCAGCCTTGGCGGGAGGAGCCGTCGAGCGTCATGCGAAAGACATCGGGGTCAACCTGGCTCAAGCAGCGCGCCCACGAGAACAGGTAGGCCTGATCGTTGCCAGGCAGGTCCGCGATTCGGGTGGGGACATCGGAGCTGGGAGTACGCACCTGGATTTCGGCGATAGCGCGCGCAAGTTCTTCGACTGTGCCCCCGCTTTGACCCAGCCGCAGCAGCCCGCCGAACAGATCCGCATACATGCTGCTTTTGTGCTTGCGCAACGTAATGGGGTTGTCGCCGAGGACCGCCGCCCGCACCATTTGCGGATGATGCGCGGCAACGTGCATGGTGACCATGCCGCCCAGCGAATGGCCGAAGAGCACGGCCGGCTGCCGCACCTCGTCCCGTAAGAAGGCGGCGACATCGGCCGCGTAGTCGATCACCCGGTATTTTCCTGGAGTGCGGCTCGAGCGTCCATGCCCGCGGAAATCGAGGGCAAACAGCTGCCAGCGTAGAGCGAGAGTCGTCATCAGGGGCAGGCACGTCTGCCAGTGGCGGCCGACTCCATGCAGCAGAAGCAAGGGCGGTCCATTCGGCGGACCCGCGGCATAGTTCAACTGGACGCCCTCGGGAGCGAAGGACCTCTGGTTAATTCCGCCGGAACTGTGGCCGGGGGAGGTACTCACGGTTGTGTGCCTCGCGCGTCATAGACGACGCGCCCGCCGACGATGGTCGTCAGCACATGGGCATCGCGAATTTTTGCGGAGTCGATTTTGAACAGGTCATCGCTGATCAGCACCATGTCGGCCAGCTTTCCCTGAGTGATGGAGCCCTTCTCTTTTTCCTGGAACTCCGCGTAGGCCGAGCCCATGGTGTAGGCTTCGATAGCTTCCTGCAGCGTCAGCTTCTGCTCCGGAAACCAGCCATTTGGATTCTTGCCGTCGAGGGTCGCACGGGTAACTGCCGCGTACAGGGTAAGCATCGGGTTGAGGGGAGCGACATCCCAATCGGTGCCGAACGCCAGGCGCACGCCGTGGTTCAGAAATGTGCGGAAAGCATAGGTGCGGCTGGCGCGGTCCTGGCCAATGCGTTTCTCCGCCCAACGCCCGTCATCGATCGCGTGATAGGGCTGGACAGATGCAATCACACCGAGCTTGGCGAAGCGGTCGAAGTCCTTTTCGGCCATGTGCTGGGCATGTTCGATGCGGAGACGGCGATCGGCGGGACCGTGCTCTTTTACGATGTCGGAGTAGAAGTCGAGGATGATGGAAATGGCTTGATCGCCGATGGCGTGGGTGCAGATCTGAAGCCCGGCGGCATCGGCGCGCAGCATGCGGTCGCGCATCGCCGAGGGCGGCTGCATCTGGTTGGAGAGCAGGCCGCGGTTGCCGGGAGCATCAAGATAGGGTTCGAAGAAATAGGCGGTGGTGGCTCCTAGCGAGCCATCGGCGAAGCCCTTCAGAGCACCGATTCGCAGGTAAGAAGACCCAAAAGCATGGTGGATGCCGACCTTGGCTTGATCGTCCCAGTGCATGATGGAAGGCGCAACGTAGATGCGGACGGTGAGTTCTCCACGCTGCAGCAGGTCGGCATAGACGCCAATATCGTCATACGTCTGGCTGCTATCGTCATCCATGTTTTGAACGCTGGTTACGCCCAGCGAGGCGGCATGGGCCAGAGCACGCCGCGCGGCTGTCATGCGCTGAGTGTGGGTGAGCGCGGGGATCACCGCGGTGAGCAGGTTCATCGCCGCGTCTTTCAGGATGCCGGTCGGATTTCCTTGCGAGTCACGGAGGATTTTGCCCCCAGGGGGATCCGGAGTAGCTGCCGTGATCCCTGCCAGTCGTAATGCCAGCGCGTTTACCAGGATCAGGTGGCCGTCATAGCGGCTGACGGAAACCGGGTTATTGGGGGTGACATCGTCGATCAGCTGATGCGTGGGCAGTTCGGCGGGCGTCCACTTGGTCTCGTCCCAGTCTCCACCCTCAATCCATTCACCCTTGGGGGTGCTTTTCGCGCGGTCGGCGATGCGCCGCTTGAATTCTTCGGAGCTGGAGGCGTCATTCAACTGGACTGAATCGAGTTCCAGGCCCCCGTTCACGAAGTGAACGTGAGCATCATTAAAGCCGGGAAGCAGCAGTTTTCCAGCGGCGTCGATGGTGCGAGTCTTCGGGCCGCGCCAAGCCTCAACCTCGCTGACCGTGCCGACGGCGACGATGCGCTCGCCAACTACAGCCACCGCCTGTGCTTTGGGACGGGAAGGGTCAACCGTCCACACATTGGCGTTGGTTACGATCAGGTCGGCGGCAGGCTTGTCTTGCGCGACCGCGAATCCGGCAAGGACTAGAACCAGCGGCAGGAGCGTTTTGGTTTTCATGGACGAGTTCCGTGGACGGAATCAGCGCTGTCCCCACTTCAACTTTGTGCGCAAGACTTCGAAAAATGCCTTGCGAATGCGCAATAACTGTACGTTGTAGGGCGCCTTCCGGCAGATCACGCGGTCGCCATCGCGCAGGGGCACGCCGACCTGGCCATCCACGCTCAGGTAGGCCTCTTCGAGGCCGGTCTTGACGACAATCTCGATCTCGACGCTGTCGCGCACGACCAGCGGACGATGGGTGAGCGAGTGCGGAGATACGGGAGTGATCACGAATGCGTCCACCGACGGCATCAAGATAGGTCCGCCGGCGGCCATTGAGTATGCGGTCGAACCGGTAGGGGTCGAGACGATCAGGCCGTCGGCCTTGTAATTCGAGACGAAGCTCCGGTCCACGTAAAGGTCGTAGTTGTTCAGGCGAGCGATGGCGCTCTTGTTGACGATGACATCGTTGAGGGCCGAGTAGGCGATGATGCAGCTATCGGCGCGCATCAGTTCGCAATGGACGAGCGAACGGGCTTCCACGTCGGCCCGCTTCTGATCCACTTCATCGAGGGCGTCGTAGAGTTCCGGCAGGGGAACCTCGGTCAGGAATCCCAGGGAGCCCAGGTTCACGCCCAGCACGGGGATGCCGGCCTTGGCGACCACCCGCGCGGTGGAGAGCAAGGTGCCATCGCCACCGAGCACGACCACGAAGTCGAGGGGCCGGGCCGCGATGTCGGGGCGCTTGACCACTTCGGGACCGGAAGCGTAGGTAGCGGTTTCTGGATCGATTACGACGTGGTAGCTGTGGCTGCGAAACCACTCGTAGAGCGGTGGCAGGATTTGTGCCAGTTCCGGTTTCGCGGGCTTGGAAATGATGCCTATCGACTTGCTGCGAGCGGCGGACGAGTTCCCCATTGCCATGATGAAGGATGCATTGTAATTGGTCGGACGGGAAAGATGTTAGCGGAGTGGGCTTGCGCATGCATCGCAGCTGTAGGCCACAGGGTAAATTGATGCTCCTAGAATCTAGCGTACAGAAGGAACTCGCGGTTGCCCTCGGCGCCGAGGATGGGCGAATCAATGGAGTCCAAGTACTGCGCACCCAATTGCGTGAGAGCCGCCTTTACTCTGTCGAGAGCTGCCAGTTGGACGGCTTCGTCGCGAACGATGCCGCCCTTGCCCACGTGCTCGCGGCCGGCTTCGAACTGGGGCTTTACCAGGACGACCATCTCGTGCGCCGTCGGCTCGGGTGCGCGCCTAGAAAATGCCGCGTCTACGACTGCCGGCAACACCAATGAAGCCGAGATGAACGAAACGTCCATGGCGATGAAGTCGACGGAGTCGGCGATACCCTCCTGCCTGAGGTAACGCGCATTGGTTTTCTCCAGCAAGTGAACCCGGGAATCCTGGCGAAGCCGGAAATCCATCTGGCCATAACCGGTGTCCACGGCAATGACCCTCGCAGCACCGTGCTGAAGGAGGCAGTCCGTAAAACCGCCGGTCGAGGCGCCGACGTCAAGGCAAACGCGGCCTTCTACAGAAATTTTCCAATGGGCGAGCGCCTTCTCCAGCTTCAGGCCGCCGCGGCTCACGTACTTCAGGTCGTCTTCGAGCAGGCGCAGGGTTGCGCCGGAGTCGACTGCAGCGCCAGCTTTCTCGACCTTCTGTTCATTGACAAGCACCTTGCCGGCGAGAATGAGCGCCTGCCCGCGTTCCCGAGAGGGCACCAGCCCGCGCTCGAGCAGCAACTTGTCGAGACGCATTTTCATTGCGTCCCAGCGCCCTGTGCGGCTGCGACGCAGATCCGGTGCACCAGAACCGCAATGCGCACCCACATCGGTGCAACCTGCAGAAGGTTTTTTGGATGAACCATTTACGACAACACCATCCTCGTTTTACACAGCATTATCCACACCTATGTTGAAAAGTTCTGCAAGTTATTACAGACGTGTGAATTGGCGAGAAACCGAAAAGTTCTACTTGTGCTCGCCCGGGCTCGCATCAATAAAAAACCGCCCGGCGACGCGGGCGGCTTCGAAATTCTGGCGTGAAAGCTAGCCCGCGACCTCTTCCAGCAGCTTCTGGTCGATATCGAAATTGGAGTGTACGTGTTGCACGTCATCGTGATCTTCCAGCGCTTCCATCAGGCGGATCATTGTCGCCGCCGCAGACCCTTCCAGCTTGATGTAGTTCTGCGGGATCAATGAGACGGCTGCCGATTCAGGAGTGATACCAGCTTTCTTCACCGCGTCGACGACGGCCTCGAAAGCAGAGGGTTCAGTCAGAACCTCCCAATTATCGCCGTCGTCCCGGAGATCGTCGGCGCCCGCTTCGAGGATGATATTCATCAAATCGTCTTCTTTCGCGGCGCTCTTGGGAACGAGGATGTCGCCCTTCTTGTGAAACATCCAGGAGACGGCGCCAGCCTCGGCCATATTGCCGCCGTTCTTGGAGAAGACGTGGCGGATTTCGCTCACCGTGCGATTGCGATTGTCGGTGTTGATTTCGGCTAGCAGGGCCACCCCGCCGGGCCCGTAGCCTTCCAGAGTGAACTCCTCGTAGGTCGCGCCGGGCAGTTCCCCGGTACCACGCTGGATGGCCCGCTTGATGTTATCGGCAGGCATGTTTTCTGCCTTGGCTGCGGCAATGGCGGTGCGCAAGCGAGGATTCGAGTCCGCATCGCCGCCGCCATTCTTGGCAGCAATCGAGATTTCCTTAATGAGGCGGGTGAAGATTTTGCCGCGCTTGGCGTCCAGCGCGCCCTTCTTGTGTTTGATTGTCGCCCATTTAGAGTGGCCGGACATAGCTCTACCTCGTCGTGAAGTTCATTGATGGCGCAGGGTTTCGCCCGTGGAGGAGATCACAGGATTGCCTCGATAACTGCTTGCAGGCGAATACGAATTATAGCATGAGGGGCATTCCTTTACTTCAGGATACACGTTCGATCGTCATTGCGTTTTGGGCGCTTCAGGCGCGGTTAACCGCGCTTTCCGCTCTTTATACGCATACACGACGGCCAGCAGCGGGGCCGACATGAGCACCCCCCAGAACGGGATCAGGAAGCCCAGAACAATCGGGGTGAGCAAGGATGCCCAGATGGGGACCCTTGCCGTCCGCTTCATGATGTAAGGCTGCAGGAAAAATCCATCGACGACTACCACGACGGCGTAAAGGATTAGCACGTAGAAGGGGTGCTCCCAATCCTGCCAGCGAAGCGCGGCGGCCAAGACAGGGCCGAGGAGGCCCAGCACCGGTCCAATGTGAGGAACGATCTGCAGGACCGCCGCCAGAAAGGCCCACAACGGCGCCCAGGGCACCTTGAGGATCGCCAAGCCGATCCACCACAGGACGCCCACGGCGATGGAATCCTGCAACTGGGCAATTGCCCAGTTCTTCAGCGCACCACCCGTCACATTCACGTGCTCGCGGAAGTCCATAGCCGCTTTCAGCGGTCAGCTCTCGGCTCTCAGCCCTCAGTATGATGCAAGTGTGGGCAGATGCCTCATGGGATTCGGGGGCTGTTTGTTCGTGCTAGACTCGATTTATCCCTCTCGCGAGGCCAGCGACGATGAAATTTGGCGTGCTCATCTTCCCCGGGTCCAACTGCGATCACGACGCGTATTGGACCATCCAGCAGGTGGCCAAGCAGCCGGTGACGTTTCTCTGGCACGAATCCCATGACCTGGAGAATTGCGACGCCATTATCGTTCCCGGGGGATTCGCTTACGGCGATTACCTGCGGACGGGGGCGATCGCCAAGTTCTCACCGGTCATGGAGTCGGTGCGCAAGTTCGCCGAGGGCGGAGGCATCGTGCTGGGCATCTGCAACGGCTTTCAGATTCTATGCGAATCGGGGCTGCTGCCGGGCGCGCTGATGCGCAATGTCGGCCTGAAATACATCTGCAAGCCGGTCAGCGTACGTGTGGAAACGACCGAAACGCTGTTCACCAGCGCCTGCAGACAGGGTGAAGTCCTCACCATCCCAATTGGCCATATGGACGGAAATTACTTTTGTGACGACGCGACCTTGGCTGAGTTGCAACACGACAATCGCGTCGTCTTTCGGTACTCCACGCCCAATGGGCAGATCACCGCGGCTGCGAATCCTAATGGATCGCTCGACAACATTGCGGGCATCTGTAGTGCGGGACGAAATGTGCTCGGCATGATGCCACACCCGGAGCGCTCGGCCGAGCCGGAATTGGGATGCACCGACGGGTTCAAGATCTTCCAATCGCTGGTGGGAGCGATGGCCTCCAAGTAAGGGATTTCTTGGCAGGACCTGCCCTAGGCGAGCCACATATATATACCTTGCAACCAGTGGTGGTGTACGCGTTTCGCGGACAGGAGTGTCCGCGCCACACGGCTCTGGCATCCCTCGTGTCAGCACTCCGCGTTCTGTTCCTTGAGTTACGAAGAGAACTCAAAGGGTTCGTGGTAGCTTTGTTTTGAAGGGATGAGTGTCGTGGGTACAAGAGTTATGGTCTGAGAATTGTACTGAAAACGACGCGAAGTCCGATCCAATGCTCGTTTGAAGACTGCTCTGCAGCCCCTCCGTGACTAAACGCTAAGTGCTAAGAGCTAATGGCTAAATCATGATACGTTTTGGAATTCTCGGATTCGGGTTGCATGCGGTGCGGCGCTTGATGCCCGGCTTTGTACTTGCCAAGCACTGCCATGTCACGGCACTTTCGCGGCGCGACCTGTCAAAAGCGAAGGCCTCCGCCGCGGAATACCACATCCCTTTGGCTTTCGACTCGGCCGAGGACCTGTGCCGCTGCCCGGAAGTCGATGTGGTCCTGGTCACCACGCCCAACGCTTTGCACCTGCGCGATGTTTTGCTCGCACTGCGGCACGGCAAGCCGGTGCTGTGCGAGAAACCCATGGCTATGAATGCGGGGGAGTGTCGTCAGATGGTCGATGCCGCGGGGAAAGCAAACCTGCCCCTCGGGGTCGCCCAAGTCTTTCGGTTTGAAGAGAGCACTGCCGCGTTGCGCCGGCGCATTGCCTCGGGCCAGGTCGGAAAGCCCGTGTTTGCACGCGCAGAATTTTCTTTCTGGCATAAGGATGCCAAGCGCACCTGGCTGACCGATGCGGCACTGGCTGGCGGCGGCCCGATCTCGGATATTGGCGTGCACTGCGTGGATGCGTTGCGCTACGTGCTCAATGACGAGGTTCGGCGAGTCAGCGCGCGCGGACTGTGGGATCAGGACTCCGGTGGAGTTGAAGCAGCGGCAGCACTGACCTTGGAATTTGCCGGGGGTACGTTGGGCAGCGTGCTGGTTTCGATGCGCGCTCAGTACCGAACGCCAATGGAAATCGTCGGCCCGCAAGGCGTGCTTCGGGCAGATGACGCGCTGAATGTCGAGCGTCCGATCACAATCGAACTCTGGCGGGAGCATCGCGTTGTGGAGAGCGAGGTGGCCGACAACCACTTTGCGTACGCACGGCAGGTGGATGATTTTTCACTGGCGCTCGAAGGAAAGATGAAATTCCCCGCTCCCGGCGAAGAAGGTTGGCAGAACCAGGAGATTCTGGACGCAGCGTTTCGCAGCCTTAAGAGCGGAAGAGCGGAAGACGTGCCACTTGTGCCGCGTTAGACGGGCGAATTTCAGTCACGCATTCTTGAATGCTCGATTGAAGAAGAACCTGCTGGCGCCCGCACCGGACTGCGTCGCCTCACGCCTCATGAGATTCACCGCACGAATGGGTGCGCCGATAAAGCGGAGTCAGAACGCTGCTGGATAAAATCTCCGACTCAGCCTGCACCCAATCCTCAAGCGCATGCCCGTCGGTTTGCCCGCGTTCCTCGTACAGTTGCCGGGCACGGGCCCGGATTTTGCGTTCTACCAGCTGCAGCATGAGTTTTTGCTGGAGCCTGACTCTGGTTTCCCGATCCACAACGAAACCCCTCTTTTCCTAAGTACAGACTATCTCATCGACATTAACGCTCAATAAAAACAGGATCACTGAGAACCTTGCGCGACACTGGCGGGCCTGGGCGGTATGCCTTTTGCCTGCACGATGGCCCAGTGCCATTCCTCATCGGGCGCCAGGGGAGCGTTCAAGCCCGTACGAAACATCGTGGTGGCAAACGGTGCAGCCGCCGCTCGCATTTTGTACAGCGTGGTTATATCCGGGCGCTTCTCCTGGGTGATGGTCGTTTCCGACGATGCCGGAACCAATTGAGCAGAGCCGACAAGCCGGGCAGTCGGAGCGCTGCGCTTTACAATCGTCACGCCAACCGTGATCTCATCCACGCGCCAGGTAGTGCCGTTGAATACGGACACCTCCAGGCTATCTCCGTCGAGGGTGGCCGGGCCTTCGAGCTTAGGTAGCTCAGTTTGAGGCAAGTCGCGGGAAATATAAGGATCGGCGAGCAACGAGGTAGCCTGCGCATTGAACGACAGACTGCAGGTCACGTCGGGAGCCGAGACGCGAAAGGTCTTGGCATCTCCATCGAAGGAGAACAGCAAGCTTGACCCCGACAGACGCCGTGACTCAACTTCATCCATCACTTTCGAAAGGTTGTCATTATCGATGACGGAGGGGACGGCCGCCACGCTCTGGTGTTCTTTCCGCAACTCGCGGGCGAGATCGCCCAGCGGCATGGGGTCATCCAATTCCTGCCCCCAGCTTCGAGTAGTGCCCAGCAGGACTCCGGCCAAAGCCAAGAGAATGACGAGCCGCAGATGTAGGCGAAGCTTCATCGCACAGGCCAGGCGATCCGCGATTTCAGGCGTGAAAGAACACGCGGAAGCGCTGGGATCGCTCAGCCAAATTGTAGCGATGATTGCGAAAGACGAGACACGAGGCAGGGGAACGGAGGTGCTAGAACTTCAGCGCATCGGCGCGATGCGGCAAGGCAACGGAGCGGTGGAGGGCGCCGACGAACATGGTCGCGGCGCAACGGGGCAGCGCCCTCTACCGACTTACGATTTACATCAGGCCAGAGGCACGAAAACGAGCAACCGGATCCACCACCGTCTGCCGCTTAAAGATCCAGCGAGCCACCGCAAAGCCAAGAGCCGCATAACAAACATGCATGAACCGCATATTCACCCCCACCCATACCGTCACCACATAACCCAGGGGAGGTGCGTCACAGCCGCACAGTAGCAATCTCCACACGGTCGGTCAATGAACCAAAGGTGCCATATGCATACACTCTCGTAACCAGGGTCATCCGAAATGGGAAGCACACCAGCATGGAACCCGGCCCGCCAGTTGCCGTTCTTTGCACATGATCCCAAGCGCTTCCGTGAGCTGGACCAAGAAAAACCCGGGGCCGCCAAGCGACTCCGGGTCGAAAAGCCTATAAAGCACGGAGCTACGGTTCATTGGCACCTTTGGCCACAGCACTGCTAGCCGCCGGTACCACCACCGCCTGCATACCCCGTTCGCCAACCAGCTTCTGGAAGCCGGCGACCTCGGTCTTCTGCATATCGGACCAACCCGCCAGAGCGGCATCCACCTGCCGCTTGAGTTCCTCGAACCGCTGCTCTTCAGCGGCGGTCGGGGCTGAGTCCGAACCGCCCCCCGCAATCATTGCCAGGAAGGCGAGTTGCCCATCCAGTTGCGGGTGGTAGGCGAGCGAGTCCTCGTTGGAGCTGATCTTCAGATTGATCATAGGATCGCGCACCGCAATGAGCTTCTTTTCGAGGTCATCGGCGGCGGTAAGAACCGGCTGCGTTTCTCCGTTCTCAGGCAGGCGGGTCTTCAGGCGGGCTGTCTGAGCGCGGACATCCTCGATCTGGTTCACGGCTTCGTATACCCGGTTCAGTTCGCCGCGGATCTGCATCAACAGGTTGAACTGTTTCTCGAGATCCGCCTGCTCTACCTTCACTCGCGGGTCCAGCTTCAGTTCGAGCGGCGCGGTCTCGGTCTTGCCGTCGGCGGTGAGGCGAACCTGGTAATGCCCGGGCAAGGCCATGGGGCCATGGGCGCCTTCTTTGTACTCCCAAAGGTAGTAATTGGGGACGCGGTTTGCACTCTCGTAGCGCAGATCCCAGACGAAGCGGTTGAGGCCGGCCTCGGGCTTGATCTGCTTCTCGGGCTTCTTGTCGTCTGGGTCGCGCGGCTCGTCCGGCTCGTCGGTCTTTGTGCTGGAGTAGGCGCGGATCACCTGGTTGGAGGAATCGAGGATCTCGATCTTCACCTCGCCCTTCGGTTTGTCTTTCAAGTAATAATAGATCACTGCGCCCGACGGCGGATTCTGTCCCGCCACCACTGGCTTCGGGCCCTCTTCCTCTTCCCCGTGGAACCGGTAAGCGACCGAAGGCGCGTAGAGGTGCACATCCTGCTTCGATCCATCGTCGGTGAACTGACGCAGCGGTCCGACATCGTCGAGAATCCAAAACGCGCGGCCATGAGTGGCGACCACCAGGTCATCGTCCTTGATGACCAGGTCATGAACCGGGGTCCGCGGCAGGTTTAGTTGCAATGCACGCCAGTTCGCTCCGTCATTGAAAGAAACGTATAGACCGGTCTCGGTTCCGGCATAGAGCAAGCCCCGCTTCTTGGGATCTTCCCTTACGGCACGAACAAAAGCGGTATCCGGAATCCCGGTGGTAATGCTGGTCCAGGTCTTGCCATAGTCGGTGGTTTTAAAGATGTAGGGCCGCAGATCGTCCAGTTGATGGCGGTCGATCGCGGCGTAGGCCGTACCGGCGTCGAAAGGCGAGGCTTCGATCAGCGAGACCCGGCTCCATTCGGGCAGCGCCTTGGGGGTGATATTGGCCCAGCTCTTGCCGCCGTCCTGCGTGAGTTGGACCAGCCCATCATCGGTGCCCACCCAAAGCAGTCCGGCTTTGAGGGGGGATTCGGCGACCGTCGAGATGGTGTCGTAGTACTCGGTGCCGCTGTCATCGATGGTGATCGGGCCCCCCGACGGCTGCTGCTTGCTCTTGTCGTTGCGGGTCAGGTCAGGACTGATGGCTTCCCAATGCATGCCGCCATCCGTAGTTTTGAAGAGCTGATTGCCGGCGTGGTACAGCATGTTCGGGTCGTGCAACGAAATCATCACCACCGAAGTCCATGGGAAGCGGTAATCGAGTGGCGCTGCCCCGCCCGCATCGGAGAGATGGGTCTGGTTGGTGATGTTCTTCAGCTGGCCATTATGCTTGTCGAAACGAGTGATAAGGCCTTCGTAGTCCGCGGCATAGATGATAAGCGGATCCGGAGGATAGGGCGCGATGTAGCCGGCTTCCCCGCCCCCGACCGGATACCAATCCTGCCGCCCGATGGAGCCTTCGTCACCGCGGCTGGCAATGCCTACGGTGCTGTTGTCCTGTTGCGCCCCATAGATGTAGTAGGGCGTACGGTTGTCGGCAATGACGTGATAGAACTGCGCCGTCGGCTGGTTGTCCTGGCGGGTCCAGGTCTTGCCGGCGTCGAGCGTCACGGTCACGCCACCGTCATTCGAAGCAATCATGCGCTTGTTGTTCGCCGGATCGATCCAGAGGCCATGGTTGTCGCCGTGCGGCACCTTCACCTTGTTGAAGCTGCGCCCGCCGTCAGTCGAGCGGTAGGCCTCCACATTCATCACGTAGACCGTGTCGGCATCCTGCGGGTCGGCGATGATGTGCATGTAGTACCAGGGGCGCTGGATCAAGCTGTGGCTGGGATTGACCAGCTGCCAGGTTTCGCCTCCGTCATCGGAACGGTAGAGGCCGCCGTCATGGGCCTGGATGATGGCGTAGACACGCTCGGAACTCGCCGCGACGGCGACGCCGACGCGTCCCCAGGGTGCAGCAGGCAGGCCTTTGCCCTGGAGCTGTTTCCAGGTGGTGCCGCCGTCGTTGGAGCGATACAGTCCGCTGCCCGGGCCGCCGCTCGACAAATTCCACGGAGTGCGGCGCGCCTGCCATAGGGAAGCGAACAGAATGTTGGCATTGTGGGGATCGAACGTAATATCGATGGCGCCCGTGTTCTCGTCCTTGTTGAGGACGCGCTGCCAGGTCTTGCCGCCGTCGAGAGTCCGATAGACGCCACGCTCCGAGTTCGGACCGAAAGGATGGCCCAGCGCGGCCACAAAAACGATGTCAGGATTCGACGGATTGATGATCACCTTGCCGATGGCGCGCGAATCGTGCAGGCCGACATTCTTCCAGGTCTTGCCGCCGTCGAGCGACTTGTAAACGCCGTCGCCATTGGAGATGTTGCCGCGGATGCAGGCCTCGCCCGTGCCGACATACAGGATGTTGGAATCGGAAGCGGCGACAGCAACGCTACCGATCGAGGACGTGCCCTCTTTGTCAAAGACCGGGGCCCAGGTGATAGCGCCGTCAACGGATTTCCACACGCCGCCCCCGGTCGCACCGAAATAATAGGTTGTCGGGTCGCCGGGGATTCCTGCTGCCGTCAGGGAGCGCCCGCCGCGAAACGGGCCCACCAAGCGATACTTCATGCCCTTGAAGAGGGGATCAACATTGCTTTCCTCCTGGGCATTTTCTTCGTCGCTACTGTTTGCGGAGCCAGTCGTACTTGGCTGAGCCGCCGGGGCAGGATTGGGTTTCTTTTCGGCCTTGCGTTGCGCCGACACAGGGGCTGCGAACAGGGAGGCGAAAAGCAGAATGACACACGAGGCAAAACCGCACCGACAATCGGGGTACGCCATTTCGGAGTCTCTCCAGGGGAAGTGAATTGGCTTCAGTATCGTAATGCTTAGGTGGCTTTCCGCAAAGACTCGTGTGGATTTCGGGTTGCTGACCAGCGGACACCCTCCGGTTGAAATACACCATGTTTTAGCCGACAGCTAGGCGTTCTCCAGTTGCTTGCGGGCCTCGGCGAGTTCTTTCCGCTTATCGGCATCCACCTGCGGATAACTGAGTTTCAGGCTATTTAAGCTGTCGATGATCGCCGCCGAGACTGCCAGGCGGGTAAACCATTTGTGATCGGCGGGGATGACGTACCAGGGAGCGTCGGGCGTGGAGGTATTGCGAATCATATCCTGGTACGCCTCCATGTAGTCATCCCAGAAGCCACGCTCGCGAATATCGTTACCGGAAAACTTCCAGTTCTTTTCGGGCCGGTCGAGACGATCCAGGAAGCGCTGCTTCTGCTCGTCCTTCGAAACATTGAGGAAGAATTTGCGGATCACAATCCCCTGCCGGGTAAGGTAGCGCTCGTAGTCCGCAATGTCGCGATAGCGGTGCAGCCAGATCTTCTTGGTCACCAACTCGGATGGAATCTTTTGTGCCTTCAGGAACTCGGGATGCACCCGAACCACCAACACTTCCTCGTAATACGAGCGATTGAAGATGCCGATGCGGCCGCGCTCCGGCAGGCACTTGGAGCAGCGCCACATGAAATCATGCTCAAGGTCTTCATAAGAAGGCGACTTGAAAGAAAATACCTGGCAGCCCTGCGGATTCACTCCTGACATGACGTGCTTGATCGCACCATCTTTTCCGGCGGCGTCCATTGCCTGGAAGATCAACAGCAAAGCCCAGCGATCATCGGCATAAAGCCGGTCTTGCAGCTGGGCAAGGTGTTCGATGCTCGCGGCAAGCAAGCGCGTGGCGGCGGCCTTGGACTTTACGCCCAGGGTCTCGGCGGGATTATGGTCGGCCAGGCGGAATTTATCGCCGTTGTCGATGCGAAAAGGTTTTACGAATTTTCCGGTGTTCTCCAGTTTGGGCTTCATGCGGTGCTCCTTGCGCCCGAGTTCTTCGAATTTGGGAAAACGGGCAAGTCTACACCAGTAGGCCACTCGCGTTCCCGAGGGTGGCTGCCGGATCCGGCGTCGATCCTTTCGGATTCTGGCTCGGCGGGATCGTTCTGGGAGGCGGGAACTAAGGTGCATGGACCAACAGCATGCCCGGGGTTTTGCGCAATCACGTTACTATGGGCGCGGCCACCCCCAAAAGTCTGCCGATCACAGCAACTCCCCACCCGGAGTAAGCCTCAGTCCGCCCGGAGGACAGGTCATGAAGCAGTTCGAAGTATTGGCAGTGATTCTCGTTCTGGCTGTGACCGCCAGCGCGCAAACCTGCCCCAAGGTGACGTATACGACGCCCGCGACCACGCTGAAAAGCCTGGTTGCCGCGGTAAATTGCCTGAACGCGAACAGTGAACAAGCACCCGCTGCGTCTGCGGCGCATCCGGCAGCGCCGCCGCCGAGCAAGGGCGGGATGCAGGTAGATTCGTTCCAGATCGTGGGCCCGCAGCACAGTCGGAACTACTCGCAGGTGGTGATGGCAGTGCTGACCGTTCCCACAGGCGGTACAACGAAAACTGCGGTAGTCACTCCGGATTCCCGTGAGGCGACCGTGAACGCCGAGGCCGGCGGGTCGTGCTCGGTGAAGATCAACCCCGATAAGACGGTCGATAGCCGCTGCTACCTGGCTGGTGGAACTGTGTACATCCTCTATCGTTGAGCGGGAGGAAAGGCGGGTTAGCCCCGTGGCTTGAAATGGTATACGACGTCCTGCTTGGAGGGGATGGGGGTACCGTCACGAGTGGCGGGGCGAAACCGCCAGCGTGAAACCGCCAGCAGAACCGCCTGATCGATCGTCGGCCCCATACTCTGCACTACGCTTTGCGCGACGACAGCCCCGGTTTCGTCGATCGTGATCTCTACGACGCAATTGCCCTCCGTGATCCCCGCCAGGCTTGAGGGATCGACTGCCGGCTCAAAGGTGGCAATGGGTAGGGCGGGACGAACGTCTTCTCCAGGCGGGCCATCCACTAGCCCCTCGTTGGGGGATCCGGCCGAGGGTCCGGGGGTCGAGCTTGCTGTGTCCCTCGCGTCCTGCAGCGGCTGGCTCGGCGAGCTGTTTACGGCCTGCTCATCCGCCTTGGGGCGTTGGTAGGAAAGAGCTGGGGCCTTTACCGGCGGGCGATGCGTGGGAACTGCGATCTGAGACGGTTTCGCCCCCTGGGATAAGTCTGCAGGCCAATAAAGGTGGGTTACCGTCAGACCGCCAAAGCCGCCAGAAGAAGGCGCCAAGAAGACCGGCCGAGGGCTCTGCAAAAGCCACACCAGGAGCGCTGCGTGCGCGAGAATCGACGCCGGCAGGGCTGGGCGGCCTTGGGTACGCCTGTCAGTTTGTTGAAGAGAGAGCAGAATCAATTTCCCCACCAGCGCTTAGACGCGACTCCCCAGCCTTCGTAACAAATAAGGGCACCATCTGAGTTTACCCCCGATTCGAGGTTACGAATTCGGCACGGAGGATTCGTCGCGATTCAGAGTGCATGATCTTGCACCTTCATGGCAGTGCAATTCTGTGCACAGTGGCCTCATTGTTAGGAAAACAACTACGACGTACGTCATTGCTCAACAGTGGGTGTCTTTGCGGTTGAGGAGAGCCGCATCCGCATATCTTGGCCATTGACAATGCCTCGTGATGCGATACGATACGCGGCCAGTGTCGCAGTTCCCAGGTCACGTCGACGGCCGCTTCTCGTCGATGTATGCGAGCTGTCTCCCTGATGGCGAAGGCCATCGCACAGGTCTCAACTTTTTCACACTGATCAATTGAGGTTCTTACATGCCACGAAAGCTGTTTGCATGCTGTGTCTCCCTGACCCTTGCCGTGTGCGCTCTGGCGGCGACGCCCGTCCTCGCGCAACAATCCGGCACGAAACTACATCTCCAACTGCGGAACGCAGCTCCCATCCGGCACGGCGCCAACCCTGAGGCCGTGTCCAGCGCATTGCAGCAAAACCTAGCCACCAACACACTTCCGGTATGGAACTTCCAGGCGCTGTCCTCGCGCGACGGCAACATCTATGCCGGGTCGATGGTGGGCGCCAACCCGACAGTCCGGGGAACGGACGCGACCGTAAGCGTCGTAAGTCAGATCGTGCCGATTATTCTCAAGCTGCACACCATCGGCACCAGCTTCAATCCCAAGACGGGCAAGATCGCGACCGTGGCGGGCGATACCACGTTCGATCCCACGGTTGCAGACAATGCATGTCTGGCTGCTCCCAATAACCTGCCGGTCGACTTGTTGAGGAAGTCTCCCATTTTCACCGCCGCCAACTTTAATTTTGGCGGAACCCCGGTGGGAACGACGCAGTACACCGACGCGTTCCAGCGCGCCAACTTCTGGGACCTGATCGACAAGACCAACTACCACGTACGTCTGGCCCCGGTGAATGTGTTGGCTCCGCTCGTGATTGATGTTCCGGCCGACAAGGGCTTGGCTCTCTCAGGAAGTATTTTCGGAGCGTGCAGTTCGCTCGGGATCGTCGACATTAATCTGATCGATGCGGCGGTGGTAGAGGCGACTCTGACCACCCGGGGCATCAATCCGAAGACCTTCCCGATGTTCATGCTCTATAACAGCGGCATGTCGTTCGGAGACCCAACTAACCTTAACAACTGCTGCGCCGGTGGCTACCACGGCATCAATCCAACCGGCCCAGTGACGTTCCAGACCTATTCCCCGTTCGATTTCCAGACGAACGGAATATTTCTGAATGCCGATGACACGGTGATTCTGTCGCATGAGGCGGGGGAATGGATGAATGACCCCTATGACGTGAATCCCACGCCGGCTTGGGGACACACGGGCCAGGTGGGTGCCTGCCAGAATAACCTGGAGGTTGGCGACCCGCTCACCGGCACCAACGTCTCGCCCATTGTCGGGCACAATGGGTTCACCTATCACCTGCAGGAACTTGCATTCTATTCGTGGTTCTATGGGGCGCCGTCCGTGGGGATTCACGGGTGGTTCTCCGATAATGCTACGTTCAGGACGGACGCCGGACCGCCCTGCCAGTAGATGGCTGTCAGAGCTTGCCTGGAAAGGAGCCGCCTTCACGGAGGCGGCTTCTTTCTTTGTGTCCCCGGAAACTCGCTTTGTCGATGCGCGGCGCTAACATGGCAAATTTCTTGCATGACGGCGGTACAATAGGGCCGATTCGTGGTGGAGTAAGGAAATGCTTGTCACCGGCAAGCAATTGCTGCTGAGCGCCCTTGTTGCGTGCGTTGCCAGTGCGTTCATGGTGTCGGCGCAAACAAGCGACGGTTATCGGGCCGCCCGGGTGCTCAGCGTCCGCGAAGTACGGCACGCCAGCTTCCCAGCCAGCCGATATCCAACGACGCCGCAATATACCCTCGACCTGGCATTCCGCTATTCCGGTCAAACGTACTGCACAGGCTACGAGACGCCGGTACTGGACGAGGTGCATGACTTGCTGGCGGCGAACGGTCACGATATCCAGGTCGACATGCATGGCAGGAAACTATTGCTGGTGCTGCCTTCCGGCCGCAGAGTGAAGGCGGAACTTGTCAGGTCGAACGAGTGCTGATGTCGCCGACCTGGTTGCGGATGTAGCAGTTTTTCTGATTGGACCCATCTGAATTTCGCAGCGAATTAGTCCGTCAGCGGCATTGACAGCCTCAGCGGTCCCGCATAGTCTCACCAAGGTATGCATCTTTCCCGTTCGGCTCACGCGACGTGTTGTTGTCCCTGTTGTCGCATGCGTGTGTCTGGTACGGGAGGGCTGCTGACGTAGCGATCATCTAACCACTTCAGCACTGATCCACCCACCGCCAGGACACACCCCTGGCGGTGGGTTTTTTGTTTTTGCGAGCAATTTATGACAAGCCCGGTACAAGAGACCAAAGCACAGCGCATTGAACGATTGAAGCGCGAGAAGAATCCCTGGGAAGGCCTCGACGAGATCCGCCGTTTCGCCCGGGAAGGCTGGACCTCGATTCCTCCCGAGTGGCTAGGCGCGTATTTCCGTTGGTGGGGCGTATACACGCAGGGTGACGGCGCGGGCGCGATCGGCGGGAAAAACGGCGAGGGGAAAGCCCTTCCCTACTTCATGGTGCGCATCCGAATCCCGAACGGCCTGCTGCAGGCTCACCAGTTGCGCACAATTGCCGAGGTTGCCCGGAAGTATGCGCGATCCACTGCCGACATCACCGTCCGGCAGAACGTGCAGCTGCATTGGGTGACCATCGAAGATCTGCCGGATGTACTCGACGCACTCTCGGGCGCCGGCCTTACTACGATCGGCGCCTGCGGAGACGACACGCGCAACATCACCGGCTGCCCGCTTGCAGGAGTGGACGCGGAGGAGTTGCTCGACGCTTCCCCGTTGGTGCAGGAGGCAAGCCGCTTCTTCGTGGGAAACGCCGACTTCTACAACCTGCCGCGCAAATTCAAGATCTCCATCACCGGTTGCCCGGTGTGGTGCACCTACCCGGAGATCAACGACATTGGCCTGACGGCGACTACTCGACAGCTCCACGGAAAACTGGAGACCGGGTTCTCTCTGCGGATCGGCGGCGGGCTTTCTGCCGATCCGCATCTCGCCGTCCGCCTAAATGCTTTCGTCCAGCAGCACGAAGTGATTCCGGTGCTGCGGGGAGTGGCCGAGATTTTCCGCGACAGCAGCGTGCTGCGCGAGAACCGCGAGCGCGCCCGCTTGAAGTTCCTGTTCCTGAAGCATGGCTGGACCGCGGAATCCTTCCAACACGAACTCGAGCATCGGCTGGGTTTTCGCCTCGAAACGGCGGCTGAAGAACATCCGCCCGCGGACATCTTCCGGGATCACGTGGGGATCCACCGGCAGAAGCAGGCCGGCCAGTTCTACGTAGGCGCTGCGGTGCTGCGCGGTCGCATCAGCGCCGAGCAGATGCGAACAGCCGCCGACCTTGCTGAGCGCTATGCCGGCGGTGAACTGCGCATCACCAACATGCAGAACCTGCTCGTGGTGAATGTGCCCGACCGCAATGTTGAAGCCCTCGCGACGGCGCTGACTGCCGCCGGCATGCCGGTGCAGGGCTCGCCGTTCTGGCGGGGCGTGGTGGCATGCAGCGGGACCGAGTACTGCAAGCTGGCCATCACCGAGACCAAGAGCTTTTCGCGCTGGCTGGTCGAAGAACTGGAAGAGCGCATGCCCGGATTCGAACAGCACCTGAGACTCCACGTTACCGGTTGCCCGAACAGTTGTGGGCAGCATTGGATCGCCGACATCGGCCTCGAAGGCAAAAAAATCAAGGCCGATGGCCGTCTTCAGGACGCTTACTACTTCTGCCTGGGCGGGGCCGTGGGTCTGCACCAGTCGATCGCACGGCCGGTGGGCTATCGCTGCCTGGCGGCGGAGGTTCCAGACGCAATTGAACGGCTGCTGCGGCGCTATCTCGAAGACCGCGAGCCGGACGACAACCTGCGAAAGTTCTTCGCACGTCACGGCAATGAAGAACTGCGGGAGATCCTCGCGGGCGCGTGGGTGCCGGCCGAGGCTCGCGATGTGGCCGTGGGCCACGTGCCGCACGGGATTGAAGGATGACACAGACCGACCAACGGCGGGTGGGAATTCGCGCCATCGAACGCGCAAGAGGACCGGAGAGAGGAACTATGAGCGGCAAGGTCTGGCTGATCGGGGCAGGGCCTGGGGATCCGGAACTGCTGACCATGCGCGCCTTCAGGCTGCTCCAACAAGCGTCCGTCGTGCTGCACGATGACCTGGTCAGCAAGGAGATTCTTGCGCTGATTCCCCGGACCGTGCAGTTGCATAACGTTGGCAAGCGTTGCGGCGCAAAGCGTATCCAGCAAGAGGAAATCAACAACCTGCTGGTGAATTTCGCGCGCTTCGGATTGCGCGTGGTGCGGCTCAAGTGCGGCGATCCGCTGATATTCGGACGCGCAGGTGAAGAAATGGAAGCGCTGGGCAGGGCTGGCGTCGACTTTGAAATTGTTCCGGGCGTGACCGCGGCACTGGGAGCGGCCGCCAGCGCAAAAATTCCGATCACGGACCGCAAGACAGCTTCGGCAGTGGCCTTCCTCACCCATCATCAGGCAATGAACACAGCCGAGGCGGAGTGGCAGGCGTGGGTGGCGGCGCAGGCAACGCTGGTGATCTACATGCCGGGCTATGAGTACGGCCAGATCGTGCGTCGACTGATGAGCGCGGGCATGCGCGGGAACACGCCCTGCGCATTGGTTTCCCGCGCCACCGCCAGGGATGAACGGGTGCTGCGAACCACTGTGGAGAAACTGCCCGAGGCCGTGCATCTGCCATCGCCCACGCTTCTGTTCGTAGGGGAAGTTGTGAGCCTCAACGCCGAGCAGGTCACACCGTTGGCCGCCGACTGGAAAGAGTTCGCGTTGAGAGATGTGGCTGCAGCCATTTCCGCGGGCGAAGCAGTGGCCCAGGATCTACATGGGGTTTCAGGGGACTAGGAGAACGTTGTGATTGGAGCATGGCAGCAAGTGCAATCGCAGGCAGAACAATGGACTCCCCAGGAAGTGCTGGCGTGGGCCTTTCGCAGCTACGGCGATGGGGTGGAAATCGCTTCTGGATTCGGCGTCGAAGGCATGGCTTTGATCGACATCGCGAGCCGGATTCGTGCCAATTTGCGTGTGTTCACTACCGATACCGGATTCTTGTTTCGCGAGACCTACGAGTTGATGGAGCGCGCGCAACGGCGCTATGGCCTCCGGCTTGAGCGACTTCGCCCTCGGCTCGATCCGGAAGCTCAGGCAGAGATCTATGGTCCCGCACTGTGGCGGCGCAACCCCGACCAATGCTGCGCGCTACGAAAAGTCGAACCGCTGCGTGAAAAGTTGGGGACGCTGGGCGCGTGGATTACGGCAATCCGGCGCGATCAGACCGCAGCCCGCGCGAACGCGCGCAAGATCGAATGGGATGGGAAGTTTGGCCTGGTGAAGATCAATCCCCTGGCGGACTGGAGCGCTGAACAGGTATGGGAATACGTCCGACGGCATGACGTTCCCTACAATCCGCTACACGATCAGGGTTATCCGAGCATCGGATGCACGCACTGCACGCGCGCGGTGAAGCCGGGCGAAGACCCGCGGGCCGGACGATGGGCGGGGCTGGAGAAGACCGAGTGCGGACTGCATCTCCCCGCGCCCGCACTGGTCGAAATCGCGCCGGCCCGAGAGGGCGCATAGAATCCGCACGTCACTTGGCCGCGTCGGGAATATTTCCGACTACGATACATGCTCCGCTTGATGGCGGGTGACCGATGGAAGAGCTAGCTTCGGCAAGAGGTGGTCCCTTATGCCGGAACGTGAGACGGTCGAGCGCGCTCGAGAAGATCAACAGGAAGGAAAGTCGGCCAGCACGCAAGCGGGTGAATTCGTCCGCGAGGAAATGCATCACGTGCGCGAGGGCAAGCATGGCGCACGCTCTCCCCAGCAAGCCATCGCGATTGGACTGTCGAAGGCGCGGCGGGCGGGCGTAAAGCTGAAACCACCCGCCAGAGGCAAAGCGTCCATCCGGAAGAAAGCTTCTCAAGATTTGGCCAAGGGACGTACCCGCCGCAAACCCTCATCGCGACGCTCGCGAGCCACCAAAGCGGCCCTGCGACGAGAGGGGCACGGCGCCGCCTCGCAAACTTCTTTGTCGCGGCAGGCGCGTGGCGCGGCGCGGAAGCGAAGCAAAACGTCCCGACGGCAAGCAGCAAGAAAAGCGGCCCGCACGAGGGCCCGGGAAAGATAAACAACCGCGCAGAGTCGACTTTCCGCTGCAACGTAATAAATCCACCGGTCCAACCGCGTGCCGTCTAAAGCTTCGCTTGATGGGTCCTCATGGTAGGTCTGGCGAGGAGCCTCCATCTCAACAGCTAAGTTCCTAATCTCCCGCACGCCCGGGCAAGTCGGCAGGATGCATGGGCTGATGTATCCTTGGGAAGCTTGCCCGGGTGGCGAAATTGGCAGACGCACGGGACTTAAAATCCCGAGGTCCTAACGGACCGTGCGGGTTCGATTCCCGCCCCGGGCACCAATCGCACGCCTCCCGGTCGCGACAAAGTGGCCGTCTTCCGGTATGCTAAACATTCCGCTAAAAACCTGAACGAGGAGTGCTGTCGCTTGAGTCGTATTTTGTCTTGGCCGCGCATGCGGTCTGCCTGCCGTACCCCACTGCAATCATGCACATTGCCGCTGGCGACACTGGTTGTCTTGTTAGCCTTCGTTCCTCTTTACGGAGCAACCAAACCGGCGGCTTCCCAAGCGGTCTACGAACTGAAGTTCTTCCATACTCACACGGGAAAGCACCTGGACATTGTTTACCGGCGCGGGGATGAATACATCCCGTCCGCGCTGGAGGAGTTGGATCATTTTCTTGCGGACCATCGCACCGGCGACGTGAAGCGTTACGATCCGCGGGTGTTCGACCTGCTCCATGACCTGATGGCGCGAATGGGCGATTCCGGCGGGGAGATCGATGTGGTCTGCGGATACCGCACACCGTGGAGTAATGAGTTCCTGCGGACCCATGGTCACGGCGTGGCGCGGCATAGCCTGCATATGCAGGCGATGGCGATTGACGTTCGCATTCCAGGGGTTCCAACCAGCGAGGTGCGCGATACGGCTCTGGCGATGGGCCGCGGCGGCGTGGGCTACTATCAGCAGTCTGACTTCGTTCACGTCGACGTGGGCCGCGTGCGCCGCTGGTAGAGTCGCGGATTTAGCCGGGATACGGATATCCCTTCGCTAAGACTTTGTCGAGATCCGCGTCGTACCCATAAATGTCATCGTAAAAGTGCACCTGGTTGTCCGGATCCACCACGGCGGTTCCATACAGGATGAGGACCGGCACGGGCCTGGTGAGATTCACCTGCACGTTATCCTGGCTGCCGTTCATGGTGGACTGAATCCGTTCCAGCGTCCAACCTTCGTTATTGCGCAGCACCCAGGCCGCCAGCTCCGCAGGCTTCTCTACCCGGATACAACCATGGCTGAAGTCGCGCCGGGAACGGGCGAATAACGCCTGCGACGGCGTGCTGTGCAGATACACGTTGTACTCGTTCGGGAACATCAGCTTGACCAGCCCGAGCGCGTTTGACGGGCCAGGTTTCTGACGGACGAAAAGTTTGCCGGTCCGCAATTGCTCCAGGACCTCATCGCTGATCGGTCCAGAGGTAACGACTTGGCCGGAGGGCGTGGTGACCTCGTATCCTTTTGCCTGAATGTAGTCCCGGTTCTTCTTGATGGCCGGGACGATTTCCGACCACTGAATGCTAATGGGGACATTCCAGTAGGGGCGAAACACGACGTACTTCATGTCCCGTTCGAACACCGGGGTTTGGTGCCGGTAAGACTTGCCCACAATGACATTCATAGCCAAGGCGGCCTTACCATCGGCGGAGAAGGCACGCAGGCGAAACTCAGGAATGTTCACGATGATGGGCGGCTGCTCGAAGGTGTGCGGGACCCAGCGCCAGCGCTCGAGGGTAAGCTGCAACTGATGGACACGCGCGGTCAATGGAACATTGATTTGCTTAATGGTTTGCGGACCGAGGCGGCCGTCCGGATCGAGGCCGTGTCGTAGTTGAAAGCGCTGAACCGCCTCGACCAGATCTCCTTCGTAGCGATCCGAGGTCGGCTCGGGAGCGTCGGCGGGGAGATCGCCGACCAGGCGGAGGAAGCGGGCTAAGGGTGAGATTCCGGCGTAGTGGCTTCCCGGATCGATGGGCTTGGCTGGGACAGGAAGGTTTTCGCCGGATTCTGTTCGGGCAAGTTCCACGTAGCGCTGGAGGGTTTCTTGCGTACGCCGATAGCCGGCAAAAGGGGGCTCCACGGCAGCGATTTCCGCCGGAATATTCTGGCCGGCAACGATGCGGGTACGGATGAACGCGGCAAGGTCGAGTTTTTTGGGCCCTACGTCTAAATTGAACTTCAAGTGTTGCGGGTTAACTCTGCCGATACGCAGATCCGAAATGTATCGCATCACGCAGACCGAGAGGGCTACGTCGAAGTGTGCCTGATCGGCCGGGGACGACGAGGAGAGGCGCCCGATACGCTCAGGCCAGCGGGAGGCGTCGTAGTCTTCCGGGTTGAGCCCGGTAAGGTCGGCCTTTTGGAAGGATGCAATCACCTCGCCTGCTTGCGGGGTGGGTCTGCCATCGCGGATCCAAGCGAACTGGAAGTTCGTGGGTGTGTAGAAAGCTTCCAGAATCGGGCGATAGTCCGAGAAATCGGGCCAACGGAGTTCCTCAAGGCGCCCTGCACTCACGATGGAGCGCAAAACGGAGGACGCATCGGCCGTATCGGTCGAACCCTGGTGGACGAACGCGGTCGAGAACAGCGCGGCACCCAGAGCCAGGCACACCACAGAGTATGTAGGGGCACGGGGGAAACATCCGGAGAGCCTCATGCCGCACAATCTTAAACCTTTTGACTGTGGGCGCTTTTTCTAGGGGTTAGAAGCGGATGCAGGGATAGCGGAAATGCGTCAACGTGGTGTATGGGAAGGGGGCGTCGACTTCGTGCCTGCTACTTGGCTGGGTCCTCGGTCACCGACCGAGCAAGAGGTCGTGCGTCAAGTCTGGACACCAAGCTTCGGCAGCAGCCACTGCGTCAGCACCAGCCATACCGCCACGAATAATAACAACCACACCCAGTCGGGCATTATTGACTCCGGCAGCCTTCTTAACCCGGTTCCTCAGTATTCTAGATGATGGATCTCTGTCTATGCACTCTAAACCGGGAGGATGTTCTCCTCTGTGGTATCGGAATGGGCGGAGCGCCGCTGCTTACGGAGTTCTCCGAGGAAGAGCTCGGCCGGTAAAGAAGATTTGCGATGGAAGAGTTCAAGGAGTGGGTCTTCGGCGATCTCTTCACTCGTTTCTTCGCGGCCGGCAGCGAGTCCCGTTTCCAGCCCTTCGTGCTGCACCAGCAGTTCGGGCAAAGTGCCATCGCTGCTCATTAAGGTTTGGATGAACCTTTCAACGTGCTCACGTTGATCTCGAGTGCCTTGGGTGAACTCGACTCCCATACCAACTTCCGGGTGCATCACCCGCACGACCCCTTGTACACGCAATTCGAGGTCAGCCGCGCGCATCGAAAGAACGATCCGAGTTCGCACCGGAAAGGGTGACGCGATCTCCAGGTAACACCCGCCCAGACTGAGGTCAGTTAACTGGCAGCGGACCGGCGGGTCATCCTTCTCGCTCTCCGGTGAGTGTTCGTTCAGCCAGGCTCGCAACCGATGGCCCAACTCCATCGACAAGTTCAGGAAGCGAATCCCGACCTGCCCCCCTGGGTTGTGCCAGGCGGCTTCCCCGCTGACGGCGATCGGCAAGTCGATGCCGGGCAAGGTGAACGACATCTCCCACGGCCCGGGATCTTTGCGGCCCTTGGAGAGCTGGACTGCCATCCCGCCTTCGCTCAGATCGGTCGTGACCACTTTGAAGGTGGCACCGGTCGTGCGGTTATTGAGTGTAATCGGGATTTGAACCGGGACCCGGGCGTTGCGGCGGCGCTCGCGCTTCATGAGGGCGCGGGCAGCGCGAAAACTGGCCTTGGCGCGCTCGGCGGATACCGGCTTGTAGAGCACGAAATGGGCTCCCATGTCGAAGGCGGTACGGAGCCCGGTATGGCCGTCCATAATGGCAACCGCGATGGCGCGCTTGTTGCAGGGTGCGTTCCGGGCGCCCTTCAGCACGGCGGTCGCGGTATTCAAGTCGTTACAGTCGACGATGACGGCTTCGAAGCGGGAGCGGGTAAGCTGGCGGATGGCGCCGTCGGGCTCGGTGCAGTGCTCAATGCCAATGTCCAGGTCGCTCAGGACGCGACGCAGGAGGCGGACGATCTTCTCATCAGAACACAGAACCAGCGACTTCAGACCCATGGAGGAAATTCCTGTCCCAGGGCTAGACCCGGGAACCAGCCACCTCAGCCGTGGTTGGCCATGCCTTTTTCAGACTCATCCTCTTCGCTGAGAATGTGGGCAACGTTGCGCAGCTGCTCAGCTGCATTTTGCAGCGCCTCAATCTGCTTACCCAATTGAGCCTGCTCGGCCTGCTTTTTGCGGAGCACCTCATAGATGTCCTTCACGCACGACCTCCTTTCCGCACTCTATGTTCGGGATGTAGCACCGTCAATGGAGCGGCTTGGCCATCGGGTTACGCGAGTAACCAGCGGCTCCGGAAATGCCTCTCCAGAGCAAGTCATCGGCGCTGGACGCGACCGGCTTTAGAACGCATCTCCCGGACTACGTTTGGGGAGCCGCGGGGAAATGTAGAGCTAGAAATATTCCAAATTCCATAGGAACCGAAAGGGCAAACGGTGGCGCCTTTGGCCCTTCAAAGTATTTGTAAACATATGTATACACATAACTTAAGTCTGTCGTGGATCGCGAGCCAGGCGCCGATTTTGATTGACTTATAGGAAAAATCCCATTAATATCTTGTGTTTCCGTTATCCCATAGGATGCCGTCTGGTAGTGGGCCGTTATTTTCTTGGCACGGACGCACGGCGCGTGTGAATCCCAGCTGAGATCCTTTGAATCTAAAGCTTAAGAGAACATTGCATTCGGTTGCATTTCATTCCAGCAAAACGAGGCGTAATTTTCATGGCAAAGCGACGCGGAAATCCCAACTGGGGCAAGCCCGAGCCCATTGGGCCGATCACCCCCACGATCACCGAGTTCGAGCAAGTTGTGCGCGAATATAAGCTTTCCCCCGATCAGTACCTGCGGTCTACTCGCCTGCGGGAGTGGGCGCGCCGCAACAAGAATTCGAAATACATCCCCGAACCCCTGTTGGAAGCATGGGGTTTTGAGATCGAATCGACGCTGTAGGTTTTGTCGGAAGCAGAGAAAAGGGCCGCCCGGACTGGCGGCCCTTTCGCTTTGAGCGCGCAAGAGGCCCCCTTCTCCACCCGATATCATTCGGGCGTATCCTAGGCATCGCCAATGTGGAACTTGGTCAAACTGCCGCCCGCGGAACTCGCCGCCGCCATCATAGCGGTCAGTTTTGCTGCAGGCCTGAACGTTTATGCGACGGTGGCCACGTTGGGGCTCCTCGCCCGGGCTGGATGGGTTCCGCTCCCGCCTTCTCTAGACCTGGTAGCCAGTTGGTGGGTGATCGGCGCGAGTTGCGTTCTATTTCTGGTCGAGTTCTTTGCCGACAAAATTCCAGGATTCGATCTGCTTTGGAATGCCCTTCAGACGTTTGTCCGGGTGCCGGTCGCGGCGCTGCTGGCATATGGCGCAACCTCTCACCTTTCTCCGGAAAAGCAACTGGTAGCAACGTTGGTGGGCGGAGCAATCGCTCTGGCTGCCCACGGAGGCAAAACGGCTGTGCGCGCTGCGGTGACCCCATCGCCTGAGCCGGTTTCCAATGCTTCGCTCAGCCTGGGCGAAGATGCGCTGGCGATCTTCTTAACCTGGTTTGCGACCGCTCACCCCTACCTTGCCGGAGCAATCGCGCTGATTCTGGTGGGCTGCATCATCCTCACCCTGCGATGGGTCGTGCGGGCACTGCGGACTCTATTTCGCGGAGCCGAAGGCAAGCTAGTCCAATCCCGCCTCGCTTAGGCCCCTAACGTCCCAGGGGAAAGAGGTCGGGACGGCATTGCCAAGTCTGCTAGACTTTTCACAATGAATCAGGCTTCTCCATTTACGGACGTACCTGCCGCGATCGAGGAGATTCGCGCCGGGCGCATGGTGGTCGTAGTCGATGACGAGGACCGCGAAAACGAGGGCGATCTGACCCTTGCCGCGGAGAAGGTCACCCCCGAGGCGATCAATTTCATGGCGAAGTACGGCCGCGGATTGGTTTGCCTGGCAATGACCGACGAGCGCCTGGATCACCTGCGGATCGGTCCCATGACCGCCGAGAACACCTCCAACTATGGGACCGCCTTCTGCGAGGCGATTGATGCGCGGGAGGGGGTCACCACAGGAATTTCAGCCTATGACCGGGCCCGTACTATCCAAGTGGCCATCGACCCGGCCACCCGCCCGGCGGACCTGGCGCGGCCGGGACATGTTTTCCCGCTGCGCGCGCGGAAGGGCGGCGTACTGGTCCGCGCCGGACAAACCGAAGCATCCGTCGATCTGGCCCGGTTGGCCGGGCTCATTCCCGCCGGCGTGATCTGCGAGATTATGCGCGAAGACGGCACCATGGCGCGCGTACCGGATCTGATCGAGTTCTGCAAAAACCACAACCTGAAGATGCTGACTGTGGCCGAGGTCATCCGCTACCGGATGGCTCACGAACGCTACGTGCATCGCGTGGGTGAGGCCTTGATCGGGACCAGCCACGGAGAGTTCCGCCTGATCGCGTACGAGAGCGAGGTGGATGGCGGAGAGTCGCACATCGCGCTGGTGCGCGGGCATATTGAGAACGACAAAGAACCTGTCCTTGTCCGGATGCACTCCCACTGCGTGATGGGGGACGTGTTCGGATCGACCGCTTGCGATTGCCGCGCGACCATCGAAGGCGCAATGCAAGCCATTGCCGATGCTGGGCGAGGCGCCATTATTTACCTGCATCAGACTTCCAAGGGATTCTCGGTCGACCGCATCGGGGAACGGACGGTCCTCTCCTTCCACCGCGACCGTGCCTTGCCTACCTTGCCGGAGAGCGAGCGCAAGACGCAACGCGAGATCGGCATTGGAGCCCAGATCCTTTCAGATTTGAACCTGAGATGCATTCGCCTACTGACCAACCACCCGCGCCGGGTCGCCGCGCTGGAGGGGTTCGGCATCGAGATTGTGGAGCAGATTCCGGTCCGACTGAACCGGCAACCGGCAGCAAAACGATCGCTCTAGCGGCCAGCCTGGAGTTCAGGCCCGCCCGAGTGGGGACGCTGTCCAAAGAGTCGCGCCCGGGACCCGAACCCTCCTACACCGGCTTGCGGGGCAGAATCTCACTTTCCCGGATAAAAAACTGTGCTGAACAGGTTTGGGAGCCGCAGATGACCGGAATGACCCCTGCCATCTGTTTGCGGGTCACCAGCCCAAGGGTTCCGCAGGATGGGCAAGCCAGCACGGCCCAATAAGGATCTTCCTTTTCGCCGACTTCGCCGGCGTTCTCCAGCACAAAGAGCGTGCCCGGAGCCATCTGCTCGGGAATCCACTCGCTGAGAAAATCCAGTTCGGCCACCATAGTCCCTCCAGGGCACTTCCCTCTCGGCTACGACGCTTGCTTACGGCGGGTGGTACGGAGTTCTCCGGAAACAGAAGCAGATTTTTTCCTGCCACCACGCATCTCGGCATGAACCCGGCGAACCGTATCACTCAGGCAAACCGCCAGCATGGGCTGGCGCGCGTTCTTGAGAAGGTCAACGATCTGCTCCGCCGAGGTTTCCAAGTAGAGATGAGTGCCGTCGGTAAGAAGGTTGTAGTCCGAACCCTGGCGAACCGCTTGGGCGAGTCGTCCGCCGAACTCGTGCTGCAAGAAGCGCATCACCTTGCGGACGCGCTGGAGGGAGAATCCGCGGCGGCGCAACTCGCAGATCACGGCGATCTCCGACAGGTCTTCCACGGAATAACGGCGCTTGTGGCCTTCGCGGCTGGGGATCACGATGCCCTGCTCATCCCACCATTGCAACTGGCGGGGCGTGATCCCGGTCAGTTCCACAACTTCCAGCGAGGTCCAAAATTCCTGATTCATGGTGAAATGTTTTAAACAAACTCCGGCCAAAATGTTTGAAACATTCTAGGCGCAGAATGAAGCGTGTCAAGGCCAGACTCTTGACTGGGGGTTGATTAAGGAAGTTCGGACGAGATTGGCCGATCGGGAACTATTGAGCTGGCGCCTGGGTCTGCGGTTTGGGCTCGTGGATCTTTGCCACTACCTGCTTCATGCGCTGGAAGTCTCCAGTCTGGTAGCCGTAGGTCTGGGGAGGCATGCGCGCCGCTTCGTCTTCGATGGCCCGTTCACGATTGTCCGGATTGGGGTGATCGGAGAAGAACTGCACGGTATGGGCGCCTTGGCCGTTGAGTTTTTCGAAGAAGACGGCCAGCTGCCTCGGGTCATAACCGGCTTCGGCCATGATGTGAGAGCCCATAAGATCGGCCTGGCTCTCGGCCGAGCGGGAGAACTTGAGGAGCACGCTGTTGGCGCCGAGTCCGATGCCGGCCGAAGCCAACTGGCCGAGCATCGACCCGCCCGCCACTTGCGAGCCGAGAAGTGCGGGAAGTTCGATCAACTTCGCTTTGGAAGCTTGATTCGTGCCGTGGCGCAGGATCACGTGCGACATCTCGTGTCCCATGACCCCAGCCAGTTCCGCTTCGCTGTCGACCGCCTTTAGCAGCCCGGTGTTGATGAACATGGGTCCACCGGGAAGCGCAAAAGCGTTAATCGATGGATCCGCCACCACTTCAAAGCTGAAGGGGAAGCCACTTCCCTGGGCCTCCTGCGAAGCGGCTAGCCGCTTCCCGACCTTGTTGACATAGGCGGTCAGAAAAGGATCGTGGATGATCGGCATTTTCTTGCGAACTTCGGCAGCCGACTCCTGTCCAAGCTGAACATCCTGCTGCTTCGAGAAGAGATTGAAGCCAGGATGGAGCTTGGTTGGACCCTGGGCCGTGGTTAGAGTTGAGGCGACCAGAACAACAGCGAGCGCCGACATCCGCAACCGAACCATCGTTTCCTCCCCAAGCATGCTTTGCTGCTTGAGCCTCGGGGACCGACACCCAGTCGAACCTTCATTATGCCAAAGGAACCAGCCCGCTTTCAGGCTGGTCCACGCCGCCGCCCACGAAGTGAACGATCTCCAGGCGATCACCCTCCTGCAGGGAAACTGCGTCCCACTGGTCGCGGGGGACAATATCCCGGTTGCGTTCGATCGCGACCCGGTCGGGCTTCATACCGAGGCTCGTAACCAGTTGGGTAAGGGTAAGGGGATTCTCGAAGGAACGATCCTCCCCGTTGAGGACCAGTCTCATAAATCCATCTTCGCAGGCCGCGGTCTGCAGAAGCAAGTTGGGCGGGGCGCTGAGCAAAACAGGGTACAGTGCGGAGGAACCAGCCGGCTGTAGGTCTCAGCTTCTGCTTAAAGGTTTGCTTATTCTGTCCTGCGAAAGCGGAACTTGCGGGTGGCCGTGCGGCCAGCGATATTGGCCTGGACCAGGACCGATGCATCGGGGAGCGCCGCTTCATCCACGGCGAATTTCATCTCGGCGTTACCTCCGGCATCGGTGACCGCCTGGGTGTAAAAGGGCGTGGCATCGGCGCGCGAGAAGCGGAAAGTGAGACGCGCTCCGGGGACCGCCGAACCTCCCTCGGTCACGCGCAAGCGCATCAGCAGATTGTTCTCCCAGTGGACTGAGTTCGCGTTGAGCCACTGAACATCGAGTTCCTTGACCGAGGCGAGGGTTTCGGGAGTGTCCCGGCGATCGAACACACTTTCCAGCCGGTTTTCCCGGACCGCGTCGAGGACCAGCCGGTGCTGATCGCGCAACAGTTGTTCTTTTTGCTGATCGGTAAAGCCGCCCTGGGAGAGCCGCTCGGCATACGAAGTAGCTCGTTTTCCGATACAACGGCCGCGCACGAAAACCTGCGTCTGCAGGACAAGTTCGTTCTCCCGGGCTTCGCTCTGCACGTGGTAAACAGTGTCGCCCTGCTTAATGTCCGTGTTGAAGCCGAAAATCATGCGGAAAGGATACGAGATTCGCCGTGAGACAGGTGGCCGTGCAAAACTGCGCGTGCAAAGGCGCCGCCTCGCTTGACACCATCCGGTACGAAATCTACTCTAGAATGTTTAGGCAACACTTGGCGCGAATTATATATAGCTCTGCTATGCCGGACAATTATTTCGCCCGTTACCTGCCGTTACTTTTTCACGTCGTGGTGGCATCGGTCATCGCCATTGCGATCGTGACCCTTTCCTGGCTGATCGGGAAACGCAAGCCCACCCGCGCGAAGTTAATGCCCTACGAATGCGGCATGGACCCGGTGGGCGATGCGCGCCAGCGTTTTTCGGTAAAGTTTTACCTGGTGGCCATGCTCTTTATCCTGTTCGACGTGGAAGCCATTTTCCTGTATCCCTGGGCGGTGATCCTGAAAGACCTCAAGATGTTCGGCTTCTGGGAGATGCTGGTGTACATCGGCATCGTGCTGGTGGGCCTCTTCTATGTGTGGAAGAAGGGCGTGCTCGACTGGGGCCGGGTGTCACCGACACGGGAGCAGTTCTAATGGGGCTGGCGCCGGCGATTACCGACATCGAATTGCTCAAGGATCATCCCGCCCTGGCGCGCTTGCTGGCATGGGACCCGGGGGTGATTGAGTCAGTCAAGTTCGATCGCAATGAACTGACCGTCTACCTTTCCAGGGAGTCGATTCGCGAAGCCTGTGCGTTGTTGCGCGACGACTCGGCCTGCCCCTTCAATCTTCTGTCCGATATCACCTGCGTGGACTGGTATCCCAGTGCACCCCGGTTCGAAGTCGTTTACCACTTGTTCTCCATTCCCAACAAAGAGCGCGTGCGTTTGAAGGTCAAACTGGACCAGGAAAGTCCGGTGGTGGAGTCGGTCATATCAGTATGGCCGGGGGCAAACTACTTCGAGCGGGAGGTCTTCGACCTCTTCGGCGTGCGCTTTACCGGGCATCCTTACTTGCGGCGGATCCTGATGCCCGAAGACTGGGAAGGCAATCCGCTGCGGAAAGACTACCCTGTGGAGGGTTACCGGTAAGCTATGGCGTCCTTCTCGCCGACTCCTGTAATTGAACCCGGTCAGGACCGTACGATGATCCTGAATATGGGTCCGCAGCACCCATCTACCCACGGAGTGTTGCGGGTGTTGCTGGAAATTGACGGGGAGAATGTAGTACGCCTGATGCCGGACATCGGCTACCTGCACACGGGGATCGAAAAAACCTGCGAGGCCAAGTTCTATCAACAGGTCGTGCCGCTTACCGACCGCATCGATTACCTGTGCCCATTAACCAACAATCTTTGTTATGTGCTGGCGGTGGAAAAACTGCTCGGGCTGGAGATTCCGCCCAAAGCGCAGTGGTTGCGGGTGATGCTGAACGAACTGACCCGGATCAATTCCCACCTGGTCTGGCTGGGCACGCACGCCATGGACATCGGCGCCATGACCGTGTTGCTGTACTGCTTCCGCGAGCGCGAAGATATCCTGCGGCTGTTCGAAGCGGTGAGCGGACAGCGCATGATGACCTCTTACTTCCGGGTGGGTGGCGTCGCTCTGGAACCGCCCCTCGGCTTCTTCGACCGGGTGAGAGAGTTTGCGGATCGTTTCCCGGCCCGGGTGGACGAATACGAAGATCTGCTGACCGGAAACCCGATCTGGCAGCTGCGTACGAAGGACATTGCCTTCATCTCGGCGGAAGATGCCATTGCCCTCAGTGCCACCGGTCCCACGCTGCGCGCCAGCGGAGTCGACATCGACCTTCGGCGCGATGCGCCCTATTCGGGATACGAAAATTTCAAGTTTAAGGTACCGCTCGGCAAGAATGGCGACGTGTTCGACCGGTACATGTGCCGGGTGCAGGAGTTGCGCGAATCTATCGCGATTGTGAAGCAGGCCCTGGACGGAATGCCCTCCGGGCCGGTGAAGGCTGATGCACCGAAAGTTGTGCTTCCGGACCGCGAGAAGATGAAGACGCAGATGGAAGCGCTCATCTATCACTTCAAGATCATCACTGAGGGTTTTACGGTGCCGGCGGGTGAGGTCTACCAGGCAGTGGAATCACCCCGCGGCGAGATGGGCTACTACGTGGTAAGCGACGGCACGGCAAAGCCCTACCGCGTTCATATGCGCGCCGCCTGCTTTGCAAACCTGCAGACCTTGCCAAAAATGTGCGAAGGGCGCCTGCTGGCGGACGTGATTGCGGCGATTGGATCGATTGACATCGTGTTGGGGGAGATTGATCGGTAGGAATTTGTAATTTGAGAATCGGGTAATTTTGCAATTTGAGCTGGCGTTGTGGGTGGTGAGCCGGAAGAACTGCGCGACAGGACTAAGGCATTCGCACTGCGCTGCATTCGACTCTTACCGGTCACTGCCGGCGTTTTTAAATTACAAATTGCCCGATTACAAAATCACAAATGAAGTTCTCTGACGAATTCGAAACGCGTTTCGCCGAGATGCTGACGCATTATCCTGCCAAGCGTTCGGTGCTGGTGCCGACCTTGCTGTACGCGCAGGACGAGACCGGCTTTCTCAGTGATGAGGTAATCCAGGAAATCGCGCAGCGGCTGGACCTGACCGAACTTGATGTACGCAGCGTGATCAGCTATTACTCCATGCTGACCACCAAGCCCCGCGGCAAATACAACGTGCAAGTCTGCACCAATATTGCCTGCATGCTGCGGGGTGGAGAGGAACTGCTCCACCACTGCGCAAGGCGCCTCGGGATCGGCCACAAGGGAACCACTCCGGACGGGCTGTTTTCGCTCGAGGAAGTCGAGTGCATTGGCGGTTGCAGTTGGGCTCCGGCTATTCAGATCAACTACGACTTTCACGAAAATTTGACGGTCGACCAACTCGACAAGATCCTCGACGACTACAAGAAGAAAGGGACACAGTAGCGCCATGGCGGAGCTGGTTTCCCATCCCGATGAGGTAAAGGTCGTTTCCAGGCGCTTCGGCAAAGGCGCGACCAATCTCGACCGCTACCTGGAACTGGACGGGTACAAGGCGGTGCAGAAGGCGCTCGCGATGAAGCCGGACGACATCATCGCCGAAGTGAAGAACTCCGGATTGCGTGGGCGGGGCGGAGCCGGCTTCTCCACCGGCATGAAGTGGTCGTTTGTGCCCAAGCAGTCCAATAAGCCCAAGTACGTTCTGTGCAACGGGGACGAGAGCGAGCCGGGAACCTGCAAAGACCGCCTGATCTTCGAGCAGGACCCGTACTCGGTGATTGAAGGCGCGATGATTGCTGCCATCGCGGTGGGAGCGCACGCCTGCTATATCTACATCCGCGGCGAGTACCGCTACCTGTCGGTGATCATGCAGAAGGCGATCAAGGATGCATACGCCCGCGGGTTCGCCGGCAAGAATATCTTTGGCAGCGGCTATGATCTGGACGTTTTCTGGCATGGGGGCGCCGGCGCCTACGAAGTGGGCGAGGAATCAGCGCTGATGGAATCGCTCGAAGGCAAGCGCGGCATCCCGCGCATTCGTCCTCCGTTTCCGGCCGTGGTTGGGCTGTGGGGTGGCCCCACGGTCATTAATAATGCCGAGACTCTGGCCAGCGTGCCGCACATCATTCTGGGCGGTGCGGAGTGGTATGCCGGCATCGGCACTCCGAAAAATGGCGGGACCCGCCTGTTCTGTCTCGCCGGTAATCTGGTCAAGCCCGGGGTGTACGAGTTGCCCATGGGCTACAACCTGAAAAAGATGATTTACGACGTGGCCGGCGGGATTGCGAATGGGCGCAAATTGAAGGCAGTCGTGCCCGGAGGCTCCTCGGTGCCGGTTCTTCTGCCCGAGGAGATCGATGTCGCGATGGACTTCGATTCGGTGGCCAAGGCTGGTTCCATGCTGGGCTCGGGCGGGGTGGTCGTGCTCGACGACACGAACTGCATCGTCAAGTTTGCCCTCCGCACCATGAAGTTTTACCAGCATGAGAGCTGCGGCTGGTGCATCCCCTGCCGCGAAGGAACCGACTGGCTGAAGAAGACGCTGACCCGATTTCACGCCGGAGGGGGAGTAAAGCAGGACATCGACAATATGCAGTACCTCTCCGAGAACATGCTCGGCCGTACGTTCTGCCCGCTGGGCGACGCCGCGGCGATGCCGACGATCGCGTTCGTGAAAAAATTCCGCAAAGAATTTGAAGATCACCTGGAAGGCCGCCCCTGCCCGTATGAAAAAGAAGGCGCGGTCGAACCACTACCAGTATTGGCTCACTGACCTGCAAGGGAGACATGGCTGACGTCACACTCACAGTAGATGGCAAAAAGATCACGGCTCCCGCCGGATCGCTGCTGATCGATGCGTGCAAGAACGTGGGCATCGAGGTGCCCTCCTTCTGTTACTACCCGAATCTGGCGCTGCAGGGCGCGTGCCGCATGTGCCTGGTGAAGATCGAGAAGATGCCCAAGCTGCAGACGGCGTGTACTACGACCGTGGCTGAGGGCATGATCGTCACGACCGACAGCCCCGAGGTGCATCAGGCGCGCAAGTCGATGGTCGAACTGTTGCTGGGAAACCACCCGCTGGATTGCCCGGTGTGCGACGCGGGCGGTGAGTGCGAACTGCAGGACATGACCTTCTCTTACGGGGCTGCGGAGTCCAAGTTCATGGAGGCGAAGAACCACCGGGATGAGCAGCAATGGTCGCCGGTGGTGTTCTTCGACCGCCCGCGGTGCATTCTGTGCTACCGCTGTGTGCGCATCTGCGGCGAGGGCATGGACGTCTGGGCGCTGGGCGTGGAGAATCGCGGCGTCTCATCGATCATCGCGCCGAATAAGGAAGATCATCTCGAGTGCGAAGAGTGCGGGATGTGCATCGATATCTGCCCGGTGGGCGCGCTCACGTCCGGAGCCTACCGCTACAAGACTCGCCCCTGGGAGATGAAGCACGTGGGCACCATCTGCACGCACTGCGGGGATGGTTGCAAGACGACGCTCGGGGTGCGGCGCTCGGACACTGGAATGGAGATTGTTCGCGGCGACAACCGCGACAAGAGCGGCATCAACAACGACTTTTTGTGCGTCAAGGGGCGATACGCGTTCGATTTCGCCGATCATTCCGAGCGGCTCCGCACACCCCTCATCCGCAGAGATGGCAAGCTGACACCGGCAACCTGGGAGGAAGCCTTTGAGTTGATTGGCCGGCGCTTTGCGGAAGTGCGTGACCGGGATGGCGGGCAAGCAATCGGGGTGGTCGGATCGAATCGCACCACCAATGAAGAAAACTATCTGCTTTCCAAGTTCGCGCGCGCCGTGTTGAAGACGAATAATGTCGACCATCACCGCACGGCAGACTTCCCTGCCCTGGCAGCCGCACTCCGAGGCAAGCCCGATGCAACGGCTACGATGCGCGAGGTCTATGATGCGCCGGCGATTCTCATCATCGGGAGCAATCCAACCGACCAGCATCCCCTGCTTGCCTGGCAAATCCGGAACAACGTGCGGTTGCACCGCTCCCGGCTCTACCTGATCAACTCGCAGCCCATCAAGCTTGAGCGTCAGGCAACCGCTTCCGTGCAGGTTCCCGAGGGGGCCGAGGTAAAAGCGGTGGCATTTCTCAGCGGCGAGAATTCGGCGCTCGATGCCATCGTTTCCGAAAACACGCCGCGTGAAGCGTGGACTGCCCTCCGCGATAAACTGACTGCCGAGCAGAATTTGGTAATCGCCTTTGGGCCGGTACTCCGCGGTGAAACTGTCGCGACGCTCGTGAAGTTCGGCTCGCGGCTCCCCGCCGCGAAGTTCATCGCACTTGCGGATTATGCGAACTCGAGGGGCGCGGCCGACATGGGCCTGTACCCGGATCTGCTGCCCGGCTACCACCCAGTGGCCAATAAAGGTCCCTTCCACGAAGAATGGGGAGCCATTCCGGAAACCCGCGGTCTTGCCTTACCCGAGATGGTCGAGGCTGCGAAGGCGGGGCAGTTGAAAGCCTTTTACGTCGTGGGCGCGAATCCTGTCGGACGTTTCGCGATCGACCCGTTCGTGTTCTCCAAGAGCTTTGTCGTGGTTCAGGACATGTTCCTGACGGAAACGGCGTTTATTGCAGACGTGGTTCTTCCCGCCGCGAATGCGTATGAAAAGAGCGGTACGTTCACCAACACATGCGGTGATCTGCAGATCGTGAAGAAGGCCGGCGAGGTTACCGACACGAAGAGCGATTTCGAGATGATGGTGCGCATCGCCGATGCGATGGGCTTCGACGTTCACAAGTTGGTGCCGTTCGGCGGAGCGGAACGCGCGGATATGGGCCAGTCCCGCGGCGCGCAGTCGGGCGAGGCGGACCGGCAAGCGGTCTGGCTTGAAGCGCACGGCCTCGAGCCAAAAATGAGCCCCTTCGACCCCATGGCCATTCTCGATGAAATCCAGCGCCTGGTGCCGGGCTATGATGTCTCGCGCATCAATTTGCTGGCGGGCAACGACCAGCACACCACGCTCGCCGACAGCGGCACAAGCGCCATGCAGAATTCCGATTGGATCCGACCGGCGAATGACGACTTGTTTACCTCGGGGACACTCGGCCGCTACTCACGGGCATTAAATTCGGTAATCGAAAATCATCGGCGCGCGCCGGCTCCGAACGAAGTGGCTGCAGATTAGGCCGGCGTCACTATCGGCCAGATAACGTTCACCAGTTCCAAGCTCAGGGTTTGCCGGGACTCAGGAAACAAAGTTGACCAGTCTTGAATTTTTTCTGATTTCGTCGCTGATCAAGAACGTGCTGGTGCTGATCATCCTGCTCACGGCCGTGGCGTATACCGTCTGGCTGGAGCGCAAAGTGGTGGGCCACATTCAGAACCGTTGGGGACCCACACGGGTGGGCCCGTTCGGCCTGCTGCAGCCGATGGCGGACGGCATCAAATTTCTGCTCAAGGAAGACCTGACCCCGCCGCACGTGTATAAACCGCTGTTCATCGCGGCTCCGATGATCGCGGTTATCTGCGCGCTGACTTCGATTTCGGTGGTGCCGTTCGGGAACTCGATCCAGCTTTTCGGACACGACATTCCCTTGCAGATCACGGATGTCAACATCGGGCTGCTGGTGGTGCTGGGGATTACCAGCGTTGGAGTATACGGTGTTGCGTTAGCGGGCTGGTCCTCGAACAGCAAGTATTCTCTGCTCGGCGGCCTGCGCGCCAGCGCGCAGATGGTCAGCTATGAACTCTCGCTTGGACTGTCACTGGTAGGCGTGCTGATTTTATCGGGCAGCCTCAGCCTGAGGCAGATTGTCGAGGCCCAGGGCGGGCACTTCTGGGGATTCCTGCCAAAGTGGAACATTTTGTACGGCTGCCAGTTTGTGGCCTTCTTCATTTATCTGATGGCCGCCTACGCGGAGACGAACCGCATTCCATTCGATTTGCCGGAAGCCGAAGCTGAATTAGTCGCGGGCTATCACACCGAGTACAGCGCCATGAAGTTCGCCATGTTCTTCATGGCGGAGTACGCCAACATGATCACGGTGGCGTGCGTGGCGACCCTGATGTTTCTGGGGGGTTGGAGCGGGCCCGTATTCGGGCCGCCGATTCTTCAGGCGCTGCTGCCCATTTTCTGGTTCGTGGTGAAGGTGGTTGGATTCCTGTTCGTCTACATTTGGGTGCGCGGGACGTTACCGCGCTTCCGCTACGATCAACTGATGGCGTTCGGCTGGAAGTTTTTATTGCCGCTGGCCATCGCGAACATCGTGGTGACCGCGCTCGTCGTGGCCCTTCGATCCTGATACAGGGAAATTCGCGGCTCGAACCGCATCTGGAAGCGACTCATGTTGCATTTGGTTCTCTTTTTGGTGTTTGGCGCCATCTGTGTAGCAGGGGCAGTGAACCTGCTGGTGCAGCACCATCCCATCAGCAGTGCGCTTTCACTGGTGGTCGTGATGGCGTCGCTCGCAGCAGAATACCTGCTTCTGGGCGCCGAGTTCGTCGCCGCCGTGCAGGTGATCGTCTACGCCGGAGCGGTCATGGTCCTGTTCGTGTTTGTGATCATGCTGCTGAACGCGGGAGTCGAGGAGCGCAGCAAGGGCAGCCGGGTGGCTCTGATTCTGGGCGTGCCCGGGATTCTCGCCGGCGGCCTGTTGGTGGCGTGGGTATTGCTCAAGCAAGCCAATACGGGTTCGGTTCCCGTGGGTGCGTTATGGGGCGACCCGGAGACCATCGGCAAGCTGCTATTTCACGATTTTCTGCTCCCCTTCGAAGTGACGTCGGTCTTGATTCTCATCGCGATCATGGGAGCGGTCGTACTGGCCAGCCGTCCGGAAGCTCCGACTCCAGCAAGGAAGGAGCACTGATGGTTCCTCTTTCGTATTATCTGCTTCTGAGTGGCATCTTGTTCGCCTGCGGCGTGATCGGATTTTTGATCAAGCGAAATATCATCACGATCTTCATGTCGATCGAACTGATGCTGAACGGCGTGAACCTGTCGTTTGTCGCCTTTGCGGCACAGTGGCACCAGCTCAGCGGGCAGGTATTTGTCTTCTTCGTAATGGTGGTTGCGGCCGCCGAAGCGGCGGTCGGACTGGCGATCATCATCGCAGTCTACCGGACGCGGGAAACTTTGAACGTTGACCAGGTGAATCTTCTCAAGCTATGACGCCGAACCTGCATCTCTGGCTGATTCCGATCCTGCCGCTGGTGGGCGCGGCGATCAACGGCCTTTTTGGCCGCCGGTTTTCGCGGCAGGCGGTTTCCACCGTCGCGCTCGTATTTTGCGGCGCGCCTTTTGTCATGGTCCTGTGGGTCGCAGCCCAGCTCTCTTCCCTGACCTTGCCCCACTATGAGTTGCTGGCGCACTGGATTCGCTACGGCGACTTCATGGTGAATTTCGAGTTCTATCTCGACCAGCTCACGCTGGTGATGCTGCTGGTGGTGACCGGAGTTGGGTTCCTGATCCACATCTATTCGGTCGGCTACATGTGGGAAGAGGGCGGATTCTACCGCTTCTTTTGTTACCTGAACCTGTTCATGTTTTTCATGCTCACGCTGGTGCTGTCTGGTAATTACCTGCAGATGTTTATCGGGTGGGAGGGCGTGGGCCTGGCGTCGTACCTGCTGATCGGCTTCTTCTTCGTGAAGGATTCAGCGGCATCGGCGGGCAAGAAGGCGTTCATCGTCAACCGCATTGGCGATTTCGGATTTTTGATCGCGATGTTTTTGATGATCAAGCATTTTGGATCACTGAACTTTACCGACCTGTTTGGACAGATTGCGAACCAGCCGGTTGAGACTGCCGGCGCGGGACTGCTGACATCCATGGCGCTGTTGCTGATGTTGGGCGCCTGCGGCAAGTCGGCGCAGATTCCTTTATATGTCTGGCTGCCGGATGCGATGGAGGGTCCGACGCCAGTCTCCGCGCTCATCCATGCGGCCACCATGGTAACGGCGGGCGTTTACATGGTCGCGCGCTCGCATGTGATCTTCAATCACGCTCCTTCGGCGCTGACGGTGGTCGCGATCATTGGAACGCTGACTGCGCTGTTCGCCGCAACCATTGGCATTGCCCAGACCGACATTAAGAAGGTGCTCGCGTATTCGACCGTCTCGCAGCTTGGCTACATGTTTATGGCCTGTGGCGTGGCGGCCTATTCGGCCGGCATCTTCCACTTGATGACGCATGCGTTCTTCAAGGGGCTGCTGTTCCTAGCGGCCGGATCGGTCATCCACGCGGTTGGCGGCGAGCAGGACATGCGCCACATGGGCGGGCTGCGGAAATACATTCCGTGGACTTTCTGGACCATGACGATCGCTACGTTCGCGATCGCCGGCTTCCCGCCGCTGGCCGGTTTCTTCTCCAAGGACGAGATCCTGTGGCAAGCCTACTCCAGCGCGCACGGCAGTTGGGTCTTCTGGCTCATCGGTGTGATCACCGCCTTTATCACCTCGTTCTACATGTTCCGGCTGTGGTTCATGACGTTCTTCGGAGAGTACCGCGGCGCTCCAACTGGCGGGCACGGACACGATGCACATAGCTCGGCCGGTCATGGCGGTCATGGGCATGGCGAACCGCATGAGAGCCCGTGGGTGATGGTCGGGCCACTGGCGGTTCTGGCGCTGCTGTCGTTCATCGGCGGCTGGATCGGCATTGGAGGCCGCTTCGAGCACTTCCTCGACCCGGTGATGACTACGGGAGCCGTGGAGGAGGCGGTCGAGTCCGCCAGCCACAGCACTGAGCACCTGCTGATGGCGATCTCGATTCTGGCAGCCTTCCTGGGTCTTGGGCTGGCCTGGCTGCTTTATTACCGGCGGCGCGATCTGCCCCAAAAGATCGCTGACGGCCTGGGCGGGCTCTATCAGACGGTGGTCCACAAGTATTACGTCGATGAGATTTACGCCACATTGTTTGTGAAACCCCTGATTGACAGCTCGACCGACATTCTCTGGCACGGCGTGGACCAGGGCGTAATCGATGCGGCGGTCAATGACAGCGCAAGCGGCGCGCGCCATGCCTCCGATGCGGCACGACATATGCAATCGGGAAACCTTCGCTCCTACGCCGGCTGGGTTGCCGCCGGAGGCGCGGTCATCATTGCCTACATGATTTGGGTGGGGGTGGGACGGTGACGAACCTGAACAGTTCCATCCTTTCGCTGGTCACATTCATCCCGGCAGCAGGAGCGATCCTGCTGCTGTTGATTCCGCGCCGCGACCGCGACATCCGCGTTTTTTCGCTGATCATCAGCCTGCTGACCTTCTGCCTCTCACTGTATTTGCCGGCATACTTTCATCGCACCCAGACCAGCTTTCATTTCGAAGTAGATCACCAGTGGATCTCTACGCCCAACATCCACTACCACATGGGCGTGGATGGTATTTCGCTGTGGCTGGTCCTGCTGACGACGTTTCTCACTCCGCTGTGCGTTCTGATTTCGTGGAAATCGATCCACGAACGAGTGAAGGAGTTCTTCATCCTGCTGCTGGTGCTAGAAACGGCGCTGATCGGCGTGTTCCTGGCACTGGACCTGTTCCTGTTCTACTTTTTCTGGGAATCGACGCTGATTCCGATGGCGCTGCTGATCGGCATCTTTGGCCACGGGCGCAAAGTTTACGCGGCGGTGAAGTTTTTCCTGTTCACCATGATCGCGTCGGTGTTCATGCTGGCGGCGCTGTTGTGGCTGTATGCCAAGACCGGCACCTTCGATTTCGTAGCGATTCAGAGTGCGATTCACCAGGGACACGTGTCGGGTTTTGCCACGGCTGCACCGTGGCTGTTCCTCGGTTTCTTCATCGCGTTTGCGGTGAAGGTCCCGTTGTTCCCGCTCCACACGTGGCTGCCCGATGCGCACGTGGAAGCGCCGACCGCAGGTTCGGTGCTGCTGGCGGGCGTACTGCTGAAGATGGGCACTTACGGTATGCTGCGCTTTAATCTCGGATTGTTCCCCGAGCAATCCCGCAGCAATGCACCCTGGATCATCGGCCTGGCGATCATCGGAATCATCTATGGCGCATTGGTGGCCATGGTCCAGCCGAATCTGAAAAGAGTCATCGCCTATTCTTCCGTGAGCCACCTTGGCTTCGTAGTTCTGGGCATCTTCAGCTTCACGCAGGCGGGGATGGATGGCGCTATGTTCGTCATGCTGGCGCACGGCGTGGCCACGGGCGGCCTGTTCATGCTCGCGGGCATTATCCATGACCGCAAGCACACGTACGAGATCGCCGAGATGGGCGGGCTGGCGACTCCCATGCCGGTGTATGCGACATTCTTTTTATTTATTGTGCTGGCATCGGTGGGGCTGCCGCTGTTGAACGGGTTCGTAGGCGAGTTCCTGGTGCTGGCGGGCGCCTTCCAGGCCCGGGCTGTCTACGGCGTGCTGGCGGCCACCGGGGTCATCTGGAGCGCTTGCTACCTGCTTTGGATGTATCAACGCGTGTTCTTCGGCAAGGTCACTCATGCGGAGAACAATTCGCTGGCGGACCTGGATGTACCGGAACAGCTCGCGCTCTGGCCCGCCGCAGTCGCCGCCCTCGTGATGGGTGTCGCGCCCCTGCTCTGGCTAAATATCATCGACCCGGCAGTGGCGGTGGCCCTGGCTCCGATCACCGAGATCGCCAGCAAGGTGGCCGGACAATGAATTCCATGCAAATGATCCCCACAGGCAGCGACTACATCCGCATTCTGCCCGAGATCGTGCTCACCATCTTCGGGATGCTCATCATGTTCCTCGACCCGCTGATGGACGAGCGACGCAGCCAGAAACTTCTGGGCGGACTGGGGCTGATCGGGACCCTGGTGGGGCTAGTCGCGACCGCCGTGATGGCGCAGAGCCCGGGTTATGCGTTCTGGAACATGGTGCGGGTGGACGAATTCAGCGTCTTCTTTCACATGCTGGTCATTGCGATCGCCGCCCTGGTGATTCTCACATCGTACGACTACATGACGGTGCAGCGGATTCGTGCCGGGGAATACTACGGACTGATCCTGTTCGGCGTGGTCGGCATGTGCCTGATGTCATCAGCGGTCGAACTGGTGCTGATCTTCATTGCGCTGGAAATTTCTTCGATCTCTACCTACATCCTCGCAGGGTTCCGGAGGCAGGCTGCGACCAGCAGCGAGGCATCGCTGAAGTATTTCCTGCTCGGGTCCTTTGCCACCGCGTTCTTCCTGTACGGCGTGGCGATGATGTTCGGCGCTACCGGATCGACCAACATCGATGCGATCACGGCGGCCTTGCGGGGAGAATCGGTTCCTGTCCTCGCCTATGTCGGCGTCGCCCTGATGTTCATCGGTTTGGGGTTCAAGGTTGCATCAGCTCCGTTCCATATCTGGACGCCGGATGTGTATGAAGGGGCTCCGGCTCCGATCGTGGGATTCATGTCCACCGCACCCAAGGCGGCGGCGTTTGCGGTGCTTCTCCGGGTACTGTTTGAGACGAATGCGCCGGGACGGTTGTGGCTGATCTGGGTCTCGGCGGCGCTCTCGATGACGATTGGCAACATCGCGGCGCTGGTCCAATCGAACGTCAAGCGCTTGCTCGCTTATTCCTCGATTGCGCATGCAGGATACATGCTGGTCGCATTTGCCGCACGGCCCGAATCGGGCGCGCCTACGATCATGTTCTACGCGGCGTCTTACGCGGCGATGAATGTGGGCGCATTTGCCGTGGTGAGTCACCTGGCGAATAACGGCGAGCGCTATGTGGCGCTGGAAGACTATGCGGGCCTGGGACGGCGCTCACCCATGCTGGCCGCCATGCTCACGATCTTCCTGATTTCGCTGATCGGTATTCCGGCGACGGGCGGATTCTTTGCGAAGTTCTATGTGTTCAGCGCGGCACTGCAATCGAACCTGGTGTGGCTGACGATCATTGGGGTAATTAACAGCGCGATCGCGGCTTATTACTACCTCCGGATCATCGTGGTCATGTACATGAGGGAAGCACGGGAAGAAGTGCCGGTTCTGCCGGTCTCCCGGAGCCTGGGCGCGGCGCTGGTCGTCTGCCTGGTCGCGACCATCTACCTCGGCGTTTTGCCCGGGCAAGTGCTCGATTATACCCAGCGTTCTGCAAGAAACTTGTTGCAACCCGCCAGTGCCGAGCGGGTCGCTTCAGCTCCCCGCGGCAACTGAGCCGGGGAAAGTTGCAGAAAGCTGCCACCTCGTTGTGGCAAGTGGCTCGAGGCTTGACGGCGACTCTGAGCTTGTGTAGGATTTGGCGATCATGACGCGATTTACCTACGGCTTCTCGTTTTTCCGCTACTGGTATTGGAGAGTAGCGGCTGCGGAGAGGCTCGCAGGTGAAGCGATGTAGGCGTCATCACCAAGAGTTTAGAAGTTCCGAAGCCGCGATTCTTCAAGGGAATCGCGGCTTTTGTTTTGTCTCTAAAAACCAGCAGGGGTTGGAACAGGGGGTCCAATGATTGTGAACATGGCGGAAGGAGCAAGTGAGCAGGAGATCGAACACGTGATTGAGCGAGTGCGCGAGGCGGGCTACCAGCCTCACGTGACTCGAGGCACGATCAAGACCATTGTGGCTGCGGTGGGCAATGGTCGCCGACACGAACTGGAGGCACTGCAGGTGGCTCCGGGCGTAGAAAACGTTGTTCCCATCGCGCAGCCCTTCAAGCTCGTCAGCCGGCAGACGCGTCCGCACCGCACCGTGGTGGAGGTCAGCGGTGTACCGATTGGCGGGGAAAGCATCGTCGTTATAGCAGGTCCCTGCTCGGTCGAATCGCGCGAGCAGTTGCTTAGCACGGCCCAGGCGGTAAAAGATGCGGGCGCCAGCATGCTGCGGGGCGGCGCCTATAAGCCGCGCACCTCGCCCTACGATTTCCAAGGGCTTGGCGTGGAGGCCCTGAAATTGTTGCGCGAAGCCAGCGACGCGACCGGATTGCCTGTAGTGACGGAGGTGATGAGCACCGAAGATGTGGATCAGATCTGCGAATTCGCGGACATGTTGCAAGTTGGCGCGCGCAACATGCAAAACTTCGCCCTCTTGCGGCGGCTGGCGACGTTACAGACGCCGATCCTGCTAAAACGTGGCCCATCGGCCACGATAAAGGAGTGGCTGCTGGCAGCCGAGTACCTGCTAGCGGGCGGGAACAGCAACGTGGTGTTGTGCGAGCGCGGCATCAAGACCTTCGAGACTGAGACGCGGAATACCATCGACCTGGCTGCGGTAGCGCTGGCCCGCGATTTGTCGCATCTTCCCGTCATCGCTGATCCGTCTCATGGCACCGGCAAACAGAGCCTGATTGGGGCCGTATCCCGAGCCGCGATTGCAGTGGGAGCTGACGGGTTGATTATTGAAGTCCATCCTTGCCCCGAACGGGCATTGTCGGATGGGCCGCAGTCGCTCGATTTTCCGGCTTTCCAACGGGTAATGCGAGGCTTGTCGGAGCCGCTGCGCGCCGTGGCTCCGATGGGGGCACCTAAGATCGCTGCCCGGGCATAGTTAGGAGTTGCAGAGGTAGCGGCCGCAACGATGACGATGATTTATGGAAGAGGGATCAAACTGCGTTCAGTGATCTGAGCCTTTACGCTTGGAACCACCCTTACTGTCGTCGCTGCCTCCGCCGTCGGTGAGCGACTGGAGGGTCTGGAGTGCGTCGAGCCGTCCGTGCCCAATGCCTGTGGACTTGAGATGCTTGGCATGGCCCATTGCATCGTCCAAGTCTCCAGCCTCGATGCCGGGGGCTACCTGCATCGCCAGGGCGACCGTGCCGGAGACGAGCGGCGCGCTGAAAGAGGTTCCGGTGGCTTCCGCATAGTTTTGACCAGGATAGGTCGTGACCACACCTTCGCCTGGGGCAGCCATGAATACTCCGGAACCGTAGCTGGAGAAGATGCTGCGCACGTCCTGGTTCGACGTAGAGGCGATGCCCAGGACATATTGCAGATTGGCGGGGCTGCCCACGTGCGGTTTTCCATCATTGCCGGCCGCTGCCACGCAGACTACATGTTTCCCCGCCGCATACTGGATGGCATTTGCGAGTTCACTGGACGACGCAGTCAGCGTGAAGCTCATGTTAATGACGCTCGCGCCGTGATCGGCGGCGTAATAAACCGCACGCAATATGTCGGAGAGGTTGGCCGTTCCGTCCGCGCTGAAAGCCTTCAGCGGCATGATCTGTGCGTTCGGAGCCGCCAGGTGAACCAACCCTGCCACCATCGTTCCATGTCCGAAGGCCCGAGGCAGATTCTGGTAGTCGAGAATCGCGGCAGTCGACTGATCGAGAATCGCAGCCGTCGACTGGCTCACCATCGCCACCGTGTCCTTCGAACTCGGTTGCGGATTCGAGTTCGCCAGCGCAGCCTGATTTTGCGCGGTCAGGTCCACCCATTCGCTGGCTGTTCCGGCCAGGTTATGCACGAAGTCGTAGCCCGGTACAATCGAGGACTGAAGAACGGAGTGGGTCGGATCAATGCCCGTGTCAATAATCGCAACCAGACCCGCCCCGCCGGCATTGAACTGCGTTTGGGCGCTGCTGAGGTTGGTAATCGTCACCGCGGGCTGGGTCGTGTAAAAGGCTAAAACCGGCACCCCGAAGTAGGTAACGGTGGAGGCCGGAGGCAGCGAGTCCAGGATTGCCGCCGTCGACTGCGTCACTTCAGGAATGCCGCTGGTCTGATCAACTTCGATTCCTGCGACCTGATTATCCCGTTCGGTCTCGTGTTCGACTTCTTTGACACTCTGCCCCACCGGAGCGGTTACGGAGTAAACCTGCCCCGCCGAATCGATCTGGTCTACGACCGTGAGTTGATACCTCTGAACCACATCCGGCAAATCGGCCGGCGAGGATGGGCGCAGGATCAGCCGGTCTTGCGCCAAGGCAGACCCGCTGAGCAGGATCAGGGCAGCAATCCAGAGCCAGGCCGCACGGAGTCTCATCGGGACCTCACCCTCTCCGACCTTAAGAATTGAGCGCACATCCAAATCCCGTGGAGGACACGGGCATTTTCAGAGCTTACCATCCACAACGAGAACTGCGCATCTGTCCTTTGGGACTAAAACCTTCGTCCCGAATTGGGACACAAATAGTTATGTCGGCCTCCCGCCAGTGTCGCTGGCGTCTACCTCGAGCAGGTCCTCCAGGCGAATCTCGATTTCGCTGCCAGCTAGCTCAACTGGAACATAGAGGCACAATGGGCGGCGCGGCTCGTATTCGATCTGGAACTCGCCAAAGTCATTGCTCGCGGTGCGTCCAAGAACTTCGACTCCCGCCGCAAGGATCACTGGCACATTGGCGAGTTTCTGTTCAGGGGTGGCACGATTGGCAATTTGCCCAACCAGCGAGACTTTGGGTTCTCCGCGCTCGTTTTCGATGCGGAGGTCAAGCAGATAGTCGCCGGCCTCGTACATTGCCTGGCGAGCGATGCGCTGCTGAGAACGAACGCCAGCCAGCGCGGGCTCCCGAAAGCTGTCAAACGTCAGGCGGGCCCGAATGCGCGGCAAGACCTGAACGCGCTCGGGGCTTTGTAGAGCGTAGATGGCGCGAGCCATTCGAACGGCTTGCTCCGGTACCTGGTATTGAGCGTCAGCGACCGCTGCCGCCATGAACCTCTGGAGCAAGTCGACGGTAGCTTGGCACTTTTCGCAGCGGGTATCGAGGTGCTGCTGCATGGCTGCCCCTTCGCTTTCCTGGATCAGCCCATGCACAAAATCCAGCCACTCGCTAATCTCGTAGTGCCTCAATGGTCTGCTCCTGCGCAAACTGTCGCGGACGGCGCGCCCTCCTACGATAGCGTAGGGGATTGCGGGAGTCTGCAAAATATACTCTTGCGTCAAAATTTACGACACGAGTACCAGGACAAGCTTGAGCAGGCAGCCCGGACTCGACGCAGCATGTACCAACTGGTTACCTATGGCTAGTCCAGGATTACTCCTTGGTACCTTGCTATGCACTAGATGTAGTGCAGTCAGCTCCCTAGACTGGAATTAGTAAGAGGCCCCTTTTTCTTTTCGGCAGCGCTGCCGTAGCGTTTCTCTGGCCATATTGCGACGCTGGGTCGGTAGCGCTGTGCCATTGCTTAGCGGGTCGGATATGCCTCCCCTCCTTCCCACTTTGGGGTTCGGTTTCCCCTGCTCGATGTTTCCTTCTGGCAAACTGTCTTCTCGACGTTTAGTTTCGTCCCAATTGGTGTACGGTGCCGGAAAAGTCCTCAAGTCATCTGAACCAGGTCTACTCCTCGCTGCACATGCGGCGGCGCTACGAGGTCTGGTTTCTGCGGTTGGGTCTCGTGGATCGACCTGAGGCTTGGTGGTTCCGCTACCTGCTGATGAGCCCCGGACGGGATGGCTGCCCCGAGTTGGCCGTTGCCCCCGTGCAGATTTGGGCGACGCGCTTTCCACTGGATGGCAAACCAAAGAGTTTCATCCAGGGATACTCGCGGAATGAATTAGCCCTCAGCCCGCGCGGCAGTTCGCCCTTCGAATTTCGAGTGGGAAAAAACTACATCGGATCCGATGCATGCCACGGCGATCTACGCGTGGACGGAAGCGAGATTCAATGGGATCTTCGGTACCACTCCCGCTTTTGCGCAACGCTCAGCAACAAAGGCTGGATTGGCTTCTCCAAAACGCCCCACTCCGATGCTCTTTTCTCGGGGGAAATCCGCTTCGACGGCAAATCCTATCGAGGTGAGCCGCTTGGAACCGGGGTTCAGGGACACAATTGCGGAGTGCGGCACCGTGATTTCTGGACCTGGATGCACGCCTATTTTATCGACGCCAGCGGCCACGTCAGCACGCTGGAAACGCTCACCTACGAAATGCCTCTCGGCTTGACCTTTAGGAAGGGTGTCCTCTGGCATGCCGGCCAAACACGAACCTTCAGCCGGTTACGCGAGTCACGGCGGGATTCGGCCGAATTGGCATGGGAATTCTCGGCTCGCGCCAACGACGGAAGCCTCATCGAGGCACGAATCGACGCGCCCTCTGCGTCGACACACCGTCTTCCCTACTTCCGTACCAACTGCTCAGGTAGCTTTGAAGTGGCCAACAACAGCCTGGCAAATGCGTGGGTCCGTTTGCGGCTTAACGGCCGCGAACCCGTAGAACTCCAAACGAATGGCGGAGCAGTTCTCGAAATGGCCGGCGTGCCGCGCTAGGCCCGGGCAAGTCATTCCGATTTGCTGGACTTCGCGGATTTCGTAGCTGCTGCCGTTCCCGGCCCGAAGTTTTTCGTGAGGTAGTCGAGGATGGCGGCGCGATCCTTATCTTCGACGTCGGCCCCGTAACCTGTCATCTTGTCGAGAACCTTGGACCACTCGGCTCGAGTCCGCGGCTTCTTGGTGATGTTGGCAACCGTGTGACACTGAGTGCAGGTCGCCTTTACCTTGGCTTGCATCTTGCCCGGCGGCAATTGATCCGCGGCGGACGCTGTCGCTAACGAAACTCCCACAATAAGAGCGCAAAAGAGTACTTCCCGAACCTGCATCCCATCCCCTCGATACGCGGCACCACCCTGCCGCTCAGTTTCAGGTGAGCCGATGGCTAAGGGCGCCGGGCTCCCAGATTTCTAATGTAGGGGTCATCGGGAATTGAGGTCAAGGCCATGGCCTTACTTGCGTGGCTTTTGTGCGGCGGAATGCGGTGGCTGATACGGAGGCTGGTCGACACCAAAATTGGTGCTGAGGTAGTCGATCAGCGGATCGCGGTCCTTTTCTTCGACCAAGGCACCCCATTTCATCATTTTGTCGACCTCTTTCGTCCAGGCGGCCTTGCTGAGCCGCTGCTGAAGGACAATTTCTGCGTCATGGCATTCGGTGCAGGCAGTCGTCGCTTTTTGCTGCATCGGACCTGCAGGCAGGGATGGCACTGGAGCAGATTGGGCACGCAGCAGCATTGCTACGCCGCTCACGAGCAAGATCAAGCAAGAAACGATGAACCTACGCTGCAACATGGATCCTCACCTGATCGACCGCATTGTAGAGGTAACCGCTGGGATTCCACACGCCCTTGAGAGGCTGCGTACGCCCTTGGCTGTCGGTGGCTCGCGACTGGACGACGAAGTCGCCGGACTTCGGAGCCTTCCACTCGTAAGTCCAAAGACGCCATGCGTAACGGGCTTGATCCTCGCCAAGCTGGGCCGGTTGCCAGGTCGCCCCGTCGTCCGTGGAAATCTCCACGCTCTTGATGTCGGCCTCGCCCGCCCACGCGGCTCCCTTGATCCGCAGCAGCCGTGTTTTGCTGACTGCGCCATCGGCAGGATTCACGATAATCGATTTCACGCCTAGCGCGGTGACGGGGTGGGTTTCTTCAGGCTTCACGGTCTCCCCCGGCTTCACCGGTTGGTTGGGCAGGCGGTAGCCTGGGTTCATGAAGTTTCCGGCGAATTCCTGGTCAAGGACCTTGATCTCTGTAAGCCACTTGCAGGAGGAAGCGCCAATCCAACCCGGAACCAGAGCGCGTGCAGGAAAGCCGTTGTGTTTGGGGAGCGGCTCGCCGTTCATCATGAGGGCAATGAGCGTATCTGAATCGAGAGCTTTCTCGATAGGGATACTGCGAATAAACGCTGGGACTTTGCCCGGCACCTGGTCCATACCGCGGAACATCACATGCTTCCCGGCCGGCTTAATTCCGGCCCGCTGCAGGAGGTCGTGCAAGCGAGGACCACGGAAACGCGCAGTCCCCACGGCGCCTCGGCTCCACTGCACCCCTGGAACCTTCGGATTGTGAAAGGAACGTCCATTGCCCGCACACTCGAGCGTGTTAACGACGCTGTGCTGCTCGAGCTTCGAGAGCTCCGCCAAAGAAAGGCTAAGGGGCCTCTCGACCTCGCCGCCAATGTTCAAGCTCCAGCCGTCGGTATCGAAGCTGATCGGCTCATGCATGTGGTTGCGTACGAAGAAGTGTTGGGCGGGGGTGATCCAGGTATCGAGAGACTCGACGGGTGTTTCGAGATCGTAGAAGCGATACGACCGGACGATCATGTCGTCTTTGCCAGGAATTGCGATGCCCTTGTCGTTCGCCGCCCAAATGCGGATTGGCTGAATGGCTGAGGCAGCTACCGTAATTCCCGAAATCCGTTTGACAAAGTCTCGCCGCGAAATCATCGGGTCGTTCCTCGCGTGTGGCCAGGGTCCCAGAATAATACGTTCCCTAACCAGCTAAAGACTTCCCCAGCTAGGCCGTCAGAGCGAAACCCCATTTCTTTTGCAGGTTGCGCTCGATCACCCGAAAAACCATCAGGTCCACAATACAACCGATGGCAACGATGAGCAGCATGATGGCGATAACCTGGCTCATGTCGTTCAGGTCGCGTCCCATCATAAGCAATTGTCCGAGCCCCAGGCTCAAAAAGATCATTTCGGCCTGAATCAGAGAGCGCCACCCGAAGGCCCACCCCTGTTTGAGGCCCGAGAAGATGTAGGGCGCACTGGCGGGCAGCAGAACGTACCAGAATAGCCTGAAGCCGCGCGCCCCGAGGTTGCGCCCGGCCATCCGGTAGATTCCGGGCATCTGCTTGCGTCCATCTTCCATGGCAATCGTCACGGAGAGTACCGAGCCCATGAGCACGACGAACAAAATGGCCTTTTCGGTCAGCCCGAACCACAGCACTGCCAGCGGTATCCAGCAAATACTAGGTAGAGATTGCAGGCTGACCAGCAGACCGCCTGCGGTTGCTTCGATCATGCGATTGCTCGCCAGCAGCAGGCCGAGGATCATGCCGATAATGACCGACAGACTGTACCCGATCAACATCCGCTTCATGGTGACCGCAATTCCAATATAAAAGCTATGGTCCTGGAAGCCGGAGTAGAGGGCTTCGGCGACGTTTCGAGGCGATGGCAGTAAGTACGGTGACCAGAGTCTTGCTTTCGCGACAAGCGCCCACAACCCTACCAAGGCGCTGTAGAACACGACGCGCGCGAATATATGCCGAACCGTCGCTTGATGCGACGGGACTGTCCCGCCACGGATAAGAAGACCCTTCGCCAACGGACGTAGTGCTGCTTGCGGCGCAGGCGCGTCCGTGGCTGCAGTCCTAACCTTGGATATGGGCATATTCGGCTTCCAGCGACTTGTCGATCTCATCACGCAAGCAATCCAGAACTTCGCGAGCCACACCGGCCACATCCGGATCTTCAATATGGCGCGAGCGCTTCAGGTGCACGGGAAATTCCCGCTTCACGCGGCCGGGACGAAACGTAAGCAACACAATCCGATCCCCCAGCCGAACTGCTTCGCGCACGTTGTGGGTCACGAAGACGATGGTGCGCCCGGTTTCAGCCCAGATGTGTTCGAGCTCGTCATGCAACAAGTCGCGTGTCTGTGCATCGAGTGCCGCGAATGGCTCGTCCATCAACAAGACGTCAGGTTCGGCCGCAAGGGCTCGCGCCAGGGCGACCCGCTGGCGCATGCCGCCCGAGAGTTGATGCGGGCGGCTGTTCCTGAATTCCAGCAGGTGGACCAGCCGGAGGTAATGGGAAGCCCGCGCCTCGCGCTCAACCCGCGACAGCCCTTGCATCTTCAAACCGAACTCGACGTTTTCCCGCACGTTGAGCCATGGAAACAGGCCATGTTCCTGAAAGATAAGAATCCGATCCGTGCCGGGCTCGGCTGTTGGTTGTCCATCGACTAGGACATTTCCCGAGGTGGCCGCCAACAGCCCGGCGATCAGCAGGAGAAGCGTGGATTTCCCGCATCCCGAAGGACCAACGATGCACAAGAACTCGCCCTGCCGAACGCTCAGATCAATGCGGTCGAGCGCCAGCAGTGAGTCGCCGCTATGCGACGTGTAGCCCAGCGTTACCTCTCGCAGCTGCAGCTTTGGCGCAGCGCTCGCAGCGGTACGCGTGGAGAACAGGTTGGTAGCGAAGTCAGGGCGGGTCTCGTTTCGCCGGGGAACAGGTTGCGCGCGATGCACCGCAAGAGAACGCCGATTGGCAGCCCAATTCATTGCACTTCCTTCTTTCCTTTTTCGGACAGCACCTGATTGAGCAAGGCCAGATCGTAGAGTCGAGAGAGATCGGGCATGACACGGCCCAGAAAACCTGCTTCGAAAGCCGACTTTGCGGAGGCCATCAGCGACGAGCGTAGCGGATCGTAGGTCACCTGCAAGCGGCCGAAGGCGTCGTCCAGAACCAGCGACGGCAAAGCCTTGCCGGTCTCCCGCTGAATCTGCTGGTTCAGAAGTACCTTCGCGTCACCGGGATGGTCGTTAATCCAGTCAGTGATTTCGACATGCGCGTCCAGCCAGCGTTTCACGAGGTCTGGGTGAGCTTGAAGAAACCTGGTGCTGACGATCAGATTGGTGGTCACAAATTTTCCGCCTGGCCAGAGAGTCCGCTCATCGAGGAACAGGCGCCCATTCCCTTCCCGAATGAGCCGCGTCGCCCATGGTTCCGGGGCCCAGGCTGCGTCCAGATCCTTCTTTAGAAAAAGCGTCAGCTGATCGGGATTTGCGAGTGGAATGACCACGACATCGCCGCCCTTGTCCCGAGTCTTCAGGCTATTGCTTTTCAGCCACGCACGTAAGGCGACGTCCTGCGTGTTCCCCAATTGCGGGGAGGCCACGCGTTTGCCCCGAAAATCTGATGCCTTTTCAATGCCGGAATCGTTCCGCACTACTAGCGAAGCGCCGCCACTGCACGCACCGGCAACTACTCGTAACGCGTCGCCATTGGAGCGCACATACCCGGTAATCGTTGGGTTAGGCCCAACATAGGCCATATCGATCGCATCGGCATAGAGCGCTTCGATGGCCGATGGGCCGGCGTTGAAGCTCTTCCATTCGACCGTTACGCTCGAACCCATCCTCTTTTCGAACCAGCCACTGGCCTTGCCGACCATGGCCTGAGGATGCGTCACGTTCGGAAACGCTCCCACTCGGATGACGACAGGGTTTTGTGCCCACGCCAACGCGCCCACGATCAGCACGGCAAGCGAAAGTATGGTTCGGCGTGCCACGCGCTCATTCCGGATTGCCGGACCCGCCTACGATCATGGGCAGGACGCTGGCTCGTCTTGGCGCCTTCTTCGCGTGGTTCCGGCGGCGTGACTTGGACCTGGCCGGGGGCGGAGCCAGTAAATCGGCCAGGGTTGTGTTTTCGAGGATATGGGCGGCTGCATCGCGAACGTCCAAGAAGACCTGGTAAAGAGAGCGGTGAGCCGGATCTTTATCGATCAGGAGCCTTAACTGCTCGGCGTCGCCAAATGGCGCCAGCGGGCCATCGATCAGCCGAATGATCTCGCTCAAGTGGATCTCGGAAGGCGGCCGTCGAAGCGCGTAGCCGCCTTTCGCGCCACGCACGCTCTCCACCATGCGCGCGTTCTTGAGCTCGAGCAGAATCAACTCGAGAAACTTTTCGGGCAGCTCTTCTTCGTAAGCAATGTCCCGAATCTTGATGGCGCCCTGGCTGTACCGCCGCGCCAGCAGCATCATGGCTTGGAGCGCATATAACCCCTTCTGCGAAACTTTCATGCGAGGCATCATCGCACAAAAGTCGAGCGATGTAATAGACTTTATTATGTATGAAGAGATTTACCTATGGGAGGAAAAAACTTGCCCACGGAGCGCCCACTCAAGTGGAAATTCAGGGAAGAACCAACTGCCCGCCTCTGGTCCAGGCGGAACGTGTGCGCTGCTAAGGCCGCCCATTCGGCGACACGCGCAGAACCTCGAGCGTAATATTGTCCGGGCCACCCCGGGCGCGAGCCAGTTCCACCAGTTCCGAACAGGCAACAGCGGGCGGCTGGCCCCCAATCACGCGAAGCATTTCTCTTTCGTCGACCAGGCTCCAAAGGCCATCCGTACACAGCACCAGGTTATCCCCGGCCTGCAACCGGAAGGGCTCATCCGGCGCGTCGGCGGAGATCTCTAAGCCCGCGCCCAAGGCAGCGGTCAGGATGTGGCGCTGGGGATGGCTCTCGGCTTCTTCTGCCCGAAGAATGCCTGAGTCCACCAGGCGGCCCACATACGAATGATCATGAGTCAGCCGTGCGATGGAGTCATTGCGCACCAAATAGAGACGGCTATCGCCGACATGCGCATAGAACATGTCGTGCTCACGCACGACCAGGGCGGTGCAGGTGGTACCCATTCCCTGAAATTCCGGATGCTCTTCGGCATACTGTCGGATCCGGTCGTGGGCCGACTGGAAACCCTTCAGCAACGCGGCGCGCGGCCCATCGGCGCCCTCGCGTTCGTAAACGTCCAGGATCGTTTCAACCGCCAGGTGGCTCGCTTCCTGGCCGCCCTCATAACCACCCATGCCGTCTGCAATGATCGCCAGGCGGCCTTTGCGCTGGAAGTCGCCGTCCGATTCGGGCTCCCAATAGAAGGCGAAGTCTTCGTTGTTCTCGCGACGGCAGCCGACATCGCTTTGACTGGCTATTTCGATCCCGGGCCGAATTTGCATAGACCTCACGGAAGAGTTGATTTCAGAATGGGCGGCCCAGCGGGAAAATGCCCGACCCCGAGAGTACACGTTTCGATCGCGAAAGAAAATGCTGCCCGAGCAGCGTACACACGATAAGCATCCTAACGATGCCCACGTCCCTCGGATTCGCCTCCGATTCGGAGGCGGCGATTATATCTCTGATTGTAATATTTGGGCAGGTGCAAACTTGAAGATAGTTAGTAATGCCAGCCTCACCAGAGCATTGTCCCAGCGAACACCAACGGAAAGCCCCCGCACTGAATAGGGCAAGCGGAAAGGAGGCCGGTCACCACCTGCGGCAGTGGCGGGCGTTCTATCCTAACTTGGGAGCATCTAAGTAGGTACTCTCGTTAGGTACACTCGCCGTGTGCTGGCATCACCCCTCACGCCAAGCATTATTGGCCAGATGCTTCCGGGTATAGTCCTCCACCTGATGTTCGTAAATTTGCTCCAGATGATCCTGGCAGCAGGGCTCGCCATCAACGAGTTGTGTCGCAGGCTTACCGCACAGGGTACAGAACAAACTGGCGTTCAGCGACGGCTCCCGCACCTCTGACTTTTCGGCAGATTTTCCTTTATTCGACCCCTCGTTCTTCTCCATAGCACCTCAACTTCTTGACGACCCTGGTTCTAAAAGGAGCAAGGTTGTTCAACCATTCCGCTCCCGATTCTCTTATAAGTCCTGAAGCGCTTGATGGCTGTGATGGGAAACACAGGGAGGTGGGTTATGGGCAGCACGAAGGTCACAGCAGAGATATCAGGCTGCAGGCCGTTCGAAAATTTAAATGCCTTCGAGCGGTAACCCAACGTAATTTTCTGCCAGGGACTGCGATGCCGCACGCGAACTGCACACGTAGTCCAATTCCGCCAGTTGCCGCCGCTGATCGAAGGGACTGGCTTCGTGACGGTGCAACATGGAAGTCATCCACCAGGAGAAACGCTGCACCCGCCATACGCGCCGCAGGCATGTCTCCGAATAGTGCTGCAACAGATCGCTGCGCCCCGCATGGTAGTAGGCCTCGAGCGCGCGCGACAGTACCAGCACATCGGCCACTGCCAGGTTGAGCCCTTTCGCCCCGGTCGGCGGCACGATGTGCGCGGCGTCTCCAGCCAGATAGAGTCGCCCGAATTGCATCGGCTCTACGACGAAACTGCGCATGCCAGTAATGCCTTTTTGCAGCACGTGCCCTTCCGTAAGCTTCCAGTCCAGGCCTCCAGCAAGGCGAATCTGGAGTTCGCTCCAGATCCGGTCATCGGGCCAGTTTGCAATGTCCTCCTCCGGATGGCACTGGATGTACAAGCGCGTGATCTCAGGCGAACGCATGCTGTGCAGCGCGAAGCCGCGGTCGTGATAGGCGTAAATCAGCTCTTCCGATGACGGCGGCGCATCCGCCAGGATCCCCAGCCACGCGTACGGGTAATTGCGCTCAAGGACTGTCAGTGCATTGGCTGGAATGCTTGGCCGACAGACACCGTGGAACCCGTCGCACCCTCCGATGAAGTCGCAGACCATCTCGTGTTCCGCGCCAGCCTGGCGAAAGCGAATGCGGGGAGACTCGGAATCTATCCCCTCCGGCCGCACATCCCGCACCTCGAAGAGGATCGGTTCTCCGTGCTCCAGCCGGTGCCGTATCAAGTCCTTGATGACTTCATGCTGGCCATAGACGGTAATCCCCGTCCCGGTCAGATCCTTGAAGTCGATGCGATGCCGCTGCCCGCAGAAACGCAACTCGATTCCATAGTGTGTAAGGGCTTCGCGTTGCATGCGCTCGCCAACGCCGAGGGCATTCAGCAGCGCGACCGTACCGTGCTCCAGCACGCCGGCACGAATCCGCTCCTCGCAGTGTTGGCGAGTGCGGTCTTCCAGGACGATTGAACTGATCCCGGCCCGGTGGAGCAGGTGCGACAGCACAAGCCCTGCCGGTCCCGCTCCTACAATTCCGACTTGTGTTCGATACTGCACGACAGTCAGCCTCGCCTTCAGGGCCTGCTGTTATTTCGTTTTCCGCCCAATTTCTCGATCACGGCATCGGGCACGGTGCGCGCCTCGATTCTCTCCGGGTCGGATGCCGAGCGCCCCGCCCACACCCGAGTTTCAGAACATTCCACCGCGAGTACATCCCCTTTGTAGAGGCGGTGCTGGACATCGAAACTGCTTCGGCGCCAGTCGGTCACGCAGGACTCGACCTCAACCTCGTCACCAAAGCGTGAAGGCACAAGAAAGCGCGCCCGGGTATCCACCATCGGGATGCCGGCAATGTTGTGGGCCTTTAACAGTTCGTGCTTGGGCATGCCGGCCGCTTCAAAAAGTGCGGCCGTGCAGTTGTCGAAGTAAGCAAAGTAGCGGGGATAGTAGACGATTCCTGCGGGGTCGCAATCGCCCCACTCGACATGAATCTTCTTCCGATTCTTGAACATTATCTAGAGAATATCCGATTGCGCGGTTCAGCGCTGCTCATCGAGTTGATGAAAGACTTCCTCGGCCGCATGGAAGGCCGAGTTTGCCGCAGGAACGCCGCAGTAAATCGCTACTTGCAACAGCACTTCTTTGATCTCCGTACGTGTCACACCGTTGGTGAGCGCGGCTCGCACGTGCATGCGGAATTCCTCCATGCGGTTCAAAGCGACCATCAATCCCAACACGAGCAGGCTGCGAGTCTGCCGGGGAAGGCCCGGCCGCGTCCACACTTCGCCCCACGCGTAACGGGTGATCAGATCCTGAAATTCGGCGTTGAAGTCGTTCAACTTCTCGATCGACCGGTCGACATGCGCATTCCCCAGCACTTCCCTGCGCACCGCCAGGCCTGCTTCATAGCGTTTCTGCTCATCCATGGTTCATCCTCGGAGAAAGCGCAGCGTACTGGCCGTGAACTGGCCGGCGGCCTCCACGTTCGAAAGGTGCGCGGCCTGCAATTCCACATATTCTGAACCCGTGATCGCATTCACCAGGAATCGCGCGTCTGCTGGCGTAGTCGCCGAATCGCACGTCCCAGCGATTACGAGAGTCGGTACTCGAATCTGCGCAATCGTGTCTCGCAGATCCATATCGCGCAGCGCCTCGCAACATCCGATATACCCCTCGGGCGGTGTGTTCAGCAGCATGCTTCTGGTCGCCGCGATGGCCGCCGGGGCTCTCTGGCGGAAGTCCGGCGTGAACCAACGCTCGAGCACGGGGTCCGCAATGGCTGTCATCCCGCCCTTGCGGACGGCAGCAATCCGTGCGTTCCACGATTCGCCCGTCCCGATCTTCGCCGCGGTGTTCGACAGAATGACCTTCCCCAATCTTTTCGGAGCGCGAACGGCCAAGGCCATTCCGATCGCACCGCCGATCGAAAGCCCGCAAAACTGTACGGTGGACAGGTTCAGCGCATCGAGCAGATCAAGTACGTCCTGCACCAGTTGCGGGATGCTGTACGGGGCGGGAGAAACCTCCGACTGCCCATGGCCGCGCATGTCGTAGCGCAGGATGCAAAATTCCCGGGCAAGCTCCAACAGTTGCGGATTCCATAGGCCGACGTTGGTCCCCAGCGAGTTCGAAAGCACCAGGACGGGCGCGGAACTCGGCCCTTGCATTTCGTAATAGATCTGCGAATTGGAGACGCTCACGAATGGCATGCTACTCACCCGCTGTTTTCAGTTGGCCTTGCGCTTCTGCAAGCACTCGATCCATGAAATGGCTCGCCGCACCCGTGTACTGCAGCGGATCGAACAGGCCTTCAATCTGCCCGGGATTCAGGTGCGCGGTTACATCGGCGTCCATGAGAAGAACCTCGCGGAGGTGCTGGCCGCTTCCCGAGGCTCGGCGGGAGGCCGCTTCCGCGAGGCGGTGCGCTTCCGCCTTCCCAACTTGCGGGGCCAGCGCCATCATGACGGCCTCGGCGAAAATCAGGCCGTTGGTTGCATTGAGATTGCGCGCCATTGCCGCGGGATGCACCTCCAACCCTTCCACCAATTCGGCGGTCCGTTCGAGAGCTCCCGCAGTAATACGGGAGATCTCCGGAACAACTTCCCACTCCGCCTGCCAGCCGCCCAGTCCGCGCTCATGCTCATGGGGAAGCGCGGCCAGCAATGTGCTCGCCAGCCCGGGCGCCCGCTGCGCCGCGGCGAGGATTGCGGCGCACGCTACCGGATTCCGCTTGTGGGGCATGGTCGACGATCCGCCTCTTCCCTGTACCGCAGGCTCAGCCAGCTCGCCAACCTCGGTTTGCGCCAGCAGCGATACATCGCGCGCGATTTTTCCGAGCGAGCCGGTCAGCAGCGCAAGCGTGGCCGCCAATTCTGCAATTCGATCGCGATGCGAATGCCAGGGTAGGGCGGGCAATTTCAAGCGCAACTGCTCGGCCAGGATTTCCGCGACTGAGAGTCCTTTGTCGCCCAGAGTAGCGAGTGTCCCGGCTGCTCCGCCAAACTGGAGTACCAGCACCCTTGCGCGCAACTCTTGCAGCCGACCCCGATGCCGGAGCAAGTCATCCAGCCATCCCGCTAGCTTCAATCCGAAGAGCGTAGGCACGGCCTGCATCATCCAGGTTCGCGCCACCATCGGGGTATTGCGATGCTGCTGCACTAGCTTAACGAGCGCCGTGGAGGTCCGGTTGATGCCGTTTTCTATCACATGGAGCGCATCTCGCACCTGCAGCACCAGCCCGGTGTCGATGGCATCCTGGCTCGTCGCTCCCCAATGCACGTAGCGCGCCGCGTCGCGTTCGCTCCGCTCCACCAAGGCAGTCAGTTGTTTCACCATTGGGATGGCCAGATTGCCTGCCGATGCCGCTTTCCGCGCCAGGTCTCCCAGATCGAACTGGTCAGCCTGGCAAGTTCGGGCGATCGCGGCCACTGCGGCCTCCGGAATCACCCCGGCACGCGCCTCGGCAGCTGCTAACGCCGCCTCAAAATCCAGCATGCGCTGCAAACGGGCGGAGTCCGAAAAAACGCGATCCATCTCCGCCGATCCGAATAGTGAGTCAAGCAGTGCCATGAAAATGGGTCAGCAATCGAAGAACACGGTTTCCTGGGCGCCCTGAAGCTGAATATCCCATCGCAACCGAATTGGATTCGCAGCATCTGCCGTCGCGATCAGAGTCGGACGGCGCTCCGGTTCGATCAGACTCAGGATCGGGTCACGTTCATTCGCGCGTTCGTCCGGGAAGTACATGCGGGTCACCAGCCGCAACAATAATCCGCGCATAAACAGTGAGACCGCCAGGTGCGGTGCCTGAGTCGACTCTCCGGGTCCCGCTACCGCTCCCGGTTTGATGGTCGTGAATCGGAAACACCCGCTCTCGTCGGTGGGTACGCGCCCGAATCCACGGAACAGTGTCTTGGTCGAGGAATCGACGGATTCAGCGTACACACCCTGCGCGTCCGCCTGCCAAATTTCCAAGACGGCATCGGGCACCGGCTTGCCATCGCCATCAACTACCTGCCCTTCGATCTCCACAGGTTCGCCGGCCACTCCCGGTGCAGCCAGTTCCACGCAGCGAAGAGGATCGAATCCAATGCTGAAGAACGGCCCTACGGTTTGGGAAGGAGTCGGTGCCAGTTTCACCGGTCGGCCTCGGTTGGAGTTTCTTGTGGCCCGCGCAGCACGATATCAAAACGGAAGCCGAGCGCCGTCTCCGGAATTGTTGTGCCCCAGTCGAATGTCGAAATCAGGCGCTGCCGCGCGTTTTCATCGGCGGTGGAGTTGAAGATGGGATCGCTTGCCAGCAGAGGATCTCCCGGAAAGTACATCTGCGTCACCAGGCGGGTCGCGAATGCCGGGCCGAACACCGAGAAGTGGATATGCGCCGGCCGCCACGCATTGTAGTGGTTGCGCCACGGATAGCAGCCTGGCCGGATCGTAATGAACTGATAGCGACCTTCACCATCGGTAAGCATGGAACCACAACCGGTGAAGTTCGGATCGAGCGGCGCATTGTGCTGATCGCAGGCATGCAAGTACCGGCCCGCAGCATTCGCCTGCCAGATTTCTACCAGCGAGTGCGTCACCGGGCGGTTCCACTCATCCAGCACGCGCCCACTGACGATAATTCGCTCCCCCAAAGGCTGTCCCGAGTGCTGCTTGGTTAAGTCCTGCCCATTTGCCGGGACATCTGCTGGGCCAAAAATTGGTCCCGTGCATTCCGACGCCGTTTGCGGAATTCGTACCAACCCATGGGCGGGGGCTCGTTTAACGGAAGACGCGTAAGGTGGATGCAGATACGGAGGCTGCGTGCCCGGGAGGGGTCGCGCGTAACCAGTCAAAGATGCCTCGAGACGTCTCATGTCGAATGGCCAGAGTGCTCAGAAAAACCGTAGCCGCAGTACCTTAAGCCAGTTCCACGATATCACTGACGCATGCGCAGATGAGGGGAGAGCTCGTTTCCAACGGCATCAAGCCTGTGCGAGTCCTGACCATCGGCTGCCCTGGCCCACATCTAGACCCCGCTCTCAGCCAGTTCATTTACCGCGCGATATGCCTGGTCGATTGCGCAATCTGTGTAGGCGGAAGCACCGGCGTCGGAATTTGCAATCGCAATCTTGCCAAACCGCTTCCGCCCAATCACCCATGGCTTCTCGTCTTCGGACCAATCCGGATCGAAAAGCGGATTGTATTCGTAAGCATACCCGTGGGCCCACCGGTTCACCGTAATACCCGCGATGTCGCGCGCCGGATCGAATCCACCCGGACTCAATGCGCGTCCCAGCTGGTCGCGAATATTGCGTTCGAAAGTCGAAAATGGAGTGCGCATTAACTCCGCACGCCCGGCTCGATGCTGGTTCCGCGGCGGAAGTCCGGGCTTGCACGGGGTGCGCAGCATAAACAGAACCATCGGCTCCTCCGGATTGCTGGGGAACTTGTACTCACCCATGCTGACCGGAAAGTCGAGCGCGATATAAACGTGGTAGCTACCGGGCGCAACAATCTGCCGCACGCCGAGCTTTTGGAATGAAGTCCAGTTGCGGATCGCGACGTGCGTGTAGACGAGCGGCGCCTTCACCAGGTACCCCAGCGCTTCCTTCTGCTTGTCGGGAAGATCGGGGCACAGGTACGGAATCATCATGTTGTAGCAGGCAAGCACGCACTGCCGCGACTGGACTTGCCGCACCTTCCCTCGCCGCTCGTAATCCACCCGCACCTTCCCGGTCTTCCCTGCCCCATCCTGCCGGACGCGCACGGCTGTGGCGTTGAGGCGGATCCGGACGGGCTGATGCTCCTCGTCGAGTTTGGCGTAGTCGAGCCGCGCCGGAATCACATCATCCATGGTGTGGCCCGGAACCGTCCCCGGCACCAGGCTACGCACCAAGAGACGAGCGATCGATGCGTTTCCATCCGGGAAGTGGAAAATATACGGCTCTTCCTTCGCTGGGGGCTCTGCGTCCAGTTTCATGCCGTCGAATCCCGCGTAGGTGATGGCACCGTAGTCATCGCCCGCCTCGTAACACGCCAGAGCCGAAACGCCATCGATGCCGACCGTAAACAGATCGTGCGTGTAGCTTTGGAAGAACTTGAGTGTGTCGGGATGGACCTTGCAGATCTGCGTAAGGAAGTTCGCATAGCTGAGCTTGCTCAGTCGGGCACGCTTTTGCTCAACCGTGAGACCCGGAAGGTAATCGACCTTGTCGGTGTACACCCGCGCGATGTCCGCCCGAACCTGGGGGCTCAAGGGACACTTCGATAGAAATTCCGGCCACGGTATTGCGCCGAGTCCAGCTACGAGGCGATCCTCGCCAAAAGTTTCCCGATCGAAGAACACGCCGTTGCCGAGCTTGAGCCTGGAATATAGGGTCTGGTCATAGTCGTTATAGAACTTATTCGTATCGATGCCGAGCTCGACCAGGAGCTGGTGCGCATCCTTGCTGTACTTGCCCGGGCTCTCGATGGACTGCGTTCCACCATTGCTCAAGAGCAAGCGGTTTCCTACGTGGAACTCATTGCGCTTGGCATGCCCGCCGAAGTCATCGTGATTGTCGAGAATCAGGATGCGCGCATCCTTCGCAACCCGCTGCCTATAGAAGTACGCGGCCGCCAACCCGCTGATTCCCCCACCGACTACCACGAGGTCATAGTCCTCCGCCGGCCCGCTCGGATCCCCATCTGTGTCCCAAGCCTCGCCATCGCGCAGGCGGTGCGCGTAGGTATAGCTGCCATCGTGATTGCCGCGCATTCCCATCAGCGCCGGAGGATAGTAGTCGGCAGCTTGCTCGGGGGCGGCATCGGAAGTCTGTCCGAAAGACAACAGGGCGGGCGCAGCTAGAACACCGCCCACTCCCACGGCAACGCCGTTTAAGAAGTCGCGGCGCGTAATCTTGCGGTCCATTCCCAGTTCTCGGTCACGACCGGCGGTCATTCAATCCTCAGAGACTTGAGTTGAGGCGGAGATTATATCGCGGAGAGTGACTGCGGAATGGCTCCCTGCCCGATCGAGGAAAGCGAACGCCGCTAAACCCTAGTCCAGATCGAAGTCTCGGATCGGCTTCCCCGTATCCGGGGATTCCTTGGCCTTCTTCACGGCTTCCTGAAATTTCTTCTCCAGCAGGTCCGAGGCGTGCTTCTGCGCCTCCACCGACTGCCGGAAGATAGAGTCGCGCCGGTTGTCCTGCTCCTTCATGGCGCGAGCCGCTTCTTCGATGTCATTGAAGGTCTTGGGGTGGACAGGCGCCGTATGCGAGATCACTGCCTTGGTGCCGGCGTCAACCTTGAGCACGGCGTTACAACAGGGACAGGTCACTTCGAAGACGGGGGCATTCTTCGCCATTTCTGTGAATCATACTCCAGACCACCCCACAAGCGCGAAGTTCACCGGGAGAGGTGAATCGGCAGCACTTTGAAGACGGTCAGCATCTCCCAGCCCAGCAGGAAGACCGAAACCACGACGGTCATGACCGCCATTAGTTCCCCAAAATTCATGCGGTGCCGGGTTGGTTCGAAGCGGCGTGCGATCAGGCCCAGAATGTTCAGCGTCGCGAAGCCAAACACCAGCGCCCACAGGATGTCGTAAACATTGCCGCGTTTATCGGAAGCGAACACCGCAAACGCGCCTACGAATTTAGCCGACCGCAAGGACTGGAGCCCTCCATAGCTCGCCAGGCATCCGAGCAGTCCTCGCATTGTGAGAAGGTTAAGCAAGTCTCCCTCGTCGGCATGGCGTTCAGCTGCTGTCCGGCCCGCGCCCCGAAAATCGCGATATTACCTCTTTTTTCAGAGCTGGTCATCTTTGACGAATTTATCCCGCGCTCGCGGATGGCGGTCGGCGCACGGTTTAGAATCAAAGCAGGAACCATGCAACCGCCTAAGTTCGTTTTCTTCGACGTCGGAAACACACTCCTGTTTGCCAACCGCGACCGCATGCTCGCGCCGCTGTACGAGCGTGGGATTCGCCCGTCCGAGGAGCAACTGCGAGCCGTCGAACGTCGCACCAAGAACGAATTCGACGACCTGGTTGAACACGGCGGAAAGATCGATCATGGATTCTGGAACCTCTTTTACCACCGCCTCTTTCAGGATCTTGAGTTGGAAGACGAGATCCTGCGCCAGCAAGTGATCGCGAACACTCGCATCTCCAGGAACTGGGATCGAATCCTTCCCGGCACCCGGGAAGTGCTGGAGAGCCTCGGCCGGCGGCTCCCCATCGCCGTAATTTCCAACGCGGACGGCAGGATTGCCGACGTTCTGGACCGGTGCGGGATTCGGGACTGCTTCCGCACCATTACCGACTCGGGTATTGTTGGTCAAGAAAAACCCCATCCATTCATCTTCGAGACGGCGCTCAACAGTCTCAGCGCGAGCGCGGAAAACAGCCTGTACGTCGGCGACGTATATTCGGTCGACTATTGCGGCGCCACCCGCGCCGGCATGCAAGCCATCCTGTTCGACGTTTCCGGCGCCTATCATGACAAAGGCCTGCCGCGGGTGGAGTCGCTCCAGGAACTGGAGCGCCTGATCGGATAAAATGACCAAACCATGCTCGACTCGACCCGATTCCCTCTCTTCCTGACCGCCGCAGTACTCCTCGCGGTTGCTCCTGGACCCGGGATGTTATACGTGCTAGCGCGCAGCCTGGCCGGCGGCCGGCGCGAGGGCATCCTCTCCTCGCTCGGAACGTTCGTGGGCGGCATGATTCACGTGGTGGCAGCGGCCGCCGGGGTCTCGGTGATTCTTGCCAAATCCGCCGCCGCGTTCGCCACCGTCAAGTACGCGGGCGCAGCGTATCTTTGCTTTCTCGGTATCCGCATGATTCTCGACGCCAGCCGGGATCGCGGAGAAATGCCAGTCGAAACTGCCGCTCCGCTCCGGCGCAACCCGTTCTGGCAGGGGATCGCGACCGAGGTCTTGAATCCGAAGACCGCCCTGTTTTTTCTTTCGTTCATTCCGCAGTTCGTGAGCCGCGACCACGGGCACGTCTTTGCACAGTTCGCCGTGCTGGGCATGATGTCGGTGAGCCTGAATACCTCGGCGGATCTGATCGTCACCCTCTTTGCCGGTCCGCTCGGCAATCGCATCCGGTCGTCGGCTCGCTTCCGCCGGACACAGCGCACCGCAACCGGTGCCATCATGATTGGGTTGGGGGGCTATCTCGCCTTGAGCAAGGCGGAGTAACGAGTGGGGAAACGATCGCGAACAATCAGTCGAGCACAACCACCTGGTGGTCGTGACAGTCCGTGTGGATCACGGTGCAGAGGTCGTGCAAGAGTTCGACACCGTGCCGGGCCAGGTAGGTAATCCCGCCGATCTCCCGCTCCTGAAGCGCCTTATTCGGAAACAGTGCATGGCTGAGACGCGCCGCGTGGCGGGCGATCGTCTCCTCTCGCTGCAGTTGTGCGCTGGCGGCGCGGCTTTGCAGGCGATCCAGTTGGTAACGCATCTTCGTAGCGGCCCCAGTAGCAGCCTCAACCAGCGTCGGATCCAGTTTTTGCAACGCATCATTTAGATCGCCAATGGATTTTTCGAGCGCCGAATGGGCGCGCTCGAAAGCCGCCTGCAAGTCCTGGGGAAGAATTCGCCCGGCAATCTTTTCCTCTACCGCGTCGACACCGTGAAACAGATCGGGCAACTGCAGCCGGTATTTCTCCAGAAAACTGTTTTCCTTGGGCTCGATCAGGGTGGCAGAATACCGCGGCAGGATCGGCGTTACGTGACCGAGCAGCGCCTCATACACCACTCCCGTTTGTGCAAAGTACGCGACCTCGGCTGCACCGCCCGTGTAAGCAAGCGTCGGCAACAGGTGATCCTGCACGATCGGGCGCAGCAGCACGTTTGGGCTGAACTCGTGCGGCCGATCGGCAATGCGCTGCAGTAGCTCCTCGCGCGAGACCTTCTCCGCATCTATGGTGAACTGTTCACCTCCGCCATTCACCCGGCGGTGCACCGGGACCCGGGCCCCACCCTGGATTGCGAAGAGCAAAGTCGAAGAAGAGGTGACCTTCACCTGTTGGTGATATCCAGCGGCCTCGAGCGCTTTACCGCGTTCCAGCAGTGCTTCATCCAGTTCGCTCGCCCTCTCAATGGCTGCGCGGTAGATGGGCTGCGCAACCTTGCCGAATTCCAGGTCGCATGGGTCGAGCAGGATCACCCCGAAATCGGCGAACAGCCGGGCCATGAGCCGCGCGAAGGCGCTTCCCAGCGTCTCGCCTGGCCGATACGTTTCGAGCAAGTGGCGGGCAGCGTCGGACTCGCCGAGCAGACCAGCCGCACGTTGTACGACTTCCTCCATCTCTGGACCCAGCAGGATGGACCCCACCGGAGCGTCCTCGCGTCCCCGACTGGAGGTCGTCAACAGTTCCGGAACGCCGTCGGCACCCGAAAGCCAGACATGATTCACTTCGGCCAGGTCGTGGTCGTTCGTAGCCAGCCAAAAGACCGGGACTGCCTCGACGCCCGCGCTCGTTGCGTGCTCGGCTAGTTTGACCGCTGTCAGCGCCTTGTACAGGGCAAAGGCCGGGCCGCCAAACAACCCCACTTGCTGGCCAGTGACGACAGCCACCGCGCCCTTCCGCAGCCGCTCGAGATTCGCCAGAGTTGCGGCCGAGGCCTGGAATGCTCGGTTCTGGCGCTCCAGAATGGCGCTGACCTGCTGTCTACGGTCTTGACTGTAGTGGCTGCCGGGGTTCTCTTCCCGGACCCACTCCGTCAAATTTGCGCTCCGCGGGTAAAAGGCCTGCACCTTGGGGGTATGCGAAAGGTAGTCCGAGAACAGCTGGGTGGTGTGCGGAATTTGGGAAAAGGGCAGGCAGTGCGATTTCACCGGCACCACTCCTGACATCGGTTGGAGGCTATGTTCATCGTTGGGATGGATTGCCCGCGCATTCTACCGCACTGCAGAATCAGATGTTAGACGAGCCGCGGGGATGCAAAGTTAGTTTGGCGGGCGCAGCGATTCAAAAAAAGGCTGAATCCAACGTCACTATGAACTGCACCCCGGGCACCACTTTTCCCACAAGCCCCCGGTCATTGGTAAGGAACAGGTCGGTACGCGCCTGCGCGGCACAAGAGAGGTGGATCGAGTCGGCCGCCCCTAAACCCAGTGTCCCGCGGATTTGCGCATAACGCTCAGCGACTTCGGTTGTGAAAGGAATTACTTCTGACACTGAACGCTGCAATAAGCCCTTTGTTTTGACTGCAAGGTCACCACTTCCCTTGCGCCAGACTCCGGCCAGCAACTCGCCGAACGTAAACGAACTCGTGATTAACTGATCTTTTCTTTCTTCCATGCGGGACCGGATGGCGCCTACCCGCTTGGCAAAATGCGGGTTGTCCTCGAGCCAATAGATAAAAAGCATCGTGTCCCAGTAGATACGGCTCACCGTGTCTCCTTGGAATGAAAGCTCGCTCGCTCCTTGCGCAGGTAAGCCGCACCGCCGTCCAGTTCTGCGAAGATCTCTTTCAGGGCACCACGGAGTTGAGTCCATGGGTCGTCGTGCTTGGATCGTGCCAGAGAATTGTCCACGAACTCATATCGATAGGTCACCGTCGTACTCAATCCGGAGCGCGGGCCCGTTTCGGCGACCAGACGAAGACCATTCGCGCCCCAAAACTTCGAAGACTTCAGAGCCATGCAAACCAGCGGTACACGATTCTTGAAGGCAAGACGGCGGTGAACTTCGCCGACGTTGATTTCAAACGCGTGCAGCCCGCGCCGCCGCGCCGGCTCGACATATTCGTGAACACAAAGTTCTCGCACCGAATCCGAAAGCGAGTTCGCTCCCGCGATGGCCATAACGGATGCCTCCATGCAAAGAAAGTCTACATGAAGAATGAATTGAATGCAAGGAATAGTTAGGAATGAATTCGAGACAAATCGCACCCGTTTCCTTGCCTCGCCAGGCGTTTGACGGGAAGGGATTGACCTTCTACTCTGAAAGCAGCTCTTTATACAGGGCCCATCCCATATTGGGGGCGTCACGGCTTCGACGGAGATGCTTGCGGCCAAGAGGCATGCCGGGGTGCACACACCCGTAATCGCGTGCAAAACGATAAGTGCCAATCAACAGATGGCCTACGCTGCTTAATTGATTAAGTAGCCGTCCTCTGCGGCTTCGCCCGCGGGCTGCAGAAGGGCGTCGCACTGCGGGCTGGTCTTGCCGGCTACGTCTGGGCCGGCGAGGCGAGATCCTCAGGCTAGCGGTTCGCGTTTCTTGTCCGTTCTGAGCGCGGCCCGCGAAAGTTGCCGGGTAACTCCGGCGGCGGGAACTGGACTAAGCATGTAGTCTCTTGACCAGTGACATTTTCGGACGCGGGTTCGACTCCCGCCGCCTCCACCACCCCCTCGATTCTCCGATATATCAAGCTGTCAGCGATCGAGCCACGCCCGGCGATCAGCGATGCATCCCACTGAAGCCGCTAATGCTGGCGGGATGAGCTATGTCTCGTCCGATACAGTCTGCGGATCCGGCACCGAGCGATCCAGTTCCCATTCAATCCAGTCTTCGCCGAACAGCTCAACCGGATGCTGCGTGCGAATCGTTCCATTCCCACAGCGAAGGTCGTCGGCTGGGCAGTACTGGTCACAGCCCCAGCAGATGCGCTCCGGATGCTTAGGGTGAAGCGGTATTTTCGGCTGGCTCATGGCTGAACACAGCATAGGCTTTGCGGACAAACACAACGATGACTTTTGTCACGTGAAGATTTTCCCGATCCCTGAGGATTTGCCGCCATGGAAGCTGCCCTTGCTATACTCCAGCCGATTCACGGGGCAGGCCTCATCCTGATCCCAAGGAGACTCCGATGCCCACCCAGAGATTCGGTGTCCGGCCTTTCGCAATCGTTGTTCTAATGTGCGGATGCAGTTTTGGCCAGAACAGCGCCGCTCCGACGAGCCTGGACCTACGCGAGATCCGGGTGAATGCCGCCAAGGTACAGGGCACGATCCGATCCTTTCAGGGCGTGAATGGCGTGCCGACCCCCATCCTGGAGGGGTTGCCCAACCTCGTCCAGCAATACAAAGACCTCCGCATTGACGTGATTCGCACACACGACACCATGGGGCCGACCGATATTTCGGCGCATTTCTCGACCGGCAATGCGTTGCTGGCATGGCTGGTGCCGGATTCGCAGCAGCGGGCGAAGTTGGTGGAGGCCGGCAATGCAGCGAACCTTTTTCCGGACTGGAATGCCGATCCCGAAAGGCCGGAAAGCTACAATTTCGGACCCACCGATAAGGTCATCGAGGGCATCCGCGCAACGGGCGCCCAAGTCTACTACCGCATCGGTCGCAGCTGGGGTGCAGACTACACGGAATTGCCCGATCTGGATAAGTTCGCCGCAGTCGTGAAGCACGTGGCCATGCACTACGACCGAGGGTGGGATCACGGCTATCAGAATTCCGTGCGCTACTGGGAATTCTGGAACGAGGAAGACACTCCCTTCTTCTGGACTGATACCCCCCAAACCTTCTACCAGCTCTATGAGAAAACCGCTCGTGCACTGAAGGCGGTCGATCCCTCGTTGCAAGTGGGGGCCGATGCCAAGGCCTTTGCCTACGATGACGGCCCTTACCGCGAAGGGCTCATGGATTACTGCTCTGCGCACAAGGTCCCGTTGGATTTCTATTCCTGGCATCACTACACCATCAGTTCGGCCGATCCTTACGACTTCACGCGAATCGGCCAGGAAATTCGCCAGATCCTGGATGCCCACGGATTCGCCAAGGCAACGAGCGTCCTCAGCGAATGGAATCTGACCCCGGATTTTACCGAGCCGGAAAAACCGCGACTGCAAGGGATCGTGAATGCTGCTTTTATCGGCGACGTCCTGATCTACCTGCAGGACGCGCCGGTAGACATGGCGCAGTTCTACCGTGCGGATGCCGCCTGGATGGGGCTCTTCGGGCTCAGGGGAGAGTACTTCAAGCCCGCCTACACTTTCGTCGCAGCTGGAAAAATGTTGGCCACTCCGGAGCGGCTGGAGCTGAGCGGCGCGGACACGATCGGCCTTGCCGCTCTCGCGGGAGTTTCGAAAGATCGAAAAACCGTACAGGTGCTGATCAGCAACTACGAGATTCCCTCCAACTATAAACCGCGAACCATGCTCCCACCGGAAGGAGCCTTCCCGAAAAATAGGCCCATCCCCGATTTCAGCAAATTGAAGTCGCTGCCACCGCGAAAGGATATTCGCTACACCGCCAACCGCGGCTTTCATCTGACGATAGAAGGCCTGCCTTGGGGCAAGGGGCCATTCACCGTCGAGCGTTATCGGCTAACCACCACCGAGGATCTCGCACCCGGCCGGGAGACATCGGAAACCGGCAGCAAGTTCGATTTCTCCGAAGAACTCCCGCCTCCGGGAGTCGAATTAGTTGTGCTCACAAGCAAGTAGCAGCGACGGACACGAACGCTATGATTCAGTTCGCCGTATGTACTATTTCTTCTCTTCCTTCTGCTTGCTAAAAGCTTTCATAAGCTAAGCCTTCTCGATACACACATGCACTCGATGACATCGAGACGATGACATGTTACTGGCTGGCTTGCAGCGACCCGAGTGGCGTAGGCCTAGCAAGTTACTCCGGCATCACACTGGATTGTGACATCCGTCATAGACCGGCATCAGTGCGACTGGCAGTATCCACTGCAGCTTCCGGCTCGCATCGCCTTGAACAACGGGGTGATGAACAGATTTGCAGTTGATAGGTTATTTCACATTTTGAAAGTTGCAAGTAATTGTTGGAGAAGTTGACAGGCTTCCCCCCTTAGCCCGTCTCGGCCCACCCCCAAAATCAGAGTAAGACCGGTCACAGCGTTGACGGGCTGACATTTGTCGCCCAAAGACAACGATTGAGGCCTGGGGAAAACACTTGTTGTTTTCCGCGCACCGCGCGATTTGTGATCTCAAGGAGTGAACTAGCCATGGGGAGAAAGTCTTCGACACTCTTATTTTTCTTGTTTCTCGTCCTAGTGTAGTGCGTCATACAGAGTGACGTTTATGCAGGGCCCGGCGGGCGCGTTTGACCTTTTCCAAGATGTCGGAAGCGCGGGCCGTCCAGATGAAGGGTTTGGGATTCTCGTTGTGGCGG